>Ga0114996_10007837_pt1 | contig 12000 bp, 8 predicted proteins | sample ArcticOcean_MG_C_4_FD_87039 | JGI IMG/M metagenome (GOLD analysis project Ga0114996, IMG submission 87039) | Marine microbial communities from western Arctic Ocean - ArcticOcean_MG_CB4_134 | ecosystem: Environmental > Aquatic > Marine > Oceanic | place: Arctic Ocean: Canada Basin | collected... | reverse complement strand
CCCTCGTCCCAGACTAGCATGGCGTTGCGTTGTACCCAGGAATAGGCATCCTCTCTCAAGGCTCCTTTTCGGACCAAAGCCAACAACAAGGCAGAAGAGTGGAACAAGCCACCAGTCATTTCTAGGTTTTGCTGCATACGTTTGGAGTGCACTACTAGATTTCTTAAAATTTTGGTCAGGCGGATGGTCATATAGTGAAGTAATGTAGTGCTGTCCGGAAGGATGATTCTTTCTGCTGAGGAGTGAGAGATATCGCGCTCGTGCCACAAGGGGATATTCTGAAGGGCTACCATAGCATTGCTGCGCAGTACCCGGGATAACCCTGAGATATTTTCACTTCCTATAGGATTCCGTTTATGAGGCATTGATGAGCTGCCCTTCTGTCCAGTCGCGAAAGGTTCTCCGACTTCCCCTACTTCCGTGCGTTGGAGGTGGCGGATTTCGGTGGCAATTTTTTCGTAAGTGGATCCAATAATAGCCAGTGTACATGCGAACTCAGCATGACGGTCTCTTTGCAAGGTTTGAGTTGAAGCCTTTGCAAATCCTAGACCAAGCTTCTCACAGACCATTTCTTCCACTCTGGGGGAAAGATGCGAGAATGTGCCGACGGGCCCACTGATTTTCCCGATCTCTACTGCCTGGCGGGCTAATCGGAACCGTTTAAGGTTACGCTCCATCTCGCAGTACCAGACCGTCATTTTAAGGCCCAGACTGGTAGGTTCTGCATGGATCCCGTGGGTACGTCCCATCATCAATGTATCTTGATACTCAAGAGCCTTTTGGCGGAGGGTGCCGAGAAGATCATTCAGAACACCTTCGATTAAACCGCAAGCTTGGCGTAGTTGGAGGGCTTGAGCTGTATCAACGACATCCGTGGAGGTCAGCCCTAGATGGACGAAACGGGACTCCGGTCCCAGCGTCTCGGCTACGGCTGTTGTAAAGGCCACCACATCGTGGTGGGTTTCCTTCTCGACTTCATAAATACGTTCCAAGGAAAAGCTAGCATTCTTACGGATTTTGAGTGCCGCTTCGGTAGGAATTTCGCCTAGTTCGGCAAGGACTTCAGAGACAGAGATTTCGACATCGAGCCACTTTTCGAAACGGTTTTGGTCTGTCCAAACACCAGCCATCTCTGGATCGGTGTAACGCGAAATCATACGCTAATCATCTCGGATGGGTGGCCCTGGTATGTTAGGTGCACCTGGCAGGACTCAAAGAGACCTTGACGGGTTCGGTTGCATAGTGCCTTGCGAGCACTTTCGAGAGCGATCTCCGGTTCATTGTTTTGACGGCTCAAATGAGCCAAAAAAAGGTGAGCTGTGCGACCGTCATAGTCTCTGCGCAAAAAATCAGCAATCATGCGGTTGGAAAGATGGCCTAAGCGGCTCAGTACACGCTGTTTAATTTTCCACGGGTAAGGGCCGATGCGGAGAAGCTCCTCATCATGGTTGGATTCAAGGACTAACCAGTCACAGTCATTGATCTTGGATTTGACAGTTAGGCTCAGCTCCCCTAGGTCGGTGGCGACTGCCCCGCATTTACCACCCGCACTCAAGCGAAAACCCATAGGTTGCAGTGCATCATGTGAAATAGGGAAGGGTTCTATTTCAAGGTCTTTTATATGTAGAGAGGTCCCAGAGACTAGAGACTTCCAGTTTTCTATCTCTTGCAACCCAGCCGCCTCCTTGCGTGTTCCCTGGCTCATGTACACGGGGATCCTCTTAGTCTTGACGAAGGAGGGAACACCGCTACTGTGATCGAGGTGACCGTGAGTTAAAAATATAGCGTCAATGCGGGCCTTTGCCAGGTTAGCCTCTCTCAACCTCCGGGCAAGGCTGCGGGGCCCGAATCCAAGATCAATGAGTACACAAGTCTCCCCGGTTGACACAAGAGTGCAATTTCCACCGCTCCCACTGCCCAGTACGGTAACTTTCACGATAAGATAAAATGTATCAGCTAGGTATGAACATGATTAATCTTTTAGGTAGGACAGAAAAAGAATTAAGGGGGATAGTTCACGCGATGGGCGAGGAACCTTTCCGGGGATCGCAGTTGTACCAGAACATCTATCAACGCCAAGAAAAAGACATTCAATCGATGTCAAGTCTGCCTGGAAAGTTGCGTACGAAGCTGGGGGCGATGCATACCATTGATATGCCACGCGTTCACCGAGTAGAGACCTCCATCGACGGGACTCGCAAGCTACTTTTGGCTTTACGGGACAATGAGTTCGTAGAGACAGTAGTTATCCCCGATAGTAGCCGAGTGACACTTTGTATTTCCTCTCAGGTTGGGTGTGGTGTCGGATGTCCATTTTGCCTGACCGCCCAAATGGGCTTAACACGTAATCTCGGGGTAGGAGAAATTCTTGGCCAGGTAATGATTGCCATTCGGCAAGGATATTTAGGTTCAAAAACCTGCAACATTGTTTTTATGGGCATGGGGGAGCCACTCTACAACTACAAGCGGGTGATGAAATCCTTCCATCTTATGATCGATCAGAAGGGTATGGGCCTCTCAAAGAGACGCATCACGGTATCAACGTCTGGCGTGGTACCCGTTCTGGAACGAATGATCGAGGAGCCCCTGCTCCCCAATTTGGCTATTTCACTAAATGCGACAACGGAAAAGATGCGAGACCGCCTAATTCCTATAAACCGTCGTTGGCCCATGCGAAGTCTTTTGGACTGTTGTCGCCGACTTCCGCTGGGGCCTAAACGATGTATAACCTTCGAGTTTGTTCTCCTCAGAGGCCTAACAGATACGGACAATGACGCTAGACGTCTAGTGCGATTATTACGAGGAATCCGGTGCAAGATTAATCTCATTCCCTATAACCCTAACCCCGGGTTGCCCTATCAGCGACCTTCTGATCACCGCATAGCCAGCTTTCGCAGGATCTTGACGGATCATCACCTGCCTGTGTTTGTACGCCGGACTCGAGGTGACGATATCTCCGCCGCTTGCGGCCAATTAGCTCACCTCGAGCAGGAGATTTCTCATGGCTAGAACCTTTCACATTGTTACTTTTGGATGCCGTACTAATCAGGCTGATAGTGGGGCTTTACGTGAGGAATTTCTTTCCCGTGGGTATAGAGAGCAAGTCGAGCCTCGAGCTGATGTAGTTGTGGTCAACTCTTGCACTGTCACCCAACGCTCGGATCAACAGGTGCGTCAAATGGTGCGCAGGCTCAGGCGATCTAACCCTGGAGCTAAATTAATCGTAACAGGTTGCTATGCTCAGCGCGACCCTGAGGCCCTGTCCAATATCGAGGGAGTAGATGCGGTTGTCGGCAATAGTCATAAGTCAGAAATCGTGAGTATTGCAGCGAAGAAATCAATAGATCCGTTGGGGGTTTCCGAAGTGACACGTGTTTTCCGAGATCCATTCGACTTAAGTCTCCGGACAGATCGAGGTGCTGTAGCGAAGGGGAGGCAAAGGACTCGCCCTTTTGTCAAAGTCCAGGATGGGTGTGATGCACATTGTACTTATTGCATTATTCCCGAGGTTAGAGGGCCCAGTCGATCAGTACCTCCTGATCAGTTAGTTGAACAGGTAAGAGATCTGACAAGAAAAGGATTTCAGGAGATTGTGTTGACAGGAATTCACATCGGAACCTATGGGCGCTATATGGATCCACCTCTAACTTTTCACAGCCTTCTCAAGAAGTTACTAGAGATTGAGAGATTGCAGCGACTGCGTATTAGTTCGATTGAGCCCATGGAATTATCCCGAAAGGTGATTCATCTCGTAGCTGCCAGCGAGGGGAGAATTGCCCCGCACTTCCATATTTGCCTGCAGAGTGGCTGCGATCAGATACTTAAGAGAATGCTGCGACCCTACAAAACTGCTAGATTCCGTAGTCTTATCGAGGAGATTAGAGAAGTTTTACCGGAAGCCGGGATCGGGACGGATGTAATCGGAGGCTTTCCGGGAGAGTCGGATCAGGACCACCAGGACAGTTTGGAGTTTGTGAAGCAGATGCCACTAACTTATATTCACGTTTTTCCATATAGTGATCGTCCAGGAACTGTTGCCTCAACAATGGACGACAAAGTTGACGGTGTAACGGTGCGACACCGATGTGCTCAATTCAGGACAATCTCTGAAAGTAAAAATCTAGAGTTCCGTACTAGACAGTTAGGTCGTAAAGTTCCTGCCTTGACCCTTAGCGACTTCTGGAGAGGCCAAAGGGTGGCGCTGACAGATAATTACCTGAAGGCGCTAGTCGATCCAAAGATACCGGGGAACAAACTGGTGAGGTTACGGGCGCGAGTTGGCCCTGAGGGGTACCTTTCTCTCACTTGACCGGAATCCTGCTAGCATCCACATTCTTCCTTCGTCCCGATTTTTCCTATGTGAGTAAAAAGAGTGGTGTTGACAACTAGTGCAGAGTTCACAGTCAAGCACTTGTACTATCCCAAGGTTATACGCATCTAGAAGATTGGCTTTTACTAAGTCTAGGTGGCGGCCTGTGAAGAGGCTATTGATGTCGTGGCCTTTTTGCAGGAATTGTTGTTTGACATTTCCTCCTACCGCATAGCAACAACTACGAATGCAGGGTCCAATTGCCAGGATCAACTGCTTGAGTTCAGTCGTGGGTTGTCCCATGAACGCTTTAATCCCATTACGTAGGATATGGTCTGCGGTTCCTTTCCATCCAGCGTGAATCATGCCCACCCTTTGCAGGCCCGGGTCGACTATGAGAATAGGGACGCAGTCGGCAGTGCGGATAATCCCAAAAAGTTCTGGGGTGTCTATTAAAATCCCATCGCCATCCAGGGGACGGTCCAGAATGATATCCTGACTGTCAAGAATATGAGAGGAGTGCACCTGGTGTGCTTGGAAAGTTTGATTCTGTAGAATGCCCAGTGCCTTAAGAAATCGGGTTTTTTGGAATACCCCCTCCCGCGGGCTAACTATACCCGAGGCTTTGTCCGTATCACGACTGGTGAAGGCGTGGACAAATCCGGGTATAGTATCCAACTCCTCGAATCGAAAGTAAGGTACGGATTCCACGGAGTATTCGTAGAACATTTCAGGTGGGCCAGGTTAACATAAGTTTATGATTCTAGGCCTGGGGGTGGACATAGTTGAGGTTGATCGTATCCGAGTGGCGTTACTTAAAGGGGCGTCCTTAATGAAACGTGTCTTCACCCAGGCAGAGATAGCCTACTGTACTAACCAACGGAATCAATACCAACATCTCGCCGGTCGATTTGCCGCTAAAGAAGCGGGCCTAAAGGCTCTGGGGACAGGATGGGGCCAAGGGGTTCGATGGAAGGAGGTCGAGGTGATTAATGAGGAGTCGGGGAAGCCCGTAATCCGGTTTGATGGTAGGGCGCTTGAGATTCTGCAGGAGAAGACTGTTAGTGAGATACTAGTTACGATCTCACACTCCGAAGAATATGCTGTTGCTGTGGTAGTGCTAGAGGGTTCCTCATAAAGGAAGTGGCATGACTGAATATTCGGGATTGCGGTCTAGATGCGGATCGGTGGAGCCTTGGGTGCCTGAGGAGGAGATCTACCGGCTAGCGAGGAACTCTTCCTTACCCGACTTGCTTCAGGAAGCAGGTTCACTGCGAGATAGAGGCCATGGGGAACTGGTCACCTATTCGCGTAAGGTATTCATTCCCCTTACCCACTTGTGCCGTGACGTCTGCCATTACTGTACGTTTGCCGCCCCTCCACGGTCGGGGGGACGGGCCTACATGACTCCTGAAGCTGTGCTGGAGACTGCTCGCCGAGGGGTTCAGGCGGGGTGTAAAGAAGCTTTATTCACTTTAGGAGATAAGCCCGAGCTACGCTATAAGGTTGCCCGTAGTGACCTGGAGGAATTAGGGCATAACTCGACACTATCCTATCTAGGAGAGGTGGCGAAGCTGGTTATGCGAGAGACAGGGCTACTACCTCATCTCAATCCTGGTTTAATGGAGATAGATGACCTGGTTCTGTTGAAATCCGTTTCGGCTTCGATGGGGTTAATGTTGGAGTCCCTGTCGCCAGGCCTAACACAAAAGGGAGGGGCTCACTACGGTTCTCCTGATAAGGATCCTGGTCGGAGGCTGAAAACAATCGAACGGGCCGGGAGACTAAAAGTACCTTTTACGACAGGTATTCTGATTGGAATTGGAGAGACAAGACGTGAACGGATAGAGAGTCTTCTAGCCCTGCGCCATCTTCATATGGAATACGGCCATCTCCAGGAGATCATCATCCAAAACTTTAGGGCTAAGGCCGGAACTAAGATGGCCGGTGCTCCTGAGCCGTCTCTAGAAGAGCTGCTTTGGACAATCGCAATGGCTCGTTTAATCTTTGGGGCTAATGTCAACATTCAGAGCCCTCCAAATCTGAGTCCACAGTCTCTGGAGGCCGTTATCTCGGCTGGGATCAATGATTGGGGAGGGGTGTCTCCGGTGACTCCGGATTTTGTCAATCCGGAAGCCCCCTGGCCAGCAATAGAGAATCTGGCCCGGCAGACTGCCAGGACAGGGAATACTCTAGTTGAACGATTAACTGTCTATCCAGAGTACTTACTCTCTAGTGATGAGTGGTTGACGCCAGAGGTTTCAAAGTATGCCCTTAGGGTCTGTGACGCTGAGGGTCTGGCAAGAACAGATGAGTGGTTGACAGGTATTGGTATGGAGGTTCCAACTACCCCGGTTCAACCGAAAACACTATTTATACCCAAAGGGGCAGGTTCTCTGGATGTGGCACTGAAATGTGCCTTCCAAGGGGACACGTTAAGAGAAAGAGATATTGTCGCTCTGTTTCAATCCAGAGGGACGGCGGTGGAGGAAGTCTGCCAGACAGCAGACGAACTGCGGAGTAGTTCTGTTGGAGATGTTGTTAGGTACGTGGTGAACCGAAATATTAATTACACCAACGTGTGTTACTACCGATGCCAGTTCTGTGCTTTTTCAAAGGGTAAGCTAAGCGAAAACCTGAGGGGGCGTCCTTATATACTGGATCTCAATGAAATAGTCCGAAGGGCTCAGGAAGCATGGCAGCGTGGAGCTACCGAAGTCTGTTTGCAGGGAGGAATTCATCCGAATTTTACCGGAGATACTTACCTAGAGATTTGTCGGGCTATTCGAAGAGCGGTTCCTTCCATGCACATTCATGCGTTTTCTCCACTGGAGGTATACCAAGGTGCTGAGACTCTGGGGGTCACACTGCGGTCGTTTTTGGAGTCCTTACGGAAGGCTGGACTGGGGACATTGCCAGGGACGGCAGCAGAAATCCTAGATGACGAGATCCGGGAGATCATATGCCCTGACAAAATCACTACAGAGGATTGGGTGAGAGTCATCGAAACAGCCCATCAGGTTGGTTTCCGAACTACAGCGACTATCATGTTTGGGCACGTAGATGGTCCGTTGAACTGGGCGCGTCATCTCCTCGTTCTCCGGCGGCTACAAAAAAGGACCGGAGGTATTACAGAATTTGTACCGCTTCCGTTCGTCGCTAGCGAAGCTCCTCTTTTCCTGAAAGGGAAAGCACGTAATGGACCAACATTTCGGGAAGTGCGTCTCATGCATGCAGTTGCACGGTTGGCATTATTCCCCGTAATTCCCAATATCCAGACTTCCTGGGTCAAGCTCGGTCCCAAAGGAGTAGGAGCTTGTCTGAATGTAGGAGCTAACGATCTAGGCGGGACGCTTATGAATGAATCGATCACTAGGGCTGCGGGGGCAAGGCATGGTCAAGAGATGTCACCTCAGCAAATGGAGGAAATGATCGAAGGAGCAGGCAGGCAACCCCAGCAGCGGAACACGACATACGGGATCGTAGATGAGGAGAGACGGCAATCTTCCCTTGAAGCGGGCCCGATGGCGCCTATTTACAATCAGCCAGCAGTGGAATACGACCGGATTTGAGGTGATGGTTGGAGCTAGGGGCTGCCTCGCCCGCCAGGCTGGATAGAATCCGGGCTAGTTGAGGCCTTGGACGAGTGCTCCGACCGTATCCTTGACCTTTACGAATGCGCCAATGATTGCGATCAGACAAGCAATCGTCATTGCGATGTTCCAGGCTATTCTGCTGTTCCCCTTTTCACGATCATCGCCCATGAAATTTTTATTATTGGTCAGAAGGAGAAACCCTAAGTAGGCAATGGGTAGCAAAATAAGTCCGAAGGATGAAATCAATGGGCCCAGCCAAAAGGGAGCTTTGTAGCCGACGCCGAGGATTCCTATGGCAGGTAAAAGTGCCCCAATTTTAAACCAGCGGCTGGTTCTGGATACATGCATGACCTCAGCTACGGCTAACCCGGTAATCAGCATTAGGATCGGAATCGTGCTAAGAGGCATTGCGGCAACCCCAATGTCGAAAAGGACACGGCCGGTTGACGCAGGGACCAAAGTCCCTTCGAAAAGGGGGCTCATGACACTAGCTACTGCAGCTGGATTCGCTGGGGCTTCCGGAGATCCTTGGAGAATGTTGGCTGTGGTGATGACGACCAAAGATGAGCCCACTGCAAAAGGAAGGAGCATTCCTCCCCATAAATCGAAGCGAGTGAGTCCAAGATGTTCACGGCCCCAAGATCGCGCTTGCAGTGTCAGGGGGAAAAGGAATGTCATATTGATGCCGACCGCGCAACCTAGAGCCCCGAGTACCATAGTTCGGTCAGCGGGATCATCTGGAAGCCCACTGGGAACCAGGCCCCGGAGGACTCGTCCCCAATCCACCCCCGTGCGAAGGGCTACGATCAGGAAGCACAGCAACATTATCGCGACGATAATCCTCAATGATTTCTCGTAGCGCTGAACACCCGCACTGGTGGGTTTTCCGTAGGCCCAGGTCAAGGGTATCGAAACTCCTAGAATGACAAGTCCGAGGATCCACTTAATTGTCTGTTCGGAAGTGGAAGTCTCGGCCCACCCAGCAACGACAGCCAGATCCCCTAGACAGGCTGTTGCTACCGAATACTGGTTCATGCTCCAGAAGATGGATCCGACTATGGCGGCTAGTGCCCACGTTAGAGCTAAAGTTGGACTGACGTGGCGGCCCATAGCTCGGTAGATTGACTCTTTCTTGAAAAGAGTTGGCCTAGCGATGGCTCCGAACATGATCACTCCCATCAACATCCCGAGAACGTTGACCCATAACATCTCGTACCCGAACTTCCAGCCCAGATAGAAGGCGCTGGTCGCACTACTAGCTCCAAGAGTCAGAGCCCCTTGTATCCAGCCAGGCCCAGATCGGGAGGCATATCCGGCTAATCGGCCAGGCCATGATCGGGAGTTGATTTCGCGAAGATCCCGAAGTTCTTTATCGGGCGTTATCTTTTCAGGTGAAGAGTTGTGAGGTTTCATAGGAATCAATTCAATACGGCTAGCTCCTCCTAAAGTCCAGTGTCCCTGGGATGGAAGATCCACCATCGGGAGACAGATCATGCCTAGTGTGGGTTCCCAGAGCGATTAGATGGGAGTGCGATGAAGTTCTCAGGAGAGGGATGGTTTTCAGCCGGAAAATATTCGTTTGTACCAGGGGACACCTTTCTGCCTGAGATTCTCTTGCTGTTGCTTCTTTCTCAATTTTTGTAGGAACACATCTCCCGCGGCCTGATGACAATCCTTATACTTGCGGCCGCTACCGCACGGACAGAGTTCGTTCCTCCCAATTCGAAGTGAGCGGTGAGGGCCCGTAAGAGGCCCTTGTTTAACCATCTGAGGGGTTATTTTTCGACTTTTCCGTTTCATCTGGACTTTCTCAAGTACCACTCGGAACCACGGGCCGACTTGTTCTCAGATGTCCCGCGGCAGGCCCTGTTGAATCTCGTTTCGGACCCTTTCCCGAAAGCCTCTTTATTCTATCTCGGTTCCCAGCTATTGAAGCAGAAAGCAGGACCAGATACTAGCCGCAAGCTCGCTCAGAATTATTTAAGGGGGGTGGGGGTGGGGCAATATCAATGGCCTGCTGGCTAGTGCATCCTCGTCAGCGCTAATGTGGTACCGCTATCGCCGGCATGGTATTTGTCGCAGAAGTGATCCCATCGCTGCGCATGGAGATTAGAAGTGAAAAAGGAGATTGGAGGGGTATCGGGAGTGCGATACTTATCTTCAGTCGTGAATGTGGGGGATGCTTCTCTGCACGCAAGTGATTGCCATAGCTGTAATTTCCACTTATGATGAGCGGCTTCCGCACCAAATCGGAGTGGATGCTTAAAGTAAGCGACTGTATGATAACGAAAAAGAGAAAGTTTCAAAATGGTGGGCGATACTGGACTCGAACCAGTGACCTCCGCCGTGTGAAGACGGCGCTCTAACCAGCTGAGCTAATCGCCCGAGACGGTCGCCGAGAGAGCCGCCATTCTAGTTAACGTGGAGAGTTCGTGTCAATGAACCAAAAACTAGATGTCATTGTGATTGGGGCCGGTGCTGCTGGACTTGCCTGCGGTATCGAAGCCAGAAAGCGGAATCTTGATTTTCTGATTATCGATCGGGGCGCAGTGGTAAACGCTATTGCAAAATTTCCCACTGATATGAAGTTTTTCACCACTCCTGATCTTCTTGAGATAGGAGGACTCCCACTGGTATGTGCGACCGAGAAACCAAGGCGTTCCGAGGTATTAAAATACTATCGTAGAGTTGTTGAATACTATCGATTGCCCCTCAATGATTATGAGGAAGTATTAGGAATCTCAGGGTCTGATGAGGATTTCACGATAGCAACTCGCGATCGTCTGAGCAATCCTCGCCAATATCGTTGCAGGAAATTGATCGTAGCGGTCGGATATTATGACAATCCTAATATGTTGAGTATCCCAGGCGAGGAGCTAGGAAAGGTAAGCCACTACTACAAGGAGTCTCACCCCTACTTTGGCCATAAAGTAGCCGTTATTGGAGGTAAGAATTCGGCTGTGGAAACAGCCCTGAATCTTTACCGAAATGGGGTGGAAGTAACACTGATTCATCGTGGCCCGGCATTAGGGAAACATATTAAATATTGGGTTCTACCGGATATTCAGAATCGTATTCAGAATGGAGAAATCAAAGCCCTATTATCAAGTGAAGTCACTGAGATCAGACCCTCTGAAATAGTAATCCAAACTCCTTCAGGTGAGCTCATTCTGGAGAATGATTTTGTACTGGCAATGACTGGGTACCATCCGGATGAAAAGTTCGTTGGATCCCTTGGGATCGAGATGGATCCTGAACTGTTCGTTCCTTCACATGATCCTGAAACATTGGAGAGCAACGTACAAGGGATATATCTTGCTGGTGCGGTCGTATCAGGACGAATGACGAATCGTATTTTCATTGAGAATGGCCGGTTCCATGGTGAGCAGATCTTTAAGTATTGGCCAGAGACGCAAACGACTAGCTGATGTATCCCGGAAAAGAGCAGGTAGAGCAGTGTTCAAGATCGCTATTGTTGGCAGGCCAAACGTTGGGAAATCTTCCTTGTTTAACCGGCTCACGCGGGCTCGTAAGGCAATCGTCGGGGATGAGCCAGGGATCACTCGCGATCGCCTTTATGGAGCTGCTTTTTTCGACGGCAACCCCGTAGAGCTGATTGATACAGGTGGGATTATTCCCGAGGATAAGGACCTGATACCTGCGCAGGTCCTGCAACAGGCCCAGGTGGCAATACAAGAGTCGGACCTGATCCTTCTCATAGTGGATGGTCGGGATGGCCCCACCCATCTTGACGTTACGCTTGTCGAACTCTTACGTAACTCTGGTCACAGATTCTGTCTGGTGGTGAACAAGATCGACTCCCAAATTGTCGAAGACCTGCTATTCCAGTTTTATGGGTTGGGAGTTAACGAAATTTTCGCGGTATCTGCTGAGCATGGACGGGGGATAGAGGAGCTCCTTGACAAATTGTGCCCGCTGATTCCCCAAGGAAAAGTTGATGTAGAGGAGAGAGAGGCGACTCGAGTTGCGATCATTGGTCGACCTAATATGGGTAAATCTTCGATTTTGAATAGGCTTCTCGGACAGGAAAGAGCCATCGTGACAGATATTCCTGGCACGACCCGCGATTCGATT
>Ga0114996_10007836_pt1 | contig 12000 bp, 10 predicted proteins | sample ArcticOcean_MG_C_4_FD_87039 | JGI IMG/M metagenome (GOLD analysis project Ga0114996, IMG submission 87039) | Marine microbial communities from western Arctic Ocean - ArcticOcean_MG_CB4_134 | ecosystem: Environmental > Aquatic > Marine > Oceanic | place: Arctic Ocean: Canada Basin | collected... | reverse complement strand
GATCTCGGCCCGGACCTCGGTCAACGCATCAAGCGGACTGCCCTGCCGCCCTTCCCACGCCGTTCCCAACACCTCATCGCGACCGACGAGCTTCTCCCCGGGGACCATCCAGTCGTCGAAGCGCACGTTCTCCGCCCAAAACGGCAAACGATCCGTCGGGTCGTCGGACTCCATCGCCTTGACGTAGCGGAGCATCGCCTCGTGGTTGGTGCGATCGTTGCCGGGGAGTCCCGAGGCCTGCACTTCCGGGTCGGCCGCCTTGTGGTACGGGACCTCTGCCATGATTCATTCCTTCCGATTGTCTTGCGTTGCTATATCTCTGTCAGCTCATCGTCGCAGTCAAGGGGCGTCAGCTACCCGTCGATCGCCGACGGAGCGCTGCCCCAGCCGAGGGGCAGCGCTCCGCTGGCTCGCACGCCATCAGAAGTTCGGCATGACCTCTGCCGCGAACACTTCGACGTCGCTGATGACCGTGTCGACGTCGCCGCCGATCGGCGCCGTGGTCGACGAGAAGTGGACCACTACCTCGTCGAGGCCGAGCCGCTCGAGCCGCTCGAATGCGGAGTTGACGTAGTCCGGTGTCCCGGTGATGCGATAGTTGGCCCCGGCGCCCTGTCCGGCTGCCTGGACGTACCGGTTGGTCACCCACGCACCCAGTTCGAGCTCGGCACCGTGTCGAGCGATCCCCTCCTGGTAGTTGTAGGACGGGTCGTCGGTGATGGTCACATAGACGAGGAGTACCTTGGTGATTTCGTCGAAGTCTCGGCCAACGCGCTTGCAGGCGTCGGCAATGTCGCCCAGCCGCTCGTTGACCTCGTCATCGTCCTTGAGCACGAGAGCGACCCCGTCGCCGTGCCTGGCCACTACTTCGGGCATGAGCTTCCGGCCCTCGGTGACCCCGATCCAGATGGGTGGGTGAGGATCCTGCACGGGCTTCGGCAAGTTGACCGCGTCCATTAGCCGGTAGTACTTGCCATCGAAGTTGGCGCGCTCCTGGGTCCACATGCGCTTGACGACCTGAATCTCCTCTGCCAGGTATGCGATGCGCTCCTTCGCCGTTGGGAAGCCCATCCCCCATGGCAGCCAGAACTGGGGGTAGTCGCTGGCGCCCATCCCGAGCACGAGGCGACCCTCGCTCATCACATCGAAGCACGAGGACATCTTGGCCAGCATGGCGGGGTGGCGCCGACGCGCCGGGCTGACCATCGGACCCAGGCGCATCGTAGTCGTGGCGGCGGCAAGCGCTGGGAGCATCGTCCACGCATCCCAGTTCGGTTCGTAGGAGTACCCCCGCAGGCCGTTGGTGCTGTTGTCGGGGATGACGCCGAGATCAAATCCCAGCCGCTCGGCCGCCTGGAAGAGCCGTCGCAGGTCGTCGTAGCTGTAGTGGAGGCCGTTGGAGTAGATCCCAATCTTCATGAGCGTCCCTATCTGAGTTGAGGCTATTCAGCGTCAAATCGAGGCAAAAACATTACCGACCCTCAATTTGCTGTCATCCTAACATCCTAGGTCGCCTTGTTCCACATTGGTCAGCGACGCAGACAGGTTGGGGCTGGTGCGTCAGAAGTTCGGCATGACCTCGGCCGCGAAGATCTCCATGTCGGCTACGAGATGTCATCGAAGCTGAGCTGCAATCCATTCGAGTAGATGCCGAGTTTCATCCGTAGATCCCAGAACTCGAACCACTCAGTCAGGCGGCAAGCCGTCCAGTTGTCGCATGCCTCGCGCCAACGCAAACTCCATCGTGCCTGTCGGGTACGGGCTGTCGCGGAGTGCCTCCTCGCGTGAGATCTCGTCCGCATGGACGCTGGCGACGAGCTCCGCCACCCGCGTGATCTCCTCAAGCTGACCCTCGACGAAGGCCGCCGACATCGTCCGACCGTGCCCGGGGACCGCGAGCCGGGCGCCCCCGTCGCTCACGGACCGTAGGGTCGCGGGCCAGTCCATCGGGTAGGCGTCTCGGTAGACGGGCGGATGCCCCTCCTCGATCAGATCGCCGGCGAAGACCACATGAGAGTTCGACGGGGCGATCACGATGTCGGAGTCGGTGTGCCCACGACCGAAGTGGCTGAGCTCGACAGTGCGTCCGCCGATGTCGATCGACGCCGTTCGCTCGAACACCTTCTCGGGCGGGACGATCACAGTCTCGGCGAGTTCGGCAAGGAGCTCTTCGCCCGTCATCCCCCCCAGCCCCATTTCCTCCAACGCGCCGGGGTCCCGGTCGAGCACTGCAGCCTTGTCGGACTCACCATGGTCCACCAGACGTCTCCGGCACGCTTCGTGTCCCCAGATCTCGCCTGCCCTAAACTCCCAGTTCCCCCAGGTGTGATCCCAGTGAAAGTGGCTGTTGACCACCCACTCCACGGGGAGCGTCGTAATCCGGCCGACGTCTTTTTTGAGCTCGCGTGCTTGGCGATGCGACGCCCGCGTATCGATGAGGAGGACAGACTCACCGCCAACGACGACGCCGATGTTGTGGTCGAGGAAGTCGTAGTGGAGCTGGTACACGCCGTCGTCAAGCTCCTCGATCTCACCCATGTCCTACTCTCCTCACCATCAGATCCATTGCACCAAAAGTTATAATCCTAGGATTACACATAAGTCCAGCCCGAGGTACTGATGCCTTCCTTCCACATCTTTCGACGACTGAGCGTCAGACCGGCGACGGTCGACGACGGCCGGAAAGCACCGTCTAAGTCGAGAGTCGAGGGGCCCCCGGACCGGACCTCCTACCGCCAACTCCTCCGAATGCCGGGTATGTCCGCCCTTATCGGCTCGATCAGCCTGGGGGTCTTCGGATTCGTACTCATGGATCTCACTCTGATCCTCTACACCCTCCAGGAGTGGGGCTCGCCAGAGCTGGTGGGAATGATGGTACTCGCCGGTTGGGTGCCCGGCATTCTGGTGAGCCCGATCGCCGCTCTTCTCATGGATACGAGACGGCGCGCACCATTCGTGGCCCTCGACTTCTGCCTCGGCGCGGCCGCGGCGTTCGCATTAGTCACGCTCGCCAGCGCAGACCTCCTCGAACCGTGGCTGCTCGTCGCCATCGTGGGTGTGACGTCGCTCAGTGTCCCGTTCGGCGACACCGGGCGACGAACACTTCTGGCGGTTATCCCTGATCACCGCCACTGGGACCGCACCAATGCGCTGGAGTGCGCCACTGTCAGCGTCGTGGGTACAGCGGCGCCGGCGATGGCCGGTCTCCTGATCGGAATCGGGGCAGGCGAGCTGGGTTTCGCCATCGCAGGCGTATTCATGCTCGCAGCCGCGCTGCCGCTACTGTGCACGAACGAGCCCGCTCCGCATGCATCGGGCGGCATCGACTGGAGACGTGGGTTCACCGAGCTGCGCGACGCTTGGCGTACGCCGACCCTGCGGGGTCTCGCGTTGACGGGGTTCCTCGACGAGATGGCCTACGGAATCCTCGAAGTCGCGGTGCCAGTCTGGATGCTCGAGCGCTTCGGCGTCACGGGATTCTTGGTTGGCGCAGCGTGGTCTGCATTCAACCTCGCGAGCTTCGGTATCACACTCTCACTCGGCGCCGTCGGCACCGACGGCCGCGAGCCACGGGTCTTGACCTTCGGGCTCGGCGTCCAAATCGTCGGGTTACTGCTGCTGCTGGTCAGCGGCGCGCCCTGGTGGGCGATTCCGTGCATGGCCATCGCCGGTTCGTCGCTCGGGCTCATCGATGTCTCTATCTTCTCGATGCTCCAGCGGTCGGTCCCGGCGGGCCGGCTAGCGCGGTCCAACGCGGTCTTTCTCACAGTCCGCATGTTGGGCCTTCCTATCGGCGCGGGGATCGCTGGGATCACCGCCGCCGCGAGCCCCTCGGCTGCGCTGGCGCTGGCGCCATTGATGGCCGCCCTCGCAGCAACGACCGGGATGGTGCTGCTAAGGAGGATCCCCAGATGACGCCGCCCGCCGGTTTCGGCGCGACCTCGGCCTGACCCCGTCGCTACCAGGGGTAGCCGTCGTCCGGAAAGACACCCAGCTGACGAGCGACCGTCAGGGTGTCGTTGGCGTAGTGGACACGGACGATCTTGCCGTCCTCGAAGTGGTAAATGTCCCGGAAACTCCAACGGACCTTCTCTCCGGTAGCCGGGATCGGCTTGGCGCCCGGAGACCATTTGACGTCCTTGACGAACCGGGCGGTGAAGTGGCCCATGGTGACCAGGACGTTGCCCGAGATGATCGTCTGGTGGATCTCGGCCCGGACCTCGGTCAACGCATCAAGCGGACTGCCCGGCAGCCCTTCCCACGCCGCTCCCAACACCTCATCGCGACCGACGAGCTTCTCCCCGGGGACCAGCCAGTCGTCGAGAACCACGTTCTCCCCCCAGAACGGCAAACGATCCGTCGGGTCGTCGGACTCGCTCGCCTTGACGTAGGCCAGCATCGCCTCGTGGTTGGTCCGATCGTTGCCGGGGAGTCCCGACGCCTGCACTTCCGGGTCGGCCGCCTTGTGGTACGGGACCTCTGCCATAATTCATTCCTTCCCATTGTCTTGCGCAGGCGATACCCACAGCCTAGGATCCTAAGATAGCATGAAGGTCGAGCGGGACGTGAGGGATAACAGATGAATGAGATCGAGTCGCTGACCGTTCTAGCGCGTCTCGACGACCCGGCATTCTACGCCAATGACCCGCACGCCGTGTTTAAGCGCCTGCGTCGTGAGGCGCCCGTATTTTGGATAGAGCCCACCGGATTCTGGGCGGTGACCAGCTACGAGGCGGTTCACACCGCGTTCACCGACCCAAAGCGGTTCTCCTCCCTTGGTAATAACCAGCTGGTGGCGTGGATCCAGGACATCGAGCACTTCATGCGCTTTAGCGAGGACGCCGAGTTCCCGCCACCTACGGCACGAAACCTGATCACGAACGATGCGCCCTTCCACACCGTGTTTCGGAAGATGGTCATGAGAACTGGGCAGTTCGGAGCCAAAGCGGTACCGGCGATCGAGGAAGGCCTCTCGCCCTTCGTCGACGACCTCGGACGCGGCCTCGCCGCGGGGGCGACAGGCGAGGTCGACGAAATCGTGAGCGCGCCGCTGGCTGCCGCGGCAATAGCTTGCTTTCTCGGGCTCCCTCTGGAGTTCGCCGGCTCGCTACGACGATGGTCCGAGGCAATCGAGCCTCCCGGTTCGGGCGACACCGCCCAGAGAATGCAAGCCGGCGCCGAGGCGGCATCGGAGATGTGGACCGTGTTGCACGATCTGCTCGACGCGGACAGTCACCACGGCACGCTTTGCCTGTTGCGCGACCAGCAAAAGCTGACCGACGAGGTCGACACCGACGACCTGCTCGAACTCGTCTGCGATCTGGTTGTCGCCGGCGTCGAGTCCACGCGAAACATGGTCACTAGCGGGCTGGTCGCCTTCGCACAGCACCCCGACGAGTGGACCCGGATCCAGTCCGGGGAAGTGAGCGTCGACAACGCCGTAGAGGAGATCCTCCGGTGGGAGCCGTCCGCTCCGACCATCGGCCGCGTCGCGACCGAGGACACCACCCTCGCAGGGCAGCCCATCAATGCTGGCGACCGACTGCTGCTCATGTACGCCTCAGCAAATAGGGACGAGTCGGTCTGGACCGATCCGGACCGCTTCGACGTCACGCGCAGCACAAAGGTCCCACACCTGGCCTTCGGGCGGGGCCCGCACCTCTGCGTCGGGGCATCGTTTTCCCGCATGAGCATGCGGGTGATCATCGAAACTCTCTTGCGCTACAACATCCGATTCAACCTGACAGCCCCGCCGAAGAGAGCACCCGGGCTCAACGCGACCGCCCAGTACGCGACCGCGCCCATGTCGTTCGAGCGCGACAATTCGACACAGCGCAACTGAGGACAAAGGGAAACTGCCCCTACGCTCGTCACCACCAGGACCTGATGTTCGCTTCCGGCGAAACCCCGAATCCCGGAGTTACCAGTTCAAATGAAGACCTACCGAATCGCAGCGATTCCTGGCGATGGCATCGGCACCGAGGTGATCGGAGCCGGAGTCGAGGCTTTGCAGGAGGTGGCGCGCTGGGACGGTGGGTTCAAGGTCCGGTTCGACTGGTTCGACTGGGGCGGCGAGCACCAGCTGAAATACGGCCTAATGATTCCCGAAGGTGGCCTTGACAAGATCCGTCACCATGATGCGATCCTGTTCGGCTCCGCCGGCCATCCGGAGATCCCAGACCACATCACCCTGTGGGGACTACGGCTCGCAATCTGCCAATCCTTCGATCAGTATGCGAACGTCCGACCGGCCCGAGTGCTCCCCGGCCTGGTCTCACCCCTTCGTGAGGCGGGAACCGGCGACATCGACTGGGTGATCGTGAGAGAGAACTCCGAAGGTGAGTACGCCGGCGTCGGCGGTCGCGTCCATGAGGGCTCACCGCTGGAAACTGCAACCGACGTCACCATTCTCACCCGACCGGGCGTCGAGCGGATCATGCGGTTCGCATTCGAGCTGGCCCGCTCACGACCACGCCGACTGCTGACTGTCGTCACCAAGTCAAACGCCCAGCGTCACGCGATGGTGATGTGGGACGAAATCGCCTCCGAGATCGCACACGAGTACCCGGAGGTGACCTGGGACAAGATGCTGGTTGACGCGATGGCGGCGCGTATGGTGACCGACCCGGCCTCCATCGACACCGTCGTGGCGACCAACCTCCACGCAGACATCCTCTCGGACCTTGCCGCTGCCCTGACCGGATCACTCGGGACGGCGCCGACCGCGAACCTCGACCCGGAGCGCCGGTTCCCCTCCATGTTCGAGCCAATCCACGGCTCAGCGTTCGACATCACGGGCAAGGGCATCGCCAACCCGGTCGGCACATTCCTGTCCGCCGTCATGCTCCTAGAGCACCTAGGCGAAGCGAAGGCGGCAGCGAGACTTCGCCACTCGGTCGAGCAGGTCACCGCCAACGCCCGATTCCACACCCCCGACCTCCGCGGAGTCGCAACGACCGAGGAGGTGACCGTGGCGACGGTCGCTGCGATCCGTGACCGGGGAACGAACCGAGACACCTCGGATCGGACCGGGTGAGCCCCGTGCCCAATTCCGCCGACCGCGGCGTACGAATCCCACCGTCGCCCCACTTCGAGCCGATCAGTCTGCGGGCCGTGTACAACGTCCACCGAGCGGACCTCGCTCCCGAACTAGCCCCACCGGAGCGGTTCGGCGCTTGCTACGGGCTTGAGGTCATCCGAGGCATGCCGTTCGATTTCGGGGCGGCCGACGCGCCCGACGTCGTGCTCCTGGACAACTCGCCGGTCTCGATCGAATTGCATGGCCGATCGGCTAGCTACCTCGTCTTCGCTCATGCGGTCGAGAATCGAACCACCAACTATCTGCCGGGGTTCGCCGACGACACGATCGACGGGCTCGAGCTCGGTGATCACGTCTCCGACTACACGATCGAGTACACCGATGGAACGGAATCGGTTGTCCCGATCCTCCGGCGTTTTGCGATCCAACAGTCCCGGAGCGGCTGGGGGTCCGCGCCGTTCGCCGTCGTTGCCGCCGGCGACGATGAGGTGTTCCCCTCGGGCGACGAGTCGGCCCTGCTCGGCCAACCCATGCTCACCGATGCCGACCTTGTCGGGAGCCCTGGCGAAGGCGTCGATGAGCTGTACGGATTGGCCCACGAAACACGCATCCGGTCGGCCTACACCCGGGGGGGGCTGCACGGAGACGGCAACCTTTGGCTCTACGCGCTGCCCGTACCCGATCCCAGCCGCTCGATTAGTGCCGTCACCTGCGCTCCCCGCGAGGAACGCTCCACGCTCTACGCGTTGACCGCGACGGCGCTGACCGAGCATCCGCTGCGATCCCGCATGCGCCAGAAGCAACGCGTGCAAGTCCCCGACGGGTTCAGCCTCAACGACGTCGACGAACTCGAGGAGGTCGGCATCGACCTCGGCACGGTGATATCCGCCCGGGCCGTGCTCGAGTACGACGACGCGGCCTGGCCCACGACGGCACCGGTCGTCGAAGCCACCCGGTCCACGCATGAAGTGGTCGTCGAGTACCAGGCTCATCCGAGCGCACGTCTGTACGTCGGCGACGACGTGTACGACCTGGACGACCGGATCGCCAAGTCCAGTCGCGGCGGCGTCGTGTCGATCCCGCCCGCACACCGCCCGGTGAAGCTGCGATTCGTGGACCAAGGGACCAGCAACAAGGCCGCCGTACGTCTCCACCTCCATGGATCGGCGGGCGAGTACCTCCCGCCGAGAGGCCACCATCGACACGTGAACGAGTCTTGGAGCCACGATCGTGCCGGCGAGTTCCTGAACATGGAGAACCAGTACGCCTACGTCGATGGCGAATGCGTCGTCGACCTTCCGCTCGGCACGGTCTTCATCGAAGCGGTGCGGGGGTACGAGCACATCCCGATCCGCACGTCGTTCGTAGTCACCCAGGACACCGACGAGCTCGTCTTCGAGCACGAGAAATCACTCCACTGGCGTGAACGCGGCTGGGTGAGCGCCGACACCCACGTCCACTTCCTGAGTCCCCAGACCGCGCGCCTCGAAGGTGAGGCCGAAGGGGTCAACGTCACGAACATCCTCGCGTCGCAATGGGGAGAGATGTTCTCCAACGTCGGCGACTTCGACGGCCGAACCACCATCGGCGCGAGCACGGTCGACGGCACGGGCGAGTACCTCGTCCGCGTCGGCACCGAGAACCGCATGCAGGTACTCGGCCACATCGGGCTCCTCGGCTACTCCGGATCGATGATCCACCCGTTGTGCACCGGAGGGCCGGACGAATCCGCGGCCGGTGACCCACTCGAGGTGTCGATGGCGCAGTGGGCCAGGCAATGCATCGACCAGGGCGGCCTGGTGGTGATGCCCCACGCCCCTTTCCCCCAGCTCGAACGGGCCGCCGACCTCATCCTGGGCTTGGTCCACGCCGTCGAGATGGGGGATGCGATGAACCCGCTACACCTCGATCCCGACCATCCTCTGAACCTCCACGTGAGCCCCTACGGTCTGGCCGATTGGTACCGCTACCTGAATCTTGGCCTGCAAGTCCCACTCGTCGGAGGCTCCGACAAGATGTCGGCCAGCCACCTCCTGGGCGGTATCCGCTGCTATGCGCAGCTCGGTGCACGCGCCCTGACCTTTGAGAACTGGATGGCGGCCGTGAAGGAAGGCAACACCTTCGTCACGATCGGTCCGCTGGCGACCATGCAGGTCGAAGGAGTGTCTCCTGGAGGACAGATCGACCTGCCATCGGGCGGCGGCACACTGCACGTGGAGTGGCAGGTCGAGTCAGCGCGACTCCCGATCGACGGCGTCGAGGTCGTCCTCGGAGGCCATGCTGTCGCCGACACGGATGTCGGCGGCGCGCTCGCGTCAGAGGGCTCCGCGACGATATCGGTCTCGAAACCAACGTGGATCGCACTGCGAGTCCGGGGCAGCTACCGAGGACTGGACGAGGTGGCTGCCCACACGAGTGCAGTGCAGGTCAGGGTCGGCGGGGAGCAACCGTTTTCCTCGGTTGATGCGGTGTCGGTCCTGGAGCAGATCCAAGGGGCCATCGCCTACGTGGACACCATCGCAACCCGCCCCGAGGCCCGCCGGTACCATGCGATGCGGGCCTCGGTGGAGGCCGGCTACAACCGCCTACATCAGAAGATGCACGCCGCTGGCGTGTTCCACGAACACACGCTGCACGACCCAAGCGAGCATCACGAGCACTAGGACTCTGCCGAGCGAATCCCTGCCAGCGGCAAGGTGGGTCCCGGGAACCGAAGTGTCTCTACCCGGTTCCGAAACCACCAGAACGTAGGCGACCAGCGAGGGCTGACAACGCCACGGCCAGCCACACCGCTTCCAGAACCACGAATGGCACGAAACCGATCATCGCTGAGGCGAGACACGCCAGCGCAGCGCCGACCGCGTTCACGCCCTGATAAAGCGGTGACCTCGTCGCCAAAAGACCCCGGAGGTTCAGTGCGAAAGCGATCAGGAGAAGCGAGACGCCCACAGTGGCGATAGCTGTTTCGAGACTCATCGGTGACTCCTTCAGCGAACTTCGCCAGGTGAGGGGTGTGGATCTCCGAGTTTCCGTAACAGCTCACGTGGTCACGTCGCAGCGTGTGCGAGACGACGAAGACGAAGTCCATCGGTGGTTCCATTGGTTCCTCGGTGGTTTCAATGCTTCCTCGGTTCGGGGTCGGGGCGGCGTTTCCAGCCGGTGGATGGCCTCGGAAACGCGCATACACACCGCTATCAGCGCCGCCTCGTTGGGTCGCCTGCAACCCTAGGACGATAACTTAGTGGCTGATCCCGATGACCAAGGAGTAGGAGATGGGCCGCATCGAGGTACTCGACGACGGCGTGTACCAGCTCCACTACGACTTCTTCGACTTCAACGTCGGCGTCCTCGGCGGCAGTGAGTCGGTCCTTGTCATCGACTCCCGTGCGTCCCACTGTCAGGCGCTAGAGATGCGCGAAGACGTCCGTCGACTCACGCCCATGCGCATCGACTGGATGCTCAACAGCCACTACCACTGGGACCACACCTGGGGGAACTTCGAGTTCCGGGATGGTCAGTTGTGGGGCCACGATCCGATCGATGTCGTCGCCGTGCGAACCCGCCTCAGCGCCATTCGTGTGGTCGATCTGCCACTTGGCGAGTACGTGCCCTGAATCTGCTGATGACGCCTGGACTGCTGTTGACCTCGTTCGCGCTCGGTCTGCGCCACGGCATCGACTGGGACCACATCGCCGCGATCGTAGACTTGAGCAGCGGCTCCGACGATCGCGGCCGAGGGTTTCGGCTCTCGCTCTATTACGCAATCGGTCACGCGCTGGTCGTGTTCGCGCTCGGATCGATGCTGATCGTCGCAGGTGCTTCAATCCCGGAGTCGCTCGACGAATGGATGGGTCCTGTCGTCGGAGCAACCCTGATTGGACTCGGCATCACGGTGCTGCGGGACCTACAGCGAAATCGAGGCGCCGTTCGTCTCCGAAGCCGTTGGACGCTTGTTCTCGAGGGCACATTCGCCGGTCTACGACGGGTTCGTCGCTACCGCGACCGGCGCAGGATCGTCATCGAACACATCCATGGCCACGAACACGACGGCGAGATCGCGCACGACACGGCACCCGCCCACGATCACGCACACCAGCATGCGATCGTAAGAGCTCTGCAGCCGGCGATCTCTGGTTCGGCGGTCCACCATGGCCGTCGACACCGTCATCGCCACGTTCACCAACTCGATCTGCCGGTGGATCAGGCTGTGGCCGGAAGAGGGGTGGCAACGGGAATCGGGATGCTGCACGGGATCGGCATCGAGAGCCCGACACAGGTCGCAATCTTCATCGCCTCCACGTCAGTTGTCGGTACCACCGGTGGGTTGACACTCCTCGGCGCCTGGGTCGGGGGCCTGGTCATCGCAAATACCACTCTCGCGCTAGTCGCCGGCGTCGGACTTCTGCGGCCGGATGCGAACACGCGAACAGTGCGGGCAGTCGCCATCGTTGTCGCGGCGATGAGCATCGCCCTCGGCGTTCACTACCTTCTTGCGTAGAAGAGCTCGCCGCATGGGTTCGCCAAGGAGTGCTGCTACTCAGGGGACCGGGGTCGGCACAGTCTCTGTCAGTGAAGTCGGAAACGCCTCAGAGCTTGAGGTGGGCCACGATCGCATCGCCAACCTCGGCCGTCGTCGCATTGCCTCCCACATCGGGCGTTCTCACTGGGCTCCGGAGACTTGCCTCGATTGATCGCAGAACGGCCGCGGCCCACTCCGGATACCCCAGGTGGTCGAGCATCATAGAGGTGCTCCAGATCGAGCCGATGGGATTGGCCTGATTGCGGCCGGCGATGTCGGGTGCCGATCCGTGGATTGGCTCGAACATGGACGGTGCGGTGCGTTCGGGGTTGAGACTCGCGCTGGGCGCAAGGCCCATGCCCCCCATGATCCCAGCGCCGAGGTCCGTGAGAATGTCGGCGTAAAGGTTCGACGCGACGACCACTTCGAACCGCTCGGGCTC
>Ga0114996_10007835_pt1 | contig 12001 bp, 9 predicted proteins | sample ArcticOcean_MG_C_4_FD_87039 | JGI IMG/M metagenome (GOLD analysis project Ga0114996, IMG submission 87039) | Marine microbial communities from western Arctic Ocean - ArcticOcean_MG_CB4_134 | ecosystem: Environmental > Aquatic > Marine > Oceanic | place: Arctic Ocean: Canada Basin | collected... | reverse complement strand
TGGTTGGACCGCCAACTTCCTCCGGAGCGGAGAGCCTCACTCTGGATCTGGTGGGCCACCATTGTTTCCGCCGTAGTGATCAACTTCATGTCACTGGTCTCGGCTCGAGAGGTGATCGGTAAGTATCTGAGTTAAAAGATGTGTAGGGCCGTGCGCCCTTCTCTCGGAATCAGGAGATAAAACGTGAATTATCGAACATTGGGGCGGACGGGGTTTTCGATCTCCGAGATCGGGTTTGGTGCTTGGGGAATCGGGAAGCAGTTGTGGGTTGGGGCCGAGGATTCTGAATCTTTAAAGGCCCTTCATCAGGCTGTTGATCGGGGACTCAACTTCATCGATACCGCTTTGGCTTACGGGGAAGGTCACAGCGAAAGATTGGTGGGTCAGCTACTGAAGGATCGGGGGGAAAGGATCTATGTGGCCACCAAGGTTCCACCCCTCAATAAAAGGTGGCCGGCATCGGGCAGCCTTGAAGAGGCGTTTCCTCGCCAGCATATTATCCAATGTGCTGAGGCGAGTTTGCGAAATCTTGGAGTCGAAACCCTCGACCTTCTTCAACTTCATGTCTGGGATCCATCTTGGATCCAGGATAATCAGTGGTTCGAGGCGATGAGTGAACTCAAGGAAATGGGCAAGATTGCCCATTTTGGAGTTTCGGTAAACGACCATCAGCCGGAGACGGCGGAGGAGTTGGTGCAATTGGGTCGAATCGACACGGTGCAGGTGATCTACAATATTTTTGAGCAGGCTCCGGAAGATCGGCTGCTGCCCCTTTGTCGAGAGAAGGGGGTCGGGGTGATTGCCCGGGTTCCTTTCGATGAAGGCGCCCTGACGGGCGGCATCACGGCTGGAACGAAGTTCCCCAAGAAGGACTGGCGTAATTTCTATTTTCAGGGAGACCGCCGGGATCAAGTCCAGGAACGCGTCCTGAAACTGGAAACCCTCCTGAACGGGGAAGCCCGGACGCTCCCCGATCTGGCTCTGAAATTTTGTCTCCACAATCCAGCCATCGGTGCCGTCATTCCGGGAATGCGTTCGGCCAGTCATGTCGAGGCCAACCTGGCCGTCTCGGACCAGACTCCACTCTCCGAGGAGATGATCGGGAGATTACGAGAACACCGGTGGAACAAAAATTTTTACCAGAGAGGGTGACAACTGACCCCTGACCGGCTGATCCCTAATCTCTGACCCCTGACCGGGAATCCGAAATCCGAAGTCCCAAATCCAAACCGGATTCTTCTCCACGTCGAGCGCCAGCGAGACGTTTCTCTAACCGGAGCGTGAGCGACGGGCTTCTCCACGCGCGAAGCGCGTTTCTCTGCGCGCGCCAGCGCGCTTCGCTATTGCTCTATTGTTCCATTGTTCTATTGTTCTCTCCAAAAGGCGCGCGTCACCTTGCTAACCTCCTTGAGGGATCTTATTTAATGTAGAATGAACGAGACGAGGCAGGAAGTGGGAGAGGCCATGGAATTTGACAAGAAGTTCAATCCGGATGAGTTGAAGCAGTTCCTCAAGAGTAAGTACGGGCCTGGAGTCCAGGTCGAAATCTTTCCCAAAGCTGAGCAAGATTCGACCGATGAGGGTGAGGATGCGGCCGAAAAGCGCAGCCGCGCTCTTAACTTTGACTACAAGCCCAGCCAGATCAAGGAATATCTTGATTCCTACGTGATCCAGCAGGAAGATGCCAAGAAAGTGCTCGCCACGGCCGTTTGCGACCATTACCACCACATTCAGAGTTGCCAGGGTGAAGAGGACTGCCGGGATTACAAGAAGCAAAACATCATTCTGATCGGTCCCACGGGTGTCGGCAAGACCTATCTCATTCAGAATATCGCTCGACTCATCGGCGTTCCTTTTGTGAAGGCGGATGCAACCAAATTCAGCGAGACCGGCTACGTCGGAGGAGATGTGGAGGACTTGGTTCGGGAGTTGGTTCATCAGGCCAACGGGGATATTCAGTTGGGAGAGTGTGGAATTGTCTATTTGGATGAGATCGACAAGATTGCTACCCACACCAGCGGGATGGGCAGAGACGTCAGCGGCCACGGTGTGCAGCGTGGACTGCTGAAACTCATGGAAGAAACTGAAGTTGCGCTCCGTTCTTCCACCGATATTGCCAGTCAGATGCAGGCCTTCGTGGAATTTCAGTCCAAGGGTGAGGTGGAGAAACAGACGATCAGCACCAAGCACATCCTGTTCATTGTCAGTGGTGCTTTTACCGGACTTTCTGAACTGATCAAGAAGCGGCTTGGATCCAAGCAGATTGGATTTACCGGAGCCGGAAGTTCTGCCGAGCAAGAGCACTATCTGTACGAGAAGGTGAAATCAGTCGACTTTATCGACTTCGGTTTTGAGGCTGAATTCATTGGGCGACTTCCGGTGGTTGTGCATTGTAATCCTCTCTCAGTTGAGGATTTGTTCAAGATCCTGAAGTATTCGGAAGGCTCCTTGTTAAAACAATACAAGAAGGATTTCCTGGCTTATGACATCGATGTCTACTTCAAGGACGACGGAATGAAAGGGATCGCCAAGGAGGCTGAAACCGAGGAGACGGGAGCCCGTGGTTTGATGACCGTTTGCGAGAGAATCTTCCGGGAATACAAATATCAGCTTCCCGATCACGATGTGAAGGAATTCATCGTTGGCAGAGAGATGATTGAAAACCCGATGGAGAAACTCACCGAACTTCTGGGGGATCCCACCCAGTATCGTTCCAAGGTTGTGGAGTTTCAGTTGAGCAAGGTTGAACAGGAACTGGGTGAACAATACGGGATCCAACTTGCCTTTACGCCCGAGGCAAGTCAGCTCATCGCCGAGAAGGCTCGGGAGATCAACACCGATCTGTTCAGCTACACTGCCGATCTGCTCAAGGAATTCGAGCATGGGTTGAATCTGTTGCGCAAGAATTCCGAAAAGAAACAATTTCTCATTGACAAGGATTTCGTGCTCAACCCGGCAGATACGGTCGAACGCTGGATCCGAGAAACGTATCGGTGAAGAAGCTGACCAGCTAACCGCTAACCTCTGACCCCTTGAAACCTGTAATGGGTTGTGAAATGGTGCCGCCGTGTTGGATGAGTGGGATCAATTTCTGAAAGGGATCGAGCTCTTCAATCAAGAAGAGTTCTACGATTGCCACGACACCATTGAGGAGATCTGGCTCCAGGAGTCCAGCGACCAGCAGCCCTTCCTGCAGGGACTTATCCAGTCCGCTGTTGCCTTTCACCACTACCAGCATGGCAAGTTGGGCGCGGCCCGGTCGATGCTGAATCTGGCCATAGAGAAGCTGATAGGATACCCGGACATTCACCACCAGGTGTTGCTAAAGGACTTTCTGGGAGGGTTGCGCGCCTGGAAGGAAGGCTTGGACGAGGCGATTTCCCTGAAGACCCGGAGCGCGATTCCGACATCGTATCCGCGAATCGAGATGACAGTTTAGGGTTGTGTCCGGAATATGGGAGGCATCTCGGCCGCTGGTCTTCGACCAGCGCGTTCCACGTTTCACGAAAAGAAGAACGGAACCCCCTGCCGATTCCGGAGGGCCGCTACAAGACTGTGCCGGCTTACCAAAGGGTCCACGGCCGTGGGTCCCTACACTTTGTTGGATGCGCAAAGCGGGGTTCTCTTGGCTCCTGACTCCTTCGTTTCTCCCTTGAATCTTGAGGTCGGGAGAGATACCCTTCCTTGTCCCTTTGAAACGGACTTGATTCCTATGCATTGGCAAAGCCCGGATTATGCATAAACTCTCTACTGTGAGCCGCCGCCTTCATCGGAGCGAAGTGAAGAAATCATTTGTCCTGACTGTGTTCCGCTCGGTCGCGCGCCATGTCAGGCCGGTGCTTTCAGTGCTTTGTGACGAGAACCTATACATCATCCGGGCTCGATGGACAGTATTGATTCTGATCGGATTTCTTTCCTCGTGTAGTCTGCCCAGCTACCAGCCGGCGGGCATCGGTACGACCAAGGGCGGGGCCACCGGTCAGGTGGCAGCTGCCATTGCCAAAGTGGTTTCCGCTCAGGGTGACTTGCAGGTGAGAACCCAGCCCATGGCCGGATCCAAGCAGTATATCCCTTATGTGAATGCCAACCGTCTGGAATTCGGTGTGGCGAATCTTCCCCAGGTCATCTTTGCCATTGAAGGGACATCGCTCTTTGAAGGCCACCCTCACCCCAATCTGCGCATGGTGGCGACCCTGATGCCCTTTCGAGTCGGGTTGGTCGTTCCAGACAGTTCGGACATTCAATCGGTGGCTGACCTGAAGGGAAGACCAATACCTTCGGGCTTCAAGGCCTCCCCCCTCTTCAGGGTCGTGTTTGACGGTTTCCTGGCCACCGATGGGCTGCGTTATGAAGATACTCAGCAGGTCCCCGTCTCCGGCCTGGCCCAGTCCTGGGAGTTGTTCATGCAGGGAAAGGTCATGACCGTTATTTTCACGGTGGGAACCGGGGCACTCAAGCAAGCTGACATCGCTCTTGGTGGGGTCCGTTACCTTTCCTTCAACAACTCTCCAGAGGCTTTGAAGCGATTGCAGGCCGAAGTACCGGAGGCCCAGATGCGATTGATCGACCCTGCGCCCCAATTAACGGCAATCAAGACTCCCAGTTATCTGATGTCGTACGACTACACGCTATTTACTGGCCAGGATGTCGACGAGGATCTGGTTTATTACGTCGCCAAGTTGATGTATGAAAACCTGGATGAGTTGCAGGCGACTGGAGCCCTTTGGGCAGAATTCCAGGGCGAAGTAATGTCCAAGGACGTGGGCCTTGAATACCATCCGGGTGCCATCAAATTCTACAAGGAAGCAGGTCTTTGGAAGAGGGATTAACCGCCGATAAGCCCGATGATGGATTCGAAAAGGCTTCCTCGCTGGTCGGGCGGTTGAACCCGATTCTTGGTGGATTGCTGGCCTTGACGGCTATCCTCTGGGCAGGAGAGGTGCCCTATCGCCTGGGCGTGGTCCTCTATCCCGAACAAGCCCTGGTGGTCATTCTGGCACTCGGTTTGGCCATGGCCTTCCTGGGGGTTTCCGCCCAGCGGGCCAAAGCCGGTGTCCCCTGGTATGACTGGGTTGCGGCTTCTCTGGGGTTGGCTGTTGGAGCCTATGTGGCGGTGCGCTATCCTATCCTGGCGGATGAGTTCTTCTTTCGTCCCGTGGAGACGACCATCATCGGAACCATTCTGGTGTTGTTGTCGGTTGAGGCTCTGCGCCGCACCACCGGCTGGAGCCTTCTCTCGGTATTGCTTGCATTTATGACCTATGCGATCCTGGGTCACCTAATCCCCGGTAAGCTGGCGGGCCGCTCCATGGAAGTGCTGGAACTGTTCGCATTTCTGGGTACTGACAATACGGCCTTATTAGGCCTCCCCCTGAGAATCATCTCGACGATCGTCATTATCTTCGTGTTTATGGGACAACTGCTGCTTCGTTCGGGTGGCTCGCTCTTTTTCAGTGACCTGGCGGCAGCCTTGATGGGGCGTTCACGCGGCGGAGCGGGGAAAATGGGGGTCTTTGCTTCCGGTTTGTTCGGGTCTATTTCAGGGAGCGCAGTGGCCAACGTGGCTTCGACCGGTGTCATCACCATTCCGCTGATGCGCAAAAGCGGCTACCCGGCTCATATCAGCGGCGCCTTCATCGCGGTGGCCTCCACGGGCGGGCAACTGATGCCTCCCGTCATGGGAGCTGCGGCTTTCCTGATGGCTGAACTGCTGGGGGTGCCCTATGGCGAAGTCGTTTTGGCGGCCATTGTTCCGTCCATCCTCTATTACTTCTCCGTCTTTGTCCAAGCCGATCTGGAGGCCGCCCGGCTGGGAATCGGAGCCGTTGAAGGTAAGGAAATCCCATCACTTTGGAAGGTTATGCGGGAAGGATGGTACTTCACCATTCCCTTCGTGGTGCTGGTGATCGCCTTGTTCCAGTTCAATTTGACACCCGAGACCTCGGGCCTTTATGCCGCCGGATCGATCATTGTCCTGGGCCTGATCCTGAGTTATCGAGGTTCGCGGCTTCGGCTGGCGGATGTTCTGGAATCGCTCAAGGTCACCGGCCTCTCTTCGGCCCAGGTGGTGGTCATCGGTGCGGCCGCCGGCATGATCATGGGAATTGTGGATGTCACCGGACTGGGGTTCGGTCTCACCTTCGTTCTGGTACAGTTCGGTGAGAGCAGTATTCTGCTGTTGTTGGTGCTCACTTCACTGGTGTGCATCATCCTGGGGATGGGCATGCCCACCACCGCCATCTATTTCCTGCTGGCGACCCTGGCCGCCCCTCCCATGGTCCAACTGGGGATCGCCCCCATGGCGGCCCATATGTTTGTACTTTACTTCGGGTGCATGTCGATGATTACGCCGCCCGTCGCTCTGGCCGCCTTCACGGCTGCTAATCTGGCGGCGGCCGATCCCATGCGGACGGCCGTGGCGGCTGTGCGTCTCGGTTGGCCCGGGTTGGTGGTGCCGTTTCTATTCGTTTTTGCCCCCAGCTTGCTGCTCTCGGGGCCCCTTATTGACATCGTGAGGGACACCGTGACGGCCCTGGTGGGAATCTGGTTGGCCTCGGCAGGCATTACCGGTCATTTCATGCGTCCGCTGACTTCTTGGGTTCGCTCCGGGTTGGTCATTGGGGGATTGGCTCTTCTGGTTCCCTCACAGATCTTCGCCCAGGGCTGGATTCTGGAAGCCTTCGGGGCGGCCCTGTCGATCCTGCTGGTGGCTGCAGAGTTCAAAAAGAGCAGAGCATAGAATAGGAGTACCCAATGGAAAAATCTAAAGTTGTTGTTTTTGAGAAGGCCAATGAGCCCCTCGAGGTCCAGGAATTCGACATTCCAGAAGTCAAGGAAAGTTGTGTTCTGGTGAAAACCGTACTTTCCGGCGTATGTGGGACTGACCCTCATTGCTGGAGAGGGAAGGTCAAGGGTATGCCGGTTCCGGTCATCCTGGGCCATGAGAGTGTGGGCCGGATTGACAAGATTGCTTCGGATCGGAAGACCGACAGTGTGGGTGAGCCCGTCCAGGAAGGCGACACCATCTTCTGGGTGGCAGGACACCCTTGCGGCCAATGTCATGCCTGCGTCATTGAGAAGGACACCACCGGATGCATTGATCGCCGTTCCTATGGTTGGAGCTACTCTTGCGCGGATTATCCTCACCTCACCGGCGGTTATTCCGAATACGTGTATCTCACCGGCCGGTCCTTCTTTTTCAAGATTCCAGACTCCGTGCCGGCTGAGGCCGCCATTGCTTTCGGCTGTGGTTTTCCCACTGCGGTTCGCGGATTTGACGTCATGGGTGGGGTCCAGCCGGGTGAGTCGGTGATCATCCAGGGGGCGGGGCCGGTAGGACTTTCCTGCCTGGTTCTGGCCAAATTGGGAGGAGCCTCTCCCATCGTGGTGGTGGGGGCGCCGCCCTCGCGACTGGAACTGGCCAGGAAGCTGGGTGCCGACCTCACGGTGGACATCTCCGGTCTCAAAGACCCGGAATCCCGGATCCAGGCGGTCAAAGATGCGATTGGCGAGGCGAACCTGGTCATCGAAGCCACGGGTTTTCCCGAGGCGGTGGGAGAAGGCCTGGAACTGGTCAAGACCTTCGGGAGATATCTGGTGATGGGGGTTTTCTCAGATCTGGGACCCGTGCCCATTAACCCCAGTTTCATCGTGCGCAAGAATATGAAGCTTTACGGCTCGGTATTCTGGGAGCCGAAGCACCTCTATCGGGTGATTCAACTGCTGGCCGCCCACAATGACACGCTCTCCTTGCAGGACGCAGTGACCCACCGTTATGGCCTGGGGGAGGCCACCTCGGCACTGGAGGATGTGGAGGGTCTCAAGTGTGTAAAGGCAGTCATCGACCCCACTCTCTAGGGGGGGTGTACGATTCTGGCTGCAGCGCCGCCGCCTTCATCTGAGCGAAGTGAAGAAACCGTCCGTCCTGCCTGTGTTGTGCTCGGTCGGTGCCTCCTCAACGTACCGTCACAGTACGCCTGCGGCGGGGGCCTCCGGGGGTACCCGCTTGCGGGTCGCGCGCCTTGCCGGGCAGACGTTTTCGTTGTTTGCTGACGACAACCTGTTCATGATCTCCGGGTCCTGATCACGAATCGAATCCCTTACAGATCAGGGCCTTTGGGGTTGACACAGAGCGGTGGGTGGGCGAACATATTGGTGATTACCGTTTGGAAATTAAGCGTCTCATAGGAGGGAGTTTCTGTGGTTGAACCCTATCTAGCTTTTGCCGTCCAATCCAAGACCTACGGATGTACCAACCGGGCCGACATTAAAAAGAATCTAAAAAACTTACTACCGCAAGTTGAAGGCTGTCTCTACATGGGGGATGTCCTCTATCCCACCAAGCTCATCGTTCTCTCGGAAGGTGCATTGCAGGGGTTTTATGATGAGCATAGCCGTATGGATCACGTGGAGGCGTGTAAGAAGATCGCCATCCGAATCCCCGGCGAGGAAACGGATCGTCTCTCCGAGGTGGCCAAAAAATGGGGTGTTTACATCGTCGCTCAGGCCAAGGCTCTGGAACCGGAGATTATAGAGGACCGTTTTTTTAATACGGCCTTTATCATTGATCCCAACGGAGAAGTCATTCACAAACACCGCAAGGGACGCGTCTTCACTCCGGAGAGCACCACCACCCCTTGTGATATTCATGACATCTGGAAGGAGAAGGTGGGATCGGGACTGGACGCCTTCTATCCTGTCGCTGACACGCCCATTGGGCGCATCGGGACCATGATCTGCTATGAAGGGTATTTTTGTGAGACGGGTCGAATGCTGGCCATGAACGGGGCCGAGGTTCTGTGCCGGGGGGGGGATCTGGAACATCATGCCCAGATCGGACTCTGGGAAGTCATGAACCGGGCTCATGCAGCAAACAACGGATGTTACATGATCGCCGCCAACAACGGGCCCAAATTCCATACGACCGATGAGTCAGTTCCTTCCATGACCGGCTCCAGTGGATCCGATTCTATGATCGTCAACTACAAGGGCCAGATCATGTCCCGGGTCGATCGACCCCACATCTCTTATGCCGCCGCGGTGATCAATATCGAAGAGATCCGAACATTCCGGACCAAGGGAATGATCAGCCTCCTTCCTCACGTACCGGCAGAACTGTGGGGAGAACTTTACCTGGAGGCTGCCAAGAAATACACCTGGCCCAAGAATCTCTTTGCCAAAGACGCTCCGCCTCTATATCCGGAGCGGAAACGTTTTTACAAGGAAATGGTTCAGCACATGATCGATCAGGATCTCCTGACTCCGCCTGAAGGTTTTGAGGTCCAGGAAAGAATCGAGCAGTATGAAGAACCTGAAAAGGAAACCAAAGAGTCGGTAAAGGAATTGGTGAAAAAATAAGCAGCGAACTTTCCAGATTCCAACACATCTGTAAATAGGGGAAAAGGAGAAGAGTGAAGTATGGCAACAGTGGTAAAGGAACTCAATAAAGGTAGCAACGGAGGTTACGATCCTCGCGAGGTCAAGACCGTCCATGACTGGATTGAGCTGCTCAAGGCGGAAGGCGAATTTCGCGAAATAAACGCCAAAGTGGACTGGGATGGAGAGCTGGCTACTATTTCCCGTTATTGTATGTCTGCCAAGAATGGCGGAATAGCCCTCCAGTTCAACAATATCAAGGATCACGAGAATACCTGGTGCACCAAGTTGTTCACCAACTCGGCGTCTTCCTATGGGCGCTTCAATCTGGCCTTTGGCCTTCCCAAAGACGCGGGACGTAAGGAACTGGTCCTGAAGATGAAGGAGGGGTACGCCAGGACGCTTGCTCCCAAGGAAGTTTCGACTGCCGATTGCAAGCAGAATATCCTCAAGGGCGACGATATCGACATCAACGACATGCCGGTGCCCAAATGGCATCTTTGGGATGGTGGACGATTCATCAATACTTTTTCCCCGGTGATCACCAGAGACCCGGATGTCGGTCGTTACAACATGGGAATCTACCGGGGTATGATTGCCGGAAAAAGGCACATCTCCAATTTGCTGGCCCCCTCGCAGGGCTGGGGCGATCACTTCACCAAACTGAGCTATATCAAGGAGCCCATGAAGGTGGCCTATGTGTACGGGTGCAATCCCCTCATCACCATTTTGGCGGGGAGCGCCCATGGTCGCCTGGTGTCCGAGTACGATGTCTACGGCGGGATCACCGGTGAGCCGCTGGATCTGGTGAAATGCGAAACCAGTGATCTGATGGTGCCGGCCTCGGCCGAGATCGTGATTGAAGCTACCATGTCCATGGATCCCAAGGACTTCAGGATGGAGGGCCCCTTTGCCGAGCATTGTGGTTATTACGGAGGAGCCTTTTCTCCCAAGCCCACAACCAAGATTGATTGTATTACCTTCAAGGACGATCCCATCTATCAGGGTGCCTGCGAAAGTATCCGTCCGGGTTGGCCCACCGAAGATGCCTACATCACCTCCCTCTCCAGTTCCGCTCTGGTCTGGAATCACCTGGAAGCCTGTGGGGTGCCGGGCGTGACCGATGTATGGATGAATCTGGATGGACCGTTCTTCATGATCTACGTGCAGATTCGACAGAGTTATCGGCATCAGGCCAAACAGATCGCTTCAGCCATCTGGGGAATGTCCTTTGCCAATTGGGCCTTCAAGAACGTGATGGTGGTTGAGGAGGATATCGATATCCGGGATCATGGCCAGCTCGAATGGGCCCTGTGTACCCGCGTCAATCCAGCCATGGGAGACATTCATATCTTCGAATCTCATTTTGGGTCCGTTCTGGATCCCAGCACCCCTTTTGAGGAGCGGGATCTGGTTAAGTTCGGTTCAGGGAAATGGGCCCGTATGATGATCGATGCCACCAGAAACTGGGATCTGGGAGGCCGTCCCTTCTGGAATAACCAACCCTACCCTCCGGTGGTGGTTCTCTCCAAGGAGGAAGAGGCTCTGGTCAACAGCCGCTGGGAAGAGTATGGATTGGGAGACATCAAGTACGAGCCACGCATGGAGATTGACACCAATGAAGATCTCAAGCAGCGGTACGCTTTGAATTGCCGCCCCACTCCCGAATACCTGGAGACACACGGCGGTGAGCACGCCATTGCCAAGAAGAAAAAATGACACTCAATCTCATTACCCTTCGGCTCAAGATGAGGATGTAATCAATGGTCCAGAAAAAATCTTCTCTGTTTCTCTCGCTCGTCTTCGGATTCCTGATGCTGCAGTCGCTTGGGTTCGTCTTTTCACAGCCTCAGGATACTGCTTCCTCGGAGGGCGCTGTGCAGGTCCTTCTGGGAAGGGATTCCCCTAATCTCGGCGGGAATACCTTTAGAGATGCATTCATCGCCATGACCCTGAGTGATTCCCTGGGAGTGGCAGTCGGTAAAATCATCAATGAGATCTCCTTTTCCAGCACGGCAGGGATTGCCTTTGACCGGGGTGAACTGACGCCCGATGTGGAGGCTGCCGGGGCCACTATCGAAGTGGAAACCGGTGAGGCTGCAGGAGATATGTCGACGGTACGGATCACGATTTCCAGTGCCGGGCCACTGCCCGACGGAATCATCGCCAATCTGGTCTTCAAGGTCATCAAGGAGTTCACCCTTGAGGAGGTAGGCAATGAGGAGCACATCATCCTGCTGGAGAATCAGGTGACTGTCTTCGCTTCCAGCGACGAGGAGATTTCCCAGGTTTTGAGCGAGGACGGTGGGGTTGACCTGGCCTATGCTCCAGTCGTTTTCGCCTGCTTTTTCTACATGCATTAAGCGCACTTCGTGCGCCGTTTAAGGTTTCACGTTTCACGCCGTCACTTCTACGACCGCCCTTTCGTTGAACTTACGACTGCTTTGTAGCGGCCGCTCTATGAGCGGCCCTTCCGCCGCTTCGTAACGAGCAAGCGTGAGAAGCGCGGGCTTAGCGCTGGCCTCCCGACCCGCGTGTTTCAGGTTTCATGCCGTAACTTCTATGACCGCCTTGTAGCGGCCGCTCTATGAGCGGCCCTTCTTAACGCAATTTAGATTCGCATTTT
>Ga0114996_10007834_pt1 | contig 12001 bp, 12 predicted proteins | sample ArcticOcean_MG_C_4_FD_87039 | JGI IMG/M metagenome (GOLD analysis project Ga0114996, IMG submission 87039) | Marine microbial communities from western Arctic Ocean - ArcticOcean_MG_CB4_134 | ecosystem: Environmental > Aquatic > Marine > Oceanic | place: Arctic Ocean: Canada Basin | collected... | reverse complement strand
GTTGACGACTACTCTGAGCGGTAGTCTCGACGTGTCCCCGGTGGCCAGTGCGGTCACGGCTACGTCGGTCCGCTGACCCTCCAAGGGCGCCAGGCCGCCTCCGACCAGCACTCCAGTCAGCGCATGATTCTGCGTCGAAGCGGCGCCGGGGGCCCAGGCCACTACGGACAGCTGCTCAGCGGGCGCGTCTTGTCCCTGCTGAAACGCAGTGCGTTGGAGATCCGAGAGCACGTGGATTTCCCGACGGTCGAGTTCAGCCGTCCGCAGCAGTTCTGCCGCCCGTCGGATCGCGGCGGTTAGGTCGCCTGCCGCGTCGCTGGCGTCGATGGCGTCGATGGCCTCTCGTGTCTGCGTTCTTGACGCGGGTAGGGCCGGGAGCCAAGCCTCCCCGGCTCGAATGACCCAGAACTGATCTTCGCCCGAGGCACCGTCCAGTGTCTCGTGTGCGAGAGACTTGAGTCGATCGAGCACGCGGGACTCTCCGACGACCAGGCCGCTGCTCATCGAGTTGTCGATGACCAGGACCACGGCGGTCGGTGGATGTGCGGAGCCGCGGCCGTTGAAGAAGAGGCGGGCACCCGCGCTGGCCAGGAGAATCAGGACCGTGACTCTCATGACGAGCAATATCAATTGGCGAAGTCGGATCTGCCGGGCGTGCTCGCGCTCGGTACGCTCCAAGTACCGCAAAGCCGGAAAGCTCAGCCGCGGGGTTTGGTGCCGGTGGAACAAGTGTAAATAGAGGGGCACGCCTACTGCGAGAGCCGATACCAAAAACAGCGGACTAAGGGCCCCCATTACGCGACCTCGGCGGGCATCGTCATCCGAGCCGCTCTCGTTTTCGTAGGTAAGCCCGCAGCGCCAGGGAGAGCGGTTTGTCCGTGTCGATCACCTGATAGTCGATGCCGTGCGGCTGCAGTTTGCGTTTCCACTCGGTCAGGGCATCGGCCACCGCCTCCCGATATTCGACGCGAATGTCGGCGACGCTCACCAACAGTTCGTCGTTGGTCTCCGGATCGTAGAAACGCGCCTCCGAAGCGGCTGGCAGCTCACGCTCACCGGGGTCCAGCAAGTGGAATACGAGCACTTCGTGACCGTGATGCCTGAGGAACTTGAGCGCGGTCAGGGTTTCATCCGGGTGCACGAGCAGATCGGTGAACAAGACCACGAGGCCGGCACGTCTGAGTCGTACCGCCGTGTCTCTCAACGCGCCCTCAGCCGACGTTCCACCGGTCGCTTGCAGGGGGGTGAGCTTGCGCGCGAGCTCGCTCCATTGACGTCGCCCGCCCCTCGCATGAACGCGCTCCACGATCGCGTCATGAAACGCCACCAGCCCGACCGAGTCGCCCTGGCGCAATAGGATCAGCGCGAGGGAGGCTGCCAAGTGCTTGGCGTACCAGAGTTTGCTGGGCAGCACGCCCGGCTCGGAACTCCATCCCATCGACTCACTGACGTCCAGTAGCAGGTGTGCACGCAGATTCGTCTCTTCCTCGAACTGCTTCACATAGAAGCGATCCGAGCGGCCGTACATGCGCCAATCGATGTACCGCAGATCGTCTCCGGCCTGGTAGGCACGCAGCTCAGCGAACTCCGCTGAAAAGCCCCGATGGGGGGAGCGGTGCAGGCCCATCAAGAAGCCCTGAACCACCTCGCGGGCGATGAATTCGATGCCACCGAGTTGGGAGAGTGTCGCGGGATCGAGTAGATCGGGCCGCGAGGCAGACGGGGCGGTGCGTGGCTTGTCCATAGAGCCGTAAAAGCTACCGGCCTGCCACGCACCGCTCAACGGGGCCTGAGCATTTAAGGGCTTGCTACTTCTAACGGCCTCCGAAAGAGATTGCCGCCTGAGCCAGCACGTTCTCTCCGATATCTCCGGTCTGCATCGCGAACGCCGTCGACACATTGAGTGGGCCAAGCACGAGGCTCACTCCACCGCTGTACTGCACACCCCCGGTGATCACCGCTGCGCCACCCCGGAGGTGCAGCACCCTTAGGCCGCGAAACTCCGCACCGGCGCCCAGGTGGAATTTGGGGGACAATGCGATTCCTTCGTCGCTGAACCGACTGTGCAGATCACCCGAGACTGTGAAGTCGTTGGAGACATCCAAAGCCGTGCCGACCTGAATGGAGGGCTTGAACGTGAGGTCGTCGACCGCGGTCCGCAGCGAGACTAGTGCGCCACTATACGCTTCCGGATCGAAGCTGCTGTCGCTACCACCGATCTCGAACGAGGCGGTGCCTGGTCAGTACGCCAGTTCTGCCACATCCCATGCGAAGGTGTTGACCACGTTGGTGACGGAGGCTCCGAGGGAGAAGCGATCCTGCTTCATCTGGAAGCCGAGGTCGAGTCCGACGCTCGTTCCGCCAGCCGCCGCATCGATGTCGTCGCAGCCGATACCCGTCCCTTCAGTGATCACGTCACAAGAGTGCACCATGGGGAAATCACCATCTACCTCGATCGGATTCCCTTGGACGCGTCCTGAGCCGCGCCCGATCGCGAGTCCATGGCCGACCGTGCACTTCACAGTGGCGCCAAACGCCATGTCACCCGTGGCGCTGTTGAAGGGAATTGCAAAGCTGAGGCCGGCGGTCGTCATGGCGTACGCGTCTACCGAAGCCCCAGACAGATCGAGGTCGGCGGGTGCTCCTGTCCTGCCCGCGTTCCCGAACAGCAAGGCCTCCATCATGCCAGTGGGTAGATTGACTGCCGCGGAAACGACCGTCGAGGCTTGAAGTCCGATGGAGCCGAAGGTCAAAGCGAACTCGGAGAGGTCGACTCCTACCGAGCCTATCTGCCCGCCTTGAGCGGTGATCGCGTCCAACCAGGTCTGTTTGGTAGCGTTTGGAACGAGGATGCCGTCGAAGTCTGCGAGACCCTGTAAGCCGATGGGATCCAGTCCAGAGCGGATTTGCAGTGGCAGGAACGCCAGGCTGAAACCCGAGCCCGGCATGCCGGGGCCCGCCGGATTGACGCTGATCGCGCCAAATCCACGGACCGTGGCGGTGTTGTTACCGGACAGGCCAAGCGTCGACGCGCTGGCGTTGGCGAGCTGTGCGGACGCCTGTGCTGGTACGAGTCCCGAGGCGGCGAGAGCCACCAAGGCGAGTGAAGCGAAGATCTTGTTTGTGCGCATGGTTTCTCTCCTATCCGATTCGGATGGTTGCGTCGAGTGAGACTGCGACGGTGAGCTCATCGCCCGCACTCACCCTGATGGATCCGCCGCTGGCCGTTCCTGATCCCGAGAACGTGATGTTGGGTTGGCCCAGCCACGTGTGCAATTCAGCGTTCGTGTAGGTGATACTCGTGCTCGACGTAGCGGCTGCATCGATCGAGAGGGCCTTCGACGTAGGACCGATCGAGATCGTAGCGAGAACCGAAATGCCGAACGGGTTCACGATATCGAGGAGGAGCGAGGCCTCTTGGATTCGGTCGACCAGCTGGCTGTCGATGTCCTCGACGTCCAGCGGCTCGTCGTCAAATTCGATCGACTGACTTCCGACATTCACCGTCGCAGAACTCACGAGCAGCGAAGTAGTGGTGGCGGTTACGCTGAGCTGACTCGACGTGTTGACCAGCGCGACCTGTCCTCCCGGGGAGGACACGGCCACCGAAGCGAAGAACGTAGTGCCGACGCTCGACGGTCCGATGGAGACCGTCTGCGTCATTGTTTCCCCCGGTGTCAGGGGGTCCGCGGCGGGGTCGACGACGACCTCACCAAGCGTGGCCCCGCCCTGGCCGTCTGAGATCGTGATGGTGAGTGCCACCACCAGCGATCGGATCGAAGGACAGGCCGTTCGCGATCGCCACCGTGATCTCAGCGGACGAGATCGTCGCGGCCGATACGTCGGTCGGCAGGTTCTCACTGGCCGTGAGTGACGCGGTAAATGAGGGTGCGGGCGCCGTCAGTCCGTTCAAAGCCGCGCAGCCTGGGCACATCGTCGCCAGCGAGCTGGTGGTGACGAACGGGTCGAGGCTCACGCTGAAGTTGCTTCCGACCTCCGTCACGCCCGTGGGCAGCAGTTGGTCGACGGACAGTACGATCTCTTCGATTGGGACGATCCAGCGTTGCTCGAGGATCGGCGGATCTGTGGGTACTTCACACCCGACGAAGAGGAGGCATCCGACCGTAGCGGCGGACGCCATCCGAAAACGGTTCATAAAATAATCCTTGGTAGGCATGTGGTCACGAAGGCGAGCAGAAACACGGTCGCTTGCAAGATGCTCTGGGTGGGGGACGGACAAGCGCTCGAGAAGGCGCATCTGTCCGACACATATACGCTAAACGATATGCCCGATTGGTCAATGAATGTGTGTGCGGCAGCCCTTCGAGTGCACTCGAAGCACGATTAACTTTGGCTCCCTCAGCCTCCATCTCCCTCGACACGCGCTGATTCTTGGACACTGACCGTATCCGCAATTTCTGCATCGTGGCGCACATCGACCATGGTAAGTCGACCTTGGCTGACCGGCTCTTGGAGGGCACCCATACGCTAAGCGGGCGCCAGATGCGAGAGCAGGTCTTGGACGACAATGAGCTCGAGCGGGAGCGTGGCATCACGATCAAGCTGCATGCGGTTCGCATGTCCTATCAGGCCGAGGATGGCGCGGAGTATGAGTTGAACCTCATCGACACTCCGGGGCATGTGGATTTCACCTACGAGGTGTCACGCTCGCTGGCGGCTTGTGAGGGGGCGATTCTAGTTGTCGATGCGACCCAAGGGGTTCAAGCTCAGACTCTCTCGAACCTTTTCCTGGCGCTCGACGCCGATCTGGAAATCATCCCCGTCCTCAACAAGATCGACCTCCCGGGGGCGGAACCTGAGCGACGGCGGGATGAAATCGTAGATCTGTTGGGCGTCGACCCGGATTCGATCCTCATGGCGAGCGCGAAGGAGGGAGTCGGCATCTCGGAGATTCTCGAGGCGGTCGTGGAACGGGTTCCTGCGCCCGAAGGTGACAAGAATGCGCCGTTGCGTGCGCTGATCTTCGACTCCTACTACGACAAGTATTTGGGTGCGGTACCAACCATTCGGGTGGTCGACGGCACGATCAAGGCCGGAACAAAAATCACATTCGGGACCGTCGACGCGAAATACGAAGTCACGGAGGTCGGGAGCCTGCAGCTGGGACGAGTGCCCCGTCCGGAGCTTACGCCCGGAGAGGTCGGTTACGTCGTCGCCACGATCAAGCAGGTCGCCGACACCAAGGTCGGGGATACGATTCTCGACGCTGAGGACCGGTCTGAGGAGCTCCTGACGGGATACAAGGAAGTCCGCCCGATGGTCTTCGCAGGGCTCTACCCCACCGACACGGACGACTACGAGGACCTACGGGACGCACTGGAGCGTCTCCAGCTCAACGATGCGTCGCTGCAGTACGGGCCGGAAACGTCGATCGCGCTCGGCTTCGGCTTCCGGTGTGGTTTTCTCGGGCTGCTCCACATGGAGATCATACAGGAGCGGCTCGATCGAGAGTTCGGCGTGGAGCTCATCACGACCGTTCCGAATGTGGAGTACCATGTAGCGCTGACTGACGGCGCCGAACTACACGTCGAGAGCCCCACCACGCTCCCCGATCCGGGGCGCATCCAGTCGATTTCTGAGCCCATCGTGCTAGCGCATATCCTGTGCCCGTCCGAGTACATCGGGAACGTGCAGAAGCTCTGCCACGAGCGCAGGGGTACGTTCAAGCACATGAACTACCTGGATCCCCAGCGTGTCGAAATGGACTTCGAGTTGCCGCTCTCGGAGATCGTGCTCGACTTCTATGACCGTCTCAAGAGCGGCACCCGTGGCTATGCCGCGCTCGACTACGAGTTCATCGAGATGCGGCCAGACAACCTCGTGCGATTGGACATCTTGGTGAATGGTGATCCTGTAGACGCGTTCAGCGTGATCATCCACGAAGACAAGGCATTCCTCTACGGCCGTGATCTGGTGCGAAAGCTCAAGGAGCTGATCCCGCGGCAGCAGTTCGCGGTCGCGCTCCAAGCGGCGATCGGCAACGACGTTATCGCCCGCACGAGCGTGAAATCCCTACGCAAGAACGTGACTGCCAAGTGTTACGGCGGTGACATCTCACGCAAGCGCAAGCTGCTCGAGCGCCAAAAGGAGGGGAAGAAGCGCATGAAATTGGTCGGGACCGTGGAGATCCCACAAGAGGCCTTCCTCGCTGTGCTCAACCTCGGTGATGATTGAACGAGCGGGTATCGATCGTCCTCTCAACGTACGAACAGCCTCGTGCTTTGGCGCTAGCCTTGCGTGGATATGAGCGCCAGACACTGTCGGACTTCGAGCTCATCGTTGCCGACGACGGCTCGGGGCCAGAGACAGTGAATGTCGTGCGACGCGCATGCGACCGGGGGCTCGAGGTACGCCACGTCTGGCACGAAGACGTTGGATTCCGAAAGACGGAGGCTCTCAATCGCGCCATCGCCGCCACCACAGGCGCCTACCTGATCTTCAGCGATGGCGACTGCGTTCCCAGGGACGATTTCGTAGCAACACACGTCCGCCTTGCAGAACCGGACCGATTCCTGTCAGGTGGGTACCTGAAGCTTCCAGAGTCGGTGACGCGGGCGGTTGATGAGATGGCCGTCGATCGCGGGCACGTCTTCGATCTGTCTTGGCTCCGGAAGAAGGGATACCGTCCGGGGCGTCGAGCCTCGCGGCTCAATAGGAGCCCCATGCTCGCGCACGTACTCGACACCATGACGCCGACTCGACCGACCTGGAACGGACACAGTGCCTCCACGTGGAAGGAACACCTGTTGAACGCGAACGGCTTCGACCTGGATATGGGTTGGGGTGGTCTCGATCGGGCCCTCGGCGAGCGACTCGAGAATGCGGGGGTCCGCGGCAAGCAGGTTCGGCATCGAGCGGTCTGTGTGCACCTGCACCACGAACGACCGTATAGCGATCCTGCCGTGATCGCGGCTAATCGCGCCATTCGCGACCGAATTCGCAATTCCGGGGAGACGCGTACGCCACGGGGCTTGCGGGAGACGGAATTGGTCGACGAAAACGTGCGCAGCCGCCCCGAGGCGGAGCCCGATTCGGAGACCACCCAGTGAGTGGGCCCTGGGTTGTCGGCGTCGACATCGGGGGCACCAACCTGGTCGTTGGCCTCGTTCCGGCCGGAGGAGGCGATCCGTTGGCGTTACGCTCTCGTGCTACCGAACCCGAGCGTGGCGCAGATGCCGCGGTGGCCGATATAAAGCGCATGGCCGGGGAGGCGATCGCGGAGGTCCTCGATGAGCACGGTGCTTCTCGCTCTGATATCGTCGGCGTAGGCATCGGTTGTCCTGGCCCCCTCGACCTGGATACCGGCGTCGTGATTGAGACGCCCAACCTCGGGTGGAGCGACTATGCCATCCGAGACCGCATCGCGAACGCGCTAGAGCTGCCTGCGACGCTCGACAACGACGCCAATTGCGCCACCTATGGCGAGTGGTGGCAGGGGGCGGGGCAGGGTGTCAGCACGCTCGTAGGTGTCACCTTGGGCACGGGGATCGGTGGCGGTGTGATTCTCGACGGACGGATCGTGCGCGGGGCATCGGGCAGCGCGGGCGAGATTGGCCACACCACGATCGACTTGAACGGTCGGCGCTGTGCGTGCGGTAACTATGGGTGTTTGGAGGCCTATGCGTCCGGTCCGAACATCGCCGCGAGAGCTCGGGAAGGTGTCGAGGCGGGATACGAGTCGGTCTTGTCGCAGCTCGTGGACGACGACTTGGCGCGGATCACTGCCTTGACCGTGTACGAGGCTCTCGTGCTAGGCGATGAGTATGCTCACGAAGTGATGCTCGAGACCGCCAAGATTCTCGGGGCTGGCGTCGCCAATATCGTGAACACGCTCAACCCGGAGATCGTCGTCATCGTCGGGGGAGTCACGCGGGTGGGGGATCACCTATTCGGACCGTTGCGTGCTGAGGTACGTCGTCGAGCGTTTACCTCATTGGTCGAGGCGTGCGAGATCGTGCCGGGAGTCCTCCCTGAGACCGCGGGGGTGATCGGAGCGGCCGGTATCTTTGTCGCTGAACGGCTGTCGGGCTCGTGATGGAATCGCGCACCCTGGGTATCATCGGGACGTTGGTTTGGGATCGGATCTGGGACCGCGACGGGCGTTCCGAGCCGATCGAAGAGTGGGGTGGTATCGGGTATGCACTCGCTGCGCTGAGTGCATCTGTTCCCGAGGGATGGCGCCTGCTCCCCATCCTCAAGTTGGGTCGTGACCTCGCCGAGGAGGGTCGCCGCTTCCTCCGGAGTATTCCCGGCGTTGACGACTCCGGGGTGATTGTGGTGCCGGAGCTCAACAACCGAGTGGAATTGCGATACGAGGACGATTCGCGGCGTATGGAGCGCCTGACCGGGGGTGTGCCACCCTGGACTTGGCCGGAGTTGGCGCCGATGGTCGAGCTTTGTGACGCGCTCTACGTCAACTTCATCTCTGGCTTCGAGATGGACTTGGACACGGCACAGGCGTTACGTGTAGGGTACCGTGGGGCGACCTATGCGGATCTGCACTCGCTGTTCCTTCATATGTCCCAGCATGGTGCGCGAGCGCCTCGTTCTCTGCAGGCGTGGGAAGCGTGGCTGCGATGCTTCGACGCGGTACAAATGAACGAGGACGAATTCGACTTGCTGGGTGCACAGAGAGATCCGTGGGCGCTGGCCGCCGACGCCGTTGGTCCGGGCCTGCGGCTCATCACCGTGACCCTTGGGTCCCGTGGTGCCGCGTTCGTGTCGTGCTCCAATTTTGTTTCCGACCCTACGCGATGGCGGCAGGACCAGCGGGTCGCAGTGTCGACCGGCGCGCACAGTGGCAAGATCGGGCTACTCGATCTCCCCAGAAGCGGAGATCCCACCGGTTGTGGTGACGTCTGGGGTGCGACTGCGTTTGCTCGCCTGTTGGCGGGAGAGGATCTCGAGACGGCGATGACGCATGCGAACCGGCTGGCCGGCCGGAACGTAGATCACCGGGGCGCGCGCGGACTCTGGCGACATTTGGACGGGCGACTCTCTCACGTGGAGGACGGTACGTGCACGTAGTCTCAGTGCCGGGTTCACTGGACCGCCAGACGGTGGACGAACTTCTCGATGCCGTGGCGTCGATGCAGGAGGAGCGATCGCTCTTCGACGCCCGCCATGTGCGCTGGGTCGACCCGAACGGTATGGTAGCCCTCTTGGCGGCGGGGACGGTCTCTAGAGATCGCCAGGGTGCGTTGCCACATTTAGAGCTGCCCGAGAGCAGCGACGTGATGGGCTACCTGAGTCGGATGGGGTTCTTCCGCGAGTGTCAGGGCATCTTCGAGTTCGATGGGCATGCGCCGCGCCGTGCCTCCGGTCACTCGGACGTATTGCTGGAGATCACGCCCATTGTAGGGAACGCAGACGTGCACAAGGTGATCGACCGTGTGCAGGCCGGAGCTGGCGCGGTACTCGCGTCGAAGCTCCACTACCCGGCGACAGCGGTTGTGCCGTTCTCCGTTATTCTCTCGGAGGTGTGTCAGAACATCGTCGAGCACGCGGATGCATCCGGATGGGTTGCCGCGCAGGCGTACAACTGGGCCCGGCGACTCGGGCGCTTCGTCGTAGTAATCTCCGTCATGGACCTAGGGCGTGGCTTTCGTGGTTCGCTCACGGACGAGCACTCAGCGCGATACGGAGATAGGTGGGGTGATACCACGGCGCTCGAAGCGGCATTCCTTCATGGGTTGACCCGCTTCTCTGACTCCGGTCGCGGCCAAGGAATTCAGCAGATTCGTCGGCAGGTGCAGCGCTGGAACGGAGCGATTACGATACGCAGCGGGACGGCGCGTATCGGCCAAGTCCCGCAGTGGGATGACTCGCCGCCGCTGGTCGATGGTCTCGAGCCGTTTCCCGGTTCTCAGATCGATATCATCTTGCCGGCGCGGGTCGACGAATGATCGGCGTCCCCCCGGAGCCGATCGCGATCGACGTCGGCAGCCTGGTCCAGAAGACCGTCACATCTCTCTATTCGCATCTGGTCACCCGCCCCACCGGTCGCGCGGTACGTATGGCGATCGAGACCCAACTGAGTGGCGCGGGTGCGCAGTCGCTCTCTCTCATCGATCTGTCTGAGGTGACGATTCTCGACTTTTCGTGTGCGGATGAGGTCGTCGCTAAGCTTCTACAGCGGTATCTTGAGGAGACTGTGCACGAAGCGTTCTTCGTGTTCTGTGGCGTGCACGAACCCCACCGGGATCAAATCCAGGTGGTGTTGGAGCGCCAAGGATTGATCGCTGTCGCCGAGACCGAGCCGGGCGCCTTCGAGTTGCTTGGTGTCCCTGATTCCGTTGAGGCGGCCACTTGGAATGCACTCGAACAACACGGACTCGTCGCGGAAGACCAGTTGATGGACGTGTACCCCGAGAAGGACGCGCGCTCCGCGCTCGACCGACTCGTCCAGCGCCGCGTCGCGTTTCGCGGTCCGGGCACGGGCCACTACCATGCACTCAGTCGACTGGTTCAGCACCTCATGTAGTTGGGCCCATCGGCTCGTAGGCCGTCGGAGTAGAATCGATACAGGAAGGCACCATCTAGTTCAGCATCTCGAGAAGACGCCCTTCGGCGTCGCATAGACCTTGGGAGGCACCATGTCCGACGAACAAGAGCACGCTCGCGCTGCCGGATCTGCTACGCGCGCGATCCACGGCGGCGGGTACGAAAAGCGCCCAGGACTACCTGTGGTACCGCCTATCGTGCAGAGCGCGACCTTCCACTGGGCGACGCCGGACGATGGTGAGTTGCTCTACAGCCGCTATGGGAACAACCCGAACCAAGTCATAGTGGGGCGCAAGATTGCGGCGCTGGAGGGTACTGAGGCTGCCGTAGCGCTCGGAAGTGGCATGGGCGCGACCGCGATGACCTTTCTAGCGCTCGTCGAGGCAGGAGACCACATCGTTGCGTCGTCGCACCTGTACGGTGCTACGCAGGTGTTGCTCAGAGACGAGCTGCCGCGACGGGGGGTTGAGACGACCTTCGTCGACCCGGAGTCGCTCGACCAGTGGCAGGACGCGGTTCGCCCCAACACGCGGATCTTCCACGTCGAGTTGCCGACGAACCCGAGCCTGCGCTTTTTCGATCCGAGGCCGATTGTAGCGCTCGCGCACGGACATGCGATCACCGTCACGTGCGATGCCACGTTTGCGTCGCCGGTGAACTTCCGCGCTGTCGATACAGGTATCGACGTGGTCATTCACAGTGCTACGAAGTATCTCGGCGGGCACTCCGACATTATCGCGGGGGCGGTTGCTGGGACGAGCGACCTAGTAGAAGAGGTCACGCGGCTGTCGCGTTTGTATGGTCCGGCGTTGGATCCCAATACGGCGTGGCTATTGGACAGGGGCATGCGAACCCTGGATGTGCGGGTCGCCCAGCACAATACGAATGCTGCTGCCATCGCGGAGTGGTTTTCGGCGCAGGAGCAGGTCATGAGCACGATCTACCCAGGGTTGGCTAGTCATCCCGACCATGCCATTGCCGCCGAGCTGATGAGCGGATTCGGTGGCATGGTGAGCATCGTGCTCAGCGGAGGCGGGGGTGCCGCCGATCGCTTCATGCGTGAGCTGAAGGTGGCGTCGGCCGCGCCCAGCTTGGGGGGCGTTGAGACGTTGGTCTCGCAGCCGTGCCACACCTCCCACGCCGCTCTGAGCCTAGAAGAGCGCGAGGCCCTGGGCATTCCCGATGGCTTCGTCCGCATCAGCATCGGGCTCGAGAACGTCGAAGATCTGATCGCCGACTTCGAGCACGCCCTGCGGGCGTGCGTGTAGGGGCGCCTGGTGTCCTACTCGCCGTCCATGAAGGGATACGTGTAGTCGGTAGGCGGCACGAACGTTTCCTTGATCGTGCGTGCGCTCACCCAGCGTAGCAGGTTCAGCATCGAGCCAGCCTTGTCATTGGTCCCGGATGCCCGTGCCCCGCCGAACGGCTGCTGGCCGACGACCGCACCCGTAGGCTTGTCGTTGATGTAGAAGTTTCC
>Ga0114996_10007832_pt1 | contig 12002 bp, 8 predicted proteins | sample ArcticOcean_MG_C_4_FD_87039 | JGI IMG/M metagenome (GOLD analysis project Ga0114996, IMG submission 87039) | Marine microbial communities from western Arctic Ocean - ArcticOcean_MG_CB4_134 | ecosystem: Environmental > Aquatic > Marine > Oceanic | place: Arctic Ocean: Canada Basin | collected... | reverse complement strand
GCTCAACATACAAGAGCACTTAGAAGCCTTCTGGGATTGTGTAGGGTTGTTGATTCATCCCTATGAAATCCGAACAGATTAGTTTTGTCGTGTATTATGAATATTTTCATAATACGCAACCTGAATTAAACTATGATCTTCTGCGCTGAGGAGCAATGACATGGCATTAGTTGATGATTTGGCCTTTGTAGACGCTACCGCCCAAGCCGAATTGGTACGCCAGGGCGAAGTCCAGGTCAGCGAGTTGGTAGAGGCGGCTATTGAGCGGATCGAACGGGTAAATCCAGCACTCAATGCAGTCATTACACCTATGTACGAACAGGCGCGACAGGCAGCAGATGAATTGACTGACGGAGCTTTTGCCGGGGTGCCATTTCTGCTCAAAGACCTGGTGGCCTCTTGCCGTGGGGTGCGCATGGCTTCAGGAGCGGCCGTACTGCGCGATTTTGTCGCCGACCACGACAGCGAACTCGTGGTGCGGCTAAAAAGGGCAGGATTGATTATTGGAGGATGGACCAATACGCCCGAATTGGGCTGCCACACTACCACCGAGCCACGGCTCTTTGGTCCGACGCGCAATCCCTGGGATACGACACGGATGACGGGCGGTTCCAGCGGCGGCGCAGCGGCGGCCGTAGCAGCAGGGTTGGTGCCCATGGCGCACGGCAACGACGCCGGCGGTTCCATCCGCATGCCGGCAGCCTGTTGCGGCGTCTTTGGGCTCAAGCCGACGCGGGCGCGCAATCCGCTGGGGCCGGATCTAGGCGATGTCATGGGCGGGCTGCTGGTCGAGCACGCGCTCACCCGCTCGGTCAGAGACAGCGCCGCGCTCTTAGATGCGACGGCGGGGCCAGACCCGGGGGCACCGTATTGGGCGGCGTTGCCAGAGCGGCCCTTTGTGCAGGAGGTCGGTGCCGACCCCGGGCGTTTACGCATTGCTTTTGCTACGCGGACCTTGAAAGGTATCGAGGCCCATCCCGACTGTGTCGATGCCGTACGCCAGGCGGCGCAATTGTGCCAAGAGTTGGGTCATGAGGTGGTAGAGGCGCAACCGGACCTGGACGGAGAGCTGGTGGAAAAGAGTTTTGACACCGTGTTCTCAGCCGGAATGGCCGCGGCTATAGATGGGATCGCCCAGGGTCGCGACGGAAAATTTAGCACCGACGATTTTGAGCCGCTCACCTGGTACATGTACGAGAAGGGATGCGGAGTCAGCGCCGGGGATTATCTATTGGCCGTGGGCGCGTTGCAAAGGCTGAGCCGCGATATGGCGCGATTTTTTTCAACCTACGATATCTGGCTTACCCCCACCCTAGCAGAACCACCCGTGCCTCTGGGTACTTTTGACTTTGCGCACTTCAATTCCTTTCAAGAGGGGCTCGAACGAATATTGGCGTTTATGCCGTTCACCCAAATTTTTAATGCTACGGGACAACCGGCCATGTCGGTACCGTTATACTGGAACGCAGAAAATTTGCCCGTGGGGACCCACTTTGCCGGGCGCTATGGGGATGAAGCCATGCTCTTCCGCCTAGCGGGCCAGCTCGAAGAAGCGCGGCCGTGGGCGCAGCGGCGCCCACCGCTAGGCGCCGCAGGGTGACACCCAAGAGCGCAGCGTTACCCAGCCGGGCGCTTATTTTGCAGAGTAACGCTGAGTTGCTATGGAATAATGGTCCTTAAGAAAACGCTCAAGGCGCCACACCGCTCGGCCCGATTCACTCAATTCGTAGACGCCGCCCTGGCGCACCATCAGGCCACGCGGACCCATTACCAATTCTCTCCGCGTCGTCGAATAGTCACTGCATACCTCGCCAATAAAACGCGTCAATTCGGCTTCGGGATAAGGGCGAATCGCGGGCAGATTGCGGATCGCCGCCACTACCGACACTTGTAGCAAGGGACGCGCGTTTTCGCCGCGCACCCGGCGCAAGCGCGCGCGGGTTGTGGCGGATGCCGGGCGCGATGTGTGCTGACCGCCGTAGAGTGCATTGGCCGCCAGCCGCGCAATTTTTTTATTGGCATGTTTGGTGAGCCCCTTGAGCGCGTTAAGCGCCGCGTCGTCGCCAATCTGACCCAGCGCAGAAATAGCCTGCGGACGGACTTCGGCGTCGTCGATGAGCTCGATGAGCAGGTCAGTCGCTGTGTCAACGCGCAACTGACCCAGGGCATGCAGGGCCGCGCGCCGCGCCGCCACTTCGTCGTGGCGTGCAATGTGCAGCAAATCGGGCGCGCTGGCCTCATCCCCCATCCCATTCACACTAACAATGCCGGCCACGCGCGTCGACAGGTCCTGGTGGCGCAGACAGGAGCGCACAACCGCGGCGTAGTCCGGTCGACCTATAATACCCAACACAGCTATCGCTAGATCGCGCAACTCCCGGCACTTATCGTCGGCAAGGACCGCCAGCTTCTCGCATAGGGCGAGCCGCACCTCCGCATCGATATCCTCCGGCGGCACGCCGCCACCGGTGCGCCATTCCAGCTCGGGATCTGGGCCAGGTTCGCGCGTCAACACCGAGTAGCCGATGCGATTGACCGCGGCCTCGGTGCCGACCAGGGCCTGGCGCAGGCGGAGCGGATCGTCGCTCGCCAACTCGTCGGTCAAAGAGGCGAGGAAACGCGAGCCAAAACGGCAGAGCGCTGCCAGTATCGGGGACAGAGACGATTCCGGGGTCCATTCCCCTGCCCACCAAAGCTGCCACAACAGCGAGAAGCTGTGCTCGGGATAACAGAGGAGGACGCCACTCACTAAGATGACGGAAGCGCCGTCTTCACAGCCGCACAGCAGTTCGACCAACAACGCGGCTTTGTCGGCGTCGTTGCTGGGACTGCGAATCACGCCGTCCACAATCAGACTAGCCGCGGTGCGCAAGGGCAGTCGATGTGCCTTGTCGGTGTGGTTATGATCGGGCGCACTGCCCAGTACCTTGCACAGCACTGGGCGGGCCTGTTGGCGCAGATTATCATCGGCGGCAAAGGCACAAGCCAACGCCACCTCGAGCGTCGGCGCGCCAATGCGCCGCACTCGAATGGCCACGTGCTCAGTCAGGGCCTCGTCCATCGTCGCCAGCACCGGTCTGAGCAAATCTGGGGCGCTTTCTAGCAGCACACTCAGGCGCTGGCAGGTCGCCGAGCGATAGCGGGAGTCGATATCGCCCTGGTGCATTTCCTCTTCCCACACCTGCAGCAAAACCTCGATCTCAGCATTGACGGCGTGGCGAAATTCTGCACCAGCGGCCGCGGGCTCGTCGCCTGGGGACATTTCTTTCATCCTTTTCTTTAAATCGGCGCGCGCCCGGTGCAGCCGGCTCATGACGGTACCGGCCGCTACGTCGAGGAAGGCAGCAATTTCCTCGTACGAAAGATCTTCCCAATAATGGAGAGCAAGGGCGAGCCGATGGTCGGACGACAACTGCGACAGGCCATCGAAAAGTCGACCGCTGAGGTCACCTGCCTCGGTGCTACCGGCCTCTTCTAGGTGGACCTGCGCCAACCCCTCGCGCTCGCGCCGCCGGTTCCTATGCCACATCCGGCACACATTGAGGGTGAGGGTGCGCAGCCAGGACGCAAAACAGTCTGGATCGCGCAGCGAAGGCAGCTTGAGCCAGGCTTCGACAAACGCGTCGTGGGCCAAATCTTGCGCGTCCCAGGTAGAGCCAGCCATGCCCTTACAGAGGCCATGAACCAGCCCACCATAACGCGACACGAGTTCGCCAAAGGCGTCTCGATCGCCGGCCTGTGCGCGCGCCACCAGTGCGCTATTAGCAGTCGGAGTCATCACACATTTCCATTCGTCACCTAAGTACAGATGCAGGACGGGAATGGATTATTCCATGCGCGGCGCAATAATTTTGTCCCAATCAGCGCTTGTCTTCGACTTGGGCATAGCCGCATCCCTTAGCGCTTACTCCGTCACAACATTCTGCCGGTAGTCCCCATGGGCGATCAACTCCGGCGCATAAGCAAAGAGCGCCGGATTCCCTCCGCTATGTACGTAAACCACGGTCGACCCTGCGGGGAATTTCCCCTGCTGAATCCAGTCGATCATGCCCGCTACCGCCTTGCACGTATAGACTGGATCTAGCAAAATGCCCTCGGTACGGGCCAGCAAGTGCAGGGCATCCAGCCCCGCCTCTGTGACGATCCCGTACTCCTCGCCCACATAAGCGTCCGTGTTTTCCATCTCCTCGGCCGCCAGGTGGACATCCAATCCTAGAAATTCTGCTGCCTCATTAGCCATTTCCGCCAATTGTACTATACGCTGTGCCCCACTCCCTTTATAGGGCGAAAAACCCTGCACCTGCAGTGGCAGTCCCAACGCCTTGACGCCCAGTGCCAGTCCCGCTTGAGTGCCCTGCCCGGACGCTGTACAAATAAAATCTGCCGCCGTATCCATCGCCTCAAGTTGCTCTGCAGTCTCCAGCATACAGCCCGCATAAGCCACGATACCCAACACCGAAGCGCGTCGGCCAATCAGGTAAGGTTTTTCTCCCTGCGCCTGCAATTCCTCCACCACCTGCTGCTTTACCTTACCCTGATCCACCCCATCGGCCACTAGACGCACATCAGCCCCCAGAACATAACCCAGCAATTGATTGCCTTGAATACCCATCTGACTGCGCCGGTCGTGGCGGTTGACCAGCACGCACTTCATGCCCAGTTTTGCCGCCGCGGCAGCAGCCTGGCGCGCGTGGTTTGACTGCGACGCCGCTCCGGTAACTATCGCCGTAGCCCCCTCTGCCACCGCGTCCCCCAGCGCTAGCTCAAACTTCCGCGTCTTATTGCCGCCAAATGCCAGACCGGTCAGGTCATCGCGCTTGACCAGCACCCGTACCTTGCCACCCAGCGCCGCAGAAAACCTTGGGCAGTCGTGCAGCGGCGTCGGCAACTCCGCTATCCCTGCACGCGGCAACTGGTCTATAGCAGCCCGTAATTCGTTGTGTGCAACAGTCATCACTCACCTCCTATGGGTTTATTTTCTGGTAAGGAACTCCAAACGCCCAGCGCCGCTTTGGCCAGGGCCAGGGCGGCGATCACCGCTGTTTCGGTGCGCAGCACGCGCTGGCCCATGCCCGCCAGCACAAATCCCGCATGCCGCAGCATATCGCGTTCTTTAGCCGTCCAACCGCGCTCTGAGCCTACTGCCAGGGCGATGGCCTCGCCACTTTGCGGCTGCACCTGTGCCATCGATACGCTGTACTCGTAGTTGTCCAGAGCGTACTTAGCATTTAAACCGTTCACTTCGCCCAACGCTTCTTGCAACGACAGGCCGTACTCCACCTGGGGGAGGCGGGTCGAAAACGCCTGCTCTACCCCGGCCAGCAGGTGCCGTCTGTATTCACCTGTGGTCCACAACCGGCTGGCGGCATAAGAAGGCTCGGCCCTTTCCGTCAGCACAAAGAGCATGCGGCGCACACCAATGGCGGTTGCCTCTTGCAAGATTTTTCGGTTCGTCTGGGGCCGCGACAGGCCGACGATCAGATCTATGGGATCGAGCGGCGGTTCTGCTGCGCCCCAACAAAAATCGAGCACCAGCCCGGCCGCCGTAACTTCTTGCAGTATCGCCTTGCCCTTGGGGCCGTCGATGAGACCAACATCGAAGTCGTCCCCCGTACTGCGGCGCAGCACATTGAGAATGTGTTTGGCCCGCGCATCCTCGTGCGGCAGGGGACGGGCGATTTCGCATTCTTCAAATAGAATCAGATTCATGAGGAAATCCGCTCAGCATATGGGCAAAATCACCCGGGACGGTCGCGCCGCATCGTGGTGAATGGTCTGCTGTGCCGTTTGCAGAGTTGCCTCGCGGTAGTCGTCCCCACCCGTGTTGTGATTGCGGTCGAAATTGGGAAAATCGCTGCTCGAAATATCCAGACGGATCCGATGCCCTCGTTTAAACAAATTGCTGGTCGGATTCACCTTGATGGTGTATTCGTAGACGCTATTAGGTGCGAGCAACGATGGCTGTTCAAAGGAGGTGCGATAACGAGCCCGGACAATGCCGTGGCACAGCTCCTGGGCAAAACCATCGGGCCAGACGTCGATCAATTTGGCGACAAAATCCGTATCCCTGGCCGAAGAAGAAGCCCAGAGTTTGACCAGCACCGGCCCAGTGACCTCAATGGGCTCTTCGAGGGGCGGCGTCAAATAACTCATCACATCGCGCCGCCCATCCAGGACCCGCTGGTCCATGGGCGCATGTTGCCCGCCGGGCGTGTACAGGGTCATCAGTGGATCTCTTGGATCATAGGTATATCTATCGGAAGGTTCCGCGCCGGGCGGCTCTGGCGTCAGCCGGCCCGGCCCGCCGTCTAGATCAGCGCGCCCGTCGCTGTGCAGGTAAAAATCCGTGTACACCGTCCGGGCCAGCGGCCACTCGTGCTCTCCCCGCCACTTATTGGCGCCCATTACAAAGAGCTGGATCGGCGGCCAATCCACCGCCTCACTGCGCTCGTCTTTAAGCCAGCGCGAAAACCACGCGTCGGCTATCTCGTAGAAATTGCGGCAGGCCTCCGGGCCAAAGTCCACGTCTCCCAACTGGCGATCCAGATTGAGCAAGGTATGGGTCCAGGGTCCGATGATCAGGTATTGGTTCTGCCGCGCCTGCGCGGTCATCCCGTTCTCCACCATGCCGGTGAAATGGTTGAAGATGCCGATCTGCTGATCGTACCATCCGGCCGTGCCCAGCACCGGAACGTCGACCTCCCGGTGTTTGTCCTGAAAACGAAAATGATCCGACGCGTGATCTTCTAACCAGCGCCGCCAATGTTTTCCCATGCCCGGCATGATTTCTTCCGGGATCTCCATCAGCGGCAAAAACCAGAGCCACTTGCTGCGGTCCCGCTCCAACCAGAGACGCGACGCCTCCGCCTGGGACCCAGCCTTCCAACGCTCCTGCAAACGCCGGGCCGTGTCCACCGATAGATTGTTGATCGTCCAGTCCAGCACCCGCCCCAATCGCAATACCCCGCAAAGTTCTCGGTCTAGCAGATTGGCCGTGATGCCCCCGGCCAGCATGGTCACTAGATGGGGCGGACGGGTGTGGGCTAGCTCCCACTGCAACCAACCGTCGTAGGAATTGCCAAAGGTGCCGACCTTGCCCGCAGACCAGGGCAGTCCGGCAGCCCATTCCACGGTATCGTAACCGTCTTCTGAATCGCTGTGGTCGGCGCTGTAAAAACCGGGGCGGAACTCCCCGTCCGAGGCATAGCGCCCGCGCACGTCCTGCATCACCACCACATAACCTCGCTCCGCCATCTTGGGACCAATTTCGAGTTGTTTCTCGGCGCCCTTGTCATAGGGCGTTCGGCACAGCAGCACGGGAAACTGGCCCCTCACATCGGGGCGGTACACATCCGCCCGCAACACAGTGCCGTCCCGCATTGTGGTCTCGAGATCGGTTTCTTTAATCGTAGGAAAACTCATCTTAATCCTTTAAGAATTAAATAGCTAAGCTAGCATGATCCGATGGCTTTGCAAACCCTTTCGATTTGTGGTTATACTTAGACTAAATATATACTATCATTTAAAGAAATGACGATGAAAAAAAAACCCAACATTCTCTTCGTCTTCACCGACCAACAATCGGCCCGCGCCATGAGTTGTGCCGGCAATTCGCATCTGTACACCCCACACATGGACGCGCTGGCCGCTTCTGGGGTGCGCTTTGCACAAGCCTACTGCGCCGCGCCGGTGTGCGGCCCTTCGCGCGCCAGCCTGACCACCGGCCGCCTGCCGCACGAGACCGGGGTGCTGGTCAACGATATGACACCGGATCCGACCATTGCCAATATGGGCGAACTCTTCCGCCAGGCCGGCTACTACACCGCCTGGTCCGGCCGCTGGCACCTGCCCGACCACGGCCCCCAACTGCGCGGTTTCGAATGCCTACACGACCAAGAAGTAGCGCTGGGTCGGGGCACAATAGGCGATAGCCACGTAACCGATGTCGCTATCGACTTCTTGCAAGAGCAACACGAGCAACCCTTCTTCCTGGGGGTTTCCCTGTGCAACCCCCACGACATTTGCGGCTGGATCAGAAATCCATCCGTGCCCCCGTCAAACGACGCTGGACTACCCCCCCTGCCCCCCAATTTCGCGATCGACCCAGAAGAGTCCGAGTTTATCGGCAAATGCCGCCGCCGCACCTACTACGGCGACGAAGGTACTCACACATGGGATTGGGATGAACTGCAATGGCGGACGTACCTGGATGCCTACTATCGCTTCACTGAGGAAGTGGACGTGCAGATCGGCCGTCTGCTGCACACCCTGCGCACCACCGGCCTAGAGGACGATACCCTCGTCCTCTTCACCAGCGACCATGGCGAGGGCATGGCCGCCCACCGCTGGGTAGTAAAGTTAATGCTCTACGAGGAACCGACCCGGGTGCCCTTCATCGTGCGCTGGCCGGGCCATATACCAGCGGCAGTAGTCGACGACCACCATCTGGTCTCCGGCCTGGACGTGCTGCCCACCCTATGCGATTGGGCCGGCGTCGACTATCCAGAAGTCACCGGCATCAGCCTGCGCCCCCTGGTCGAAAACCCGCAGCAAGCCGGCCGCCCCTTTCTGGTCTCCGAACTCTGCCCCGATACCGAAGACCTAGAAATGCAAGCCCGTATGCTGCGCACCCAACGCTACAAGTACCTAGCCTTTTCCGAAGGCCAAAACCCCGAAATGCTTTTCGACCTAGAAGAAGATCCAGGAGAAACCCGCAATTTGGCGCTCAATGCCAATGGCCAACAGGAACTCGACCGCCATCGCACCCTACTACAAGAGTGGTGCATTCAAACCGATGACCCCTTCACCCTGCCAGCACCTCGCGCCCATGCGGCGCCAACAAATCCACATCCGGCCCCACCGGCACAATCTGGGTCGGATTGATATCGTCATGCGTGATGTAATAATGCCGTTTGATATGATCAAAGTTCACCGTTTCAGCCACACCCTCCCACTGGTATAACTCGCGCAAATACCCCCACAAATTCGGATAGTCGACTATACGCCGCTTATTGCACTTGAAGTGCACGTAATACACTTCGTCAAAACGGATGAGCGTGGGAAATAAACGCCAATCGGCCTCCGTCACCCGATCCCCCACCAGGTAACGCCGCTGCGCCAGACGCTCCTCTAGCTGATCTAGAGCGTCGAAAAGCCGCTGCACCCGGTAGTCGTAAGCGGCCTGCGACGAGGCAAAACCGGTGCGGTATACTCCATCGTTGACATTGGGGTAGACCAGATCGTTGATCGCGTCAATTTCGGCGCGCAAATCCTCCGGATACAAATCCAGATCGCTGTCGGTATAATCGTCAAAGGCGCTATTGAGCATGCGCAAGATATCGTCGTCGGAATTGCTGACGACGCGGCCCTGCTGCTTGTCCCACAGCACCGGCACCGTCACCCGATTATTGTATTGCGGGTCGGTCGCCAAATAGGCTTCGCTGAGAAATGTAAAGCCGTTGATCGGATCCTGTGAATGGCCCGGCCCGTCGGTGAAAGTCCAGCCGCGATCATCGCCGCGCAGTGGATCGACCACGGTCATGCCGATGACCTCCTCCAGCTTTTTGAGCCGACGCGCGATGATAGTGCGATGGGCCCAGGGACAGGCCAGCGAGACGTAGAGATGATAGCGATCGGGCGCTGCTGCAAAACCCGACAAGCCATCGCGCCTCACCCACTCGCGAAAAACGTCGTCCTGGCGTTTAAACTCGCCCTCGATGATTTCTGCTTTTACACTGCCGGCTTTCATTTCTTTCTCCTTTTTATTATTTATTTGAAGATATCGACGAAGGTTGCTCGGGGCAATATGGAGCAAGTCAAAATACTTGACTTGGATGAAAAAAAATAAATGATTATGTTAGGCATTGAGATCGAATATATATAGCTAAATATGCGCTTAATCAGCTCTCCCCTTCCCAAGAAAGGGATATCCAAGTTCAAAAGGCCTCATGAAACTACTCGGAATTTTTCATTCGTATTCAGATCCTTCGGCGGCGCTGGTTATTGATGGCAAAGTGATCGCTTTTGTCGAGGAAGAACGTTTACTCCGCGTTAAACACGCCAACAGCTATTTTCCCACTCTTGCTATCAATAATGTTCTCAAAGCAGGCAATTTATCCATTAATGATATTGATCGCATTGTTCAAGCCTGGGATTGTCCGGCTTATGACGACGGGCAAATGCAGGCGATCTACGATGAGATTAATAAGCGCTATCCGACCGACGACGCAGACCGAGCTTATCAAAAGCGGCATTTAGGTCAATTATCCGCAAGCAGCCAAAAAGGGATTATCCAACAAAATCTCAAAAAATATTTTGGCGATCAAAAGTTTCCTCCCGTTGAGTTTGTCAAACATCATTTGTCTCATGCGACGATGGCTTATTGGCAATCGCCTTTTGATTCGACACTCGTTTTAACGCTCGATGGAAGCGGTGAATGGATTACAACGGGTTGGTGGTCAGCTCAAGATGGAAAGCTCGAGTTATTAAAAGAAGTTCACATCCCCCATTCTTGGGGATGGTTTTATTCAGCATTCACAGAATATCTAGGATTTCGTGCTTACGATGGCGAATACAAAGTCATGGGCCTGGCAGCATACGGACGAGGAGATCCATTTTTAAGAGATAAGGTTTCTAAAATCATCTGGTATGACGGTGAGGGAGGTTTTGAATCAGATCCCATGCTTATATCGCGCGGGAAACGATCACATTCATATTATTATCCCGATCAGCTCATAGAGCATATGGGCCAAAGTCCTCGAGGAGAAATTGAAGAAGTAACAGATTGGCATAAAAATTTAGCCTATGAAGTGCAAAATCATTTGCAAGAGATCGTTTTGCAAATGACGCAATATTGGGTTAAAAAAACTGAAGTGCGCAATTTAGTTATTGCGGGTGGGGTGGGGTTAAACGTTAAAATGAATGGGTATTTGTACGATTGTGGCGTGGTTGACGATATTTTTGTGCACCCACTGTGTGCAGATGCGGGCGTGTCGATTGGTGCGGCGCTAACTTTTGAAAATGCTAAACAGCCTCTTAAACAAGATCTTTTAAGAGATATTTCTTATGGCCCATCTTATGCAGACGATGAAATAGAGGATGTCTTAAAGCTCTGCCAATTGTCGTATACAAAAGAAGACTGTATTGAAGAAAAAGTGGCTCAATTGCTTGCTGACGGAAAAGTCGTTGGGTGGTTCCAAGGCGGCATGGAAGCGGGACCACGGGCACTTGGCAATCGATCGATATTGGCCGACCCTCGTCATATTGAGTCTAGAGATAAAGTCAATGCGGTTATTAAATATCGTGAAATGTGGCGACCATTCTGTCCATCTATGACACAAGAAGGAGCAGAGAGATACTTAGAGAAATTTTGTTATGCCCCTTTTATGATTATTACATTTTCAGCGACGGAATTAGCCCAAAAAGAGATCCCAGCCGTTGTCCACGTCGACGGGACAACCCGTCCGCAAGTTGTGGAAGAAAAGGCCAATCAACTCTATCACAATTTGATTAAAGAGTTTGAAAGAATAACCCAGGTGCCCTGTTTACTTAATACGTCTTTTAACATTAAAGGCGAACCTATCGTTTGTACACCACAAGATGCGATTCGAACATTTTCTGCAACGGGGTTAGAAGCGTTGGCTTTGGGTTCGTTCTTATTGCTAAAGTCCAATTGAGGAAAAATGAATATACTTTTTGTGGGCGCGCATCTCGACGACTTTGAACTTGCCGCTGGAGGAAGCACAAAAATTTGGAGTGACGAAGGCCATAATGTTTATAGCGCCATCTTAACCAACTCCCAATGGATGGGGGCTGACGGCGAAAGTTTTCGCAACCTTAAAGACGTTGATAAATATTGTAAGGCCGCAAGTAAAGTTCTGGGTTATACCCCCATTAATTTGAGACTGTTCACTCACGATCTAGCGGTTGACCGTCTGTTTGGGCGTGATTGCCCTCTGAAAACGGCTGGTTTCTCTATATTATTCTGCTACCAACAGGAAATC
>Ga0114996_10007830_pt1 | contig 12003 bp, 6 predicted proteins | sample ArcticOcean_MG_C_4_FD_87039 | JGI IMG/M metagenome (GOLD analysis project Ga0114996, IMG submission 87039) | Marine microbial communities from western Arctic Ocean - ArcticOcean_MG_CB4_134 | ecosystem: Environmental > Aquatic > Marine > Oceanic | place: Arctic Ocean: Canada Basin | collected... | reverse complement strand
TCCCGAGCGCATGCTCAAAATCAGGCTCTGACGGAACGCCATTTTCTGATCCTTAACGAATCTCCGCAACTTCTTGAAATTACCGAGTCCCCGTTGGAAGGCTGGCCGGGAACGGTCGGCTTTGCAGTTGATCATTCGGCCAGAGAAGCCAAAGAAGTTGAACTGAGCCGACAAGCGGCAGAACGGGAGCAGGTTTTAGAAAACCTCCCTACCGCCATCGCTATATTCGATACCGACGCGAAACTTGTATTTTTTAACACCGCCTATGCAGCGTTATGGCAGCTTGAAGAATCCTGGCTCAGTTCAGAACCAGGACTGGGCGAAATCTTGGAGCGCCTTCGCGAAGATCGACGCTTACTGCAAACAAAAGACTTTGCCGCCTTCAGAGACGAACAAATCGGCCAATTCGAAACCTTATCGGAACCCGTGGAAACACTTCTGCACCTACCAGACGGCACCACGCTCCGTTCCGTCGTCAGTCGCGACAGCTTGGGCGGCTTGGTGTTTTCCTATGAAAACGTCACTGACAGACTGGCCTTGGAACGCTCTTTCAACACTGTAACCGCTGTTCAAAGTGCAACCCTGGAAAATCTCCATGAGGCCATTTGCGTCTTTGGCAGCGATGGTCGATTAAAACTCAGCAACCCGGTATTTGCTGAAATGTGGGAACTGGGCGATTGCGACCTTGTCGACACCCTTCACGTCACCGATTTCGTCGCCGCCATCCGACCCATTAGCCTCGGTAATATTCCCTGGACTGATGAACAATGGACTACGCACAAGGAAAATGTGGTGGCAAAAATTTTGAGCCGAGAACCTGCATCCGGGCGGCTTATTAGCGGCAGCGGTACAATCCTGAATTACACCAACGTGCCCTTGCCTGATGGTGCTGTTCTGTTGAGCTATATGGACGTAACTGACGCCGCCAGCATCGAAGAAACTCTGCGCCAACGGGCCGAAACTTTACAGGAAACCAACAGTTTAAAATCCGAATTCATCTCCAATATTTTCTATGAAATCCGCACCCCGCTGAATTCCATCATTGGGTTCGCAGATATTTTGTGTGGGGAATACTTCGATAAACTGACCGATCGCCAGTTGGTGTACTGCCAAGATATTCAGTCGGCGGGGGAAAGCTTACGCACAATCATGAATGATATTCTTGACCTTGCCGGCACCGAGTCCGGCATGATGAAGCTGAAGCTGGATACCGTCGATCTTCATCCCATGCTGGAATCGGTTCTGAATTTGGTCCGTGAACGCGCGCGCGAAAAATCCGTAAGCATTGAGTTCGACTGTAAAAGCGATATCGGCTGGATAGTTGCCGACGAAACCCGCCTCAAGCAGGCTGTCTTTACCTTGCTTGGTAATGCGGTTCGCTTCACACCTGGTTTGGGAACGGTCCGCCTTTCGTGCAACCGGGGCACAATTGATTTAGACATCACCGTTTCGCACACCGGAACCAGAACACCGAACCCAGAACAGGATGAAGTGCTAAAATCGCTTCAATTGGGATATCAGTCAGATGACGCCATTGGTGAGTCGGCGCACGGACTTTCCCTGGTGGCCCGTTTCATTGACTTGCACGGCGGTCACATAAAAGTTGAGCCAGCGGAAAATGAAGGGGCGACAATCGTCTGCCAACTTCCCATTTCCAGTATTGCTGGGAACTGAGCCATGGAGTCCCCAGCCCAATTAACCTTGGCCCAGTTAAACTTGGCCAATGAAGCCCAGACGATCACCTTGGCCGAAAAGCTTGCAGCACTTGCCATAGAGGGGGATGTCTTCGCTTTGGCGGGGACTTTGGGAACGGGGAAATCGGTATTCGCCCGCGCCTTCATAACGGCCCGCAACGGATCACCGCTTGAAGTGCCAAGCCCGACGTTTACGCTGGTGCAACCCTACGAGTTGGAATCCGGAACGATCCATCACTTTGATCTGTACCGCCTGAGCACACCGGACGAAGTTTTGGAACTGGGTCTGGAAGATGCTTTTGCCAGCGGGATAACACTCATCGAATGGCCGGACCGGGCGAAGGGTTTCCTGCCCTTGGACCATATGGAAATCCGTCTGGTCTACGGCGACGGAGAAGACCAACGTTCCGGCAAGGTCCTTGGGGGACAGGCATGGAAACAACGCTGGGAGGCAGCAGGCCTTGGCTGAACGAACTGAATTAATTGAGGCATTCTTGCGCGCTCACGGTTGGGGCAATGCAGAGCGCGGACCGCTTGCAGATGACGCGTCGTTCCGCCGCTATGACCGTCTTGTAGACGGGACTCGCCAAGCGGTTCTCATGGACGCCCCCCCGCCAGAAGAGGACGTCCGTCCCTTCGCCCGCCTCGCCCGTCATTTAAACTCCTTAGGCTACAGTGCACCGGAGATTTTTGCTGAGGACGCCGCCAATGGGCTGTTGCTATTGGAAGACCTCGGCGATGACACCTATACTCAAATATTGGCGGACAGCGGCGACGAGCGCGCCCTGTATGCCCTGGCGGTTGATATCTTGATCGATTTGCATCGCCGCCCAGAGACCGAAGGACTGCCGTCAAACCTAGTGTCAGCCTACGATGTTCCAACCCTGCTGAACGAAGCATATCTGCTGACGGACTGGTATATGCCCGCGGTAACGGGCGTGCCAACAGCTCAAAACGCCCGCGAAGCCTACGGCGACATTTGGCGGCCTTTGTTTGACTCGGTTCAGGACGCGCCCAAAACATTGGTGCTCAGGGATTTCCATGTCGACAACCTGATCTGGCTGCCAGAGCGGCCGACAATAAAGGGGTGCGGTCTTTTGGATTTTCAGGACGCCCTCGTCGGGCACCCGGCTTATGATTTGATGTCACTTTTAGAAGATGCACGGCGCGATATCGCCGATGACTTGATCAATGAAATGTTGGAACGTTACCTATCCGCGTTCGACGATTTGGACCGTGATGCTTTTATGCAAGCCTATGCGATCCTAGGGGCTGGCCGCCATGCCAAGGTCATTGGCATATTTACCCGCCTGAGCGTCCGCGATGGAAAACCCCAGTATCTCCGCCACATCCCCCGAGTTTGGAAGCTTTTGGAACGCTCTATCCGTTCCGGTGGACTGGACACGCTCGGCCAATGGGTGGATCATTATATACTGAAGCACCTCAGAGGAATTCCTACATGACCGCCGACGACTTAAAATTCCTCAATAAGCCATCCGGATGTAACCCGGATTCTGCGATCGTGCTGTCTGCAGGCAAAGGTCTGCGCATGCGCCCGATTACCGACTCAACGCCAAAGCCGATGATTCAAGTGGGCGGGCGCACACTGTTGGATCGGACCCTTGATCGACTTGAAGACTCTCAAATCAAAAAAGTAGTGGTTAATCTACATCACCTGGGCGCGCAAATTGAACGCCACCTCGGCAGCCGAAAGTCCCCCGACATTGTGTTTTCTTATGAAGATGAATTGTTGGAAACCGGCGGCGGTGTCGTGAAGGCATTACCCCAATTAGGCAAGACCCCTTTCTATGTCGTTAATGCGGACGCCATGCTGTTGAACGGTTCAGAAATTGCGTTGGATCGCATGAAATCCGCTTGGGACGACGGCGTAATGGACGGGCTGTTATTGCTGCATTCCACAGTCGAAGCGTATGGCTACCAAGGCCGGGGCGATTTCTGGGTTGATCCGAGTGGGGTTATTACCCGCCGCCCCGAACGTGAAGTCTCGCCGTATCTGTTTACCGGCACGCAGATCCTTCATCCACGTTTATTCAAGAATGCACCGAAGGGCGCGTTCTCACTCAACGTGCTGTACGACAAAGCAATTGAGGCACAGCGCTTGTTCGCCATCGTCCATGACGGCGAATGGTTTCATATCGGCACACCCGATGGACTGGCCGAAGCAGAAACCTACGTGCAAACCAGATATCCGGGCATTCGCCACCGATGATAGGCGACGGTCGGACCGCCCCTGTCGTTCAGACCATCCCACCAGGGAGCCCCTTTGTTGACGCCTTGGCGGCTGGCCTTATGGACCGCTATGGTGCGACGCCTGGTCAATTAGCCAAGGTAACGGTGCTTTTGCCGACCCGGCGGGCGTGTCGATCCTTGCGCGAAGCTTTCTTGCGGTTGAGTGGGGGAACCCCCCTCCTTTTGCCCCAGATGACGCCCTTAGGCGACGTCGATGAAGACGAACTATCCCTGTCTGGATGGGAAGAAGTTGGCACAAGTCATTCCTTTGAAGCCCCCACCGCTGTCTCTGCATTAAAGCGGCAGTTGCTTTTAACGCGATTGGTAATGGCCTTTGAGAAAGGTCAAACGACTGTCGATCAGGCGGCACGGTTGGCGGGCGAAATAGGCACACTTTTAGATCAGGTTCAGACCGAGCGCCTGTCTCTCGAAGCCTTAAACAACTTGGTGCCCGAAGAACAGAACCTGTCTAAACATTGGCAGATCACCCTGTCGTTTCTAAAAATTCTAACGGACCTGTGGCCGGATGCGCTGGCTGAACAAGGCTGCGTAGATCAGGCCCTGCGGCGCAATATTCTGCTTGAAGCGCAGGCGGAGCTTTGGCGGTCTCAACCTCCAACGCACCCTATTATTGCTGCCGGTTCAACAGGCAGCATCCTGGCGACAGCGGACCTGCTGAAAGTGATCTCGCACCTTCCCCAAGGTGTGGTTGTGTTGCCAGGCCTGGACCGAGATGCAGATGACATTACTTGGAAAGCTCTGGAGCCATCCCACCCACAATTCGGCATGGCGCGGCTTCTGGAATTTTTAGACATCGAACGCGGCGATGTATCCGACTGGGATGCGCCCGGCATTACAGGAACCAACCCAGCCCGCACAGAATTAATCAATCGGGCCTTATTGCCCGCCGAAGCAACAGACCAATGGAAAGACCAAAGCGTTCAAGACGAAGCAGCGCTTGAAGGAATTTCCGTAGTCAATTGTCCTGGCCCCCAAGACGAAGCCGGTGTGATTGCTCTGATCATGCGGCGACGACTGGAAGAAATCGGGGAAACTGCGGCCCTTGTCACACCAGACCGTGGATTGGCCCGACGGGTCGCGGCCGAGCTGTCACGCTGGGGGATTGAGGTTGACGATTCCGCAGGTGTGCCCTTGGCCCAAACACCGCCTGGAGCGTTCCTAAGGTTAACCGCACGGATGGCATCTGAAGGCCTAGCGCCGGTTCCTCTGCTGGCGGCCCTAAAGCATCCGTTGGCGTCAGGAGGGATGAAGACCGTGGCTTTTCGGGCAAGGGTGCGGGATCTTGAATTAGCTGTCCTGAGAGGTCCCCGTCCTGCGGCAGGCATAAAGGGACTTGAGGTGGCACTCGGTAAAGAGGCGGACGCGTTCGAAGACGTCCTCTCGCCGCTGGAAAAGGCCGTTCGTCCGTTCTTGGAATTGTTAGCGGGAACGCACCCACTCAGAGATATGTTGAAAGCTCACGTGGCAATGGCGGAGCAGCTTGCTGCCACTGACGAAGACGCCGGCCCGGCAATTCTATGGGCCGGAGAAGCCGGTGAAAATGCCGCTGGGTTTGTCGCTGAACTGGCTGACGCGGCACCTGACCTTGCCCCTGTTCCGGGCCACGCCTACCCAGCATTGCTAGATACCTTGATGTCAGGTCGTGCCGTGCGGCCACGGTATGGTCAACATCCCCGCTTGCATATTTGGGGGTTGATGGAAGCCCGCTTGCAACATGCCGACGTCGTGATCTTGGGCGGCCTCAATGAGGGCACTTGGCCCCCCGAAGCGCCGTCTAATCCATGGATGAGCCGACCGATGCTGGCGACCTTTGGCCTACCGCAACCGGAACGGCGCATCGGCCTGACGGCACATGATTTCACCCAAGCCTTCGCCGCGCCTGAAGTCGTTCTAACCCGATCCGTTCGTGTCGCAGGCACACCGACTGTGTCGTCCCGCTGGCTGTTGCGGCTTGAGAATTTATTAGGCGAAAACAAGGCTCAGTACCTGCATGACAATGGTGCCAAGTGGATTTATAGGCAAACGTTGTTGGACGCCGCAATTAAGAAGCCTGATATTGCTCCGCCTGCACCAACACCACCCGTAAGCGCTCGCCCCCGCCAGCTATCGGTGACTCAAATCGAAACATGGATGCGTGACCCTTACGGCATCTATGCGCGCCATATTCTAAAGCTCAGGGCGCTAGACGTGCTCGACGCCAATCCGGGGGCAGCAGATTATGGCACCTTTATTCACGAAGCCCTGGACGCATTTCTACAAGAATTCGGGCAGGCTGTTCCTGAGAACGCGTACGAGCGGCTTTTAGAAATAGGACAAGATGCCGCCGCCGCACATCTAAACCGGCCCGGTGTTCAAGCCTTCTGGTGGCCGCGGTTTGAACGCATTGCGGCGTGGTTTGTTGAAACGGAACGCGCCCGGCGCAGCGACATCAAATCCGTTGCCAGTGAGGTTTTGGGCGATCATATCATCGATGCCCCCGCGGGCCCGTTTAGACTGACCGCCAAAGCCGACCGCATTAATACGCTGGCCGATGGAACGCTAGCCATCATCGATTATAAAACCGGCGCGCCGCCATCGGCCAAGGAAGTGGCGGCAGGGTTCGCGCCACAGCTGCCGCTGGAAGCGGTTATCGCCGAAGCCGGTGATTTTGAAGGTCTTCACAAGGCCCGGGTTTCGGCGTTGGATTACTGGCGTCTGACGGGTGGCGATCCGGCAGGCGAGCGCAAATCAGCAGGGAAAGAAATTGAGACTCTCGTGCAAGCGACGCGGGACGGTCTGCAAAATTTAATTCACCGATTTGATTTTGAAGAAACGCCTTATGAAGCACGCCCCCACCCGCAACACGCGCCGCGCTATAGCGACTACGAACATTTGGCGCGGGTAAAAGAATGGTCGGCGATAACCGGAGGGGATGAATGAACACAATCACCCCCAACCCAGTTGACGCCCAACGCCGCGCCGCTGACCCGAGTGCGAGTGTCTGGGTTGGTGCGTCCGCTGGCACAGGTAAAACAAAGGTCCTGACCGATCGGGTGCTAAGCCTGATGCTGGCTGGAACTTTACCGCAGCGTGTCTTGTGCCTGACCTTCACCAAGACTGCAGCAGCAGAAATGTCGACGCGTATTGCTAAGCAGTTGGGGGATTGGGCGCGGATGGATGATGAGGCCCTCGCCGAAAGCCTGACAGAATTGGTTGGCACGGCACCCGATGCGGCGACATTAACCCGGGCACGGCGATTGTTCGCACAGGTGTTGGACACGCCGGGCGGCATAAACATCCAAACCATCCACGCCTTCTGTCAGTCCCTGTTGGGTCGCTTCCCTTTGGAGGCAGGCATCGCACCGCACTTTTCAGTTATGGACGAGCGCGACGCCGAAGAGATGCTGGACGCCGCGATGGAAGAGCTCTTGGCCAATGCGGGACAGCACAGCAAAGAACAAATTGCGACTGCATTGGCGGTTATAACCCGGCATGTTCGTGAAGATAGGTTTGTGGAACTCATGAAAATGTTGTCCCGGGCCAGAGGCCGGGTGCGGCACTTGATTGAACGGTTTGGAAGTCTGGACGCCACCGTTGGACACACATGGAAAACCTTAGGGCTGCAAATTGGTGAGACCCCGGAGCGCATCAACGCCGTTGCTTCTGACGACGATAGCTTCGATCAAATTGGATTGCGGCTTGCGGCCGAAGCACTTTCCGAAGGATCGAAGACTGACCAGGAGCGGGGCGCGATTATTGCTAATTGGCTGACAGCGGCAGGTGATGTTCGATTAAAAATGTTTGGTAGTTATGCAGACACCTTCCTCGCCAACAAACAAACATCCATTCGTAAGACCCTAATAACTAAAGGTGCCTTAAAGAATTCCCCTGGCATAGATGAAGTTTTAGCCAATGAAGCTGAGCGCCTTTTGGATGTCTTGCGCCGTTGCTGTGCTGCTGTCACGGCAGAGGCAACCTCTGCACTTTTATATTTAGGGGACAGCTTATTAGAGTCATATGCGCGGCACAAAAATGCCCATGCCTTGTTGGATTACGATGATTTGATTTTTGGTGCACGCGATCTTCTACAAAAAGAAGGCATAGCCCCTTGGGTGCTGTTTAAGCTTGATGGCGGCCTGGACCATATTCTGGTCGACGAAGCCCAAGATACCAATCCAGAACAATGGGAAGTGGTGAAGGCCTTGGCTGATGAATTCTTTGCAGGAAGCGGTGCGCAAGAAAGCGTTAGAACCGTTTTCGCGGTTGGTGATACGAAGCAATCAATCTATAGCTTTCAAGGTGCCGACCCCGAAGCGTTTGGCACGACCCGGGACTATTTTGCGAGCAAAGTGAGCGAGGCCCAAGGAACATGGCGCCAGGTTGATTTGAATATTTCGTTTAGGTCCACGACGGTGATCTTGAAAGCCGTAGACTTTGTTTTTGGACAGCCAGGCGTTTCTAATAGGGTATCCCTTGACGGTCTTGAAATCCAGCACAATGCTTGGCGAAAAACAGATGGGGGACGGATCGAGCTTTGGCCCCCGGTGGAGCCGCTTGAAAGCGACGCGCCCGCCCCCTGGAAACCACCTGTCGAACGGGTACAAGGAGATTCACCCGAAGCTCGGCTCGCTGCCCTCGTCGCCGAAATAATTCAATCGATGATAAATACTGGCGATATTTTAGAATCCAAGGGTCGCCCCGTCAGGCCTGGCGATATCATGGTTTTGGTGCGCCGCCGCAGAGGTTTTGTCGATGCGCTGGTGAGAGAGCTCAAACGCCGCGATGTTGCCGTCGCTGGTGTTGATCGGATGGTGCTGACCGAACAGTTGGCGGTTATGGATCTTGTCGCACTGGGGCGGTTCTTGTTGTTGCCGGATGATGATATGACCCTTGCGACGGTTCTCAAAAGCCCGTTGATTGGGCTGACCGAAGAGCAGCTTTTCGACTTGGCATTTGATCGCAAGAACACGCTTTGGCGGGAACTGTTTAAACGGCAACGTGAGGACCCCGCATTTTTCGATGCCTATACCTATCTTAGAGACCTTTTATCACAAACGGATTTCGAAGCGCCGTTCGAGCTTTTCAATCATATCCTTGGTACATTGGGGGGGCGCGTAAAATTATTGGAACGGTTGGGCCAGGACGCCGACGACCCAATCAACGAATTCCTCGATCAAGCCTTAGCGTTTGAAAAGACACATGTCGCGTCTCTTCAAGGGTTCCTGCATTGGCTGGATGCGGGCGGGATTGAGGTTAAACGAGATCTAGATCAAAGCAGCCAGGATGCCGTTCGAGTGATGACGGTGCATGGCGCCAAGGGGCTGCAAGCGCCAATTGTGTTTTTGCCCGATACCATGCAAGCGCCAACCCAAATTGACGCGCTGTTATGGCCGGAAGCAAATGGCGAGACGTTGATGCTGTGGCCGCCGAAACGAGAATGGTATGAAGATATCGCTGAAGCCGAGTTAGAGGAATTAAAACGTCGGCAAGATCAGGAATACCGACGCTTGCTCTATGTCGCCATGACCCGGGCAGAAGATCGTTTATATGTTTGTGGATGGCACGGCACGCGAAAACCTAGCGAGGACTGTTGGTATAACTTGGTTGAGCGAGGCCTGAAAAATATGGCCGAAACGCCCAGCGCCGATTACACGGTTCATCGCGCCGAACCTGAGAGCGATGTTTTAAGTTTAGTCTGCCCGCAAACTGGCGACGTTAAAGAATCTGAAGCACCCGCGACTGCACCTGATATTTCGGACACAGTTGGTGGCTGGATGACATCGCCACCGCCCGTTGAAGCAATTCCGCCAAAACCGCTCGCGCCGTCTCGACCTGACGGGGAAGCGCCGCCTGTGCAATCCCCTTTCGGTGAAGACGATGGTCATCGATTTAAACGGGGAAGAATTATTCACCGCTTGCTGCAAACTTTACCCGACTTGGCACCAGATGCCCGCGAAGGTGCCGCGCGTTCGTTCTTGGCGCAGGATGTGCACGATCTCAGCACCGAAGAACAGAACAAAATCGCATCTGAGACCATGGTGGTCTTGAACCACACTGAGTTTTCCTTCCTATTCGGACCCGGCAGCCAGGCCGAAGTTCCCATGGTTGGCGAAATTGATGGTCAGGTTATGTCAGCGCAGTTGGATCGTCTGCTGGTGACCGATGATACGGTTTACGTCATTGATTATAAGACCAACCGGCCTCCGCCTAAAAAGATCGAAGATATTGCGGTAATTTATCTCAAACAAATGGCGGCCTACCGGCTGGCCCTGCAACGCATCTATCCCGAACACTCGGTTCGGTGCCTGTTGCTTTGGAGCGACGGTCCCGACTTGATGGAGTTGCCAAATACACTCTTAACAGAAAATTTATGAACTTGGTCCCCGTGCCCCCCTTGACGGGGTCGCTAGCCCTGCCTAGATTTGGGTTTACTTGCAGGGGGTGATCTTTGCATTTCTTTCATCCAAATTAGGGGATTATATACATGCCTAAACAGATTACCGATGGCTCCTTTGAAGCCGATGTAATTGAAGCTTCCAAGTTGAAGCCTGTGGTTGTCGATTTTTGGGCGGAATGGTGCGGCCCCTGTAAACAGATCGCGCCAGCGCTGGAAGAAATTGATTCTGAAATGTCTGACAAGGTCACCATTACAAAGATCAACATTGATGAAAATCCATCCTCGCCTGCAACCTATGCAGTGCGCGGCATTCCAACGCTGATCATGTTCAAGGACGGCCAAATCGCCGCCACCAAAACCGGCGCATTACCTAAGAGCAAGCTGGTAGAATGGATTGAGTCTGAAATCTAAAGTTTGGTCTCAGTAACCTTTGCAAAACCCCGCCATCCCGCAGGGTTTTGTCGTTTAAGCATTATCGGCTAATACAGTCCCAGCCAGATACAATGACCCGCAAATTAATATTCGCGCCGAAGCAGTGCCGACTTTTACAAGCGCCTTAACCGCCTCTTCAACATTTTTGGCGGGAGACGATTTGATACCGACGGCTTCGGCTGCTGCGGTCGCTTCGATGGCGGTCAATGTCGCGGGCTCTCCGGGAATAGCAACTGTTTGGACTTGAGAAATTAAAGGAGCCAATACAGAGAGGAAATCCCCAGGCTGCTTACTGTTTAGCATTCCGAACACGAGGAAAAGCGGCGCATCAGACCATGACTGCTTCGCCTCAGCCGCGATCACCTCAGCCGCTGCGGTATTGTGCCCCCCATCAAGCCACAGCTCCCACCCGGCGGGCAGCATGTCTACCAACGAGCCTTTGCCAAGACGCTGCAACCGCGCGGGCCATTCAACATTCCGCAGTCCCGCATGGATCGCATCATCTGACACGTCGAATGTTTCCAAATGCCGCACACAGGTAATAGCTTGGGCCGCGTTATTAATTTGGTGGTCACCCGCGAGAGCGGGTCGGGAGAATTTCTGTTTGTCGTTGCCACTTTCATAGATGAACTGGTCCAGTTCCGCCTTCGTTTGCCAATCCAGACCCTCGAAAATTAATTTTGCGTTCAGGACCTCAGCCCGTGCGGCGATGACATCTCGCGCTGCATCTTCTTGATCGGCGCAGATAACGGGGACATCGATCTTGAGAATACCCGCTTTTTCTGCCGCAATTTTAGCCAGCGTATCACCCAAAAATTGCTGATGGTCGAGAGATATTGGAGTAATCACTGTAAGCAGCGGATCATCGATCACGTTGGTGGCATCCAAGCGTCCGCCGAGCCCGGTTTCCAACAATACAATGTCCGCTGGGGTTCTTGAGAACGCGAGCAATGCGGCGACTGTGGTGATTTCAAAACAAGTAATGGGTTCACCGTCGTTTGCAGTTTCGCATTCTTCCAGAAGCGCGCTCAGCGCGTCCTCTTCAATCAAGCTTCCCGCCAGCCGAATGCGTTCGTTAAACCGCACAAGATGCGGCGAGGTGTGCACGTGAACACGAGTGTCAGCGGCCTCTAGAAACGCGCGCAGGAAGGCGAGCACAGAGCCTTTGCCGTTCGTGCCGGCAACATGAATGACGGGGGGAAGTTTTCGATGGGGATTACCAAGGACATC
>Ga0114996_10007829_pt1 | contig 12003 bp, 12 predicted proteins | sample ArcticOcean_MG_C_4_FD_87039 | JGI IMG/M metagenome (GOLD analysis project Ga0114996, IMG submission 87039) | Marine microbial communities from western Arctic Ocean - ArcticOcean_MG_CB4_134 | ecosystem: Environmental > Aquatic > Marine > Oceanic | place: Arctic Ocean: Canada Basin | collected... | reverse complement strand
TCCTGCACTGCATGCAGCACCATATCCCCGATTAAGGAGGGGTCCAGCATCCCATCCAGGCTTTGCTGCATGCTGGCGATTTCTTCTTCCGTTCTGAATTCATCATTTGAAAGATCAAACTTTGAAGCAGCAGCACCGCCCAGCTGTTGTGGCCGGTTTCGCTCGGAGCAGTAGATTCCCGTTGCGACGAATCCGGGGCACAGCACTGAGACGCCCACTCCGAAGTGCGCAAGATCAGCGGCGATGGCCTCTGACATTCCCACGACGGCAAACTTGGAAGTGTTGTAGATACTCAGTCCCTGCATGCCAATAAGCCCGGCCATCGAAGCAGTGTTGACGAAGTGGCCACCTTCGCCGTGTGAAATCAAGCGATTCGAAAATACCTGCATTCCGTTGATTACGCCGTCAAGGTTAACACCCATGACCCAATCCCAGTCTTTGTAAGTATGATCCTTGATGTTTCCGCTAACGGCGACGCCAGCGTTGTTGCAGACAACATGAACCTTCTCAAATGCAGCTTCGGTTTCTTTGGCAGCTTCTTCAAGCGCATCGCGGTCTGTTACATCAACCTTTATGGTGATGACATTGGCATTAGACTCGGAAAATTCCTCTCGAGCGGCTGCCAGCGCATCATCTTGGACGTCGGCTATCGCGACTTTCATGCCAGCGCCGGTGAATGATCGTGCCATGGCTAAACCAAGACCGCTGGCACCACCTGTAATGAAGGCTACTTTCCCTGCGACATCTTTCATGCAACTACCCTTATGGAATATTGGAATATTGGAATATTTAGCAGATTGCATGATACGTTAGTCAGAGAGGGAGAAATAGATGATTATCAAGTGTGATCACCGCATAGCCAGTGTCACCGATGGCTATGGCCTATTGCTGAGAAACAAGCATTTAAATGATGCGGAGCACCGGTTGCCAGGCAACAGCGTGCTGTTTATCCACGGGGCTACCTACGGGTCTACGTCAACTTTCGACTATGAGATTGAAGGCGAGTCGTGGATGGACAAAATGGCGGGAGAGGGATTCGATGTCTGGTGCCTGGACCTCCTGGGGTATGGCGGGTCGGACCGGCCCGAGGAAATGTTGGTCGCGCCTGACCTGAATGACCCGATTGTCGATACTGCTCATGCCATAGCAGAGGTAGACCGAGCGGTGGATTTTATTCTGAAAGACAGGGCTATTCATCAGCTCAGTTTGATTGGCTACAGTTGGGGAAGTGCCATATGCGGGAGGTACGCTGGGCAGTTTGAAAGAAAAGTAAATCGCCTGGTGTTGAGTGGTGCACTCTGGGTCGAGAAGGGCGCAACGCCGCGGACAATTAGTGCAGATATTGGAGCGTATCGAACGGTGGACGCAGCGACCATGGCGAAACGCTGGGCGATAGGATTATCCGAGGATGAAATTGATGCCGTAGTGCCCCCAGCACGAGTTTCCAGATGGTGTTCAGATACCGTGCTTGTCGATCCGATTGGAGACAAGTCCGGATTGCTGCGTGCGCCAACAGGAGTGCTCAAGGATTTCATGAATTACTCCCGTACGGGGGAGCCCTGGTATAAGCCGATGGCAATCCTGGCGCCGACGCAGATTGTGGTCGGTGAACTCGATAGGGAAACGACCCCTGAACAGGCAAGAAAGATTTTTGAGCAGCTTGGCAATGCCCATGAAAAAAGAATGACCGTTATTGGTGGGGGAACGCACTCGCTGTTACTGGAGAATCACAGGGATGCATTGCACAGCGTTGTGTCAGGTTTCCTCGCATGATTTAGCGGTCCGCCTGACATTTCAGGCTACCTGCTGTGTTGACCTTTCTAACCAATGAAGGTCATCAGCTTCAAGTATTGGCGCCAGCTTGGTGTGAACTTTCTCGTGGTAATCGTTCAACCAGTCAATTTCTGCTTGGCTCATGATAGAAGTATCAACCAGTCTGGTATCGAATGGTGCGAAGGTGATTGTTTCGAATGCGAGCCAGTCATCTTCCCGTGCGATAACAATGACCAGGTTTTCACACCTGATGCCGAAGCAATCTTCCTGGTAGTAACCAGGTTCGTTCGAGACAACCATGCCGGGTAACAGTTCCTGTTGGGGTCCCGATTTGGTGATCCTCTGGGGTCCTTCATGCACGCTCAGGAACGCGCCAACACCGTGCCCCGTGCCGTGGTCGTAGTCCAGTCCTTCCTGCCAGAGAAACTGCCTGGCAAGGACATCAAGCTGAACACCCGATGTGCCTCTTGGGAATACCGCACGAGCAAGCGCTATATGACCTTTCAGGACAAGCGTGTACATTTTCCTGTGTTCGGCTGTGGGTTCCCCAATGATCACAGTGCGAGTGATATCGGTGGTGCCGTCTGAATACTGTCCACCGGAGTCCACGAGATAGAGGTTGTTCATCTCCAGCATGGCCGGTGTGCCATTCATATGATTGTAATGACAGAGCGCGCCATTTTTACCTGCGGCTGAGATTGTGTCGAAGGAAAGGTCGTGAATGTCGGTGAGTTCGCGCCTGAATGATTCGAGTTTGTCTGCAAGTTCAGCCTCGTTGTAAAGCGTTCCTGATGTCACCTCTCTATCAATCCATGCGAGATAACGGCTCACGGCGGAACCGTCGCGTACATGGCAGTTGCGAATTCCGCCAAGTTCTGTCTCGTTCTTCTGGGCCTTGGGTATGAGTACAGGATCCGTAGCGGCGATCAATCTTGCTCCGGCATTCTGGCATCTGAGTTGGCACCAGGCGTTTGCCATAGTCGGGTCCGCCATCACTCGTATCCCCTGGTTGCCAAGATTATGAAGGGCTTGCTCCAGTTGGTCTTCTTCCTTAACGGTGACGCCTTTTCCAACGTGAGCGGCGAAATCGTTAGGTAGTTTGCGTGGGTCTGTGTAGATAACCATATCGCCTGTGCTGTTCAGTGTTGCAAATGCAAGCAGTACTGGCAGCCTTGGTACATCTCCTCCCCTGATATTGAGTAGCCAGGCTATGGAATCGAGTTGCGAAATCAAAGCGATGTCGGCACCGGATTTTTGTATCTCGGCGCTGATCATTTGTCTTTTCTTTTCGCTGTTAACACCGGTGTACTCTTCGCCAAGCAACATGGCTAATTTGTGATCTGGAACGGGCCGATATTCCCAGTGCAGATCGATCGGATTATGATCCAGCTCAATCAGTTCAATGTTTTTCGTGGTGAGTGCCTTTCTGGTGGCCTGGTACCAGGAAAGCGTATGCATGCGAGAATCGATCCCTATCCTGGCGTTTTCCCCCAACGTTTCGCACAGCCAGCTAGTGGGTGGTTCCTCAATAAGATGATGGAACTCGAATGATGCCTCAGGAACCTGTTGTCTGACCTGTATCGTATAGCGACCATCGACAAACATCGCCGCTCGCGTTTTCAGCACAACGGCGACACCAGCAGATCCGGAAAAACCACTGAGCCACTGGAGTCGTTCGTTTTGTGGCGGTACGTATTCGCCCAGGTATTCATCCGCGTGGGGAATGATGAATGCGTCCAGGTTTGATTTCGCCATTTCCTGGCGCACCAGTTCAAGGCGTTGTTGAATGAATTCGCTCATAGTTAGTCAGCCAGGTTTTAGTATCGGTATTATATCGTGTTGGCAGGTTCGTTACCCGGTTCGGTATTGAGGAGTTTTCGCGGGGTCTTTTGAGCAGAACGCAACCTCCCGAGTGCCTTATTGCCGGGTTTTTTCAAACCTGACCCCATATAAAAGAAATAAGCGTTGTACTTTGTCTATTTTCAATTATGATTTTATCAGGATATTTCATTTACCTATTTCTTAAGGAGGCGAACCAGGTGCAAAAAAACACAGGACACTTCACGGTTAACGATTTGGGTAATTTATTCTATGGCGAAAAGAAACAGAGCACGCTCAGCATCTAGTCGACAAAAACAAGACGGGAGAAAATCCAGGCAACCTAATAGGCAACCTAACAGGCAATCTTCAACCAACTTCGGTGGTGCAGATATCTATACTTTGCACCCGATCAATTCTCATCTTGAAACAGCCTACACCCCTACCAGTACGCGGGAGCCCCTCGAAGCCCGCACCAAGTCCCAAAAAAGATATATGTGCGCCATCAAAAGTCATTGTCTGACCTTCGGTATTGGTCCGGCAGGGACCGGCAAAAGCTATTGCGCGACTGCCATGGCGGCGGAAGCATTGGCCAATGGACGTATTGAAAGAATCATTCTTACCAGGCCGGCTGTCGAGGCGGGAGAGCAACTGGGCCACCTTCCCGGAGACCTGGAGGAAAAGTTCAGCGTTTACATCGATCCATTCCGCGACATTCTGAATGAACGGCTTGGCAAAGGGACAGTAGAATACAACCTGCGACATGGTCGTATTGTTGCGGCGCCTTTAGCTTTCATGAGGGGAAAGACTTTCGGGGGTGATACTTTCGTCATTCTTGATGAGGCTCAAAACACATCGATTGCTCAAATGAAGATGTTCCTGACCCGTATTGGTGAGGATTGTAAAGTCGTGGTGAACGGCGATGTGAAGCAGAGCGATATTCGCGGAAGTAACGGACTGGCGGACGCCGTTGGACGGCTCAGGGGGCTTCCAGCCGTCTGTATTCATGAGTTTGAACGTGAGGACATTGTTCGTAGCGGCCTGGTACGAGCAGTAATCGACCGTTATGAGGTGGATGAATAGATTCGAGGCTCACTGGTTCAGCTCGTCATCAGGATTAACCACAGTGGTTCTGGGTTTTTCTTTTGGCGCGTTGAGCTGGCCAAGTTTTCTTTTCACACGGACTGATTCAGGGTTTATTGCAAGCGCGGTTTCCAGTGCGGCAAGAGCATCGTCCCAACGCTTTAATCGAATGAGCGTTAATGATCTGTTGTAGTGGACAATATCAAGCGGAACATTCGCCAGCTCCAGCGCTCTGCCATAGTCCGCAAGTGCTGTGACGTATTCGTGGGTCTGGTGATATACGTTGCCTCGATTGACATAGATCTTGCCCATTCCGGGCGCTAACAAAGCGGCTTTGTTATGGTCCTTCATCGCTCTATCTAATTGACCGTTTGCCGCATATATAATTCCGCGATTAGTATGAGTAGCCGCAAGGTCCCGGAGGAGCAGATCGTCGTTTCTGATTGCGTCGGTACAAAACGTGAGCCCGTGTGTAGAAAATGGCGTATTACTTTCCTGATAACAACGCGTCGCATTGTCGGAGCCAAAGGTGGTTTTGTTCTGTGCGTATGCGAGTTGACTACCCGATACAATAATAAGGTAGATGATCCATCTCATGGTGTTTAGCCATCCTTCAGCTCATAAAACGATTCGAGTGTAAATGCGAATTTTACCGCTGATAAGCAAAAGTATCGGGTAGAAGCACAGGCAAGTTGCTTTAACCCTATTGCTGTTGGTTCATCAACCGCGAACTTTAAAAAAAGCACTTCTAAAATAACCTCACTGGATCCCAGTCACCGCAAAATGACTGGGTGTTTGACCAAATTGTGTGTGCTTCCTGAGTCAGGTCATGTGTCTTTACCAGCCTGATCTGGTCATCACAGAATTCGAATGCAGTAATGTGTTCGGCTTCAAAATCGATGACCGAGAAACCAGGCCAATGTTCGCCTCTGAGCGTTCCTGCGTTAATGAGGGTTAGCGCCTCAAAATGAATCAGGGTTCGAAAGTGCATATGACCATTAATGAGATACTGAAATTCCCCTTCGAGGATTATTTTGTCCAGCAGGTGGCTGCGTTCGATGGCCATCCTCTCTGTTCCAGGCCAGACTTTTCTCAGATCATCATCCGCTACGCCATGACAAAGCAGTAACTTCCCTCTAATGGTATCCAGCGTCACCTGATTTGGCAGCGAAGCCAGGTATGAGAGTGATTCTTCCGACAGTTCAGTCACGCTATGTGCGTCCTTGATATGTCTAGCTTTATCTTCGAGTATCCATCGATCATGGTTACCTCGTACGGTGAATACTGCAGCGTTATCGAGTAGTTTGATGCTTTCGTTTGGACAACCAATGCCATCAACAATGTCACCAGTACAGACTATTGCATCTGTATCCAGACCTTGCAGGTGTGCCAGAGTCGCTTCAAGTCGATGATGCTCCGAGTGAACATCGCCAATGACGCCGAGTTTTTTAATCTTGCCTGCAGCGCTCATGTTTTCCCCGAGTGAACAAGTGAATCAACCATTTTCAGTCGTTCAAGATTGCTGGTTACTTCCAGTATTGATTGCATGGTGTCAGCGTCGAAACGCACGAGCTGAAAAACGCTAAAGGAAAATTCAATTGGGGAAAGCTCAAGCCACTCGTCGCTGTTGAACTCGCTAAGTTTGGCTGGATTATGCTTGCCAATCATTTTGACGATTGAATCGGTTATGGACTTCTGGTGTTTCATTAACTCGTCATCAGAGCCAAGCTGGCTTACGTCTTCAAGCTCACTACAGGCAACGATCCTGTAGGGTAGCGTCTGGACTTCGTGGACAAGTTGCAGGCGCTTGCTCATCGAGATGTGAATGTAGACCCTGCCGTCAGCCGTCGTATCAATGATTTCGCATATCCCTGCCGAAAACACTTCAAAGGGTTGGTAGGTGGCCTGATTGTTTTTGAGTGCATCCTGCATGCTCTGTCCATCTTTGGCAGGCCGGATTTCTTTTTTTGTATGGCAGACCGCGATCATACGGTCCTGCTCCACAGCATCCGTCACCATCTGTCGATATCTGGGCTCGAAAACGTGCAAGGGGACAATGGTGCCAGGAAACGCAACCATGCCGGGGATTGGAAATAGCGCGACTTCGATCAAGGATTTAGCCATAAGAGATTGTACGCGTATGTACGCCGGGAACAAAAGTCTGGATCAGTTAGGTGTCCATTGGGCTTGCCGGCGGCTATACCTGCCAGCGAATATAGAACAGTAGGCAGGTACCGGGATGACTACCAAAAACCGGGTCAGGTCCGCTGCTGCGTGACCGGCCACTAGAATTTATAGGCGGTATCGAGGACCAGTCTCTTGTAGTCTTCCTCTACGCCAATATCCATGTTTCTTTGACTGTCGAAGAAAGTGAGGCCTATTTTCCACTGCTTGTTTATAGCCCAGGCACCCTTAAACTTATGTCCTTTGGCATCGGTTCCGCCTCCAGCAAAGTCTGAATCGGTGACCAGCCCCAAGACCGCGTCTGCCTCTATGTTTTGATAGATATAGCTTAGCTCCCAGGTTTTCGGTGCACTGGCTTTACCCAGCTTCAAGCCTGCTGCCCAGGCGGTATCAAGGTCACTCGCATCCTGGTTCTGGACGAGGTCAGCGAATAAAGCTATCGGTGTCTCACCAATTGTTGTGCTTAACTGAGCGAACAGTTCCAGCTCTTCGTAGCTATTATTGTATGTGCATCCAGTGAGCGCGTCAGAATCGATGCAGGAAAAGGTGTTGCCGAAGAATTCATCCGAGTCACCAATGAAGACTTCCCGGTTTTTCGTATCGATCTCAAAGTAACCGACGCCTGCGACCAACTGACTGTTACCAACTGAACCTTTGAAACCTGTCTGGAAACCGTAGGCGGTCTTGTTGTCATTGTTTTTACTATCACTCTCAAGAAAGTTAGCGGCAGTGTTTAGAAAGTAGTTGCCCCGTTCAAAAGTGAATCCGAAACCTTCAGGACGATAGTCTCCATCCCAGAGCAACCCATGACCCGCAGGCCTGTAGAAAATATTCTTCATTTTTCCGCCAATGACATTGAAGCCTGGCTTTGCATGCCACTTAAAGTAGGCTAGGTCGAGATTGACCTCCTTGGTGGTGCCGCCGCCACCTAAAGTCTGGTTTGTAGACACGGCGTCTTCACTGCCCGAAGCCAGCCCGATACCTACCTCAACGTTGTCAGCCGGTTTGGCAATCACTGCAAGGCGGGCCCGAATCCGGTTGCGTTCCCGGGTATCACTTCGCCCCGCATCAATATCTTCATACCGATACCGGAAGTCGCCCTTGATCTTGACACTTTCTGTCCAGCTCGCAGGCTTACCGGTTGTTGCGAGCTTCTCAACAGTCGAGGCGCTGGAAACGACAGATTCCTTCAACGCTTTGTTTTCTGCCTCCAATGCTTCTACCCGATTTATCAAAGACATTAGCTCGGTTTTGAGGTCAGAAAAATCCTCGTCTGACACCGAAGCTTGCCCGACCTGGGCACAGGTCACTATTAGAAGCAGTGCTATATAGCGGATCATGGTTTGGTTCCTCGGAATAGATAGCTAGTCGTATATTCAGTAACGGTCGGAGAAGTTAACCGGCTTTTGTTAAGCCTTTGTTAAGAAGATGTTAAACCAGCTGTTAAATCAGTGTTTACGTTTGGCTGGTCTCTTGAAACATCGATTTCAGATCATTAGGCGCTTATTTTAGGGGGATTGCCGGGGAAAGGGTGGGTAACTTAAAACTATCTTTAATAAATCTTAACCCTGGGTGTCCTTAATGCGGGCCTATTCCTGCTGGAGTTGCAAGATGAATAAATATTTAGCTGCCTTACTTTGTGTATCGGCTGCCTGTGGCTGATCACCGTACAACGAGACGACGCCTCCAGTAACGGTTGTTCCGAATATGATGGCCAAACATTAATCCTTTAACATCTTTGCGGTGTTAAGCACGCTGTTTCCAGCGTGGGGGAAAAAGTCTTCCGGGCTATCGATGCCACGCTGTGCAACGAGGGACTGCTTGATGGCTACTGCGGCACCCGCTGGGTAACCCGCGATAGTCGCTGCGATTTCATTGCAGCGTTCAACAACGCTATCGTCGCTCACACACTCGCTGATGAGCCCCAGCCGCAGCAACTCTGGCGCCTTAACCCGATCACCCAGGAAGGCCAGGCGTGCTGCCTGGAATTCGGTCGTTTTAATTTTCAGCCATGCCGCATTCATCGGGATGCCAACGCCTTGTTGAATTTCTCCGATTTGAAGAAAAGCGGTTTCACCGGCAACGATCAGATCACAGGCAAAAGCCAGGGACGCGCCTGCGTTGATCGCAAATTTTTCCAGGGCGGCAATGACCGGCTTTTTACAGTAGTAAAGGGCCATGTGCATTGATCTTACATCCCCGACATCTTTACCTGTCCAGGGTGGTGGGGGGTCTGCCTGCAGAGCCTTGAGGTCGATACCGGAGCAAAAGTATCCTCCTTCCCCCCGTAGGACGATGGCGGAGATATTATCGTCTTCGTTCGATTGTTCGATGTAGTCGCGAATTTCGCCGGCCAATGGTGGAATCAATGAATTACGCCGATCAGGTCGTTCGATGACTATCTCGGCCCAGCCCTCATGGATATCCAGTCTTGAAAATTCAGGCATTGTCGCTACCCCTATGTCTCTTCTTGTCCACCATAACCTTAATGGCAGGGTTTATCTTGCCATCATCAGAGTTTTAGCGGAATGGCTCCCGTTCCTGCCCGCACGTTTTTTTATTCAGGCTCGAGCAGTTACTTTCACAATGCGGATGAGTTGATAAGCCGGGGAGCCCTGATCGTCATTGGTCAGGAATGAAAAAATGCTCGAAGGTCGTCCACCAGAAGCTGTGGTTCTTCCGCTGCGCCAAAGTGACCTCCGCTCGGCATCAATGTATAACGTGCCAGGTTGGAATTGTCTTCCAATACGGCGCGCGGCAGATGTACAACATCTTTTGGAAACACGGCGAAAGCGCAAGGAGCTTCCAGGGTCGGTGAACGATTGTGTGCCATTGGCCAGGGTTTACTGAAATGTTCGTGGTACAACCGCAGGGATGAAGTGATGGCGCCGGTGCACCAGTAAAGAGCTGCGGTTGTGCACAGGTGTTCTCTCGAGAACCTTGATTCAATATCTCCGCCACAATCACTCCAGTTCCGCCTTCGCTCCCAGATCCACGCGGCAGTGCCAACGGGCGAATCCATCAATCCATAAGCCAGCGTCTGGGGGTCCAGCCTATGAACGGCGACGTGGCTGGTGATCAGCGGTCCGGCTTCGGTGTTGCGTTTCAGCATCCATGCTTCAGACGCATCGTAATCTTCTGGTCCCAGGGCCGAACGATCAACACCGGGAATTAGTGTAAGACTCATGTGGGCACCCAGCAGTTTGTCAGCGTACTCATGTGCAAGGTGGGCGGTGACCAGTGCACCCCAGTCACCGCCATGGGCGGCAAACTTTGTGTGACCGAGCTCTTCGGTCATCAGCTTCACCCAGAGGTTAGCGATTCGCGATACATCAACACCGGATTGAGTGAGGGGCGTCGAAAAACCAAAACCCGGCAGCGATGGTACGTAAACATTGAATGCGTCTTCTGCCTTGCCACCGAATGACTCGGGATCAGACAGGGGGCCGATCACATCCTTGAAGTCCCAGAAGGTCCAGGGCCAGCCGTGGGTCAATATGATTGGCGGTGCATCGGGGTGCTTGGCGGGTGCATGCAGGTAGTGCAGTTTGATACCATCGACGGACGCTTCATAGTGCTTCCAGCGGTTCATCTCGACTGCCTGTTTGTTCCAGTCCCATTCTTCTACCCAGTACTCGACCATTTCCTTTAACCAGGATTGAGGTACGCCATACCGCCAGTCATCGTGGCCGATCACCGGGGGCCAACGAGTCTGTTTAAGCCTGGAATTCAGGTCATTCAAAGAGGCTTCCGACAAGGTTGCGCTGGTTTGTTTTTGCATTCTTTGCTCCCGTGTAGCGTCAGGTTAGTTCAAATGTTGGTTCAGGAAAACAGCCCTGTGTTATCTTTGTGAAAACGAATTAAAGGATTGAAGGATGCAAACACTGAAAGGAAAAGTGGCAGTAGTGACGGGTGCCAGCAAAGGTATTGGCAAGGGGGTTGCGGAAGGTCTTGGTGAAGCGGGTTGCACGGTTTATCTCACGGGTAGAAGTACCAGTAGTGACTCACCGCCAGGGCTGCTCACGGTTGAGGCAACCGCCGCTTCGGTCGAAGCATATGGTGGCACGGCGATTCCGGTAGTACTGGATCATAATAATGATGAAGAAGTGCGCGCCCTGTTTGAGCGGGTTGAGAAGGAACAGGGAAGGCTCGATATCCTGGTTAACAACGTCTACCAGATCCCTAGTCCACCGGCGATGGATAAAGGATTTTGGGAGCACCCCATTTCGGTCTGGGACGACCAGTGCGGCGTAGGCCTGCGAGGATATTATGTCGCCTCTGTCCTGGGAGCGCCGATGATGGTTCGCCAGGGGAGTGGGCTTATCGTCAACATCTCATCGCGCGGCGGGCGGGAATACGTATTTAGTGCCAGTTATGGCGTGGGTAAGGCGGGGGTAGATCGGATGGCGCAGGATTTTGCTGTCGAACTTAAAGAATACGGAGTGACTGCGATTTCACTATCACCTGCAAAGGTGAAGACGGAATTCATACTTGATATGGTCGAGCAGGGGAAAATGCAACTGAACGCTGATGCGGCACAGTCGGTACGGTTTTCCGGACGTACCATTGCTGCCTTAGCCAATGACCCTAACGTCCTGGAAAAAACCGGGGGAATCTACACCGTAATTGAAGTTGCCAACGCTTACGGCGTGATTGATCCTGATAAAGAGTAGCGGGATTAAAGACCCCGCAGGCTCTTATCCCTCAAGTTCTTATAGTGCGACTACATTCTCTGCCTGGGGTCCTTTTTGACCCTGGGTGATCGTGAACTCTACACTTTGACCTTCGGCCAGAGTTTTGAACCCATCGCCTGTGATAGCGCTGAAGTGAACAAATACGTCCGGGCCTGACTCCTGGGCGATAAAACCGAACCCTTTAGATTCGTTAAACCATTTTACGGTGCCAGTCGTTGTTGACATGATGTCTTCCTAATTTCTTTACAAGTTCATGCTACTAGGTAGCGATTAGCAGAAATGTATGACTAATACTTATGGAATCAGGAAGTAAAAACTTCTTAGTAGTACATAAATAAAAGAGGTACTTTCTCGCGAAGTGGAGTATACGCAGCTTTTATGGCATGTCACAAGGCTCATTGAACATGAATAATACTAATAATTCCGAGCTATGTCCCTGTGAATCCGGCCT
>Ga0114996_10007828_pt1 | contig 12007 bp, 14 predicted proteins | sample ArcticOcean_MG_C_4_FD_87039 | JGI IMG/M metagenome (GOLD analysis project Ga0114996, IMG submission 87039) | Marine microbial communities from western Arctic Ocean - ArcticOcean_MG_CB4_134 | ecosystem: Environmental > Aquatic > Marine > Oceanic | place: Arctic Ocean: Canada Basin | collected... | reverse complement strand
TATGCCAAGGTATATAGGGTTGAACGAAATGGTAGAAGAACTTGCCCTAAAAATTAAGCTTACTCGTTTTCAAGGTGGCCATATCAACCAATCTAATATTATCTGACGCTTAGGGCACACTATTGAACAGTATTTGGCAGCAGTTTTAAGTAAACAGCGACTAAATTATACTATTTGGAGGGGAATAGCTGGACCGCTTGTTGATGGAATACAGACAATTTTGGTATTAGGTAATACATTTACACCTAATTTTGTGATAGATGTTGTAGGCAAACCTACTTTAGCCCTTTGTATTAGGCATATTATTCCTGGCCCGATCTCCTCATATAATATTAGTGCAGCTATTGGTGAGGCGATGATTTATTCTTATCACTATCCAGCTGTCATCGCTTTCTTTTACTTAAGTGATGTTGAAAGAGACTATATGCGTCTATCAGATAGAGAAATGACAATGGGATTGTGGCAGATGCATAAAGTGAAACTTGTGATTCGCTAATCTATATGTATAATCTTGTAGCATTACTTTTTTTTGGATCTGGAGGGGAAATTTGAAGGTAGCTTTTTTGCAATGTATTGGTGGCGCTGCTGGAGATATGATAATAAGTGCTCTAGTTGATGCAGGTCTTCCAAAAACTATTTTACACGACGAATTATCCAAACTCAAAATCAAGGGATTTGAATTGGAATTCAAAGAAGATTCGCGAGGTGGAGTCACTGGAACCCATTTGAATGTTAAGCTAAATAATAAATGGCAATCAATAGAACATTGGAGTCAATTCACGGCTATATTGGATGCTTCAGAATTGACTCAATCGGTCAAGGAAAAATCTAAACTTATATTCAAAAGATTAGAGGATGCAGAATCTCATGCTCATAAAAAGTTACCAGATGAAATTAAATTACATGAATTGGGAAGTTTTGATACCCTAGTAGATGTGGTGGCTAGTGTTGTGGGGTTTGAGGCTATGGGGGTGAAACAAATTTATTCTTCTGCTCTTCCAAGTAATTCTGGTATTGTAAAGTCTGGGCATGGGAATTTGCCTATTCCTGCACCTGCAACGATGAATTTAATGGTAGAATCATCAGCTATTACATCTCCACCAATTTCTGAAAATGATATAGGGCTAGAAATGGTAACACCTACCGGGGCAGCTATAATTACTTCACTTGCCGAATTTAGGCAACCCACTATGAAAATGGAACATATTGGTTATGGATTAGGTACGAAGAATCCACAAGATTATCCTAATGTTTTAGGTCTTTGGATAGGAGAAGAGATAGCTGCTCGATCTATGGAAGATGTCCTACTTTTGGAAACCAACATTGATAATATGAGCCCTGAACTTTTTGGATATGTACAAAATAGACTCTTAAACGTTGGAGCTTATGACGTTTGGTTTACTCCTATACAAATGAAAAAGAATCGTCCAGCTGTCGTCTTAAGTGTTCTTGTAAGTTTTTCTTTGGAATATAAAGCTGTTGATATTATTATGAGAGAAACATCTACCTTAGGAGTAAGAGTTCAATTATTGAATCGACACAAGGCAGATCGTAAAATATTTGACTTTGATACCATGTTTGGTCCAATTAAGGTTAAAGCAAAAATTTGGGATGGAAAAATTATAGGAGTATCACCTGAATACGAAGATTGTAAGCAGGCAGCAATTGATCACTCTATACCTTTACAACGAATTCTTGATCAAGTGAAATTTGAAGCTGAAAATAAGTTCATAGAATAATTAATGTTTAAGTTATAGTTATATTGACTTACACTGGTTTTTTAGATATAATATCTTCTCAGGCGAAGGCTTTGGCGAGGTACTACTTAGACTTTAATTAAGACTTTGGAGTGGATCGAGTCTGGCCTTTATTTTTGTTGGGATGTAACGTGCCCGAGTAGCTCAGTGGTAGAGCAGCGGTTTTGTAAACCGCAGGTCACGGGTTCGAATCCCCTCTCGGGCTTATTATAAAAGTCAAATAGTCGTTTAAAAGGACTTGGCGGCTATTGGGGGCTTATGTTAGAATTGTGCGAGCCCGCGCAGGGGTGGGTGAGTGGTTAAAACCGCCAGACTGTAAATCTGGTGCCGAAAGGCTTCGTAGGTTCGAATCCTACCCCCTGCACCATACAGAAATGAAATGATAGATAAAATAAAACTATAGGGGAATTTAGAGAATTTGTGTGCCCGCATAGCTCAGACAGGTAGAGCACGTTCTTGGTAAGAACGGGGTCTCCAGTTCAAATCTGGATGTGGGCTCCACTTCTAGGAGGAAAGTCTAATGGCAAAACAAAAATTTGAACGAAATAAACCCCATATAAATGTGGGAACAATTGGGCATGTTGATCATGGTAAAACTACACTTACTGCAGCTATAACCAAAACTCTTGGTTTAGTGAATCCAAAGAATACCTTTAGGCCATTTGATACTATAGACAATGCACCTGAAGAGAAACAACGAGGAGTTACGATAGCAATACAGCACGTGGAGTATGAAACTGAAAAACGCCATTATGCTCATGTTGATTGTCCGGGTCATGCTGACTACATAAAGAATATGATAACTGGAGCAGCTCAAATGGACGGAGCAATTTTAGTTGTAAGTGCACCAGATGGTGCTATGCCCCAAACTAGAGAACATATATTGTTGGCTAGGCAAGTTCAAGTTCCAGCAATGGTTATAGCTTTAAATAAAACAGATGCAATGGATGACCCAGAACTATTGGAATTAGTTGAAATGGAACTTAGAGAATTACTTAACAAATATGACTTTCCTGGTGATGATATCCCTATAGTCAGAGTAAGTGCATTAAGTGCCTTAGAATCATCTTCTACTGATCCGGCATCCCCTGAATATCAGGCTATTATCGAATTGATGAAAGCAGTTGATGATTATATACCAGTGCCTGAACGTCCAAAAGATCTAAATTTCCTGATGCCTATTGAAGATGTTTTTGGTATTAAGGGTAGAGGTACAGTGGTGACAGGAAGGGTAGAGCGAGGTACGGCAAAAGTAGGTGAAGAGGTAGATATAATCGGTTTTAATAATGACAAGAAAACCGTTATCACAGGGCTTGAAATGTTCCATAAGCTTCTTGACGAAGTTGAACCAGGAGATGCTGTTGGAGCGTTACTGAGAGGAGTCGAGCGTGATGATGTTAAGAGAGGACAGGTTTTGTCAAAGCCTGGTACCATAACACCTCACACTGAAGCACTTGCTCAAGTTTATGTGCTAACTAAGGAAGAGGGAGGTAGGCACACTCCATTTTTTTCTGGATATAAGCCTCAATTCTATATAAGAACAACTGATGTTACAGGGCAAATTAAACTTCCAGATGGAGTTGAAATGGTTATGCCTGGTGATAATATCGAGATGAATATTGAACTGACGTATCCAGTTGCTATGGAAGAAAACCTTAGGTTTGCAGTGAGAGAGGGTGGCAGGACAGTAGGATCTGGTGTTATAACCAAGGTTATTAAATAATCTGATATGGCTAAGAAGGCAGGAAATAGAATTGATGTAACGATGAGTTGCACAGATTGTCGTGAGCGGAATTATCTTACGTCCAAAAATAGAGTCAATGATACTTCTCGGATAGAATTGAAGAAATATTGCTTTAGGTGTCGGACTCATACTTTACATAGAGAGATAAGGTAATTTAATATGCCTCGTAATCAGTCAGTAGGTAATCCAGCTGAACAGATTCTTCAAAAAAGGACGCCATCCAGAAATGGACGTCGTTTAGGAATCTTCTCCTTTTTTGGCGAAGTAATTGCAGAACTGAAAAAAGTAACCTGGCCAACTAGAGAGGAAGCTACGAGGTTAACAGTTTTAGTTTTGTGTGTGTCAATAACAATAGGAATTATATTAGGATTAATAGACTTTAGTTTTTCTAGATTATTTGAGCAAATATTGTAATTTTATAGATATTATGACAGGTACAGATAAGACAGAAGATAAAAATGTTGAACAGGTATTTCGTTGGTATATTATACACACGTATTCTGGTCAAGAGGAACGCGTGAAGAAGAATCTTGACCAAAGAATAGAGACTATGGATGTTAAGGATAAAATTTCTCAAGTTATTATCCCGACAGAGGAAGAAATAGAAATACATGAAGGTAAAAGACGATCTGTTCCTAGGAAGGTTTTCCCTGGTTATGTCCTTGTGCAGATGGCCATGGATGATAATAGTTGGTTTGTTGTGAGAAATACCCCTGGTGTTACTGGTTTTGTTTCTGCTGAAGATGAAAAAGAGAAGCGCCCTAAGCCAGTTCCATTAGAGGAATCTGAAGTTCAGTCTATTTTAAATCAGATGGAGTCACAAACACCACGTGTAAGAGTAGGTTATACAAAAGGACAAAGTGTTAGGATTAATGAAGGTCCATTTGCTGACTTTATAGGAGTAGTAGATGAGATTTATGCAGATCGAGGTAAAGTAAGAATACTAGTGTCATTTTTTGGTCGAGAGACTCCAGTAGAGTTAGATTTTCTTCAAGTGGCAAAATATTAGAAGGTAAGGCGAGCGTTGGCTAAAAAAGTTAAAACTATAATAAAATTACAACTCCCTGCAGGACAAGCTACCCCAGCCCCACCGGTTGGTCCTGCGTTAGGTCAACATGGGGTAAATATAATGGGGTTCATTAAGGAATATAATGCTAGAACCTCAGCTCAATCTGGAACAATTATTCCGGTTCATATCACTGTATTTGAAGATCATTCATTCAATTTTGTTGTAAAGACGCCCCCAGCTTCTGAACTTCTTAGGCAAGCAGTAGGTATTGAAAAAGGAAGTAGTGACCCAGTTCAGCAGAAAGTTGGTAGCATTAGTCGTAAAGATGTACAGGAAATTGCTAAGAAAAAAATGGTTGATTTGAATGCATCAAGCATTGATACAGCAGTTAAAATTATTGAAGGTACTGCTAAAAGTATGGGTATTGAAGTGACCGAATTATCTGATTGATTGGAGAATTATATTGACTAGAGTTGCTAAGAAATATATTGAGAAAACAAACTTGGTTGTAGCTGAGAAGCTTTATTCACCAGAAGAGGCAGTTGACTTAGTAAAAAAAATTGCAACCGCGAATTTTGATGAAACTGTAGAGTTACATTTGAGGACTTGGTCTGATCCTAAACATTCAGATCAACTTATAAGAGGGGTTGCTATGCTTCCTCATGGAACTGGTAAGAAGATTAGAGTTATGGCCTTTGTGGAAGGAGAAGCAGCAATCGTAGCTCAAGAGGCTGGTGCAGACTATGTTGCTGATGAAGCCTTGATTAAGAAAATTGAAGGTGGATGGGTTGATTTTGAAGTCTGTGTGGCTACTCCAGATGCTATGGGAAAAATAGGTAAATTAGGCCGTGTTTTAGGTAGGAAAGGTTTAATGCCCAATGCTAAAACTGGTACTGTAGTTAAGCAAGAGGATTTGCCCCGGGCAATAGAGGATGCTAAAAAGGGTAGAGTAGAATTCAAGATGGATCGTACAGCCTTAATTCATGTGAATCTTGGTAAGGCTAGTTTTGAAGCAAAGCATCTTTTAGAAAATATGACCATGCTTATAGATCAGGTTATTAGGAATAGACCTGCTGCTCTAAAGGGTCCTTTTATTAGAAGTGCTTTTTTAACAACTACAATGGGGCCTAGTATTAAGTTAGACCTTGCATCTACATTAGAACTTAAAGTAGAATAGAATAGTTACCCAAGACAGTAGGTGACCAATGTGGTCTTAATGTTCCTGCCTAGGTAGATGATTTGACTGGCCACAATTTCCAGTTTTCTCTATCCTGGGTGATAAGCTCAGGTTTTTTGTTTATATAAGAGGTTTTTATGCCAACTGAAAAAAAAATACAACAAATAGAATTAATTAAAACCAAATTGTCAGAATGTACTATAGCTATATCTACCGATTATAGAGGTCTTTCTGTAAATGACATGACTAGTCTCAGGCGCACTTTGAGAGACCAAGGTGTTGAATATAGAGTAGTGAAAGTTTCCCTAACCTACAGAGCTGCTGATGAAGTATCTATGCCAGAGTTAAAGGAAATTGTACAAGAATCAACAGGAATAGCCTTTGGATATGGAGATCCAGTTCAAGTAGCTAAGGCACTTGATGAATTTATACGGTCTAATAAGGTTTCTTTAAATATACGTGGGGCTATTTTAGATCATAAAGTGTTAACTGCAGATAGAGTAATGGCTTTGGCTACATTGCCACCCAAGGACGTGTTGATTGCACAATTAATGGGTCAGATGAAGTCTCCTATCAGTGGATTGGTTATTGCTTTAAATGGAGTTGTAACCGGTTTGGTCACAGTATTACAAAGACATGTAGAACAAGAAGAGGCGAAAGCCAGTTAATTTAGGCACATCGAAGGAGGAATCGTTTGAATAAGGAAGAGATATTAGAAGCTATTAAAGGTATGTCTGTTATGGATCTTTCAGATCTGGTGAAAGCATTGGAAGAGCAATTTGGCGTTAGTGCTGCGGCTCCCGTCGCTTTTACAGCTGCTCCTGGTGTTGCACCAGTTGGAGGTACTGATGGTGCTGCTCAGGAAGAAGAACAGACTGAATTCAATATAATTCTTAAGGAAATAGGAGCAAATAAGATAAGCGTGATCAAGGCTGTTAGAGAGGTCACTACACTTGGATTAAAAGAAGCTAAGGAGCTTGTAGAGAGTGCTCCAAAGGCGGTTAAGGAATCCATAAATAAGGATGAAGCTGAGGAAATAAAGAAGAAATTAGAAGAAGCTGGAGCTACAGTCACTATAGAATAATCAGATTTTAGTATATGAATAAAGGCGTCCACCAAGAGATCTTGGTGGACGCCTTTATTCATATCTTTAAGTAAATCAATAGATATGTCCTATATCTTATATAAATATTATTGATTTGTCTTATATGTTTATGTAATGGTATAGTTCCAATAGTTTATTGAATATTTTGTTTTTAGGAGAAAAATCGAACATGGGTAAAGGCGCTGAATTTAGGAAACTGCTTAAAGAAGAACCATATGTTTTTACGAGTGGGGTTTATACACCAATTCAAGCTAAGATTGCTGAAATGGTTGGTTTGAAATGTGTTTATATGAGTGGATATTCTTGTGCTGTAGGTTATCTTGGTCGTGCTGACTTAGGTTTTCCTACTATGACAGAGATGTCTGGGTGGGCACGGACTATAACAGAAGTAACTGATCTTCCCGTAATAGCAGATGCTGATGATGGATATGGCAATTCTCTTATTGCAATGAGAACAATCGAACATTTTGAAAAAACTGGAGTGGCTGGAATTCATATAGAAGATCAACGTTTCCCTAAGAGGTGTGGACATTTGGCAGGAAAATATTGTTTGCCAATGGAAGAGTCCGTTAAGAAACTTGAGGCTGTAGTGGCTGCGAGATCTGATCCTGAATTTGTAATAATTGCTAGAACAGATGCTATCAGTGCAGTAGGTGGTGGTATGGATGAGGCAATAGAGAGATCTAAAAGATATGCTGATGTAGGGGCTGATCTTGTATGGCCTGAATTCCCCAACCCTTCAAGGAAAGATGCAGAGATATTTGCAGAGGAATTTACTAAATCTTTCCCAAATGTTCCAATGGCTTTCAATTATTCCTCTTCATTTAAGTGGATTGACGTAGATAACCCAATGACCTTTAAAGAACTAGGTTCAATGGGATACAAATTTATATTTATTACGTTAGGAGCTATTCATGCTGCTATGTACTCCGAATATAATTTCTTAAAGGATTTGGCAGAGAATCAAGAAGAAGCTCAATTTAGATTACAAACCATGAAAGATGGTCATCCAACAGAGAATCACCATATTATGGGACGATTTGATGATTTTAAAAGACTTGAGGAGAAATATCTTGCCCAGGATATGGTAAAAGAACGATATAGCTCTACTAAGGGATTTGGAGCGCGTGATTTTAAGGAAGTAGGTGTTCTTTAGATATAGATTGCTTATAGCAATAATGTAATGGGTAATTATCAACATAGTTAGAGGAATTGTTTTTTTATATAAAAATGATTATTATAAGATTTTTGCAATTGGAGTTTAATCATAAAATGTGGAGACTAAATGGGTAGCATATATTTATCAGCTAACAATGTAAGGTATCTAGAAGTGGATGGAATCGGGGAAATGTTCACTTCTGAATTCATCGATCTTATTAGTTTTCTACACAAAACTTTCACTCCTAGAGTACATGAATTAAGAGTAAAAAGGCAAAAAGTTTTGGATAATGCTTTAAATAATGGTATTATGCCTGCTCATCCACTAATATCCAAAATTAATCTTAGTAAATGGAATGTTCAAAGTGTACCTTCTGTTTTACGGACTCCTGGTATAGAGATCTCTGGGCCAGCACATTTAACCAGCATGTTTATAAATGCATTGAATCCGAATGCTGAAGGGCAGCGTGCTGAAGGAGACTTAGATGATGATGAAGATTCTGCAAGCCATACCTTCGCTGATACTATAATTGCTGCAAGAAATCGCATGAATGCTACTATTGGTACTTTGAATACTACCAATCCGGATACAGGTAAGCATTATGCTATTGTCTCAGGAGAATTACCATTCTTTATGCATAGAGAACGAGGGATGCACCTTGATGAACAGGATGTAACCATAGATGGTGAAGCAATTCCAGCAAATATCCTTGGCACCGCTTTGACACTTGCTTATGTGGGTAAAGCTCAATCCGAACGAGGGCAAGGTATATTTTTTTACTTGCCTAAAATGGAATCATGGGAAGAATGTGCTTTCTGGAAAGATTTCTTTGATGCCTGTGTAGAGAAATTACCACATTTAGAAAATGCAATCATAAAAGCAATACCTTTAATAGAGTCACTGCCAGCAGCATTTCAAATGGAGGAGATGCTGTATCATTTAGGTCGATATGGAGCTGGATTAAATGCAGCTAGATGGGATTTAAAAGCAAGTATATTAGAATTTGTGATGACTGATCCTAACTCGGTTTGGCCTGATAGATTTGGAGTTGATATTAAAACAACACCATTTTTAGCTAATATATTTAGACGGCTTGTTGCAGTTTGTTTAAAACATAATGCCGTTGCAATTGGTGGTATGGCCACCCCTTTACCTAGTAGGGATAATCAAATCAATGAAACTGCAGCCAAGGCAATAAGATCTGATAAGGAATGGGAAGCTGCGCAAGGGTTTATTCGGGCGTGGGTTGCCCATATATTTCATATGAAGCCAGCTGCAGATCCCTTTAAAGATATTCTTCGTTCTGGCTGGACACCAACACCAGAGATGGCTAATCCTGACAATTATCCTATTAGTATTGATGTACCTAAAGGTCTTATTACTACCGAAGGAACCAGGCGTAATATACGTATGGTAATAGAATATTTAGAAGGATGGCTTAATGGTCGTGGTGCTAAAGGTATAGACAGTTTAGAGGGTAAACCAGGACTTCATCCAGCTCTTATGGAGGATCTGGCTACTGGCAGGATGTCTGTTGCTCAGATTGCACAGAGAGTTATTCACAATGTTAAGGGAGAGGATACCGATGAAATACATGACTTCACCTTGGTAAAAAGGCTTCTTAAAGAAGAGTTAGAAGACATATTAAGAATACGCAAAAATGATTTACCAGCTAAAATAATTGAATCGATGGAAATTAGATATCAGCAATCTTTTAAGATTGCAATGCACTGGATCAAAAATTACACAGATTTAAACTTTCGTAGTCTAGGTTCTTATACAAGGTTACACTTAGAAGAGATTGCTGCAGCACCCGAGGCTTTTTAAACCTTCTAATTTATAAGCTTGCATGGGGGTAAGTAGTGGTGATACAATTTCGCCGAGTCGATGACCATATCGGAACTGGAGGAGGTTTTCGTGGAGAATAATTTAATTCCTAAATGTCAAAGATGTACTATTGGTGATTTGGTTCCACTTTCAGATTTTGGTAGCCAAGGAGCGTCAATACATTATAAAGCTTGGGTTTGTACCAATCCTGAATGTGGATTTAATATAAAGATCCGTAACGGAGATGTTTATATAGATGAACCAATTACTAGTGGTGCTTTGCATTCCCCTCGTATTCGGGCATAGATTCAAATGTCATATATGTCCTAATCATATGTCTATTTGATTCGTTTTCTTAGTCCACGGTATACAAATACTACGGCTCTAGGAGAATGTCGGTGGCCGTACTGAGTGATAAGCATGTGAGAAGAAAGTGGAAGAGGATCGTTGCTATTTGTTTAGCTACTAGTGGTCTCTTTATTGTTATTTTAGTGGCTTTATACTATTTTTATGGAATATTTGCAACTTCTAAACTTGAGGAATTAGTTTATCCATTACCAATAGAATCTCCTATTGTAACCACGCTTCAAAAAAACATTGCTTCAAATATTAATCCCAGAGAAATAGTGATTTACCCTGGGTTATTACTTAATCCACAATACTGGGATGAGCCATTATGGGCTGGTATTGATCCAATACCATTATTTGAATTACCGCTAGGCTTTGAAATGATTGAAGATACTGGATTCGATAGCGATATAAAGAAACTTGGTAAAGCCACAAATATAAATATACCAAGCATAGGTTTATCATCTACGATCAAAGAGTTAACTATTCTTGACTTGGAAAATAGCAGAGAGTACGAAACACCAAAAAATACGATAGGACATATACCTGAAACAGGTAATCCTGGTGAATTGCTGAGTGGTTGGTTCTTTGGACATTTAGAAAGTCCAATAAGAGGAGAAGGTAATGTTTTCAAGGATTTACCAAGACTTGCTAGTTTTCTTAGGGAAGGGAAGCCAGTATTCATTGTCTTGGATAGTATAGATGGATCTTTTCTATATCAAGCACATACAACAAATGTGGTTCACAATTCTGAACTTGTTGTGGAAACCCATAAAGATAGGTCAATTAGTCTAGTTTCATGTGTTCCAAAGCTTGTGTATGATCATCGCCTTATTGTTCAAGCCAAACTGATTGGCATTAAAAAAGAACAATAATAACGGTATTTTTGTTTAAAGATGGATTTATGAATTTGAATTAATTGATAATTTATATTAAAGGAGAGAAATAATTTGGTTGAAAACAAAACTACTACACTAAATAATATTAGAGATGGATGGATGAGTTTACAATCAATATTAGATTTTGTGCCTGATGATAGTATGGAAAATCCAGGAGTAATTGACGGATGGTCTGTAAAAGACATAATTGGTCATATAACGACTTGGGAAGATATTATAATCGATATCATTCGGACTAAATTAAGTGATATAGAATATATAAGACCTTATCAAGATTTGAATGATTTTAATCTACAGCAGGTAGAAGCGAAAAAACTCCTATCTTTGGAAGAAATTAAAGTTAATTTTTTGAAATCACATGAAGATCTCATTAAATTTTTAAATGATCTACCAGTGAATGTATTTGAACCTAGTTCAGAATCTGTTAGAGTTATTACTGTTGAATCCTTAAATCACTATCAAGAACATGCTCAAGATATTGAAAAATGGCTTAATTATAGAGTTTGAACAGTTAATATACAATTATGTTTGTCTATTAAACTAAAAAATAATTGTTAGGGTAATTCGGTCAGGATTTTTACCTGATTGGATCCTGTATTGGATGTTGAGTACGAAATGTATTACCCATCATGGGAAGATATAAAAAAACTAATAAGTAAGGGAGATATAGGAACCAATCCTGGAAACCTGATCCCTATATATAGGGAGATCAATGCAGATTTAGAAACCCCAGTATCTGCATATTTAAAGATTGCTCGGTCACCTTATTCATTTCTTTTGGAAAGTGTAGAAGGTGGGGAAAGGTTAGCTAGGTACAGCTTTATTGGGACAGAGCCGCTTAGTGTGATTAAAACTGAACCAACCGAAGAATATAGATCAAAAGATCCTTTGAAGTTAATTGAAAAGGCAATGGCTGATTTCAAGCCAATTCATGTTTCTGGACTTCCCAGATTTACAGGTGGAGCAGTAGGATATCTTAGTT
>Ga0114996_10007827_pt1 | contig 12007 bp, 12 predicted proteins | sample ArcticOcean_MG_C_4_FD_87039 | JGI IMG/M metagenome (GOLD analysis project Ga0114996, IMG submission 87039) | Marine microbial communities from western Arctic Ocean - ArcticOcean_MG_CB4_134 | ecosystem: Environmental > Aquatic > Marine > Oceanic | place: Arctic Ocean: Canada Basin | collected... | reverse complement strand
TGGCGGCGATGCCTTTGATCGCGAGTACGTGTGGCAACAGCTTTGGGTGGCACAGCGGTTTATGTACACCGGCCGGCAATGGCGCGACACCATCGACCGCATGCTGTGGGATCTGGCCAGCCGTCATGCGCGCTTGCCGATCTACAAATTGCTGGGTGGCTGCCGCGAGCGCGTACCCGCCTATATCAATGTGGGTGGCACCACCGTCGACGACATCGTCAAAGATGCGCTGCGGCGCAAAGAGCAGGGATTTAAGGGAGTCAAGGATCACTGGTACCGCGGCGTCAAAGGCAATATCGAAATGGCGCAGGCGCTGCGCGCCAATCTGGGCGACGATTTCTTACTCTTCCACGACCCGGTGGAATCGTACACCTACGAAGATGCGGTGCGGGTCGGTCGCGCCATGGAGCGGCTGAACTATCAATGGATAGAGGAGCCGCTGCAGGACTACGATATCATGGGGCTGAGGAAACTCTGCGCCACCCTAGATTTGCCGGTACTGGCGCTGGAGTGGATCGGCGCTATCGGTGGGCAGCCCTACAATACGGCGCCGTACCTAGCCCTGGGGGCTTCCGACATCGTGCGGCAGCGCGGCATTGGCATTACGGGGCAGGTTAAACAGGCGCAATTGGCCGAATCCTTTGGCGTGCCGGTACACGGCGGCGATCCGCACGTGATCCTGTCCATCGGCCACGATCCGGTTTTTGAAACTGGGTCGGGCGGGCCCCAACCGCGCCCCGATGAGGCCGAACTAGATTGCCTCGGCCAGATGGTCGTGGAGGACGGTTATATGTCGATGGCCTGGGTCGACCGGCCGGCGCAGGAACCGGATTGGGACGCCATAGCGCGGGATGCGGTGCAGGTAGTGTAGGCGGCGCGACCGGTACAGTGAACGGTTAATATCATCTGGATTATTTTCGATTTACTGGTGTATCAAGGAGATAGATGTGTATGGAACACGAGACACTCGATCATAGGAAACGTCTCTTCGTCGACCGGGCCGATATAGAACTGCAGGAGAATGTGGAGCGCGTGTTCTACCAGGCGCAAAAGCACGGTACTCATCCGGTATTAAAACAGGAGGCTGCCTGGGAGAAGAATAGTGGGATGACGGCTTCGGTGATATTCGACGAGGAGGAGCAAGTCTTTAAAGCATGGTACATGGCCGGCTTTTATGCAGACGGTGTCAATCACGTGCAGTGCATGGTGACCTCGACGGATGGCATCCACTGGGAGCGCCCGCAACTGGGATTGCACGAAGCACTCGGCTCCAAGGACAATAATATTGTTATCTCTTCGACCTATCACGAGGGCCAGGATCACTGGGAGACGATGTTAAAAGATCCAGACTCGGCCGATGCCCAAAGTCGTTACAAAGCTATTGGTTGGTCGAGTTACGATTGGGATGGTCCGATGTCGGGCATTTATAGCTCCACGTCGCCGGACGGGATGAATTGGTCGCACTCGCCAGAGCCGGTATTTCACTATCATCCGCGGCCCAATAGCGATGACCTGGGGCCGGTTGGGGACGCCCAGTCGCTGATGATCGATACCGAGCGCCAGCGTTATGTGGCTTTTCTGCGCGGCGTGCCCGAGCGCCTCATGAGTGTAAGCGAGGACTTTGTACATTGGACGGTGCCCAGGCCGTTCATGGCACCGCTGCACGAAGAGGAGGGGCTGTACAATAATACGGGTTTTAATTACGGGGCCCATTATTTGGGCATCCTCACCCACTTTGACAAACACCCGCTGACCCAGGTCCAGGTTTTGCGCTTGCTGCACAGCCGCGATGGGGAAAGCTGGCAGCGTGTTGAGGGAGAGCCGCTCGTCGGTCTTGGAGGAGTGGGCGAATGGGACCGCTTCCAGATCATGCTTAGCGGCGCGGCGCCGATCGCTGTGGGTGACAAGCTCTATATCTATTACCGCGGCACCCCCCGGCGGCACGCCAAACACCAGCGGGATTTCGATCCGCGTATTTCGGCCGATCAGGACAATGGCATGGCGATTGGTTTGGCGACATTGCGCCTTGACGGTTTTGCGTCGATAAACGCGAGTTTTGACGGCGGGCGCCTTACGACGAGACCATTTTTGTTGAGTGGCGAGCAGTTGCGGGTGAATGTGAAGGCGGATTACGGGGAATTTAAAGTGGAATTGCTCGATGAGGAGAGCAAGGTCATTCGCGGATACGCCGAGGCCGATTGTAACGTTGCGGCCGCAGATAATGTGGCAATGACCATTGGTTGGAAAGATGGACAGGGTATTGGCGAGTTGCAAGGACGGGCGGTCAGAATTCGCTTTATTCTGAAGAACGCTCGGCTCTATGCTTATTGGTGCGCATAAGCGCTTAAAAACTGTGGCCGCTTCTAGGCGCTTGCCGTCCAACTGGCAATAAAATCTTCGACGCCGAAGGGAGACGGCATGGCATCGAAGTAGTAATGCATTGGCCGGGCCTGGAAACCGGGGACAAAATGCTCTTCGTCGGCCTGGAGTTTGGCGTCGAGCACGGTGCAGCGCTGCCACAGCAACTCGGCTTCTGCTGTTGAGAAGCGGTCGGCGAATTGCGGTCCCCAATTGATGCTGATCGGATGTGGACTGGATGCTCTGCCTAGGATATCATCCGGCAGGCTGTCGTCGGGATTTTTCAAGATGTGGATATTGTAGGCGGCTTTGCAAAGGTAGATGGCCTGGACTATCTGGCCTGCTTTTCCGGCGCCGGGTTGCAGATCTTCGACCGCGGCGCGATAGGCGTCGGCCTCGTTATTGATTATGGCGCGCAGCGCCGACTCGGTTAGATCCTGCATCTGAGCACTTTTCTGGTCCCAGCCGACAAAGCTTTCCCGCGCCTCAGCTGAGAGGTATTCGGTAAAATTTAGATCGGCACAATAGGGAAAAATAGTGTGGCCGCCGTGTAGCGTGCGGCGCAATTTGGTGCTGTAGTTGCTGCCCCAGTGCAGCAGGTAGTTGATGTAGACGACGCCGTCGCCGGCTTTGAGCTCTACCGGCACGCCGTCAGGTAAGGGGACGCGGGGGTCTTGGCTCAATTGCTGATTTTCTGCCGCGGTATTGAGACGGCGATGGCTGCCGGGCACCACCCAAAGTACCTCGTCGTCGTAGAGCGGAATATTCCACTGAAGATATTTGGGGCCGTTCTCCAGCAGGTCTGCTTGTAAGCTAGCCATTGGTGCCATGTCGATGGGATGCACATCGCGGTGCCACGCGGCGGGGCCGTGGTCGCGCTGCGGACTGCACATCATCATCATGCCCGTCATTGAGGTGTGTTGTGGCACGCTCAACAATTGGCGACTGACGCCGAGGGTATTTTCGTGCAGCCAGACTTCGACGGTATTGGCGGTCGATGCATCGATGAGGTTCTGGTAGTTTCCCAGGCGCGGTTGGGCGCCGGTCTCCCATTGCCCCCCCGCTGGCTCGTCGGGTTTGCGGTCGCGCGTCCAGATTTCTTTTTGGCGCTCGACGAGGATATCAGAGGCCGTGCGCAGCGCCTCTAATTGCGGCGCCGGGATGACTTCCGGTAAAATAATGAAACCGTCGTTGAGTAACTGTTGTTGGTCGACTTTCATTTAGCGTTCTCGCTGCCAGGAGGCGACGTGGGCAGGTCGAATACTCCTGCGGTAGGTCGTCCTTGGCCGTAGTAATAACCGGCGTGGATCCAGAAATTGGCATGGTCGACGCCGCCGGTGGTCTCTTCGCATAGGAGTTTGTTGACGGTGCCCCATTGGTGTTGTTGGCGGATTCCTTCTTTGTTGGTGACGATGATTTTGCCGGCGTAATTCATGGAGAATGCCTTTTGTTTTGTGTTTGATGATTTTGCTAAATATAGTTTTTAGGGTAGGAGTAGGAAAGGGGGTGGAGTTGGGAATTGGGCTTTTCTTAATTGGTTGGAAAACGTAGATTCTATGGCAATATTGGTGTTTTTTAGGAAATGAAACTTAGAGGAGTTTGAGATGGACGATTTTATTTATCATGAGCTTATGCCGTTGGGTAAGAAGGATGATGTGCCGTACCGGTTGCTGACCAGTGACTGGGTCTCGACGGGGGATTTTGAGGGGCGTGAGATTCTTAAGGTCGAGAGAGAGGGGCTTGTTATGTTGGCGGATCAGGCGATACGGGACAGTGCGCATTTGTTGCGGCCGGGGCATTTGGCGCAATTGCGTAAGATTTTTGATGATCCGGAGGCGTCGGATAATGATCGTTTTGTGGCGCTTGAATTGCTTAAGAATGCCAACATTGCTGCGGGTGGTACTTTGCCGATGTGTCAGGATACGGGGACGGCTATTGTAATGGGCAAGAAGGGAAATTGTGTGTGGACGGAGGGGGACGACGAGGCGGCGTTGTCGCAGGGCATTGCGCGCGCTTATGCCCAAACTAATTTGCGTTATAGTCAGATGGCACCGCTCGATATGTTTCAGGAGCAGAATACCAAAACTAATCTGCCGGCGCAGATCGAGATTTTTGCAGAGAAGGGCGATGCCTACAAGCTCATGTTTATGGCTAAGGGCGGGGGATCGGCCAATAAGAGTTATTTGTTTCAGGAGACCAAAGCGTTGCTTAATCCAGAGCGGCTGCGCGACTTTATCGATGAGAAGATGCGCATGCTGGGGACTGCTGCATGTCCTCCGTACCACCTGGCTATTGTTATTGGTGGGACCTCGGCTGAGCACACGCTCAAGATGGCGAAGTTGGCTAGTACTCGTTACCTCGATAGCTTGCCGACTCAGGGCAGCGAACATGGGCAGGCGTTTCGCGATTTAGAGATGGAGGCCGAGGTTTTGGAGATGAGTCGTCAATTGGGGATTGGGGCGCAGTTTGGCGGGCGTTATTTCTGTCACGATGTGCGCATTGTGCGCATGCCGCGGCACGGGGCCTCGTGCCCGGTGGGCATTGCCGTTTCCTGCTCGGCCGATCGGCAGGCGTTAGCTAAGATTACGCGGGACGGCATCTTTTTGGAGGAATTGGAAACCGATCCGGTCAAATATATGCCCGAGATCGAGCAGAAAACGCTCGAAGGGGAGGTGGTAGCTATCGACCTGAACCAGCCAATGGATAAAGTGAGGGAGGCGCTGAGCCGTTATCCAGTCAGTACCCGGCTGGCGCTTACAGGGCCGATGGTCGTGGCGCGGGATATTGCCCATGCCAAGCTTAAGGAGCGGCTCGATAAGGGCGAGGGGTTGCCGCAATACGCCAAAGACCAATGCATCTACTACGCCGGTCCGGCCAAGACGCCCGAAGGGTATGTGTCGGGATCTTTTGGGCCGACTACGGCGGGGCGCATGGACAGTTATGTGGATCAGTTCCAGGCGGCGGGGGGCAGTATGGTGATGCTGGCCAAAGGCAACCGCTCGCGCCAGGTCACTCAGGCTTGCGAAAAACACGGCGGTTTTTATTTGGGTTCGATCGGCGGACCGGCGGCGCGGCTGGCGCAGGACTGCATCCGCAAGGTCGAATGCCTCGAATATGCCGAGCTCGGCATGGAGGCGATCTGGCAGATTGAGGTTGAGGATTTTCCCGCTTTCACTGTTGTCGACGACAAGGGTAACGATTTCTTCTCGTCTTTTATGAGACCGCAGAATTAGAGTACGTCCTCTTTACCGGAGAAATATTGTGGGAGGAACAACCATGTCCAGCATAGCTGCTAACGACCCGCGCCTGATCTGGAGCGGCACTGTTTCTTGTGAAAACGGTGCTGGTTGGGTCAAACCTTGGCGCATTCCCTACCAGGATCAGGATCTCTATTCCCCTGCCGATGGCGGGTTGGCTGGTCGCGCTGAAATGCCATCAGGTGTGCGTCTGCGTTTTGCCACCGATGCGCAGTCGCTGGTTTTCTGCACCGAAGCGCTGGCGGAGGAGGGCAACTTTGATCTCTACGCCGACGATGAATGGGTCTCGACGGTCTCTTATGCAGCCGGCCAGACCGAGGTGCGTTTTGACGGTTTGGCGGCGGGCGCTAAGACGGTGGAGCTGTGGCCCTCTATGTCTATGCCCCTGGCGTTGCGCAGTATAGAATTGTCGGCAGGGGCCGACATCGAGAAGAGCGAGGACAAGCGCCGCAAATGGGTCACCTACGGTAGTTCCATCACCCATTGTCGCAATGCCGGTTCGCCCTCTCACACCTGGCCGGGAGTGGTGGCCCGGGCCAAGGGGTTTAACCTCACTTCATTGGGTTATGGGGGTCAGTGCCACGCCGACCCGATGATCGCTCGGCTCATTCGCGACCTCGATGCCGATTTTATTTCTATCAAGATTGGCATTAATATTTACGGCGGCGCGAGTCTGAGACCGCGCGCTTTTAGTCCGGCTGTCATCGGTACTATCGCCACCATCCGCGACGGTCATCCCGAGATCCCTTTGGTGGTCTGCTCGCCGATCTGGAGCCCGGAGCGCGAGAACAAGGCCGGCGGTGCCGACCTGACGCTGGAACAGATGCGCGTCGAAGTGGAAAGATCTGTCGAAGCTTTCCGCCGCCGTGGCGATGCGAACATTTATTACGTGGATGGCCTGAAATTATTTGACGCGAGCCTGGCCGAGTACCTACCCGACAATGTACACCCCGATGCTGAAGGTTATAGGCGCATGGGCGAGAACTTTCTCAAAGAGGTCTTTGAAGTCCAGGGGGTAGAGGTGGGGTGAGGCGGTGCAGACGCGGAAGGGTAGAAATCGGCAAGATAGGTTAGTGGTCGCCGTCCAATAATTGTGGCCAGTTTTTATCGGCCTGCACAATTCGGTCCTCCATATTGTGCTCCCATTTTTTTTGGATCTTCTCGCTGAAATTTAGATAGAGTTTGCCGTCGACGATCTTCCACGCCTTGGGGTCGATCTTGGCCGTGCTGTTCCTGCTGACGGCATAAGCGCAATACCCCTTATCTTGCAATTACACGATAAGACATGGAGTTATCAAATGAGTAGTGGACGCACTATCAAAGTCGGTGTCTTTGGTGCCGGCAATTTTGCCAATAAACAGCATTTGCCCAATCTAAAAAAGATTGAAGGGGTCGATGTCGTTGCCATTTGCGATGTCAATGAGGAGGCCGCGCGTCAGACCGCAGCTCAATTCGATATACCACAGGTTTATACCGATGGTCACGAGATGATAGACAAGGAACCCATGGACGCTATGTGGTCCATCGTGCCGGCTTTTGCGCGCACCGATGTGGAGGCCACAGCGGCTGCCAAGGGCATCCATTTGTTTAGTGAGAAACCTCAGGCTTTAGAAATGAAGGTGGCGCGGCGTATCGATGAAGCGGTGCGCCAGGCCGGTGTGTTCAGTACGGTTTGTTTTCGCGAGCGCTACCGCCCGATCTTCCAGGAGGCCAAACGTTTATTGGCGGACAAGGAAGTGGTGCATATTCGTTTTCATAGCATCGGCGGCCTGCCTGCGCTGGCGGGCCAGGAAACGGGCTGGAACGGCGATATGGACAAGGGCGGGACCAACTTCTTTGATTGGGGGCCGCATGCAGTGGACTATTCGCGTTATATGAGTGGGTTGGATATGGTCACTGCTCAGGCGTTTTTTAATCATCCCGAGAAATACAATAAGCCGCTGTCGGCTTCTTTCAATTTTAATATGTCGAATGGGGCGACGATGACGATGACTTTTCTTAGTGCCTCGCCGTCGCAGCCGCCGGAGGAGCCGTATTTTCTGCTCTATTATCAAGGGGGATACATCGGCGTCCATAACTATTCTTATATCGACATGAACGGGGAAAAGGTCTTCGAAGCCGAAGAGTACAATCCCTGGTTCGAACTCGACCGCAGGTTCTGCGAGGCGGTGCGCAGCGGCGATGACAGCGAATTGTTGAACGATTATCACGACGGACTTAAGTCGTTAGCGCCGGTGCTGGCTGGGTGGGAGTCGGCGCGGCGCGGTGGACAGCCTATCGATATCGCTGAATTTATGCAGGCGTGAGTCGAGGGAAAATGTTTAACTACGGAGGATAAACCGTGAACAAAGAAAAATTGAGCGCCTTGGTAAAAGATCTGCGCCAAGAGCCGCCCAGAAGCCCGCGCGCCCTATTGGGCGGTTATGTGATTTTGGCCCGCTGCGTCGACAAGTGTCGGGCCTTCTTATTGGGCATAAACGGCGAGTACAATTACTGGCCTTGTTCATTGTGCAGTATGTTAGAGCCTTTTTCGGGCATTGACCACGAGGACCTAAAGGATTTTGTGGCGACAGGTGCCAACGACGAAGAGGTAGCGGAGTGGGTCAAAGAGCAATCTAAGGTTAAGGATTCTTTAGAGATTATCGCCTGGAACAATAAGATGCGGGATATGCGCCTGAGTGAGATGCCACTGGAAGCCCAGGAATACATCGAAAACTATGCCGCGGAAAATTTGCCGGAGCGGCCCATATATGTCTGGTTCGATATGTTCGATTTGGAGGAAGGCCGGATCTGAGACACCGGGATAGAGAGACACGTAATTTTTTAGTTTTAGATCGTATATGAGTTTTTATAGGTAGCGGGAGATGCAGGAGGCCACGGCCCGGCCCAGCAGAGCGCATCCTGCATCGGTGAAGTGGGCGCCGTCATCGTCCAGAAGCTCGTCGCGGCTGGGTTCATTAGAAGCGGTCGATGGCAAAGCGGTGCCGATCCAATTGCGTCTTGCCGTCGACGATTAATTCGGTCAAGTGTCGCGCCAGCGCTGGTCCGTGGGTGACGCCGGCTTCGTTACAGGCCGTCAGTGCGTAGAGGCCGGGGCGGTTGGGGACGGCGTCGGCGACAAAGCGGCGGTCGGCGGTATAAGAGGGCAGGCCGGCGGCGGTGTCTTTGATCTCGGCTTGAGAGAGCACTGGCATGATGTGCTCTACCTTGCGCAGGTATTGGCGCATGCGGTGGGCGTGAGCGTGCGACAATTCTTCGACTGGTGGCGGGTTATCGGCATCGACGAAGCGGTCCACCGGCAGGGGTTCGGGGTCGGCGCCGCCAATTAGCAGGCCCCCATTTTCTTCGCGGATGAAGAAGCGATACCCCGAATCGGAAAACATTAGCATGGGCATTTTTATATCTATGCCGGGCAAGGATTGCGTGGTATAACGCGCAACGACGCGCGGTTCGGCCGCCAGTGTAGTACCGCCCTGGGTTAGCAGGGGCCGCGACCAGGCACCGGCGGCGACTACCACCTGGGGTGCATGGAATATCCCCCTATCTGTCTGCACTCCGGAAACTGCGGCCTCGGTGTCGACAAATCCCTCTATTATAGTGTCAAATTGGAAGCGCACTCCTGCTGCTTGTGCCATAGCCGCTAGAGCGGGGATGGCGTCGGCGGCGCGGATGCGGATTGACTGGGGATCGAAAATGATGCCCGTTGTCTCGGCGTAGCGCACTTGTGGCAGCACTGCGGCGGCGCGTTCTGCTGTGAGGATTTCGAGCGCCGTGCCGTACTGTCGCGCCAGTACTATATTGGGCTGAATGGCTTCCCATTCCGCTGCAGTTATATAGATATAGGCGATGCCGCTGGCGGCAAAGGCGATGTCGCTGGCGCAATTCTGTGCCAAGTGGGTGTAGAATTCGATTCCGTATTGTTGCATATGCCATTCCACTTCCTGCCAATTTTCGCGGTGGATAGTGGAGAAGTTGGCGACGAAGCCGGCCGCCGCCTGAGTGGTTTGCAGAGCTGGTCCGGCGGCTGCATCGAGCACGAGCACGTCTAGGCCGCGCTGGCGTAGATGCCAGGCTGCTTGGCAACCTAGAGCGCCGGCGCCGACGACGATGATGTCGGCTTGGCGGCGGTCGTTGTTTGATTTCACTTCGATCATTGCGGTTGATCTTTCAGTGGAATGGAAAAAGCGGTAGTAATATTCTGCTATTTACTGCACCGTATCGGAGAGGAACTTTTCGTCGATCAGGGCCAGGGGCCTGCCCTCAAAGAAGATACGGTAGGTGCGGCTAAGAAAAGAAGTCCCCACCAGATGGGCCAGGGACTCGGGAAGATGATCGGCGTGCTCTATACCGCACCAGAGGTGCTCTCTAAAGGTCTCGGTTTGGCAGCGATTCAAGAGGTCACCCAAGCCTTCACTCTCGCCCTCGGATATCAAGCCTTCCCGAACTATCTGGGGAGCGCGCTCCAACGCGATGAGCGAAGAGGCATAGCAATAGATGGTCTCACTGTGCTTGCCGCGCAATATGGCGCGGCGAGCAAGCACTCTGGTTCCCGTTTCAGCTTCCATCCACAGGTGATACTCTGTCAACACATCCTCTTCTTGATCTAGGCAAACAACATCTATAGGTTCTACCGCATAGGCTTCGAGGGTGCGAGTCACCGTGCCATCCGTGATCAACAAAAGGCGCTGGAATGGACTGAGTTCATCTGCACGTACGGGCTCTAAATTCTCGGGTTTTTCTTTGCGGGCAATGAAAAGACTTGCAGCAAAGGAGCAATCGGGATCACAAATAGTCATTAGTCTCTATCGGTTTTAGGTATTGGTCTCTGTGAGCTTGGTAAATACGCAGAAAATTTTCTACATGAAGATAGATGTTCACTCGCACCAGAAAGTTCCTTTTCTCATATCCCGCTACGGCCGCCAGAGCCAAACTATAGGCAGATCTGGACCTTTCCCACATTATAACATATACTGCTTATCTTGAATTCTTGAATGACGTCGTAAAGCGGGGGAAAGTTCAATAATATAGATACGATATCCGCACAGCGCTGGAATTTCAGAAAAAAATAAGCTGCTTGATATTAAATTCTCAAATTCATACTCTTAATACAAATGTCGGATCTGAACAGGGGGGGAAATCTCTATGGATCTCGTAAGCGAACTCTGGCACTCTATGGCCATCACCGGCAAGACCGTCGTAATCATACTGGCGGGTTTGTCTATTTATTCTTACGCGGTCATGGTCGACCGCGGCCTGGTTCTGCGCTGGACTAGGCAGCGCTCGGCCGCTTTTGCCGATGATATTGAGCAAGGTGGTTTGGTGCGCGGCCAGGTTGGGGCATTGCAGGAGCGCGCCAATGAAGCCGAGCAAGAAGGACATTGTTCCCTGGCCACGATAATTTCAGCCAGTTTGGCGGAATATCAGGAGTTGAAGGAGGAAGAGCAGGCGGGGGCCGTGGTGATGGAGGGCGTCGATGAAGCGCTCGGCCGTTCCCTGGATGGCGTGGTTGCCAATCTGCGCATCCGGCTTTCCGGCATGGCTACCATTGTGGGCGTTGCACCTTTCCTGGGGCTTTTTGGCACGGTGACTGGGTTGATTTCCGCATTTCGCGGCATTGCGACCGCAGGGGGTGGAGGCATAGCCGAGGTTTCGGGTGGCATTTCCGAAGCGCTGGTGACTACGGTCTTGGGGCTGTTTGTCGCCATGCCGGCACTGTGGGCCTACAATTTCTTTATGAACCGCATTGATGTGATGTCCCTGGGTTTAGAAAACAATGCGGCGCGCGTAGTCAATCATGCCGTGCGCCGCGCGCTCAAGGCCAGTTAAGGCCTATACTATTTGCCATGGCTAGACGAACCATCAGAACTCGACAAACGGAAGCACGGCGCAGCCCCATGCCCGATGTCACGCCGATCGTCAATGTGGCATTGGTACTATTAATTGTTTTTATGGTGGTTATGCCGATGATTCAAGAAGGAATCACAGTAGAGACTCCGCAAGCCCAAAACGCCGAAGAGATCGTTGAGCAACTCGGTCAAGAGAGTTTGATCTTGTCGATTCAGGAAGACGGTTCCTTGTACATTAATTTGCATCAGGTGGCGCGGGCCGATCTCAAAAGAGAGTTGGCCACGGCCTATCAGGGCAGGGAAGGCAAGCCCGTCATCATCAAAGGTTCCAAAAATTTGCCCTATCAGGAAATACTCGAGTTGATGAAAATCTGCCAGGGAATCGGGGCACCGGGGGTGGATTTAATGGCTAAGAAACAATAAGCGGGAATGTGGTTATGGCACGGCGGCAAAGAAGGAAACCGGCAAGATCAGAGTCCTCCCTCAACGTAACCCCACTGGCAGATGTATCTCTTTCGCTGCTGCTGGGATTTTTGGTGATTACTC
>Ga0114996_10007824_pt1 | contig 12009 bp, 4 predicted proteins | sample ArcticOcean_MG_C_4_FD_87039 | JGI IMG/M metagenome (GOLD analysis project Ga0114996, IMG submission 87039) | Marine microbial communities from western Arctic Ocean - ArcticOcean_MG_CB4_134 | ecosystem: Environmental > Aquatic > Marine > Oceanic | place: Arctic Ocean: Canada Basin | collected... | reverse complement strand
TGCAGGGCCATGCCCAAGCCGTAGTGGGCTTCGGGCTGGGCGGGATTGATTTCGAGGGCGCGGCGGTAGTGACCGGCGGCTTTTTCCGCTTGCTGCAGGCGTTGCAGGACATTGCCCAGATTGGTGTGGGCTTCGGCGTAGTCGCTTTGGCGCGCCAGGGCTTCTTCCAATTGCACCTGGGCTTCGTCCAGGCGGCCGACTTGGGCCAGGGCGAGTCCGAGGTCATTATAGGCTTCGGGGCGCTCGGGATTGGCTCTGATGGCCTGATTGAAGCGGTCGATCTGTTCGCGCAGTGGGCGCAACTTTTCAAAACGGCGCTGGGCATTTTGCGATTCTTCTTCGCGCCCCAACCGTGCGTAGAGGCGCCCCAGATGCAGGTAGGGCATGGGTTCTTGCGGAGCCACCGCACTGGCGTTCTGGAAGGCGGTAATGGCGTTGGCAAAAGTGTTGCGGCGCTGTTGGGCCAGTCCGAGTTGGTAGTGAATTTCCCAAGAAGCGGGGTCGAGTCGGGCAGCCCGCTGCAGGGTGGTGACGGCGCGCTCGGGTTGGTTGAGATTGAGGTAGACCACGCCCAGCAGTTTGGCGATATCGACCACTGTAGAGTCGCGCGCCATGCCCTGTTCCAGAATGGCGGCGGCTTCTTGGTAGCGGCCTAGTCCTGAGTAGAGAGTTACCCCCTGGGCATAGTAGAGACGGACGGCGTCCGGATAGCGCTCAAGCGCTATTTGCACCAGGCTCAGCGCTTCCTCGTAGCGGCTTTGGCGGTAGAAGCCGGTGATGGTTTTGTAGTAGGTCTCTGCTGTCCAAGTCTGGGTAGCGGGCAGGGAGGGCGTCAAAGGTTTTGCGGCTGGAGCCTGGGGCACAGGTGTGGCGCTGGCCACCGGCGGGGCTGTGTTTTGTGCATTGTAATAGGGGGCAACGACCGGTTCTTGGTCCTGGCGGACTATCAGGTAACGCCGCAGTGGGGGGTTGTCGAGGATCTGTACCTGGCCGGAGGGCCAGCTGATCTCGACGCGGTCTACGGTTTGGCGTTGGCCCAGGCCGAAAAGCAGACGTCCGTCGCTGGCCGACAGATATCCGTAGCCGCGTTTGGCCTGGCGCAGGAATTCTTCGTCGCCGGCGAAGAGGCGGACCAGGGTACCTTCTGTCTCGCCGTGGTCGGCACCGATCAGGTCCAGGCCCAACCAATTGGCCCGGTTGCCGCCTTCGTTGCGCAGCAGGGTTAGGGGGCCGTTGGCGTTGACCACGGCCAGGTCGAGGTCGCCGTCGTTGTCGTAGTCGCCAAAAGTGGCGCCGCGGCTAACCTGGACCGCATCGAGGGCGGTGCCGGCTGTGGCGCGGCGAAAAGTGCCGCCTTCGTTCCAGTAGAGCAGGTTTTGCTGAGCGTAACGCAGGCCCAGGGGGTGGTTTTCCAATTGCGGGTAGAGGTGGCCGTTGGCTACAAAGAGGTCGAGGTCGCCGTCGTTGTCGAAATCGGCCAGCGTTGTGCTCCAGCCTAGGTAGGGCCGCACTAACCCGCCTAGGTTGGCGGCGAAAGTGGCGTCGTCAAAGGTGCCGTCGCTTTGGTTCTGGTAGAGGGTGTTGACGTCGTCGGAGAAATTGGTGACGAAGAGGTCGAGATCGCCGTCGTTGTCGTAGTCGCCTACGTCGACGCCCATACCGGCTTGGGCGCGGCCTTCTTCGCTGTAGGCCACGCCAGCATGGGCGCCTACTTCGGTGAAGCGCCAGTCGCCGTCGTTGCGGTAGAACAGGTTGGGGGTAGAATCGTTGGCCACGTAGAGGTCGAGATCGCCGTCGTTGTCGTAGTCGAAGAAGACGATGCCTAAGCCAGGGTAGACACGTTGGTCGATGCCGGTTTGGGTACTGACATCGGCAAAAGTGCCGTCGCCGTTGTTGCGGTAGAGCACGTCGGCGTCGGCGTCCATGCCCTGGGGGCCGCAGAACACGGTCAATCCCTTCCAGCCGCTGCACATCTCGCCACCGCCGGGGGGGTGGGCCAGGTCGAAGGCGACATAATTGTTGACGTAGAGGTCGGCGTAACCGTCGCCGTCGACATCGCCAAAGGCGGCGCTGGTGCCCCAGCGCGCGTCGCCCACGCCCGCTTCTAGAGTCGCGTCGTCAAAGGTGCCGTCGCCGTTGTTGCGGTAGAGGGCGTTGGGGCCCCAATGGGTGATGTAGAGGTCGTAGTCGCCGTCGCGGTCGTAATCGCCCACGGCGCAGCCCATGCCCCAGCCTGTGCGCTGGAGGCCGGCTGAGACGGTGGCATCGTTAAAGGTGCCGTCGCCATTATTGTGGTAGAGACGGTTACCCGCTTGCGGCGGGGCCCCTTCGACCCGGGTGCCGTTGACCACAAAGAGGTCGAGGTGGCCGTCGTTGTCGTAGTCGAAGAAGGCGGCGCCGGCCGACATAGTTTCGAGAATGTAGCGTTGTTCGGCACTGCCCGAAATGTGGATGAAGTCGATGCCAGTCTGAGCAGTGGCGTCGACAAACTGTACCTGGGTAGAGTTAGATGGTGGTGGATTGGGCGGTGCTGCGGTTTCGGAGCCACAGGATAGGAGCACAAATGCCAGGAAAAAGAAGAAGATTAAACGTTTCATGTATGGCTTATTGGTTGCTGCCTAGCTGCCGCAGTGCGGCAGCTAAGGCGCGGCGGTCATTGGCGGGCAGGAAGTCGAGCATTTGGGTCAGAAAACGCAGACCGCCACGCGAGATGAATTGCTGGCGAGCGGCGGCGGGGAGTTGGGGGATGTCTCGCAATTGGGCGTCTATTAAGGTGGCTATACTCTGGTGCAGTGCGGGCGGGGGAATAGTGTAGGGCATTTTGCGCAGGAAAAGCATGAGGTCATTGCGGCGCGAGATTTGTTCTTCGAGAGGGTAGTCGAGTTGGTCGAAGTAGGTTTTGTAGTCGGCGATGGGTTGGGGCGACCCCCAAGTGGTGGCAGGGGGACTTTGCTCCAAGGTTTCGAGCAGGGTGCGGGCGATGAGGTAATGTCCGTATACGGTTGGATGCACGTATTCGGTAATGAGTTCGTTGCCGACGATGCGATGCGGTGCGGCAGCGGCAAACGTTTGTTCTACATCAGCTAAGAGCACTTCTTCTGTGGCCAAGTCGCGAATAATTTGGTTGAAGACGGAGGGGGCGCGAAAGGGCAGGCGGTCCATGTCGCGGGCGTGTACGAAAGCGGCGCGGGCGCGGCGCATAGCGCCGCGGCGATAATGCATGCGGGCCAGTTCAAAGTGAATATTGGCGCAGTAGGGGTTCTCTTGTAAGAGAGTTTTGGCCCATTTTTCGGTTTCTTGTAGGCTGCTCTGGGCGATCCTTTGCTGCAATTCTGCGGTGGCGGCGTCGCATTGCGAGCGCAACGGATGAAAATCTTTGAGATTGGAGACCAAGGTGCTAAGTACGACCGTTATTTGGTGGCGTTGCGCGGCGTCGAGTACATCTTGCAGATTGGCGCGATAATTGGATACTGTAGTCTGGTAACCCTGGTCGAACAAGCCAATTTCCTTCTGGGCCAGGTGGAGGCCGAAATCCTGCGAGGCCTCGGTCGGCGCTATCCACTGCAAGAGGTAGAAAATGAGTTCACTAAGGTAATAATAGATTTTGGAGCGCTGCAAGTGCATGTGCAGGCGAATCCAACTGCGATCGTTACCAAAGCGCAAAAAAGGCGTGGTAACCCCGTAGGGTCCCATAAATTCGTTGTGCCCGGCGTAGAAGATGATGAGGTCGGGATCGTAGTTGACGATCTCTTGGGCAAAGTCTACCAAAGAAAAGCTGTTAATAGCGGTGATGCCACAATTGAGTACCTCAAAGCGGCGCTGGGGATAGGCGTCGGCCAGCATCTTTTGCAGCCAGTGCGGAAAAGCGGTGTGCACTGGATTGGGAAACCCAATGAGGGTGGAAGCCCCCAAAACAAAAATGCGCACCGTTCCTGCTGGTTTTGTTTTTGAGAAACGCAATTCAAGGGGTACGTGTCGCTGGTACTGGCGCTGAAAGAAACGGTAGGCGACTTCGCGGTTGACCTCGTATACGGTTTCTGCGCCTCGCTGCGTCGGCCGAAAAAGGCGACTGGAGGGCCCCACATCGAGGAGTTGCAGTCCCCCTTCAATGCCCCCTAATAGAACCAGCCCCCCTAATACCGCAAGAAAATTTCCCAGAACCGCTTTTCTTTTCATTGTTGAATTCAGCGTAGTTAAAACCCTATCCCCACTCCCAATAGTACAAAACAAATCCGGAGCAACCAGCTAGGTCACCCCGGATAAGACAGTAAGAGACGTGCTAAAACGCGTCAATAAGCCACAGAAATCAGATGTTGTTCAACAGTGCGCGACGCCTCGCTGGCGTCGGCATCTACCTCAATCTTGAACAGGTAGATACCCGGCGGTACCAGGTCGCCGGCGTTGTCGCGCCCGTCCCATATCGCGTCTTGTTCGCCAAAACCCATCTGCGATTGTTTTGAGATCAGGCGGCCGCTCAGATCGTAGATCGTCAAGTCGATCGTGCGGTCGACATTGAGATTGCCGAGGGAAAAGGCGATCTGCACCTGGTCGTTGATTCCGTCGCCGTTGGGCGTGAAGGGGTTGGGGGCGAGGGTTACATCGTGCAGGACGCGCGAGCTAAAGGGTACGGAAATGCTCAAATTGGTGCCCGGCGTCATGGGGGTGGCGTCGCCCGGATCGACGAATTGCCAGGTTTCTGGGTCGGCTGAATCGCGGATAGAGGCGTCGATGGTGGTGCCGTTAAGTAGGACCTCGGCGTTGAAGCGCAGGCGCAACATTTCGCCGCCGGCAACGATTGAGCCGCGCTGGGTGCTGGGCAGGGCGTTATAGGTGTCCTGGGTCAGCGGCTCGCCGTCGGTATCAAAGGGAAATTCGCCGCCGATACCCTGGAGCTGGCGGAAATAGCGAATCTGACCTTTGAGGGAATCTGCCAGCGATTGGTAGGCGAATTCGTCCACTTCGACCTCGAGGGCATCGCCGTTGGCGTCGGTAGAGGCAACCTCAAAGTAAATGACGCGGCCCTTTTGTTCGGCGGGTAAATTCAGGTAGGTGAGTTCGTTGAGCAGGCGGCCGTCTTCGTCGACGGGGACCTCCTGGTTGGCTTCGATGATGCGGCGGTTAAAAACGCGCGAATCGGTAGATTGCAGCAGGTCTACCTTGCGCGGTAGACGCACTAGGAGGCGTTCGCTGCCGATTCCAGCGCCCAGGGCACTGCCTTCAAAAATCTTGAGGCTGTCGCCGCTGTCGGCATCGACCAGGGCCTGGTAGGAAACGCCTGTGACATCTTCGAACCAGTAGTTGCGTGCCCCAGTGGTGGGATCGGCCTGCCAGGCCAGTTCGGAGAAGTCCTGAGTTGTGTCATCCTCCAATTGCTCCGCGGTGCCGAGGCTTAGATTTACCAGTTTAATGTCGCGGATAGGTGCGGCGTCGATGAGGATCTCATCGAATCGGGGCGAGGGGTCGCCACCCACCTGGCGCTCGACGAAACTGGGATTGAGGTAGAGATCGAAATCTTGCGGTTGGCCCAGAGGCGCTCTATTGGGCCAAATTTCGGCGACGAGTTGGTGGGCGATCGGAGGCAAGAAATTGACGTTGAGTGAGCGGATGTTAGCAGCGACGGCGGGATCTTTCGAGAGCAATTGCACTTGAATCTGCATGTAGCGGCGCGGACTCGGCGAGGTGATCTTGGCGCCGGAGTTAAGATAGCGCTGGCTCCACGGACTCCAGCCCGCTGGCACTAGTTCGGTGACGACGGGGCCTTTGAAGCTGCCGGGCAATTTGTCGAATTCTGCTTTGGTTTCAACTAGTTCGCCGCCCTTGGTGTAATAGGCGGTATTTTCGATGAGGCGGTCGCCGGTGCGGGTGCGTATCTGTACATCCACTAGGTTGGGATCGGGCAGGTCGGCTTGCCAGTCGATGTTGTCGAGAATAAAATCGCCCGGCAATTCGATAACGGGCGAAGTCAGGGTTACTTCGGGGGGACTGCCCTGGCCGAAGAGCTGAAATTCGCGGATGCGGTCGCCGGTATTGTAACCACCGGGCCGGCCGGGGGAGTCCGAAAAAATTTGGGTTTCGAGGAAGCGGACCTGTATGGGATCTTCGAGTGCCTTTTCAAAAGTTCCACCCACCTGGCGATGCACTTCTGCCCACACCAAATTGTTGTTGGAATCACGCGAGCCGTCCGAGGCGCGCAGCACCATATTGTCGTCTCCAGAAATGCCGCCTACCATGCGAAAGACGTCGAGCCAGAAAGAGGCGCCTAGGTCGAGGGTGACTATGCCGCGGTTGAAGTAGCGCGGGTCGGGCGACCAGACCAGTTGCCGGAAATGGGACTCGTAGCGTCCGTCAAAGCCGTTATTGGCCGTAAACAGGCCAGTCAGGCCGACGCTCCCGCCGCCCTCGATAACGCCTAGGGAAATATTGTCCCCCTGCGTCCATACCTCGATGCCGGAGAGGCGCGGGCGTTCGCGCTGGTAGTAGATCAGGCCCCCGCGACGATCTTCGCTCACCTGGTTGTAGATGGCTTGTTCCACCTGGGTTTCGGTGCCGGTGGCATTGACGATGAAATAATCGATACCGCCCTGATCTGTCAACGCCAGGTTGAAGTAGTCTTCTTGGGAAACTTCCTTGAATTTACCGAGTTTGCTATCGGTAACGGCGATACGTAGTTGATGGATCTGTGTGAATGTCTGGATGCCGTCGTCGGGATTTTTGTCGAGATCGAAGGAAACTAGGCGTTCAGTTTCGTTGGGTGTGATAGTGCGTGCCGCCAGCGCCAGCGGGGCGTCGTGGCTATCGGAAGCCGAGGTGAGCAGACGAAACTGGCGAAAGGGTTCGCCCATGCCCTCGTCGGCGAAGTGCAAGACAATGCGCTCAGCCGGTACCAGGCGTCCCAGGTCTACATCTATGTACCAGTTGTCGAGGGAGCGGCTGTGGTACTCGATGCGCCGGTTGTTGCTGGATGCTGCGTCGTATTGGGCCTGGTCGACGCGCTGTTCCTGGCCGTCGGCATTGCGCACGAAATGGTAGATGGGACCCTGGTCTACCGAGGACAGGTCTTCGTAGTCGGTGCGGCTCACCTCGGTGGTCGGTTCCCAGTAGGTGGTGGGGTCGCCATCGAGGATATTGGCGGCGGTCTCGGAATTGTTGGGCGCTGCGCGGATACCGCCGTGGTAGAAGAACCAGGTGATGGGATCGCCGGCTTTGATGCCATCCTTTTCTTTATCTTTCTGGTGCACTATGGGCACGCCGGCGACGCTGGCGGCTCCATCGGTGATGTTGAGGGGAACCGGCAGGTCGGCCCGCGTGAAGATCTTCGTTGCTTTGCCCAGTTCTTTATCGTCGCCGATAAGCACCAGAAATTGGTCGAGGTCTTCTATGGCGTTGGTGCTCTTGCGGACGAAACGCGGCCGCACGCTATTGGTCTCAGAATCGATGACGACGGCGTGTTTGGGGCGGTTCCACTGTTCCCATTGGTCGGCTTGGTCTACGGTCAAGCCGCGGTTGGAGATCTGCACCCCCTGCTGAGCCTGGAGCGGTTGCATGGAGACGACGAGCAGAGTAAGGGCTAGCAGGCCTTTGAACGAACGCCAAGAGGTATAGTCCATCATCGCAGATTCCTCAGATGTTATGGGCAAAGTTTAGAGCATTTCATCTGTAATATAAATAATATGTGCAGCGGCACCAAAATTTAAAATGCGTCCCTTAAAATTCTTCGGCGGTCCCGGCCAGCAAGGCTTCGGGCAAGGCGGCGGTTAAGTGCTCGGGAAAGGTTTGGACGCGCTGGTGGTATTTTTGTCGCAAACGCTCGATCCAATCGCTAAAGTGTTGCTTTTCTATGCCTTGTGCCAAGGTGGCGCGCACTCGTTTGCGGACTTCTTCAAAACTTTGTTGCCGCGCCGCCACATCGCGCACTTTTTTGAAAATTGCATAGCCGCTGCGCGTGTAGACCGGCCCGCCCAATTCCCCCATAGGGGTGGAGATGAGGGCCTCCGACAATTCGGGATAGGCTTTTTTGTTCTGGTTGTGCAGAGGTAGGCAGATCAGACCGTCCGCAGTGCGGCGCCGCACCTGGAGGTTCTTCTCGTAGGACAGCTCCAGCAAATTGGTGGACTTGTCGATCTCTTCCCTGATTTGCAGTGCTACTTTCATGGAGGGAACCATCACCTCGTCGAAGCATATGATTTGGTAGGTGTGGTACTTTTTCTTGTTTTTTTCATAATATTCATGTAATGCCTCTGTTTCGACGGTGATTTTTTCGATCACCTGGCGGCGGCGCACTAATTGAAGCAATTGGTCCTTCTTGAATTTCCCGAACCAAGCGACAACCTCGGGATCGTCTGGTAAGCCGGCTTTTTCGGCGGCGGCGTATAACATGGCGTTTTTTAGCAGCAGGCGGCGGCCGATTGAGGCGATGAAGCCACTATCTACTAAGGCGCGCTTATTCTTGATGCGGCGGTTGCGCAGTATTTCGGCAAATTCTTCGACGGTGACTGCGCCGCCTTTAAAGACGAAAAGCGGTGTTTTCTGCTCGGTTACCTCTATGTCTAGATCGCCGCGCTCGCCCATGGTCTCGCCTTTGCGCTTTAAGAGCGCCAACCCTTCGGAGGTTAGCTGCCAGTCCGCTTCATAGGCCAGCAATTCTACTTCTTTTTCGACGGCGAGCTCGCGTTTTTGTTTGAGCAATTGCACTTTGATCCGTCCTTGGTGGGTTTGCAGATCGGCCTTGCGGTCTTCAATAAAACGCACCAAGTGATAGGATTTGCCGTACGGCAGGGGCGGGGACACGGTGCCGGTTTTTAGGGTGTCGAACACTGCCAGGGGAATGTGGAGCAGGCGTTCGGCCATGGGGCGGGCCAGAAAGTCTAGGTCGCCGTTGCGTTGGGCGACGCGGCTGTCGAGGGAGTGCTGGCGCGCGAGTTGGGCAAAATCGCCACCCGCTTCGAGCTCTTGGCGGATTTGCTCGGCTTCTTCCTCGGTCTCTACCAAGATGGCGGTAGCATGGCGCTCGCGATCCCAGCCCTGGGAAGTGAAGTAGTTGAGGATTTCCTCATCCGAAACCTGTACTTTTGAGTAGATTGCGCTTTGGTAAATAGTGAAGATGTATTCTTTCCGTTTCTTTTCGATCTTTTGGAGAAATTCGGGGTTCTGGTCCAATTTCAGGCTGTAGGCCTCAAGAAGCAGGAGTTCCTGGTCGATGAGAGTTTGCAGGTAATCTAGGCGAGCCGCCTGGCCCTTTTCTTTTGAGCGCAGACCGGGCAGCAGATTGACTACAAAGGTGCGCAGTCTTGCGGCTGTTATTTTTTGATCGCCGACGGTGGCGACAATGTCGTCTTGGGAGTCGGGGGCGCAAGTGGTCAGGAAGATAGTGAAGAGAAGGAGATAGCAGGTGTGGCGTGTGGACATGGCAGGAGCTCCAAGGCGTTAATTAGATTTGCACAACGTGACGACTTAGTATATTGGCATACTGAAGTGTGTGGCAGCGGGTGTGGTCCGTCTTGTAGGTATTTGGATCATTAGCTATGCTGGCTTCATAAATATGAACAAAATAAGCTAATGAGAGGATAATGATCAATAGGTTAGCGCGAAAGGCTGGGGAAGGGAGGGGTAGAGACGGTGCGAATTGATAGGGTGGGATATGCTGTGCTGGCAGCTATTGTCGGGGGGGTGTGTTACATCAATTCGTTGGGTAACGGGTTTGTGTTTGACGATCCGGCGTATATCGGGCATCGGGTCATTCGCCAGTTTGCGCTGGGGGATATTTTTCTGCAGCGGTGGTTGCAATTAGAGCTGTACCGGCCTCTGACCTTGCTGTCGCTGGCGTCTGATTTTCGCTTTTACGGGGAGGCGCCGGGAGGGTATCACCTGACTAACTTGCTGCTGCACGCGGTCAATTGCGCCCTGTTCTATCTCTTTGGCGTCCAAGTGTTGGGAAAGGGGCCCGCCGCTTTGTGGGCGGCATTGTTTTACGCGGTGCATCCGCTGCAGAGCGATGTGGTCAATTGGGTTGCGGCGCGCGGCGATCTGCTGATGCAATTGTTTCTGTTGGTCGGGTTATTGTGCCATAGCCGCGGTGGGCGTTGGTGGGGGAAGATAGCCTGGTTCTGTTGTGCGGCTAGTCTGCTTTCCAAAGAGAATGGAATCCTAATGCCGGTACTGGCGTGGTGGTATGATTTTTGTCTGGGAGAGGGACGGGGCATCGGTTGGGGACGATATGTCTGGACCTGGGGCCGACGACATTTTGCCTACGGGATCGTTGTGGTAGTGGTTTTGGGGTGGCGTTTGACGGTAGGTGCGGAGGGGGAAGGGCCGGAATCGACCAATTTTCTTGCCGCGGTGGAATTGCCCCAGCGCTTGATGACGATTGTTTCCATCTTCATGCACTATCTGGTGCTCATGGCATTTCCGCTGCGTTTGTCGGCGGATTACTCCAACGCCTCTATACCGGTGGTCGCCACCGCGCTCGATCCGTGGTTCATTGGGGGAATAGTCGGCGTCTGTGTCCTGGGCTATTTGTTTTGGCGGGCACCCAGAGGGAATATATCTTTTGCTGCGGGTTGGTTTTGGGCCAGCTTATTGCCGGTGAGCAATCTATTTTTTCTGCCGCCCAGCGCTATGGCCGAGCGCTATTTGTATCTGGCGCTGATTCCTCTGGCGCTGGTTTTTGGCCTGGCAGTCAACGCCTGTTTGGAGAGATGGATGCCCCCCTGGCGTTACCTTGGGACCGGGCTGGCGCTGCTCGTTTTGCTGGGTTATGCGGGGCGCACGGTGTGGCGCAATGGAGATTGGCGCAGCGACGGCACGCTCTTTGCCGCTGTACTGGCGCATTATCCAGACAATGTGCGAGCACACGAAAACCTTGGCGGCGCTCTTTTTCGCCGCGGCCGTCTGCAAGAAGCCAGAGTGCATTACCAACGGGCCATTGCTATCAATCCAAGTAATGTGCGCTCTTTTTATAACTTGGGTTTGCTGCACGGCCAATTGCGCCAGTACGAGGCGGCCATCCAGGCCTACCAGGCGGCGCTGCGCTTGCAGCCCCAACACACCGATTCGCACTATGGCCTGGGTTTAGTCTTGCAGAAGACGGGGCGCTATCAGGCGGCCGTGCCGCACTATCGGGAGGTGCTGGAACAGATGCCGGATCACTTTGGAGCAGCTTACAATCTGGCCCGGGCATACCAGCGCTTGGAGCGTCACCAGGCGGCACTGCAGCAATTTGCGGTGGCGCTGGAACTGAACCCCCAAGCGGCAAAGATCTATTACTATCTGGGGGGACTATATCGCCAAATGGGGCGCCAGACCGAGATGGTGCAGGCGTGGAAAACATTGTTGCGCCTGGCTCCCAATCATGCAGAAGCTGGAAAAATTCGCCCTCTATTAGAAGATTATACTAGGCAAGAAGAATAGGAGAGGTGGACAATGGCAAGCTTTATTTCTTGATTTGTAGACAACTTTTTATTATTCTTTACAAGTTCAGCAATATAACTAAATACTGAATTGCCTTTTGAAAGGGGGTGAATTGCGTAGGTCGTTCGATTAAAAAAACATCGTAAGATGTTGTTTTTTTAAATATATTCGCCTAAAGTTCCATTCATTTTCCTTCAAGGAGACAGACAATGCGCAAAGTCGCAACTTTGGCAGCGCTAGCAATTATGGTGACCGCGACCGCGTCGTGGGCCCATTTCGGCGATATTCTCTTCGCCGTGCAGTTCCCCGATGAGAACATTCCCACTGTCGACGGTAATCTCGACGATTGGGAGGTGGTTTCCATCGAGCCCTACACAGTCGGCAACGACCAGTATGGCGATTCGTTCCTCGGCAGCCCCGTCGGCGAAATCGACGTCAGCGATCTGAGCTTGCGCCAGGTCGTGGGCTGGAATGACAGTAATGACATTCTTTACATTGCGGCTGAGGTTTTCGACAATGTACACAATTCCGACCGCGAAGATCCGGCCCAGTTCTGGGCCGACGACGCCTGGGAAGTTTACATTGCACCGTCGCACCCCGAGG
>Ga0114996_10007822_pt1 | contig 12011 bp, 11 predicted proteins | sample ArcticOcean_MG_C_4_FD_87039 | JGI IMG/M metagenome (GOLD analysis project Ga0114996, IMG submission 87039) | Marine microbial communities from western Arctic Ocean - ArcticOcean_MG_CB4_134 | ecosystem: Environmental > Aquatic > Marine > Oceanic | place: Arctic Ocean: Canada Basin | collected... | reverse complement strand
TACTGCAAGGGGTTTCTTCTGACAATTCATCCTTTCTGAAAGCTTGCGAGTCCGGAATGGCGCGTGAATCTCAGATCGTCGAACTCGGGAAACGGAAGTTCGAGCTTTCGAACCTGAAGAAGGTTCTCTTTCCCGACGCGGATATACTTAAGGCGGAGCTGATCCAGTACTACCTGGGTTTGGCGCCGACGGTCCTGCGACATCTCCAGGGTCGGCCGTTGTCGCTTGTCCGGTTTCCGGACGGCACCGTCGGCGAGCAGTTCTTCCAGAAGAACCGGCCGGACTATGCCCCTAACTGGATCCAGCACGTGCGGATCGGGGATACCGAAGCGGCCGATGGAAAGTCGATTGACTACATTGTGGCGACCGAGGATGCGACGCTGGTCTGGTTGGCTAATCTGGCCTGCATCGAGTTCCACCAGATGCACTGCCGCCAGCCGACGCTCGAACACCCCAATTATGTGGTCTGGGACCTGGATCCTCCAGAGGGCACGCCGTTTCCAGAAGTCGTTGAACTGGCCTTTCTCCTGAAGGAGCAGCTTGAAGGGGTCGGATACCACTCCTTCGCGAAGACGACGGGCCGCAAGGGGATCCATGTTGTGGTTCCGCTGGAGGCTCGCCACCCATTCGACAAGGTGTTTGAGGCGGCGAAAGCAATCGCAACCTCTTTCGTCGGCGACAACAAGCAGACGACGACGCTCCAGATCAAGAAGGACGCCCGGCAGGGGAAGGTGCTGGTGGACATCTACCGCAACCGCCCCTCGCAGACGATTGTATCGGCCTACAGCGTTCGAGGAATCGGCGTTGGCCCTGTATCGATGCCGTTGCCGTGGGACGTACTGGCCGATCTGGACGACCCTTCTCTCTACAACATCCGGACCGTCCCTGCGCACGTTCGGAACGAAGGAGATGCGTGGGAGGCCATTGGAGCGTACGCGACCACGCTGCATACGGAACGAAAACCGCACCGCAAGAAGCGGGCGGTCAAGAAGTCACGGACGTACAAGACGCCGGAGCAGCTGGAGACCTACGCCCAGAAGCGCGATTTTTCGAAGACCTCGGAGCCATCGGGGGGCGGGCTGGCACCCAATGGGAGCGCCTTCGTCGTCCACAGGCATCACGCATCCCGACTTCACTACGACCTTCGATTGGAGCAGGATGGGACGTTGAAGTCGTGGGCGGTGCCCAGGGGGCTTCCGCAACGGCCGGGGATCAAGCGACTGGCGGTGCACGTGGAAGATCATCCGCTGGAGTATCTGGAGTTCGAAGGGGTGATTCCGAAGGGGGAGTACGGGGCAGGGCCGATGTGGGTGTTCGCGCGCGGGCGCTACGAAATTACAAAGAACAAGAAGGACAGTTTCTACTTCCGTCTCCAGAGCCCCGAGTTGACGGCGGACTACCGGTTGATCAATACGAAAGGCAAAGACTGGCTCCTGGAACGGCTGGACACCGCCCAGGTCGACTGGCTCGAGGAGACCATCGACCCGATGCTGGCTGAGAGCCGGTCCGATGTTCCTGCTACGAGCGACCGGATTTACGAAGTGAAATGGGACGGAATCCGTGCCATCATTTCGCTGGACGAAGGACAGGTTCGTATCCGGACGAGAAGCCAGCGTGACATTACCGACCGGTTTCCCGAACTGACGGTTCCCGAGGAGGTTTTCCGCGCGTCTTCGGCGGTGTTCGATGGAGAGATCGTCTGCCTGGACGAGTCAGGCCGCCCCGTTTTCCTGGATGTGATGGGGCGGCTTCAGGCCAAGGGGGAGCGGGGGATCGAACGGCATCGCTCCAGGCATCCGGCGGTCTGTTATCTGTTTGACTGCCTCTACCTGGACGGCCGGCCGATTGTGAACGACCCGCTCAGGCGCCGGCGGGAATGGCTGGCCGACGCCCTGAAGCGAGGCTCGAGCTATCGGTTGAGCGAGGTGGTGGAGGATGGAACCGCGTTGTTCGATGCCGCCCGGCAGGCGGAGCTGGAGGGGATTGTGGCGAAGGATCCAAAGAGCCCCTATCTGCCCGGGCGGCGAAGCGACCACTGGTTAAAGATCAAGGTGCGGCAGACGACCGACTGCCTCATTATCGGGTTTACGAAAGGGAAAGGCGACCGGAAGAAGGAATTTGGCGCTCTGCACCTGGCCCAATCCAACGGCGAAGGGCTGACCTACCTCGGAAAGGTCGGCACCGGTTTCGATTCGCGGACACTCAAGTCGATATCTGCTCTGTTGGCTACGGTTGAGGTGGGCGATCGCCCTGTTAAGGTGAAGCCGGTAGACGATTTGCAGACCGTTTGGCTGACCCCGCAGCTCTATTGTGAGGTCCAGTACGCGTCGGTTACGCGTAACGGGACTCTTCGAGAGCCTGTATTCATGCGGCTTAGGCCCGATTTGGAAGCATAAATTGCAAGAGAACCGCCAGATTTCGTAAGTTATAGAGATTGTATGGCCCAGCGTAGACCCACACAGGCGCTGTCGTTCGCCTGATCGATAGGAGATTCCCCCATGCGCTCCATGTGGAAAGGCCACATCCGCTTCTCGATGGTGACGATTCCCATCCGCCTCTACAATGCCGTCGATTCGGGACGAACGATCAGCTTCAACCAGCTGCATCGGGAAGACAACGGCCGCGTCGGTTACGACAAGAAATGCAAGAGCTGCGGTGAGGCGCTGAAGACCAGCGATATCGTCAAAGGCTACGAGTTCGGCCCGGATGAGTACGTCATCGTTGAGAGTGAGGATTTCGAGAAGGTGAAGCTTAAGAGTACGAAGGTTATCGAAATTGAAGGTTTCGTGGACCTGGAGGAGATCGATCCTAGCCTCTTCGAAACGCCCTACTTTGTGGGGCCGGATGGCGACGTGGCCGACAAGGTGTATGCCCTCCTGCGAGGCGCATTGAAGGAGACGGGGCGTATCGCTGTGGGGCGTGTGGTGACGCGCGACCGGGAAGATGTGGTGCTGATCGGGAGCCAGGGCGACGGCCTGATCCTGTACAAACTCCGCTACCCCCAGTTCATTCGAGACATCAATGCTGTTCCCGGCCTCCCCGAGATCGAGGTGGAGAAGAAGGAGCTTGAGCTGGCGAAGAGCCTTGTGGACTCCATGGCGACATCGCTTGACGACCTGGACCTGAACGACCGGTATCACGACGCCGTGAAGGAGATGCTCCAGGCGAAGATCGACGGCAAGGAAGTGGTGACCGCTGCGGAAGAAGTGAAGCCTGTTGTGGATATCATGACGGCTCTCCGCGAGAGCATCGAACAGGCGAAAGCTGAGAAGAAGCCGATGAAGAAGGCGGCTGGAGCGAAGAAGGCGAAGAAAGCGAAGAAGGTCGCCTAAAGAAGAGGGACTGGGGACACCGGTGATTTCGGCTCATTTGAATAGGTCTGGATATCTGAATGGCTAAGATTGTTAAGTTCCCGGCTCCGACGAAGCTCGGGCTCAAGCGTGCCCGGTCGGATAGGCCAAAGAAGGGCAAGCACTCCGCCGACCAGCTCAGTCTGTTCGATGGGGTGGACGTGCTGGAATACCCCATCGTTGAAGTGAGTTCGTTCGAGCGGGCCCTTCTTCTGGACGAAGAGGACGATCCGAAGGCTGCCGAGCTCTACCGGAAGGCTATTTCGGAAGGGGAGTGTGTTGCCGATGCCTACTGCAACATCGGCGTGATGGAATCGATGAAAGGGCGACACGCGCGTTCCATCGACTCCTTTACGAAGGCGCTTCGGGAAGACTCCCGCCACTACGAATCCCACTACAATCTCGGGAATCTCTACTTCGAGGCGGGGGACCTGTCGCTGGCGCAGCTTCACTACGAGGTCACGTCGGAGATCAACCCCGATTTTCCCAACGCCTATTTCAATCTCGGGCTGGTACACGCCATTAGCGAATCCTACCTGCCTGCCATGGATTCCCTTATGCGCTACCGGGAGTTGGTCCCCGGTGACGAGGGGAGCCAGGCGGAGGATCTGCTGAGGCAGCTCAAGCAGTCGATTGTGTCCCAGGGGTAAGGCAGCTGTCAGCTGCAGCTGACAGAAATCAGAGGTCAGAGAACGATGAGGCGTTCCCGTTGAGGGACCGCCTTTTTTCATGCAGCCAGGTCGTCCTCGTCGTCGTCCAACAACTCTTCGTAAATGAAGCAGTGACGCATTCCGGGAATGCGGATGTCCATCATTTCCTCGTTGAGCAGGTCTTCGTAGAGGAAGCGGTACTTCTCGCGATCGTCGATTTGAGGCGGGAAGGTGACGGTAATGTCGTTCCGCGTGAGGATTCCGAAGAGCTGATTGAGCTCGGCGTCGAGTTCGGAGTCGGCGATGTCTTCAGCTGGTGGTGTGGCAGGGCTGCCGATAAACTCGCGAACGGTCATCTGCTCGGCGTTCTCGTATTCCCGTTCGAATGCTTCCACGTGATCGAGCCATTCTGATTCCACTTCGGCGGGGAGATCGGTGTGGCCCTGCGGAAAGACCGCGCCGTAGCGTTCGGCGAGCTCCTTTCTCTTCTGATCGTTCAGTAAGCGCTGGACGTCGTCGGTTGAATCGTCGGCAAGCATGGGAAACCTCCATGGGTTGGGGTCGACGGATTTCCCAATGGAGTCTGCAAACCGGGTGCCGAGCCGGCCGGATGGCCTATACATACCGCCGGACTGGGGTTTAGTGGAACGGGAGGTGGTAGGGCGGGGCGGAAGGATGATCGGGGCGTTCCAACGCAGGCTGGAAAGTTTGAATGATCTGTGCGAAGAAGGGGCGCCCCGGGATGGGAACGCCCCTTCTTCGTGTTCAAGGAGGATGGTTACCGGAAGGACGCGCTCGATCCGATGGGAGTTCTATGGTTTGAAAAAGGTGAACGGGTATCGGGTCGTCAGGCAAGGCCCTTGCGGTGAGTCCGGGCCCGGTAGAGGTTGCCGTCGGCGTTGGTGACGTAGAGCGATTGCAGATCGGAGTCGCCGAAACAGCAGTTGGTGGGGCGGCCGGGGATCGGATGCGTCTCGAGGACGCGGCCGTTTGGGGCGAAGACGTAGACCATGGGTCCCGGCCCACTGTCTTCCCATCCGGCGGTGGCCACAATGTTGAGATCTTCATCCAGACGCATGCCGTCGACGCCGCGGTGCGGGTAGAAGTTGTGGAGGACGTCGTAGTCGCCAACCGAACCGTTGTCGAGAATGGGGTAGGCCCGTAATTCCCGCGGGTTCCCTTCGCCATATTCGCTCTGGGCGACGTAGAGGGTCTTTCTGTCGGGGGTTACGATAAGGCCGTTTGGCCGGGTGGTGTCGAAGGTGACTCGGGTGATTGTCCATCCGCCGTTCTTCGGGTCGGCGCGGTAGACGGAGTCGTGGTCCAGGTCTTTGGCATGTTCGGTGACGCCGTACTTCGGGTCGGTGAACCAGATGCTTCCGGCGGCATCGACGACGACGTCGTTCGGTTCGTTGAGAGGCGTTCCTTGAAAGGTGTCGCAGATGACGTCCACGCCGTCGTCCAGGTAGCGGACGACCCGTCGACCGCCCGCCTCACACCCGTAGAGCCGGCCGTCGGCATCCCTGGTGAGCCCGTTGGCCTGGTTCGTACCCGTGCGGTACTCCTCGCAAGACCCCGATGCTGGATCGAAGCGCATGATTCGGCTGTTCGGGATGTCGGTGAAGAGGAGAGCATCGCCGGTCCAGACGGGGCCTTCGGTGAAGGAGGCGGTAGCGACGATTTCGAAGGTCCAGGGCATGGGAGGACTCCGGGCAGAAGGCAGAGGGCAGACGGCAACAGCTCTGCCGTTGGTTACAGAAGTTCGGAGATTTGGACGGGGCGTTTCTCGACGGCGCTCTGGACGGCGGCGAAGGTTAGGGCTAGGCTTTTCAGGTTGTCGCGGCCGCTGCACTCGGGTTCCCGGCCCTCGGTTATGGCGGCGAGAAACTCGACGAGGCAGGCGTCCTGGCCCAGGTGGGGGAGTTCGTCGACGGGAATCTCCTCGCGCGCCTTCTGGTCCGGCGGGTGGTTGCGGGTGACGAAGAGGTGGTCATCTTCCCAGGAGATGCTTCCTTCAGGCCCGTCGATGTGCCAATCGCCGTTCCAGGGAGACTGACGGCCGACGCTGCTGCCGAAGGCGTGGTGGATGACGTGGAGGCCACCTTCGAACTCGACGTAGAGGACGTGGGAGGCTTCGCCGGCGTGCCAGCCCCAACTCGGGTTCCAGATCGTGCAGGATGCCGACACCGGCTCGCAGGCAAGGACATACCGCATCAGGTCGAAATGATGAATGCCCATGTCCGTAAGCAGGGGATGCGCCATGGTGGTGTAATGGCTCCCCGGATTATGGGCCCACGTTTTCTGGAAGCCGACGACGACCTGTTCCGGTGTTCCGATTCGGTCTTCGGCCAGAAGTCGGCGTGTCGTGCGGGGGACGTTCCCGAATCGATAGTTCTGCGTGATCATATGTGTTTTGCCGGCGCTCTCCGACGCGTCGACGATGCGCTTTGCTGCAGCAAAGTCGTCGCTGAGGGGCTTTTCGCCGATGACATGAAGTCCGGCGTCGAACGCCTCAAGGGCGACGGCTTCATGCACGGCGGGCGGCGTAACGTCGATGACGAAGTCGGCTTCTGTTCCGGCTACCGCCACCGTGAGGCTGCTGAAGAGCCTGTCCTTGCCGATGCTGAACTTCTCAGCCACTTTCGTCCGCTGGTCGTCTACCGGTTCTACGAAACCGACGAGGTCTACGTCCGTGCCGCTCTTGCGCACACGATCGCAAACACCGATCCAACTCTGGGCTCTGCCGCCCATGCCGACGAGGATAGCTTTCATTGAGGGACCCAAGGACGTCGTGAAACGCGAAACGTGGATTCGAGAACCAAACGGCTATGCTTTTGTCATGTACTTTTTGATGCGGTCCTGGACGACGATGGCGGAGAAGGGTTTGACGACATAGTCGTCGGCGCCGGCTTCAAGCGCCTGTACAACGGTGTCGGCGCCGGTGACCGAAGTGAGCATGACGACGGGCATGTGTTCGATTCCGGAGATCTTTCGGATGCGCTGGAGGGCTTCAAGACCTGTCATACCGGGCATGTTGATGTCCATGAGGATAAAAGACCCGGGCGTTCCTTTTCGGCCAGTTGAACGGCCTCTACGCCGCTGTAGGCTTCTACCGGGGTAAACCCAAGTCTGCGAATGAGGATCGACAATGCCAGGCGTGTGGCAGCCGAGTCTTCGGCGATGAGGATCTTTTCCGTGCTCAGGGCCTTCGCCGCATCCTCAGACAAAAGCGCTTGTCCGCACTCGCTGCAGAACTTCCCGGAGCCAGCGGCTTCAGAGCCACAGTTGGGGCAGACGGACAGGTGGGGGACTTCCTCTGAAGCGGCTTCCGGATCCCGGACGACGACGTCCATTGGTGGAGCGAGTTTGAGGACGAGCTCCGGAACCTTGTCCAGGATCTCATCGATTACGTTGGGGCCAAGCCCGAAGAACTGTTCTGCACGATCGTAGAGGAGTTCTCTGGCGTCGTCTGGGTGGGCGGAGAGCAGGACGTCGGCGGCCGTATTGGAGAGAGAGCTCAGCTGTACCAGCGGCCTCTCGCTTTCGGTTTTGGCGTCACCCGTTTCCGGAAAGTGATGAAATCTCACTGCATCTACGATGGTGGGGTGCAGTTTCCAGCGCTGGCAGAGGATGGCCCCTGCATCGGCATGAGAAATCTTGAGCAGTTCTTTCTCGGCCTGGCTGATGTGGAGGTCTCGGGCTTCGGAGAGCCCGAGGGCTTTGCCATAGGAAATGGGGAGGCAGCGGGCGATGAGGAGCGTTCCCATATCCTGTAAGAGACCAATGGCGAAGGCCTCAACCTGGAGCTCACCTTTCATGCGGGACGCCAGTTCAGCACCCGTAACTGCGACATGAAGACCATACTCCCAGTGCTCACGGACATCGTACTCGCCATCGTCTTGAAACTGGAACTGACGCAGAAGGGCGATGGCAGCCGCGAGGCCACATATCTTTCGATAACCGATGAGGTTTACGGCCTGCTCGATGTTGGGAATGGTGTCCGAGAACCGATTGAACGGGGCGTTGATTACCGACAGCATTTGGGAGAGGAGTTTTTCATCCGAAGCGATCAGGCCGCTGATCTTTTGTATCGGAGCACTCAGTTCCGTCGTTAACTCGACGATCTGTACAGTGAGATCGTTGAGCGACCGGAAATCGTCGTGCTGGTCGATCAGGCCGTTGAGGTCGGATTCTGTCATAATCGGGGAAGGTTTCTTCGATTCGGGAGCAGATTGGTCCGCTGTTCTGGGTCAGAGCCAAATGGGATTTGAGCGGGGTTTCATTCCTTCCTATATTGTGCCGAAGTATACGCCGGAGGCCACCTCAGTCAAGCTATTTTTAGCTACTACAACAGGTTGCGTCTGACTCTGGGAGACGACGATGGCCGTAAAGGAAGACTACGAAAGCAGGGTGTACGCCGCGGTGCTGGGTAAGCTGATTGGCGTTTACCTGGGACGCCCCTTCGAGGGGTGGCGGCACCGACGGATTGAGAGCGAACTTGGGGAGATCCAATACTATGTGAATGCCAGAATGAATGGGAACCCGCCCCTGGTCGTTTCCGACGACGACGTATCGGGAACATTTACATTCCTCCGCGCCCTCGAGGACCATGGGGTCTCGCGGGAGATCACGGCGGAGGCCATCGGGAAGACCTGGCTGAACTACCTGATCGAGGAGCGGACGATTCTCTGGTGGGGAGGCATGGGGACGTCGACGGAGCATACGACGTTCCTGCGGCTGAAGCATGGCGTTCCGGCCCCAGAATCGGGGTCGGCGGAAATGAACGGTCGGGTGGTGGCCGAGCAGATCGGATCGCAGATCTTCATCGACGGGTGGGCGATGGTGGCGCCGGGAGACCCGGCACTGGCAGCCGATCTGGCGAGGAAGGCTGCAAGTGTTTCACACGACGGGGAAGCCATCCATGGCGCCGCGGCGCTGGCGGCTATGGAAGCGGCGGCATTCGAAGAAGACGACATGGACCGACTGTTCGACGTCGGTTTGAGCGCCGTTCCGGAGACGTCAACGATAGCCGCGATCTACGCGGATGTGCGCGAATGGCGGGAGGCCGACGGCGACTGGCGAAAGACGTTTACGCGAATCGAAGAACGCTACGACACCTACGGCGGCGGATGCCACATGATTCCCAACCACGCGGTGATCGTCCTGGCGCTCGCTTACTGTGAAGACGACTTCCAGCGAGCGCTGATGATCGCGAACACCGCCGGTTGGGACACCGACTGCAACTCGGGAAACGTCGGCTGTCTGATGGGCATCAAGAACGGGCTGGCTGGCATCGACGCAGGCCCCGACTGGCGCGGGCCGATGGCCGACCAGCTGTTCAAGATCTCGGCAGACGGCGGAGATGCGACCACAGATGCTGTCCGGGAGACGTACCGTATCTGCCGGATGGGCCGCGCGCTGGCGAACGAGCCGCTGCCGGACGCGCCCAAGGAAGGCGCCCGCTTCCATTTCAGCCTTCCCGGTTCCGTACAGGGTTTCGAGTCGGAGTCGTCACCCGACTGTGAGGGCACAAGCCGTGTCGGCAACAGGGACGGAGCCATGCACATCACGCTGGACCGCATTGGCGTGGGACGGCCCGCCCGCGTGAGCACACCGGTCTACATCACGCCCGAGATCATGAAACGGGGCGGCTATCGCATGATCGCTTCGCCTTCGCTGTATCCCGGGCAGACTGTCACCGCTCAAGTGACATCGGATACGGTGTCGACGGGCAGCTACGACGTTCGTCTGTACGCGCGGGTCTTTCCCGAGTACCCTGATTCGGGGCCGGGGCTGATCTACGGTCCAGCTGTTTCTCTGAAGCCCGGAGAAGCGGCGGAATTGAAGTGGACGGTGCCTGAGACCGAAGGGCTGCCCATTGTCCGCGTGGGGGCTGCCTGCTCATCCGAGAGTTTCGTTTCGGGCGGGCTCCTCGTCGACCGAATGACGTGGTCGGGCGTGCCGACGCTGGACTTCTTCGGACCGAAGTTCGCCGAGCATCACCCTCCGGCCGGATGGACCGACGGCGTCGACCGGATTCGCGGGGGACGTACATCGGATGACTCAGGACGAGTGGACCTGATTTAGAACGAAGGCCGCGGCTTGTTGATGACGGGTACGCAGGACTGGGACGACTATGCTCTGACGGCGACCGTCGCGCCGCACAGGCTCGGCGAGGGCGGCATCGCCGTTCGTGTTTGCGGGATGCGTCGCTTCTACGCGCTGTTGATGACACGTGACGCCATCCAGCTGGTGAAGTGCTACGACGGCGACGCGTTGCTCGCGGAGCAGGCGTTCGCTATGGAGGACGACCGGGGCTACGAACTCGTGCTCCAGGCTAAGGGCGACCGGCTGACGGCGTCGGTGGACGGCGCCCAGATCTTCGACGTCCGGGACGACGCCCTCGGGTCGGGCGCCATCGGCCTGGTCAGCACAGATGGCAGGAGCGCGTTTGAAGGTGTTCGGGTTCGGCCTTTGTGAAAGGCAGTTTTACCATAGAAGGGCACGGAGAAAGACGACGAAAAGACAGAGGTTAGATATCAGAGAACAACAGACATCAGGCTCCAGTGGCCTGAGGGCGGTTCTGTCCCTGTATTGTCTGACGCCTGAATTTTGAAAGCTGATTGCTTCCTCATCCACTGAAAGGTTCATCATGCCGCTGTTTAAACCAGGCGATCTGAGACAAGTTGGCTACGTTCTGTTCGAAGCTGCGGGGTGTCCTCCGGAAGACGCCAAGGCGGTGGCGGATCATCTCGTCGAGTCGCACCTGTTCGGGCATGACTCTCACGGGGCGATCCGGTACTACGAATATGCCAAGGCGATTCGGGAGGGACGGTTCAAGCCGGGGCAGAAACCGGAAATCCTGAAGGAGGGGCCTGCCTATGCCGTCATCGACGCGCATCAGACGCTGGGTCAGGTGGGCGCCACCTTCGCGACACGGCTGGCTATTCGGAAGGCGAAACAGACCGGGATTGCGACGGTGACGCTCCGGAATACGAGCCATATCGGCCGGGTGGGCGCCTACCCCCTGATGGCCGCACGAGAGGGGATGGTCGGTCAGATTTTCGTCAACGCCGGCCACCTCGGCTACCAGATCGCTCCCTTCGGCGGCATCGACGGCAGGCTCAGTACGGATCCGATCGCGTTCGCCGCGCCTCGACGGGATGGTGAACCCCTTATGGTGGATATGACAACGTCGGTCGTTGCCGAGGGGAAGATCCGAGTGGCGATGAATCGGGGCGAGCACGTGCCGGAGGGTTGGATCATCGGCCCGGATGGCAAACCGTCGACCGATCCGATGGCCTTCAAGGGCGATCCGCCGGGTGCGATGCTACCCCTGGGCGGCGCCACGAGCGGACACAAGGGGTTCGGCATGGCGATGATGGTCGAATTTCTGGCGGGCGCCATGGGTGGGCAGGGGTGCGCCTCGGGCGAGCGAACGATGATGAGCAACGGCGTGTTGCTGAATGTCTACGATATCGACACGTTCATGGATCGGGAGCAATATCTGGATGAGGTGGAGGGCCTGATTCGACACGTGAAATCGAGTCGGCCCGCAGAGGGCTTCAGCGAGGTGCTGATTCCGGGCGAACCGGAGTTCCGTACGGCCGAGCGGAAGAACCGTGATGGGATCGAGGTGGACGACAGGACGTGGGAGCAGGTGTGTGATGAGGCGCGGTTGGTGGGGCTGGATCCGGCGAAGTGGAAGGTGGGGTAAGGGGTGGCAATCAGGATTTGTGCGAATAACCTGTGATGCGGGGATGAATCAGGGAGAATGGCGACGACAGACCACGGACGACGGGAAGGAAGCCCAATGAAGCTTGTCCTGAGCCTGCCAAAAGATGTGGTCGAAGTAGTTTGCTTTCGCAAGAACCCAACTCCCTCACTCAGGGTGGTACTGCCTACGAAGAGTGGACAGTGTTTTGGCTAGTTTTTTCGTCTCTCGAAGTCTGCTGGCGAGATATAGTTCAGTGTCTGGTGTAGCCGTTTGGTGTTGTAGAATGCTTCGATG
>Ga0114996_10007821_pt1 | contig 12011 bp, 11 predicted proteins | sample ArcticOcean_MG_C_4_FD_87039 | JGI IMG/M metagenome (GOLD analysis project Ga0114996, IMG submission 87039) | Marine microbial communities from western Arctic Ocean - ArcticOcean_MG_CB4_134 | ecosystem: Environmental > Aquatic > Marine > Oceanic | place: Arctic Ocean: Canada Basin | collected... | reverse complement strand
CGGCGCAACTGGGCCCAGTGCTGGTGGGGTGGGAAATCTGGAAACGGCTGGCCATGCCAGCGGTTCTGAAGGAACTGGGACTGAACCGAAGTCAAAGGCAGGCGGCCGCGATCTCGGTGATTATCCGCAAGCATTACCTGAATATCGGCGGCATGACGGAGGAGACCGTCGCCGCGTTCTGGGATATCCGCCCTGGCGGGAGTGGCGCCAAAGTTTTGCCGCTCGAAAAAGTTGCCAGTTAAAAGTGGCAATTGCCCTCTGCCCTCTCGGTTGCGATCCCGCCCTACCCCTTTATATATGCGGCTTTCTGGCCGATCTCAATTGGCATGGGAGCCGGGATTCGAAAACAAAGCCACACCCGTTGATTATCAATAAGTTACTGATAGTCAACGCAGGTTAGGTGCGGGTAAATACAGCTTAATACGGTGTTTTGTCACCCATTTCAGCAACCGGCTAGCAACCGGCAATGTGTTCGTGGAACTTTTTACGACCCGCTCTCTTAAAAACAACGAAATGACGGCGGCCCATGCGCCGGGTGGTGGCCAAGGTCGAGTGGCACGCCGGAGAGTTATTTGCGCGGCGCGCAGGAACGGATTGGCAGGGAAGATCCCGATGCCGCGAGTGTCGACACCGACGATTTGCCATTGGGTGATTTCGTTCATTACAACTCCTCTGGGTTATTGAAACTCGGACGGCGGTTCGCGGATGCCATCGTCGGGCTCGACGCGAAATCCCGGTAGACTATTGGAGCGGTAGCGGAAAGCGTGAGCTTTTCGACGATTTTGCTGAAATCTTATGCGGTCTTGCGGGAGTTTACCCATCCCCGCGCGAACACTAGCTCAGGACAGGCATTGCCCCTCCAGGTTTCGGTATTGTCACTGGGATGCTTTTCAACCAGCGTAAAATTGTTCGACGTCGTAAATTCGCAACGTTATCTCCGTGTCACGCGACCAGTCCTGATCGCGCGAGTAATAAGTCACCAGGGCCTCATCTGCGACAAAGGTGACGGCGGCATAGGCCGCGTCGCGGTGCATACGGTCGTCGATGTTCTGGATGTGGGTCCAGGATTCTCCCTCGTCCCGGGAGATCGCCGAAGCGAGCGGGATGCGTGGCCAGTTGTTGTGGGATTCCACGTGGTTCCAGAGTAGGAGCAGATCTCCCGTCGAGGGGATTCGGCTTAACAGGGGCGGCGAGTCGGGCGCCTTGAGGTCTGTCGTCACAGGTTCACTCCAGGTAACACCCTGGTCTTCGGAGTATGACTTGTAGATTCGCCCCAGGGTAGTGCGCAGGAAACAGAGGAGGCGCCCGTCGCGAAGTTCAACAATTGACGGTTCGTGGCAACCGCGTCCCGGTGCGGTCATGGTGTTATCACTGATTTTCCAGGTCTTGAACTCGTCGTCGGAATAGTAGACGAAGGAATGGATTACCGTTTCAAAGTCTCCTGCTTCATTTTTCCCACCGCGCCACTCCAGTCCCGCGCGGCCGTGCGCCGGTAGGAGAATGCGTCCGCTGCTCAGGCGGACGATGTGGTCGTTGTTGTTGCAGTACCAACCGGGTTCGCTGATCTGACACGGCTTGGACCACGTCTCGCCGTTGTCCGATGAGCGCTTCATGAATATGTTGCGCGCTTTGTTGCCTTCCCAAACCGTCATGAAGAAGATGAGTTCCCCGTTTGGGGAGCGGATCAGGTTCGGGTGTTTGACGTTCCACCACCAGACGTTTTCCTGCAGGATGAATTTTTCGCTCCAGGTTCTGCCCCGGTCGCGGGATAAGCAGGCGGAAATCTGACATGGCAAATCGTCTCCTGTTTGACCGGTTTTATCGTACACCGTGCGCTCCACCCCGGATGGGGTGCGCACGTAATATTCGCACCAGACGAGCATGAGCCGCTCGCTGTCCAGCGGAAAGATGAGTTGATGGTCGTGGCGCGGGTTACCGGGTGTCCATGGACACACCACGATGTCGTGTTTTGGTTGTAGAGACATACTGATATTTTATGTTAATTGCCCACGGGTTCGGCGACTTTCGCGAAGAGGGCCCGCAGGCGCTCTTCGGTTTCACGGGGCAGGGGGCCCTTTTGCACGCTGCGGACGTTCTCTTCGAGACGTTCGATGTTGAGGGTGCCCATCATCACGGTGGAAACCCCCTCGGAGTAGGCCGCGAATCGATAGGCGGCTTCTACAATGCTGGTGACGTCCCCGTCTTCGAGGAGCCAATCCAATGGCCGATCCGGGGATATCCCGTTCAAATGGACGATTTCACGCGCGCTCAAGTCGGCGATAACCTCGCGTAATCGATCCGGGTTTCGGAATACATTGCGCACCGTGAAGATATTGACAACGCCTACGTCGCTATCCCGACATATCGGGTGTACCGTGCGAGCGGCACACTGGTTGATGATATTGTATGCTACCATGACTACCTCGACGGTGTTGGCTGACAACAATCGCTGTATCCATTCATGTGTGCCGTCCGAGCGGGATTGTTCGCTGGAACCGAGGAACCGTACCTTTCCCTTTTCCTGCAGGCGCTTTAACACCGGCATGTGGTCCGTCATAACCGTCTCGAAATGTTCGGGCCCGGCAACTGCTATAAGCAGCACGTCAATGTGATCCATCCCCAGTCGCCGGAGGCTGGTGTCCACCGCCGGTTCGATCGCTTCGGGCTTCATGATTTCGATCGGCAGTCCCGGCATGCTGCCGGCCAAAGCAATCTTCGTCGATACCACCACGTCGTCACGCGGTAGTGCTTTCAGGGCGTTACCGAGGATGACTTCGCTCTCTAGGTATCCGGGTGCCGTATCGAAATAGTTGATGCCCAGATCGAATGCCCGGTGCAGCAAGCGGTGGATGTCGGATTCCGGAGTCCCTGAATTCTGTCCCAAAGGGTCGCCGCCACCCCCGGTCCCCATGCCGAAGATGGATACATCAAGTTTGGTTCGTCCGAGTTTGCGGTGTTTCATATTCCCTTCAGGTTGGCCAAAACTGTTTATATACACATCCTGTTTGCAGCTTCAAGCATCTCGTCGCGATGATTGACAAATCCTGCCGTAATCGACGTGGATAGCGTCCCTGAATCTTCAATCCAAGCAACTTCATTCCGTTCAATGAGTTTCTCGAAAGGCAGCAGCGGGGAGGTGCCCGGTTGCAGGGTTATGGTGTTGCATGATCCCCAAATCGGGTAGGTGTCGGTTCCACGCCCCGCGGACCATGACCACGCGTAGGGAAACTGCGCCTCGTCCCATCGCAGGCCGAAGCCCAATTCGCGCCCCTCATTCCAGACGCAACCCCATCCGGTTTCCCATCCCGTCAGTTGCACGACGTGCTCGATTTCACTACCTGCCGGCGCTACCCGGCTGCAGTCGCGCAGATTCCCCGTGGCCTGCTCCCGGGCGAAGGGCCATTTGCCCACATATTCGGGAACGAGTTGCGACAGTTCCGGCCGATCCGCCGGGGGCACGCTGAGTTTTCGCGCCCCGGTAACCAGTTCCGCGCCCTCGATGAGTGGACCGCCAAAGGTCGTGTGCTGCGCCCAGGCGATGGCCAGGCGTTGCGTGGAACGGTTGCCGACCGTATCCTCGATCGACACCCACGCCTCGTCCGGGGAGAGGGTGAGTTTGCGGGTCATGGTCAACGGGGTGCGCCGCGATCGCCCAGTGAGTTGGATTTCAGCACGTTCTGGGGACTCAACCTCGTGGGTTACCTCCCAGGGGATGCTTTGCATGTCACCGTGGCACCCTATTGGAGCGCCGTAATAATGAGCGGGGAAGAAGCCGTTGGGCATTGATATGAACCATCCGCCGTGAAAAGTATCATAAAATTCGCTTCTTCCTTCGTGGGGTTGATCAAGCGCTTGCCGGACGGGTGGATAGACCTGCGGATTTTTCCAGAGTGCGTCAATATCCGACGGTTTGTGACGGAATTCCAATATGTCGGCACCATGATCCAGCCAGATAACCAGACGTATCTTCTCATTTTCGAGGGCGAGTAAGTTGAGATCCCGCCAGCGGTAGTGGCTTATTCTTGGCCCGTGGCCGATATATCCGGACACCTTACTCATTGTTCTCTACCGTTGACATACTGTATATATTGAAACATGAGAGTTTTCATTTCCCCCGGAGAGGCAAGTATATTTTGATTGTGCGCCGTTACGTCCCGCTGAATGATTGGCAGTTGCGTTTCGCTTTTCTCCTGTAGGGCGGCGGAGGCACGGAGAGTAATTGGAAAAATGAGTGAGAGCGGAATACGAATTGCATTCAAGAGCACCGGTGAAGACTCGCAATTGCGATTGATTGCCCAGATGGGTGCCTCCGACGTGGTTTTGGACCTTCCTGAATCGATTCACGGTCAGCTTTGGACATTAGAAGGGTTGACCGCGATGCGGCGACAAGCGGAAACCCACGGGTTGCGTCTCTCAGTGCTGGAAGGTCTCGGACCGCCGCCTTCAAACCGCATCAGGCTGGGCCTCGAGGGTCGGGATGAGGATCTCGAAATATATTGTGCCAATATCAAAAATATGGGGGCGGCGGGTATACCGGTTTTATGCTATAATTGGATACCGGTTTTCAATTGGATGCGCACCGCATTCGATATTCCGACGCGGGCGGGTGCATTGGCCACCGGCTACGACCATGAAATTATGATGCAGCAGCCGCTCACCGAGTTTGGCGAGGTGAGCGAGAAGCGATTGTGGGAGGCACTTGAGTATTTCCTGCGGGCTGTCATTCCGGTGGCTGAGGAAGCGGGAGTTAAACTCGCCATGCACCCCTCGGATCCCCCGATTTCTCCCATCAGGGGATTATCCCAGATAATGACCTGCCCGAGCCATTTCCAAAGGCTCCTCGATTTTGATCCGAGTCCGGCGAACGGAATCACGTTTTGCCAGGGATGTTTTTCGGAAATGGGGGAGGACGTGCCCGCTTGCATTCGACGTTTCGGTGCGCAAAAGAAGATTTTTTTCGTACACTTTCGGGATGTACAAGGATCCCGGGAGAAATTCGTAGAGACTTTTCACGACGTTGGTCAGACCGACATGTACGAAGCCATGAAGGCCTACTACGACATCGCGTTTGACGGGCCCATGAGGCCCGACCACGCACCTACCATGGAAGGCGAGAGCAATTCCAGCCCGGGTTACGCGGTGATGGGTCGCCTCTTTGCGGTCGGCTATATGAAGGGGCTTATGGAGGGCATTGAAAAGCTCCCTCGTTGATGGGTTGGAAATGCGATGATTGATGGTTGATTCCGATGCGAGAGTTGCACCTGTGGATCTTGAGGATTCAGGTGAGTTGGCGGGAAGCCTTTCGCAGTGGCAGCTTATCCGACTGCGCTTCGGTAAGCATAGATTGGCGGTCGTCTCACTATACGTTCTTGTGGTCTTGTACGGGATGGCGATTTTCGCCGAGTTTTTTGCGCCCTACACCCAAAGCTGGAAAGATCTTTCTTATGCCTATTGCCCTCCGACTTTGCCCTCGTACTCGTTGCAGCACGGAATCTACGCCTAGGCGTTGAAGCTCAGGGTGGATCCCATTACCCTGCGCAAGTATTACATTGAGGATCGTCAGGATGTTTTTCCGCTGGGTTTCTTCGTAAGGGGTGTCCCTTATAAGCTGTTCGGCTTAATTCCCGCCGATCGTCATTTTTTCGGTGTCGATATGAATCGATATGTACCTCCCGAAAGCGGGCCAACCGACGAACCGGTCTTTCTTCTTTTGGGCACCGACCGGTATGGTAGAGATATCCTCAGTCGCGTGGTACACGGTTCGCGGATCAGTCTCTCAATCGGGCTTGTGGCTATCTGCATCACTTTCGTTCTGGGTGTTTCAATCGGTGGGGTATCCGGGTATTGCAGCGGGCGTGTGGACACCGTTATTCAGAGAATCATTGAGATTATCAATTCCTTCCCTCATTTGCCGCTTTGGCTCGCTATTGGGGCTGTCGTGCCGGCCGACTGGCCTCCCTTGCGGGTCTATTTCGCGATTACGATTGTCCTGAGCCTTCTCGGCTGGACCGGCCTTGCGCGCGTCGTGCGCGGCAAGATCCTTGCCTTGCGGGAGGAGGATTATGCGCTCGCGGCCCGTTTGCTTGGGGCCGAACACGGGCGGATTATCTTTCGCCATCTGCTTCCGGGATTTACTAGTCATATTATCGTTACGTTGACACTGAGTGTTCCAGGAATGATTTTGGGTGAGACGGCCCTGAGCTTTCTGGGTCTGGGTCTTCGCCCGCCCGTGGTGAGTTGGGGGGTAATGCTTCAGGATTGTCTGAATTTACAGGTGGTTGAAAATTACCCCTGGCTGCTCATGCCCGTACTCATGATTATCATGACCGTGCTCTCGTTTAACTTTCTTGGAGACGGCTTGCGGGACGCCGCCGATCCCTACAGTTCCAACTGAGATGAACAGGATCCTGCTCGCCGGGCTCTTTCACGAGACGAATACCTTCCTCGCGGGAACGACGCCTTTGAGCGTTTTCGAAGTGCGAAGGGGCGAGGAACTCTTGCAGGCGGAGGGAGACGGCTCCCCACTCGATGGTTTTATCGAGGTCGGGCGCCGGCACTCGTGGGAGATTCTTCCGACGGTAGACATGCGGGCCACGCCGAGTGCGACAGTTGCGGACGACGCGGTTACCTGGTTCTGGGAGGCGTTCGAATCGCGGGTTCGCCGGTTTCTCAAGGAAGGTGTCGACGGTGCTTTTTTTGTGCTTCACGGGGCGATGGCCTCGGAAAGTATGGAAGACGTTGAGGGTGAAATTCTGCGGCGGTTCCGATCCTTGCCGGGCGCCGCGGAAATCCCGCTCTTCGGCGTGTTCGACCTCCACGCCAACTTTTCGACGATGATGGCGCGTCACGCCGATGGGCTCGTCGCTTACAGGGAAAATCCCCATATTGACGCTCGGTCGGCTGGGGTGAGGGCTGCTGAACTGCTTGCAAGGGGGCTTGGCAGCCGGGAAAAACCGATGATCCGTTGGCGCCGGATACCGGTTATTTGGCCAGCCACGGGCACGGGCACGGGGGATTTCCCGATGCGTGCGCTTGAGGAGCAGGCACGTTCGATCGAGGAGCGGGACCCTGGCATTTGGGCCGTTAATATCGTAAGTGGATTTGCCTATGCCGATACCTCGGACACCGGTGTGAGTTGCTCCTTGGTTGCGGACCGCGATTCACTTTCGGTCGACGGGTATCTCGAAGAACTGGCAGCGGTCGCCTGGGAGAATCGGGCGGCGGGTTTGCGAACAGACGAGCCGCTTGATGATGTGCTGCGACGGATTCTTCCGGTCGAAGATGGTCCGGTTATTCTCATTGAACCCTCCGATAATATTGGCGGTGGCGCGCCCGGTGATGGCACCGGAATCTTGCGCGCGTTTTTGGATTTCCAGGTCGATGCGTCCCTTGTGGCGATTAACGATCCGGAAGCGGTGGCGCGGACTGGAGCGCTCGCGCCGGGTGACACGGTTGCGCTCTCGATCGGGGGAAAGGGCAGTCGCCTCGATACCGGACCGGTTGAATTGATTGTGCGGCTGATCTCCCGGAGTGGCGGTACTTTCGACCTGGAGGATCGGCAAAGCCACCTCGCTTCCATGGTCGGCACAACGGTTCACATGGGACCCTGCGCGGTCGTGAAGCACGAGGGTATCACTATCCTGTTGACGACCAGAAAAACGCCGCCTTTCGATCTTGGACAGTTTCACAGCCAGGGGATTGAACCCGCCCAAATGAAACTGATCGGGGTGAAAGCCGCCGTCGCGCACCGTAGGGCGTATGACCCGATTGCACGGGCAAGTTATTGGGTGGAAACACCCGGTCCCTGTTCCAGTGATCTGCGTAAACTTCCCTATGAGCGAGTCGCGCGCCCGGTTTTCCCTCTCGACTAGGCACGGGTTCTGGCGTCCACGCTCCTGAAATGCGACTCTTTCCCAAGCGATCGGTAGCGTAGCGCTATTAGTCGGGTAGGCGCAAGCTTGGTTTGCCCGCCGGGCTGTAATACAAGGCGGGTCAAGCCGATTCGAGAAACGAGGTTCTCCCAAAGCCGAAAAATTCGAGTTCCCCGCTCTTTATCCTATCCGGTCTCCCTGCAATAGATTAATCGTTTTTTCCGGTTTAATATCGTAAATCGACGATATACGATCAATGTCCGCAAGTGGATTCACAACCGGAGGTCGGCGGCGTCTGCCATGCCGCATGAGCGGGGGGAGAACTGTGGAGTTGAGCGGCGAATCCGTCTCAATCGTGGGTCCAGCCACGGTCCGCGGTGATACATTGCCCGGTGATGTCTACGCTGTCTTCGGAGGCGAGAAAGGCAAAGACCGGCTCCACGGATTCCGGAGTGAGGCGTCCGGGCAGGCTCTGTTTGGCATTCAGGTCTTTTGTAATCGCTTCCTGATCGGGGAAGAGGCGTAGCTCTCCCTCGGTGCGCACGGCGCCCAGATGCACGCAATTGACGCGGATGCCAAATCCCCCGAGGTCCCTCGCCATACCCCGGGTCATTCCAACGAGACCGCCCTTGCTCGCGGTGTAATGTACGAGGTGAGCCATACCGAGCCGCAGGGTTATACTACCGACGTTTATGATACCACCACTTTTCTGTCTGATCATATGCGGGATGACGGCTTCCGAACACCGGAATGCGCCATCAAGGTTCGTGTCGAGAATACGTCGAAACTCGTCGTAATCCATCTCCTCGACAGGCATCCTCGGGTAAATACCGGCGTTGTTGATGAGCACATCGATGCGGCCGAATTTCTCGATGACGGATTCCACGGCGCTTCGCGTTTCGTCGCGTCTGGTGACATCCAACTGGACCTTAAAGGCTGGTTCCACCGCTTCGGCGGTTTTGGCGAAATTACGAATCCCGGCCGCTACCTTTGCACCGCGTTTCAGGAACCCGTGCACCAAACCGAGACCGACACCTTCCCCACATCCGGTGATGAGGCACACTTTATCTCTGAGCTGAATCGCCATGGCCGTGACCGTGAGGCAGGTGGGGTATTACTTCAATGAAAATCCAAGCCGTGTGGACTAGAGTGAGTAGGGAATTCTTCGGGATCGATGCCACTTCCCAGACATCTGTCATTTCAGGCGTCGCTTTGCCTTTTCGCGTTAATAGGCCGGCGCCCAATCCGGCGTCCCGGGTGGAATAGATCCCGTTGGTCAGGCGTGTAACAGAGCTCCCGTAGATCTCGGCAAAGGTAAAGAACAGTAGCTCCGGGATACACAGTTCTCGGACCCCGTAATAATCAGTCACCGTCCGCGGAAGCGACTCACGAATGGGATGGACTGAGAGGTAACACGTATCCAGTATATTTTTATGGATACACCTGTATCGAGAGAAGGGGAGGAATATAATTCGTCAATACCGGAGCGATTCCGAGGGATGTTGGGTTTTGAGGAGGTCGTCGATGACCCGTCCCTGCCTCGGGTTCTCCTCCTCGGCGATTCCATCTCGATCGGGTACACCCCGGCGGTACGTCGCGAACTGGCGGGACGGGCGAATGTCCACCGGGTGCCTGACAATGCGCGCTCGACCCGCGAATCCCTGGGTAAACTCGACGAGATGATTGTACCGGGACCCTGGCGAGTGATTCATTTCAATTGCGGGGCCCACGACATCACACGGATGAAGGAGGGCGTGGTGGACCCGGAAGGGACAGTACAGGTCCCTATCGACGAGTATGAAAACAATTTGCGGGTGCTGATTAAACGTTTGAGTGAGACCGGCGCGCAATTGGTCTGGGCCCGGACGACCTCAATTAAGCCGTACAACATCCGATTTTTGGAAGATATTTGCGCATTCAATGTTGTCGCCGACCGCGTGATGGCGGAGGCGGGGATTCCGGTCAATGATCTCTTCACCTCGGCTCAATGGCACCTCGACACTTTGAAGGACAAGGTCCACTTCAACGATGAAGGCAGTGCAATCTTGGGTGCGCAGGTGGCGCAAAGCATCGCCCGGTACTTGTGACCAGCGAAGGGCGGAAAGATAGACCAGTGAGCGTCGCTAAAACGGATACCTATCTTTCTGGAATCATTGAAAATCTTAAAAGGCAATGGCCGGACAATCGGACGGTTAATATTGTCTGTCACGGGCACAGTGTTCCAGCCGGTTATTTCGCGACCCCGTTCGTCGATACTTTCAACGCCTATCCCCATCTCCTTCACAAGGGGCTGAAAGAGCGTTTCCCATTTGCGGTCATCAATATTATCGTTTCCGCGGTTGGTGGTGAAAACTCCGAGTTGGGGGCCCTGCGTTACAGGAGCGAAGTTTTGTGTCATCGACCAGATGTCGTTACTTTGGACTATGGGTTGAACGACCGAAAAATCGGCTTCGAGAGCGCCAGGAGATATTGGGGAGGTATGATCGAAGATGCATTGGGTGATGGAATAAAAGTCATCCTTTTGACGCCTACGAGCGACGCGACGCTGGTGCCGGGATACGAGGGAGAAGATAGGGAAGCTTTGGCTGGGCACGCGGAGCAGATTCGCGCACTCGCCGCTGAGTATGAAGTTGGATTAGCTGATAGTTTCGCTGCTTTCAACTCCTATGCAGCATGTGGAAAACTCGCGGACCTGATGTCCTGGAGCAACCATCCGAACAGGGCAGGGCACGCCATCGTCTCACGTGAACTTATGCGATGGTTTCCCCTTGTGTAAATCGCCTCCCGGTTGGTTTTGAATCGGGACTGGATTACAAGCGATCTCTGACTGTTTGCGCGGAGTAAAAATGAGTCCGGAAATTCATCGTGTGGAATTGGAGTCTGCGCCACCTGAGACGCTCGGATTTTCGAATTACAAGGTCGAAGCCCTCCGACACTGGCTGGAGGCGATTTCGGGAGGAGACGGATACCGCGTGGCTATCGCCCGTCAGGGATGCGTCGCGGCGGAATGGAGTCAGGGATTCGAACGGAGTGGTCAATATCGGCAGGCGTCGGCTGTAAAATCCCTTTATTCCTGTCTTTTGGGAATAGCGATCGCGGAGGGGAAGGTAGCCGGACTGGACGCGCCGGTCGTGGAATATTATCCGGAGATGATGTATGTGCCTGACGGGGAGGGTCCGAAGCCGGATCGTTATGCGTTTCCCAAGGATCGCGAAATTACTTTTCGCCAGCTGATTGGCAACGTGTCGGGGTATATGAAACTTGGGGAGGAGCCCGGCAAGGTGTTTAACTATCAGACCTATGGTATGAACGTCCTGACCCACGCTTTGGCGAAATGTTATGGACTCTACGACACCGATGATCCGGGGAGGCTAGCCGGTTGTGGGTTGCTTCTCGAGAGCAAGATTCGTGACCGGATAGGCGCCGGCTGGCGCTACGAGTACAGCAATTTCAAGCTGCACGCCGAGGCCAAACTTGGCGTATTTGGGAATTATACGCAGATTCACGCCTCCATCGACGACCTGTTGCGGATTGGGCATCTCTGGCTTAATTGGGGGCGCTGGGAGGGCGAGGCAATCCTTCCGGAATCCCACCTGCGGGAAGCGACGGTGACCAACTGTTTCATCCGCGCGAATGAGCCGGAGACGAAATGGAAATACGGACTTGGATTCTGGGTTAATGACCACGGACGCTTGTGGCCTGACTTGCCGCGTGATTCCTTTTCCGCTTCCGGGGCGGGCGGAGCACATATCTGGGTTTGCCCGAGTCTTGGCCTTGTGGTGGCGCAGAATCCGGGGCTATGGGATCAGTTTGACTCCCTGGCGGCAAGAGCGGGATCCATGAACGAGTTTCTCGTCCGGGTGGTCGAGGCTCTGAATTGAAGATTCGCGGCATCGATACTGAAGATGGAGGGACGAAGGCCCTCGAGGCCGCGTTTCATGCAACCTCTTGCTGTGCTTCGGAGGCCGCAAAGAGGAGGGCACGGTGTCCGCTCGATCGGCCGGACTCGAGGGCCCTCGTCCCTCCAACCTGACGGTGAGCCGGACAGTTTCCATTTTAACCTCTAGCCCGCAAAACTCACAAAAAAAGATTGTCCGGAGTTGTAATGTAAGTTAAGTAATTGGTTAGCAAACAGTTAAT
>Ga0114996_10007820_pt1 | contig 12012 bp, 10 predicted proteins | sample ArcticOcean_MG_C_4_FD_87039 | JGI IMG/M metagenome (GOLD analysis project Ga0114996, IMG submission 87039) | Marine microbial communities from western Arctic Ocean - ArcticOcean_MG_CB4_134 | ecosystem: Environmental > Aquatic > Marine > Oceanic | place: Arctic Ocean: Canada Basin | collected... | reverse complement strand
TACTTTTGATACTTCGCTGAAACAGATAATTTTAGTTCATGGGATACGCTGTGAATGAGCTTGATGATGGAGACATAATCCTTCCAATAACCAAAGTTCGAATACAACCGCCCTTCTAGGATTCGGCAGACTGTATCGGGGAAGTGATCATACAGAGAGATGAGGAGGTAATGGGCGGAATCACGATTGCTCTCCCCATCTCCATGACATCCACGCTTGTGCGCCCAAAGACGGAAGAGATCAATGAGAATAGTAGTGCTAGTCTCATGGGTAAAATTTGCTAGTTCCTCGGTATACTTCTGTGCGTCATATTCCTTTAGGATTTCCTGTACTGCACGCTTACATGTACTGTAATCAGAATCACGCTGGATCTTGTTGAACCAATCCAGCCGAGCGCTGTCTGTCGTCCTCTCAGTCAGCGCACCCTTTGGGCCAGGGATGCGATCTCCAACCTTTTGCATGGTAGCAGCAAACTTGTTCTGTGTAGTAGCCATTTTAGTTCTTTTCAGTAGGTGTGTGTGTAGTAATATACATAGCTTATAGTTTAAGTAAAAATCAATTTTATAATTCAAAAAAATTTAATTAGATTTACTTAAAGAACACTAGTTATTTTCTAAGTTTAGTATGGATTGAATTAGCCCAGAAAATAAAGGACTTGGCTTATTTAGTCTGGTTTTCATCTCTGGATGAAATTGACATCCGATGAAGAAACGTTTATTAGTTACTTCTAATATTTCACTTTCGCGATCACTATAGCCACTTATCACTATGTTATCATTTTTTTCTAAAATTAGTTTATATTCATCTAGTAGGCTATATCTATGCCTATGACGTTCTGATATTATTAATTCATCATTGTAAAAGGTATATGCCATTGTATTAGGTTTAATATTTATTGGATGTTCTCCTAGCCTCATTGTTCCTCCCAGAGTGATAGTATTAGTGCTTGAAGTATCGTCTGAAATATCTCTAGAATTATTTTCCTTTTTCTGGACTATTGGCATTTTATCTATTACCATCATAGGATCTTTGTTTTCTTCATTTAATGGATTTTCATTATTCCAATGTTCTCTCCATTCAGCATGAAAAGCACTCTGATATCCTAATATATTTTTGAACAAGTATACAACCATCAATTGAAATCCGAGGCATATACCTAAAATAGGAATATCATTTTTATATGCTATATCAATAGCCTTTAATTTTATATCTATTCCACGATAACCAAACCCTCCTGGTATTATTATGCCACTAACATCTGTTGCTTCTATTAGTTGTTCAATATCCTCTATAAAAACTACTTCTGGTACCACTTTGTGAGGTAGACAGGCATGTTCAATTGCTCTTATTATAGATAAATAGGTGTCATTACTATTATTGTATTTTCCTACTATGGCTATTTTCTTATTATTTAATTCATTATTTAATTCATTTTCTAATAGATTTGACATTGCCGTATATTTAACGAGTGAATTTATATTATATTCACGTCGCATTTTAATGTTGAAACTACTTAGCAATTTAGAGTCTACTGCTTGGGTTTTGAATAATGAGGGCACAATGTATATATTAGACACATTTACATTTTGAATTATATTCTCCTTACTTATATTAGAAAATAAGGATAACTTATCTAAGGCTGTATCTGGTAAATAATCATCACACCGAATGACTAATAATTTTGGAAATATACCTTTACTATTTAATACTTTAATGGAATTTTGAGTAGGTTTTGTCTTATATTCACGATTTATTTTTGGAACTAAACTAACATGAACATGTGTAATGCTATGCTTATTAGACATTTGACGTAATGCTTCTAAAAATATATTACTCTCTATATCACCAACTGTCCCTCCCAATTCTATTATAAGAAAATCGAAAGGTTTATTTTCTGTTTTAGTAGCATTTTCAATTCTCCTTATTATTTCATCTGTTACATGAGGAATCATCTGTATTGTTTTTCCTAAATATTTACCGCCTCTTTCATTATCTAATACTGTTTTATAGATTTGACCTGATGTAATGGAATTTAGGCTACTCAAATTAGTTTCCAAAAATCTTTCATAATTTCCTAGATCTAAGTCGGTTTCACTACCATCTTCTAATATATAACACTCCCCATGCTCATAAGGTGACATAGTTCCTGAATCTATATTGAGATACGGATCTATCTTAAGAACATTTATTCGGTAATTACGTCCTTGAAGGAGTAATGCTATGGTAGAAGCTGTAATTCCTTTACCTAATCCGGATATAACGCCACCAGATACAACTATGACTTTAGTTTTCATTATATAATAAGTGTTATCTTTTTTTTACATAGTCTAGATTCGGCTCTATAAAATTGATTTTTTTTTCACTAGTATTTTTGTTGAATATTTTCAAATTACTAGTATCATGGAATTCATTAAACAATCACTACAGACTGTGGGGGTAACCCTACACGATTACCAAGAAGAAGGAGTAGGCTGGTGTCTTAATTCCGAACACGTAGAAGGACCAATAGAACGGTGTGCCTATGGTGGTCTTTTATGTGATGAAATGGGACTAGGTAAAACACTTCAAATTATTAGTGTAATGATAGGAAATCCATTGCCTGATACCCTTATCGTTTGTCCTGCTAGTTTGATAGAACAATGGGCGAGTGAGTTTAAGAAATTCGCTCCTAATATTCGCACAATAGTTTACTGTAAACACAATGTTCTATTCAAAGGAACAAAAGAAGCTCCCAATGCCTTTATTGTATCTTATGCTACCTTTCTACGAAACAAATCAGTATTTAACAGTAAATCTTGGAATTGGGACCGTATTATCTGTGATGAAATTCACTACATACGGAATCATAAGAGTAAGTGCTTTAAAGCTATTCTCACTATTAAAGCTATAAATAGGTGGGGTTTGACTGGAACTCCCATCCAAAACTATAAAAGTGACCTCATAGCATTATTCAATTTTCTTGGATTTGCTAAGGATTACATCAAAGGTAATTTCGAAGTGCTAGTTTCAAAATACTTATTGCGTAGAACAAAAGGTGAGGTTGGTATTAATATTCCTCGCTTACATAAGTCTGAATTGTTTGTACGACAGACAATAGAAGAGGAAGAACTCTATACTACTATAGAACGTAATAACGGATTGGTATTAGAAAATGAAAGTATACCATTGGATTTTGAAACCCTTGTGAAAATCCTCCGTCTTAGACAGTGTTCCATTAGTCCTAAAATGATCTACAAGGCATTGAAAACAGAAGATGATATGCCTATTTCTGTTGAATGGGAAGCTAATATTTCACGCCTTGAAAAGGTAATTGAAATAGCTAGGGAAAATAATAAGCTAGTCATTTTCTGCGAATTTACTGACGAAATAAACTATCTATTCAACGAAATTAAAGAGTTTGGTGCTGTGACTATTCTAAATGGAAAGAAGAAACGAGAAGAGAAGAAAAGGATTCTGGAGAATCTTGAATCTTATGATTATCTAATCGTCCAAATAAAATGTGGGAGTACCGGTCTTAACCTACAATACTTTAATAAGGCCATTATTACAGGACCGCATTATAATCCTATGCTCGAAGAACAAGCTATTGCTAGAATTCATAGAATCGGACAGGAGAGTGAAACTAAATTGTTTCGGTTGTACAATGAGTTTACTATTGATAGTCGGATTAGGGAAATCCAAGAGAAAAAGAGAGATCTTATTAGAAAATACATATAATAGGAAATATATTAGAAATATATAATTAGTAAAATGAATGATCGGGATACATGCTATCACATTCTCCAGACATTAATTCTTGGACCGATAAATTAATTTTTTTATCTTTTCTATAAATGTAATCATTGTTCGTAGAACAATCAACAGGAGCCAAGAAGGATTCGTTATAACGCGTAATAAGATAAAAAACTAAGGTTATTAAAATTAATGCTACTAATATGTAAATAGTATTCATTTATATATAACTAATAAATTAAATTAGACAGAATTAATTATTTCATTATTTCATTTACAGAAGCTTGGTAAATTATATAAACTCAATACAAGAATCTTCACTCTTCTTTTTACCTATTGTTTTAATACCATTCTCACTATAAACGAACCCAGTTTTAATATCCCAACAATACTTAATATCGTTCTCAACTATATCAGTTAATTCTACTTCTTCATTATCAGAATCTTCATACATTATAGGATTACTCTTATTCTTACGAGGACGGCCACGTTTACGCTTAGGAGTTTCTTTTTCATTACTATTTGAATCCTTTTGCGTATCAGTTGGAGTATCAATTGAATTATCACTAGTAGTGTCAGCTTTACTAGCCCTTTTCTTATTGGACTTTTTACACTTTTTCAATAGGGATGGCTTAATACCCTTTGTTTTCTCTTTATAAATTTTCATCTCTTCTGCATAACGTTCCGTATCACTAGATACTCTATCAACATACTTTTCCTTTTCTTCCTGAGTAACATCCTTCCAAAGAATACTCGCCTTAGTAAGAAAACGTCCTTCCATTTTCAATTCGTTAATAGTACCCTTATTATCGTTAATCCATAATGTACGGATTGTTGCTGACTTTTTAGGTCGCTTAGGCAATTCCTGAATAGTATTCTTACGGAGAATACCTTCTAGAACTGTCTTGTCAATAATAATTTTATCATCATTAGTAACAATAGAAGCGGCTAGAATAGAAGCATATTTTTCAAGTGTATAAGATGTAGTCATTTTTAGTTTGTTGTGTGTTGTGATATTTTAGACATTTAGACACATATAAAAATCAATTTTATTAAAGTCATTATTATTTATTTAATGAACCAACTTATAAATAATTACTAGTATAAATAATAACCTAGTGTAATATAATAAATGTTAGATTACGTATTAAAATCTTCTGGAGGGGATTCTATGACTATAACATATTACGATGTAGATGAAAAAAGGGATGACATTTCTAAAAAGAACTATAAAGCCTTTTCAAGTAATTATATAGGCAAAATTCTTTATTTCTTAGAAAATGAAAGAACCATTTATACTAGATTCATATTCATCGCGGACCACTATAGGGGTAAAGGAATTATGGTTAAGATGTTTTCTATTATGTATTCGCTAAATCCGAATTTTAAAACAGTTTCTTTAAATGTAAAAGAAGAAATACTACGTAAAGGAAAATTAGAAAAGCATTATGGTAATTTAGGCTTTGAAACTATACCTGACACAGAGAGAAATATAAAATTAGGTAATATGACTTATCGTATGTTAGGTATGAAAAAAGAACTCACAGCGAAAGATTTTGATACCGACTTATTCTTCCATAACCACTTCTAATAACTTACTACATGCCAAATATGGATTTATATTACTAGCTGGACGATAATCCTTGAAATGATTAGCATTATTAGGTATACGAACTGTTCCACAGCTAGGAGTTAATCTTACCTTAGTTTCTACATTATAATATTTTTCTAAGAATTCGTTATGTTTATTCTGTAATTTATCTCTCATGGATACAGCTATTTTACCTGCTTCTTCGGATGTGCTATTTCGCATTTCACTATTACTAAAACTTATATGGCATTCTGAACCATAAAAATTAGGATCTTTTATAGGCTTAGGATGTAAGTTAGTATAAATATTAAATAACTCTCCCACTCTTTGCATTAAAAATCGTAGTATTTGGAGATCATCACACGCCTTAATACCTAGACTACATAATTGAAAGGATGCCTGTCCTGGTTCGTCTTTATAACTCATACCAGTTACATTTACTTCCATCTGTAACGCATTTTGTAAAACAGTTAGAAGATAACTACGACCATATACATTATTACATCCGTTTTCACAATAAGTATTATCTTCTTTAATAACTCCTAATGGCTCATTCGTATAACTATCATACATAAAGAATTCCTGTTCTAATCCAAACATTGGTTCTGCCGATTTATACTTCTTAAATATCTTCCGAGATTTATGCCTTTCATCTAAATATTCTTTTGTATTTGGGTCTTGTGTTTCGCACAGCACAAAATAATTTATAGGTGTTAATGGACATTTATAAACTCTAACTGGGTGAAGAGTTATTTCCATCTGAGTTATGGATCTCTGTCCAGTAGCACTTCCATTGTAATGCCATATGGGTAATGTTTTAGAATCAAATGTGTCTTTATCAATTATTTTTAGTTTGCTACGAAAATTATCTTTTGCGTCTAACCAAATATACTCCAAAACTAATTTATTATCCATAATTATAATAATAATAATAATAATAATAACTCTTTCTAAGATATTCTTAAATGAAAATGAAAATAAAAGTGTAAATAAAAGGGTGGAATAAAAGTGTAAATAAAAAATATTAATTTACTCTCACTAAAGGAGATATTGGTGTTATAATTGTCTCGTTACAAAAGTGGATTTTTTCACATACTGTTGTAGCATTCATTCCTTTGTCTAGGTAATTTACAATCTCAGAAATATCGTTGGATATAATATTACATTCTTTTGCCGATGGACCAGGAATATGCTTACAAATTCCCTCTATGACTTTTGTTATAAACGAAATTGTCTTATTTCCTAAATTCAATTCAAATTTAACGAGAGAAACCAACACTTTACACATTTCACACGTCCTATTAGTATCGCGACTCAATTGATTCAATTCTTCAATTTCCGAAAAAATCGGATTATTACTGATCAAGTTACTATTTGCAAGCATAAATATTAGTGGGAGAGCAGCTAAAAATTTGAGCATCATTGTTGGATTGTTGGTTTTGTTATATTGTTTTTGTTATGTATAAGGAGTGACTTTGTCTTTAAATAATTTATAATTATATCATTTTACATTTGTGACGGTGGTGTGACGGTGGTGTGACGGTGGATTATACTTAATAAATACTTAGGTTTGCGTGTATGTGGTTACATCTAATAATACCTCTATCATCTGAATAATGGCAATATAAGTTCTCTTCTAATTCGAATTTAGTAACAGAATTTTTTCTACGATGAACTTGGTAAGTAATATGAGTTAGTAATTCAGTGAAAATTGTTTGAAGATCTAACATTATTAATCTAGAATTGGGTCCTGATTTATCACCCATACGCTTCATAAGCTTATCCCTTTCATCTGTAAACACATTGTAACTACATATTTGGAAAATAAGTTCATTGCTATACTCTACATTTATATTGAAAACACTCATTCTGTCAGAGAAGCCATTTTCACCTAGATTTAAATAGTCCGTAGTAGTTTTACTACCATTATTTTCATTTACTAAATCGTAAAACTGATTTGAGATATACGCGATTTTCAATTCAGTTATTTTAGAACCAATAGGCTTCTCGATTTTTTCACCGAAAAGGTTTTGGTGTTCAGTATTGACACGCAAATCTACCAATTCTTTAAAATGACGATTAACCGGTCTCATAGTTAATTTACTATCATAATCGCATAAGTCTATTATTATGTATAGTAATTCATTCGGAATATCGTCTAGGTTCCGAATTTCAAGTGTCTGAACTTCCATTGTTCTTTTTAGATTCAATAGAATGAAAAATAATGCTAAGAGATATAGTTAGAAAATAAAATCAATTTTATATTAGTTAATTAGGATTGGGTAAAATAAAACCGAATAAAATTGAATAAAAATAATAAGGTTATGTTATTATCATTCTTACAAAAACACTAACACTATAAAAATATCGGCACTATGGATTACTCAGAATTGGGAAGTATATGTAAACAATGCGGACGTAGGCGTCCAATAGTTTATACAGATGGGGAAACGGGGGAATACAAAGTTCTAGAATGCCCTGGCTGTTCTAGTATAACTATAAATTGCCATCATTGTGGAACTAAACTGCGGGCATACAAAACAAATAGAGATGATACCATTACAGTAGAAAAATGTTATACATGTTTAAATTATCCATGTAGATATGGTGCTCTCTCAAATTTGTAAGTTCTATTAAGGAAGTTTTAAATCGTAAATTACAAGTATTTACTAATAAATTCGTCCTTAGTCATTATCGGAATATTTAATTCTTGCGCTTTTTCTATTTTGCTATTCGTGTATTCGTTATCTTTAACAACGAGCATCGAAGTCTTACTATTTACAGTATTCATTATCTCGCCACCATTTTCAGTAATAAATTCAATAATAGGGTCCTCACGAAATCCTGTTAAAACTACTTTTTTATTGATGAATGGCAGTAATTTAGGAATTATTTCTACTTCTGTTCCAGTGTAATTGGGAATTTTCTTTTTAATTCTAATTTTGACTATACGAATGATTCTAGGTTGAAGTAATGGGTAATGGTCTTTCAAAAATTCTAAGAATTTAGGGTAATTCGAAACGAATTGGTTAGCTGTGATATCACTAAATCCAGGAATAGATTTTACTTCTTCTAGTGTTAATGGTTCTCGTTTAGTTAAATTAGAATATTTGTTAGTAATCGCTTTGAAACGTTTAATACTAAAACCTTGATTACTTGAAGAACTTGAAAAGGTTAAACTAGCATCCATTAGTAACTCAATGGCAACCGGTTTTCCAGTTACTATATGAATATTTGTATATATCTTATCAGCCAATGTATCCTTAAAACCAGGTAGTTTTTTGAAATCATCCGGCACCATCAGAAGAATTTTTTTAATTGTATCATATCCCGCTTCTATTAATTTACGCACTATACCAATACTTACATTCTCTATCTTCAATGTTTTCATAAATGAAACAATTCTCTTGGCATTATAGTCCGTTAATAACTCCGGTTCGGCTATGAAAATATGAACGTGATTTTTATCCCATATATACTCATAATCTGGGAATAGGGGTCCCTCTGGTGATTCTTTAATTACTTCAACTATATAGGGTATGACATCCCCACTCAACACCATTTTAATTTCTGATCCTACGTTTAAATTGTTATTCTCAATATAACTTGCCGAAAAACCTGTTGTATTTTTAACTGTTGAATTTCCTAATTTTATAGGTTCAAATGTGATTGTAGGAATTAGTTTTCCATGTTTTGAGACATTATAAACGATATTAGTCACTTTAGTGTTGACCCCTTCTTCATTGACTTTAAACGCAAATGAATATTTTGGATTTCCATCCACATTTTTCTCATTCAATCCATCTAGTGTTACTATTATACCATCAATTGAATAATTGGATTTTTCTTTATGCGCTTTTAGAGTTTTATTAAGGAAACTCTCTTCTAATGAACTATAGTCTAATATTTCTTGATGGGTAGCATTTGTTAATGTTGGTATAATAAAACCATTAGACTTCAGGGTCTTAAATTGGTCCTGTGTCGATAAATGTGGCGTAATTAATTCAAATGCAACGAAATCTGTTGCAGTGACTATTGATTTATCTATATGCTTGCTATTAATAACTGCATTAACCATACTACGAGGATAAGCATACATTTTATCAAACTGTTTGAATTTTTCTTTAGAAACAATTAATTCCCCACGTAGTTCAAAGCTTTCTGATGGAATATTCTTTGAAATATTCTTTGGAATTCCATTAATAAATGGAACTAAATGACTTATATCTTGTCCCATCTTTCCATCCCCACGTGAAAACAATGAAATTGTGTTATTATTATATAAAAGTAGTGCTGAATTACCATCTAATTTATCCGAAATAACGTAACTACCAGGATACGTTTTTACAAAGTTTTTAATTGGGGTCAGTGTTTTGAATTTGTTCATACTTCCCATATGGTATTTCAAAGGAACTTTATTATCACTTCCTATAGGAGCACCTATTTCGGTTAAAAACTTATTAGTAGGAAACCGCTTTTCAAAAGTTTCTTTTATAGTATCATAAACTAAGTCGGAAAATACTTCCGTTTCTTTATTACGATAAATCTCATTGGAATGCCGTAATAAGCGTTCGATTGTCTTCTCAGGTCGTGTAAGAGCAAACTCTAATGGATTACGTATTGCGTCTTTGATTAGCTTTTCCATAGTAGCTCGTTTATTGTATCTATACAATAGTATTTTTCTTTTTAATTAGAAAAAATATTCAATTTTTATATAATTTTATTATAATTTTTATATAATTTTATTGTATATATTTATAGTTTAAGTATGCCTCGCACTAAGACTAAGACTAAGAAAAGAAATTTAGCAGGTGGTAGTGAGTATAATAAAGTTATTACTCTTAGGAGTAAATGTACGAAATATACAAAAAAAAGTGGGTCAGGTGATTATAGTCAAAAATGTGAATGCTCTGATGGTGCCACTATTGGAAGTTATCAATTTAATAGTCGTTTTTTTGATTGTAATGAGGGAGACGGACTTGTCTTAAAACCAATTATAAGTGATAATTTAGGAGAAGTATTTGCCAATTTCCATAAAAAAATTAAAGACTTAGAATCTGCTTCTTCAAGGAATAATGTAAATATTGATACATTGATAAGTGATTTATTAGATGAATATAATAATCTTCCTTTATCTATTGACGTTCAACAATTTATTAGAGGGTATATTAAAGATCAATACAAAAATAAGAAAAAAGACGTTAGCTTAAAAAATATTGAAGATTTAATAGGCGTATTAGACACCCTAAAAGGTTCATTAACAGATAAATTAAAAGAATCAAATAGAAAATTTACAATGGAAGACTTTAAAGTCGTTTTAGAAAATTTAAAAAAAACAATTAATGTTCGGTTAACAAGTGTACAGAATTTACAATTGACCAAAGAAGAATTAGACAAACCCGAATATTATAGAAAAGAAAAAGAAATAGCTGAAAGCAAAGATAAATTAAATAATCAAAAGGAAATTGTCGTAAGAACTATGGAACTAATAAAGAAAGAAATAGAACTTCTATTATCTAACGTTATTTATAAACAATTATACAAAAAGGATACTATTCAAGATACAATGAAATATATTATACAACTGGATTTGGATCAAGGTATAGATAAAAGCGAACATAGCTATCAAAACCTAATGAAAACGGGATTTTATAAGGATTTAAAAAGTTATACCGAAGGAGCATTATTAAGATATTATTATAATCAAAAAACTTCAGAAGATCATCAAAAAATAATAGATTTTGTAACTAATTGGATACATACTTATGCTAATGAAGATGAAAAAATATTGTATGAGAATTATGTCGCTTTTACAACTAATAGAACTAGATTAATTAAAGACCTCGCAAGTAATAGTGAGAATAAATACAATTACAGTGTTGAATCATTCTATAATAAATGTATTAAAACCGAAAATTGTGAAGGTGTCGGAAGTAAAATAAACAGACAATTTATTATTGATAATATTAGAGAAACATTACGAGAATACGACGATATAAAATCTTCATATTTAGAAGAATTTAAAAAACGACTTCAATATTTAGAGCTAAATGAATTAGAAGAAACTTATATAAAACTCCAAACAGATAGACAAGGAACTATCAGTAATATTTTAAATAAATCTATTGATAATAGAAGATTTAAGTCCCGAAATATTAGAGCGAATAATATATGGAAACAAAGACATTTGAGAAATAATTCAAGGGGGTGGAATAATAGGAGACGAACGTCATGGAATAGTGGACGTAATAGTAGGAAAGACCAATTAAAAGAACGTGTCGCTAAAGAACTCTTAGATGAACGTCAGAAATACAAAATTATATATGTCAAGGGTGGAGACTACAATGAAACATTAACAGTTCTTTATAAAAAAATTCATGAACTTGATCATAAATCTGTAAAAACTACATTAAACGAAGGCGATACAGAAAGTTTTATAACAAATACATTACTGTTTCATCATGCGAGCGCATATTTTAAGGCTGGTGTGAGACCCGAACGTCAAAACGAAAAAAGGAAAATAATAGAAGATTTTGTTACTAAATGGTTTGAAGATATAACACATGGTACGACAGACGAAATTATAAAAAGATTTAAAATGTTTATAGTAACCCATAAACACAATCTCTTTATAGAAAAATTAATAAAATCTTTAAGAGCGAATGACGGTGATATTGGTGAATATTTAG
>Ga0114996_10007819_pt1 | contig 12013 bp, 9 predicted proteins | sample ArcticOcean_MG_C_4_FD_87039 | JGI IMG/M metagenome (GOLD analysis project Ga0114996, IMG submission 87039) | Marine microbial communities from western Arctic Ocean - ArcticOcean_MG_CB4_134 | ecosystem: Environmental > Aquatic > Marine > Oceanic | place: Arctic Ocean: Canada Basin | collected... | reverse complement strand
ACCGCTTTGCCCAGGAGGCCTTCGACAATTTTTTTGCCGTGCCCGCCCCACCCACCGCGCCCAAGGTGCGCGCCGCCGCCAGCGATCGGGCCATAAGCCTCGATTGGGGATTTGATCTGCAAGCCCTGGCCGCCACCGAAGAAACGCCGAGTGGTGCTTTTAGTTTTGAGGGGTATAACGTCTACCAATTCCCCGCCATCGAAGCCGATCTCTCGCAGGCTCGCAAAATCGCCACCTACGACCTACAAAACGGCATCACCACCATCCTGGGCCTGCAACTCGACGATACCTCTGGAGAAGCGGTGCGCCTGCCTTTGCAGAGCGGCCGCGACTCGGGGCTGCAATGGGTCGCCCGCATCGAGCGCGACGCTTTTCGCGATCGCCCCTTGGCCAACGGCCAGGCCTACTACTTTGCCGTCACCGCCTACAGCCACAATCCCGATTCCGATGCCATGGTCACCACTTTGGAGTCGCCGCCGCAGAAAATTGTAGTTGTGCCCCAATTGCCGGTGCCGGGCATCCAGCGCCCAACCGATTTGGGCGATGAACTGCCCGTCGTGCAGATTCGCGGCACCGGCGATGCCACTGTGCAACCGCTCGTTATCGATCCGAGCCAATTGATCGACGCCACCTACACCGTGACCTTCAATGCCGACCTCTCGTGGAATTTGCTGCGCGACGATACGCCGGCCCTGACCAACCAAAACAATGTCGCCCTCGACGAAAGCTATCTGGCCCTCGACGGGGTCCAGGTTAAAGTCGGCGGTTTGCTGCAAAGTGCCCCCGCTACCTTCACCAGTGCCGAGGTTACAGTTGACGCCGATCCCACCGATGGCGATCTGGTGTTTTGGGGCGACGGCTCAGTATTTGACGAATTTGATGACGGCCACGCCGCCACGTTCTGGGAGGAAGGCGGCAGCGCCGACGCCTTATTGCTGGGCCGCAACCTGGAAATTCGCTTCACTGGTATTTGGAACGACGAGCGCAGCGCTATCGTTTCTGGTGGCTCCATGGTTACCCTGGCTGGCATCGACCCCGGCTCAGCTGAACGCAGTCTCGATGCCCACCCGCTGCGCCCGGCTGACGCTCCTGCCACCGGCCCCTTCTTGCAACACGTCCCCTTTGAGATCTGGGATGTCGAAGACCCAGCCGCGCCGCGCCAGCTCAATGCCGCTTTCTTTGACCGCGGCGCCGACGGCTCGCGCAATCAGTCCACAGTTGCCTACCATCAGACCTACAACATGGTTGGCCGCGACTACATCACTGTTATTGCCACTGCGTACGACCCCAACCAGATCCACCAACTCAGCGACGAAAACGCCACCTGGGTCCTGTTCTTTCGCCAGAGCGGCGCATCGGTCTGGTCCACTGATGATGTGCTGCGTCTGCAATTTCCCAGCCCCATTGTGCCCGGCGAAGACGAATTCCAATTCACCACTCGGGCCGAGTCCTTTTCTTTAGAAGCTGCTCGTCTCGATGTCGACCGCATTAACGTCTTCCCCAATCCTTATTACGCTGTCAACCAGGCCGAAACCAGCCGCCACGACCACTTTGTCACTTTCAGCCATCTGCCGCAGAAGGCGACGATTCGCATTTTTGATCTGTCCGGAAATCTGGTGCGCACTTTAGAAAAAGACCATCCGGAGCAATTCTTTCAATGGGATCTCAACAACGACAACGGCCTGCCGGTGGCCAGCGGTATGTATATCGCTCATATCGAAATGGCAGAGATCGGCAAGGCTAGGCAGCTAAAGCTGGCCATTATTCAAGAGCAGCAATTTTTGGAGAATTTTTAAAACCGTGATTCGTCTACTCCACCCGCTCGCCCTCATCTTGGTTGTTCTATTGGGCACTGATCTGCACGCCGCCGGTCAGCTGCGTGCAGGTACTGCTGCGGGCACCGAATTGCTTATCCCCGTCGGTGCCCGCGACATCGCTTTGGGTGGTTCTTCCATCGCCACTACCTCGGGGCTCAGCGCTCTCCACTGGAACCCTGCGGGGCTGGCCCGTGCCTCCAGCCGCTCCAATGCGCTCTTTTCTACGATGTCATACCTAGCCGATATCCGCGTCAATTATATCGCTGCCAGCACTCGCCTTGCTTCTGCAGGCTCCGTAGGTCTGCATGTCAAAACGCTCGACTTTGGCCAGATCCCGGTCACCACCGAAACTTCCCCTGACGGCACCGGCGCTACTTTCTCGCCGACCTTTCTCACTCTGGGGCTGACCTATGCCCAGACTCTTACCGACCGCATTACTCTGGGTGCCACCGGTCATTATATCGTCAACCGCATCGAACGCGCCAGCGCTACCGGCCTTTCCTTTAGTGCCGGCCTGCAATATGCCAATTTAGCCGATATCCCCGGCCTCGACTTGGGCGTTACTCTCAAACACATTGGCACCCGGATGCAATTTGACGGCCCCGCCTTGCTGCGCTCTGGCCAGCTCGACGGTCTGCGCCGTCCCAATGCCGTTTATAAGGTAGAGGCTAGCTCTGCCGACCTACCTTCTACTTTCGAAATCGGTCTGGGTTACCACCGCGCCCATGCCGGCCCTGGCCAAGTGCGATTGACTTCTCTCTTCCGCCACGACAACTTTGCTGCGGATCAGTGGAAGTTGGGCAGTGAATATATCTACAACGAATTCTTCTCTATACGCGGAGGATTCGACTATGCCGCCGCTACAGCTACCGATTACCTCTTCGGCACCAGCTTCGGCTTTGGTCTGCAATTAAATGTGGGATCGTTCGAGGATGTAAAATTAGATTATGCCTACACTACAGTCGACCACTTCGACGCCCTCAACACCTTTACCTTCCAGGTCGGTTTTTAATCGGCGCGATTTGCGGGCGCCACCAGCTCATCAATCAAACTTAGGAGAAAGACCCTGGAAAAGCGGTATCTTCTTGATCGTTTCGATTAATTCTTTTTTTGCTGGTGCAGCCATAGATTTCCCGTGTTAATATCTTTTACTTTTATCGGTAATACTCAGCGCAAAAGTAGTAGTTTCTTCATATCCGCCTGGTCACCGGTTTGCAAATGGTAGATGTAGATGCCGCTGGCCAGCGCTTGTCCGCTGTCGTCGTGCCCATCCCATACTGTCCGACGTGATGCCGGCGGGTTTACCCCACAATGTGCCGTTGTCGTCGCGGCCCGGACCTAGACCTGTGAGAAAATCGCCCATGGTCGAAGTCGACCCATCTGGCTCGGCAAAAATCGCTACCACTTTTAAACCTGGTACGACTGAGAGATTGCCCTGTACCTTGCCGCCGTGCAGCGCCACAAAAACAGCATGGCGGTAGTCGTCGGGAAAGAGGGGATGCTCGTAGATGTGTAGGCCCAGCGGCGCCTGATGTGCGGGTACCAATGCCGCCGGTCGCTTCATCGTTGCCACCCGGGCACTGTCGGCCGCAGTAAAGGGTGCAATGCGCTCAAAGCCGCCGATTTTTGGATCGATCCATACCTGGTAGCCGTAAGCTAGGGGATACCCCATGAAGTCGCCTTCGCGAATGACATCGATCCACTCCGGCGGAATGTTTGCCCCGCCCAGGTCAAAGTGGTTGTGCGTGCCCCACAGCTCATTGGTCAACGGGTGCATATCCAATCCCACTACATTGCGCATGCCGGTGGCACATTGAGCACGGCGTTCTGTGGCACCTGATTCCTAAACTTGGTCGGTATCACCACTTCTACTGGTTGCAAATGGAGATCCACTTCTGGAGCAATCTGGAAGCTGCCGGGCGGGTAATCCTCCTGGGCGCCTACGATAGCGGCAGATAGCGGCAGGGCGAAGATGGCGAAAACTGGGAGATAGCGGCTCATTTTATACTCTCCTGAGGGCATTTCTCGTTTCCGTTTAGCAAATTTACCGCTGTCCGAAAGGTTTCGCCTCCACCTGGCCCAAATAGAGCCACAGCGCTTTTAATTCGTCGTCGTTAAAGGCGGCAAAACTGCGCGGCATGGCTTTGTCAATCTCGCTGCCGTTGGGCCGTTGGGCTTGGCGCATGGCTTTGAAGAAATCCGCCTCGCTCCACTTACTCAGCCCGCTGGCCTTGTCTGGTGTCAAATTAGCCGCCGCCGGCCATTTTGGATCGCCGCCGGGAATGGGCCCGCCGGACAAGCCTTCGCCGTGGCAGCCGAAACAATTAAATGCCAGATATTTGCCATACTCCACGGTTACGCCGGGAAGTGGTGCATCGGGCCGCGGTGCCCGATGGTCGATTACTTCGGCCGCAAGGGGTAATTTTCCGCTCATGATCAGCATGCGGGCGATGGGACCGTAGCTATTGGTTTCTACTGTATTGTCCACCGGCGGCACGCTCTTGACATAGGCGATAAGACGGCCCAGATCGGCGTCGCCTAGGTAATAATAATCCTGCGACGGCATGAGGAAGAGTGGTCGTCCGCCCGGCGCCACGCCGTGGCGAATAGCCCGCACCCAATCGGCGTCTGAGTACGCGTGGGTAGGACTAGTGGGCGACGGCGTTAAATTGGGACCGCGAATTTGGCCCATGGCCGGATTGTCCATAATGGTATAACCGGCCAGGTTTTCTCCGTGACAGTCGAAACAGCCACGCGTCCGTGCCAGGTGTTTGCCTTTCTCGATAGAAGCTTTGCCAATAGGCAAGACCACTTCTTCAGCCGGGATCACGTGGATGGCATCCAGTTTCATACTGCTGCCGGTATAGATGACCAGTACGACGATCAGAAAAAGACCGACCAGTCCCAATAAAATTATGAGGATCCATTTCTTCATGGTGTTCTCTCCACTTATTTGGGTGTCAATTGCTGGATTGTTTCTGCGCTGGTGGCGATCTCCTCCCAATCCCACAATTGCGGAATGAACTTTACGTCTGCCCACAGTTGCGCCTGGTCGGCGTAGTGCGGGCTGGCCGGATGGCCCGAGGCGCCCAGTGGCACAATCCAGCGCGATTTGCGCCAATCGGACGGATCGTGGATATAGCGGTTGACCGAAAGGCCGGTGACGGCAAATGAATTGCCAAACTCGTAGCTGCCGGCCAACGGCGTATCGCCGTCCCCGTGTACTGGCAACGAGGGGGGATCGAGCTGGTCGCCCAATTGCGGTAGAACGGCTGCCAGCGGATGGCGCGGCCGGGTGCAGTGTAGGCGGCCCCATTGCCACTGTGCCATATCGTCGCCCAATTGTTCTTTCAATTCGGCCACTGCTTCTTTTAAGGCTGCCGTCAATGCTGTATTCCAATCCACATCGGGTGGTAGCAACTCCGTCGAGCCGCGTTCCAGATCTCGGGTCATTTCCAGTCTGATAAGACGCAAATGCGCATCGCCGCCGGCTATCCCTGCCCATACCTCTGCGGCGCTATCGCCTAGCAGATATTCAGTTATTCGGCGCGTCAGTGCGGCGCGCACCTTGGCGTAGATAGACGGTTGTACCTGGTCGCGTTCTATCTTACAGTCCCATTGGCGCAGCAATTCTAAGGCTTGGGCGCAATCCTCGTCGGGTGGCTCTATATTGGTCAGCGCGGCGGTGAAAACGCGCGCTGGTAACGATAGGCGCTCGGCGTGAATGCTGCCCATATCTTCTACTGTAGCGGCGCCTTGCTTTAATTCGAGAATGCGGCTCTGGATGCGCCGGGCGCGAAAATCTGGACTGGCGTACAAATTCACATAATAAGGATAGTCGTGGGCGGCCACTCGCTGGTTGCAAGTAATGGCGTAGCCCACTTGCGGATTGATGGCCTGCGGCAATTCTTCTTGTGGGATGTATCCTTGCCATTCGTGCTCACCGCTCCATCCGGGTACGGCACGCCAGCCGTTGGCGGCATCGCGGATGGGAATTTTGCCCTCGTGCAAATAACCAAAGTTGCCGTGCACGTCGGCCACGGCGTAATTGTTGACCCGGTCGTTCCACTTGCCAAAAGCTGTGTGTAACTCGTCTACCGAGTGTGCCCGCATGGCGTCGCGGGCGGCGTCGGCCCACGGCGTGCCTTCGATGAGACCGGGATCGCTGATAGCTAGGCCCTGGCCGTGGCGCGGATCGCCGGCAATGACCGGCCCGTGGTGGGTAATGGTTATTTGCAAGGCTACGGGATCGGCGTGGCGCACTTGGATTGTTTCTTCGAGTACCTCTGCCGCTAACCACTGGCCTTTGAACTCGTACTGGCGGCCGCTGGCCCCCTCGCGAAAGCGCTCGATAAATAGATCCTGGGTATCGGCAGAGCCATAGGTCATGCCCCAGCCCACGTGCTCGTTGTGGCAGAAGTGCAGCGCTGCGGGCATGCCCGGCACCGAATGGCCGATGACAGTGAATTCTGGACATGCCAGATGCACCTGGTAGTAGACACTGGGTGTGTCTAGGGCGCGATGCGAGTCGCCGGCTATCAGCGGCTGCCCCGATTCAGTAAATGCCCCGGAAATTGCCCAGGCGTTGGAGCCGGGATCGGTCTCATTGAGCCAATTGGCGGCGGCGGCGGCTTTGTTTAATTCGTCGAGGCCATCTAGGGGCTCCCCTTTGTAGACCTCGCCAGGTGGCACGGTGAGCAGGTGTCCCTGGGGATAACCGCGCATAAGGCGCGCTAGGTTTGTGGCGGCGCCGGCCTGGGCTAATTGGGTGCGCAAGAGTTTGGGTTCAAAAGTACCAAGTAGGGTATTGCGCATCTTGTACACTGCTAGGCAATGCCAATTTTCCCAGGGTTCGGGGTCTTGTTCCAGTATCTTATATTCGATTGGCAGGGATTTGGTTGTGGTGATAAAGGCGTTGACCCCGGCCGTATAGGCGTCGATCATGGTCTGCGTTGCTGGATTTGAACAGGCGTAGTCCAGTGGCGCCGTGCGTCCCATGCCGGCGGCGCGCAATAACCGATCGCGTTCGATTCCGGAGGCCCCGGCAAACTCCGCCCATCGCCCTAACGCCTGATGCCGATCAAAGTCCATGTGCCACAATCTATCCTGCGCTGTGACAAAACCCTGGGCGAAGAATAGGTCGGGTTCGTTTGCGGCTTTGATGTGGGGAATGCCCCACGAGTCGCGGTAGACGCTGACGTTTTTTTTTAACCCGTACAATTCCATTGTAGTGGTCACATCGGGCAGGGCGGCGCTCAAGTCACTTTGGCTGATTTGCACAGATTATATCCCATATTTTTCGCCAGCCGGATTGCTGTCGCCAGGATGGTAGCCATTTATTCGCCTCAACGCAAGACCTTCGACTTGGCAGCTTGATATAATCTCTATAGTTTAGCTATGCCGTCTCGCACCCCTTCCCCCATATGCCATGCTGCGTCGCATTTTAAAACGCTTCTTCATTGCCCTACTCAGCTTCGCCGCTGCTTTCTATGCCACCGCCGTGGTGCGCTCTCATCCGCTCCCTGATCACCCTTTTGCCCCTGACGGCAAGGTCCTGACTATTGCCCACCGAGGTGGCCTTCACCTGGGACCCGAACACACCTTGCCGACCTATACCCGCGCTGTCGAAGTCGGCGTCGATGTGCTGGAAATAGATCTCTGCATGAGCAAAGATGGCGTGCTCGTGGCGATCCACGATTGTAGGGTTGACCGCACCACCGACGGCCGCGGCGCGGTGGGCGACTTGACCTTGGCTGAGTTGAAAAACTTCGATGCTGGTTATCATTGGTCCATGGATGGCGACAAAACCTTTCCAGCGCGCGGCCAAGGTTACGTCATTGCCACCCTTGAAGAAACTCTCGAAGCCTTCCGCGATCAGCTCATGGTTATCGAGATCAAATCCGACGAGCCAAGCATAGCGGCAGACCTCTGCACTAGTCTGCGCAATTTTCACAGAACCGATAAAACGATTGTAGCGTCGTTCTACGGCGATGTAACCGATGCTTTTCGCGCCGCTTGTCCAGAAGTGTCGACAGGTGCTACCGGTGGCGAAGTTGTGACCTTCGTTGTGCTCAATTTCTTTTATCTCGACGCCGCCTTCCAAGCGTCCGCCCAGGCTTTCCAAATGCCCTTCCGCCTGGGGCCTATCGAACTGGTTAACCGCCGTTTTATTGAAGCCGCTAGGAACCACAATGTGGCCGTACACGTCTGGACTGTAAACGATCCAGAAAAGATGCGAGATTTAATCGCCGCCGGTATCGACGGCATCATTACCGATGAGCCGCAAAGTTTGCTAGAATTATTGGATCAAACAAATTTATGACCATCATTAACTAAGCCGATAAAATATATGAGCGAACGGACCATCCTCTCTGTTAACAAACTGACCAAAGCCTACCGCAGCGGCGACCGCGATCTGCCGGTTTTGCAGGATATCACCTTTCGCATTGCCCAGGGCACCTCCTGTGCTATCGTCGGCGCTTCGGGCAGCGGCAAAACTACGCTCTTAGGGCTGTGCGCCGGTCTCGACCAGCCTACCGATGGCACCGTCACTCTTGATCAGATTGGCCTCAACTATCTCGATGAGGACGAGCGCGCCCGGGTGCGCAGCGAACACGTCGGTTTCATCTTTCAGAACTTTCAGCTCATCCCGACTTTGAGTGCCCTCGAAAACGTCATGGTCCCGCTTGAATTGCGCCAAGCGCGCCAGGCTCGTGACCACGCCGCTGATTTATTAGAGCGCGTTGGTTTGGGCGACCGCTTACATCATTATCCGGTGCAATTATCCGGTGGCGAGCAACAGCGCGTCGCCATCGCCCGCGCTTTTATTAACCGCCCCCGCATTCTTTTTGCCGACGAGCCCACCGGCAATCTCGATGCTGATACCAGCGACACCATCGCCGACTTGCTTTTCGACCTCAATCGCGAATCCGGCACCACTTTGGTGTTGGTGACCCACGACATGGACCTGGCGCACCGCACCCAGCGCGTCATCCAGCTCAGGGGTGGTCGTATCATCGCCGACTTTGCTACCGACGAGCAGAGCGCATGAGCACGGACCGGATCATCCACTACCGCAGCGCCAATTTCTGGCGTCGTGCCAACCCGGTTTGGCTGGTGAAAATGGCCTGGCGCGATAGCCGCACCCACCGCGGTCGCCTGCTGCTCTTCGTCTCTTCTATCAGCATCGGCATTGCTGCCTTGGTGGCGATGAACACGCTCAAAAATACTATGGAGCACAATATCGACGCCCAGGCCAATGTGCTTTTGGGCGCCGATATAGAGGTTAGTTCCAACCAGCCTTTTACCGAGGTTGTCGAGGAACTTTTTTCTAACCTCGGTGGTCAGCGCTCGCGCCAGGTGCGTTTTTCCTCTGTCGTCTTCTTCCCCGCCGCCGACCGTATGCGCCTGGTCCAGGTGCGCACCCAGGATGGCGACTTTCCCTACTACGGTAAGCTCACCACCGACCCGCCCGCCGCGGCCACTGCTTTTACTGAGGGCCAGGGTGCGCTGGTCGACCACAATCTCATGCTGCAGTTTGAGACCGAGGTTGGCGATTCTGTCAAAGTGGGCGCTCTGACCTTTCGCATCGCCGGCCGCCTGCTGAAAATTCCTGGAGAGACGGCGGCGGCGGGCAATTTGGAACCGCGCGTCTACATTCCCGGCGCTTATTTGGAAGAAACGCGCCTGGTGCAGCGCGGCAGCCGGGTCTCTCATCGCATGTATTTTAAATTTGCAGAAGGTGAGGATGTTACAGCCCTGATAGAACGGGTGCAGCCGCAGTTTAAAGAACATCACCTCAACTACGAGACGGTGGCCAGTCGCAAGCGCAATATTGGCCGCCCGCTGCGCAACCTCTACCGCTTTCTTAATCTGGGCAGTTTTGTCGCCCTGCTGCTGGGCAGTGTGGGTGTGGCCAGCGCTATCCACGCCTATGTGCGCCAGAAGCTCAATACTATCGCCGTACTGCGCAGCTTGGGAGCGACCACTGGCCAGACGATGGGCATCTATCTATTGCAGGCCTCCTTCATGGGGTTAGTTGGCGTCGCTGCCGGTGCGCTCATGGGCACAGGTGTGGCATCCTTTCTGCCCGATGTGATTGGGGATTTGTTGCCCGTCGAGGTCGAATTTACGCTGGCGACGGTATCGTACGCGCCCCTGATACAGGGCCTCTATGTGGGGCTGGGCATGACCGTGCTCTTCGCTCTGCTGCCCCTGGTGTCCATTCGCCGCGTTTCGCCCCTGATCGCTCTGCGCTTCTCCTTTGAGGAAAGCGCTTTGCTCAAGAAAGAGCCGTTGCGCTGGGTGCTTTACTTGCTTATCGGCGGTGCCATCACCGCCTTTGCCATGACGCAGACGCGCACCTGGACGCGTGGGCTGGGGTTTGCTGTGGGTGTCTTCCTAGCTTTCGGTTTGTTGACTTTGGTGGCCCGCGGTTTGATCTATAGCGTGCGCCGCTTTTTTCCCACCTCTTGGAGTTACGTTTGGCGCCAGGGATTGGCTAATCTCTATCGACCCAATAATCAGACGGTCATGTTGCTGCTGGCCCTGGGGTTGGGCACCTTCCTCATTAGTACGCTCTACCTGACCCAATACGGCTTGCTCGATAATATTGACGAGATCACCAGCGGCAACCAGCCCAATATGGTGCTTATTGATATCCAGACTGATCAGCAGGAAGAGTTGGTAACTCTGATTGGCCAGCACGAGGTGCAGCTTATTGACCAGGTACCTATTGTTGCGATGCGTCTGCAAAGTATTAAGGGGCGGCCGGTCAAGGAGATCATTGAGAATCCCGATTCCAAAGTGCGGCGCTGGACTTTGCGGCGCGAGTATCGCACTACCTACCGCGACTATCTTTCAGACACCGAGACGGTAGTGGCCGGCCAGTGGCAGGGCACCGCTGGTGACACGGTCTACATCTCTATCGACCACAGCATCGCCGACGACCTGCAGGTGCAAATTGGCGACGAGATGGTTTTTGACGTACAGGGCGTGCCGATTGCGACGGTGATTGGCAGTATGCGCTCGGTCAATTGGCAGCGCATCCGGCCCAATTTCCTCGTGCTTTTTCCCGCCGGCGTGCTGGAAGAAGCGCCCAAATTCCATGTCTTTGTGCTGCGTAGTGCCAGCGCGGTGGCCAGTGCTGCCTTGCAGCGCGCTATTATGGACCCCTTTCCCAACGTTTCGGCCATCGACCTGCAACTCATTCTCGACACGGTCAATACCTTGCTCGACAAGGTGGCTTTGGTTATTCGTTTTATGGCTTTGTTTAGTGTTGTTACTGGTTTGCTGGTCTTGCTCGGTGTCATCACTAGTAGCCGCTACCAGCGCATTGAAGAAAGCGTGCTCTTGCGCACTTTGGGTGCTGTCCGCAGCCAGGTCGTCAAGATCATGACCTTGGAGTATTTCTTCCTGGGTTTTCTAGCCGCTTTTACTGGACTGGGCCTGGCCGTGGCTGGCACCTGGGCGCTGACCTACTTTGTTTTTAATATCCCTTTCGTGCTGCCTTTTCTGCCCCTGGCGCTGGTGTTGGTAGCGGTCAGTGGTTTGACCGTAGTGGTCGGTTTGCTCAGCAGCCGCGGTATCCACGATAGCCCCCCCTTGGAAGTGCTGCGGTCGGTGGGATAGAGGGTAGTCAAGGCTCGATTCAGCGGACATTGTTGTTTGGGCTAAAACAGATATGAAGGATACTATTCCGTATTATTATAATGGGTAATAATCCTTCCCATTCCATCTTAAGGAGAATACCCATGCATACGATTAAAGTATTATTAAGTGCTATGGCTACAATGGCAATGGTGGGTTGCGGTGCAGAAGATCCCGTATCAGTATCTTCTTCGCAAGAGGAGGATGGCTCTCTGCAAGTGGCCAAACTGACTATATCAGGGGGTACAGCAGGAGGTAGTCCTTTTTTCGACCCGCATCGGCAAGAAGGCTGGAAGGAACAGCTGACCCAGGAGGCTTGACCGTTACCACCAGTGGGGTGGGAGGAACCAATGAACGAGCTCCAGTGAGGAGGCCGGATGAGGGAACTTCGCTTAAGGAGCCTAGCACGGATAATACGCGTCTGATAAGAGGACACTGTTCGCTGAAACCTAGCGCTTAGGCGGCCTTTTTCAATCTTGCTGGCTCTGGATAAGACATGGGCAACACCTTGATTTTTTGCTGGTCTAGGAGGGCTGGAAACAAAGGGT
>Ga0114996_10007818_pt1 | contig 12014 bp, 4 predicted proteins | sample ArcticOcean_MG_C_4_FD_87039 | JGI IMG/M metagenome (GOLD analysis project Ga0114996, IMG submission 87039) | Marine microbial communities from western Arctic Ocean - ArcticOcean_MG_CB4_134 | ecosystem: Environmental > Aquatic > Marine > Oceanic | place: Arctic Ocean: Canada Basin | collected... | reverse complement strand
CGGTCGAATCCCAAAAGAGACGCCGCTGCGACCGCGGCTCCAAGCAAAAGGTGCGTCACCTGACGCCATCGAAAATTAACAATCATGTCCGTGTCTCCTGGTCCGGCTTTAGCTGAGGCCCAAATTTCGTATCTGAGTATTGCACGCAGGATGCCAACTCACAACCCCACGAAATCATTAGAATCACGGGTTTTTGCGGGATTTGTTTGTGGGTATTATATTCCCATTGGTGTGATATCGATCACATCTACGGGCTTTTCGCAGGAGGTCGCGGCGCAGAGCGTGAAGGGTGCATCCGTGTCCGGAATGACCACGTACCCTGGCTCGTCCCCGCCAGTCGCCACGGCGAATCCCTCGAGGTTCTTCATGAAGGTCGGCTCGAAGGTGACGCAGACATCATCGCCCACGTTCTCGATGGCCACGCCGTCGGTGCAGCAGTCGTACCACTTCCAGGCGAAGTAGCCCTCGTCGAGGTCGATGGTGTCTTTGGAATGACCGTCGTCATCCTGCGCCGCTACCGTGCCCTGATCGAGACCCTCGACGTTCAGCACCAGGCGCCCTCCCGAGCCGTCGTCGATGGCGTCGTTGACGATGACGAGGCTCAAGACATCGTCCGAATCCCGGTAGAGCATGACGACCGAGTGGTCTGGCAGCTCCCATCCCGTATCGGCGCTCCAGGGGTTCACGTCATCGTAGCCGTAGAATGCCGCGACATCCGACTCGCCGACGACCGGCTCCACCTTCGCACGCCAATTGCCCTGGCTCACTGCGTAGATCGGCGTGAAGTCCTCATCCACCTCGCCATCACAATCGTCGTCGGCTCCGTCACAGTCGGAATCGTCCTCCGCCGGATCCCCGGGTGTGCAGGTGTCCAGCACGTCACCGTCCTGACAGACCGTGCGGGCCCTCGCCTTGCAGGCGCCCGTCCCGCAGTAGGTGGTCTCGGCGACGTAATCCTCGTCCGCCTCCCCATCGCAGTCCGCGTCCATTCCATCGCAGACCGCATCGGTGGTCGCGGGAATGCCGGGAGCACAGGTGTCGAACTCGACTCCCACATCGCAGACTCGCTCACCGGTCGCGCCGCAGGCGCCGACGCCACACTTCGTCTGAACGGAGAGGTACTCCTCATCCACTGCGCCATCGCAGTCGTTGTCCACGCCATCGCAGCTCATGTCATCCCCTGCAGGAACGCCGGCCTCACACGTGTCCATTTCCGCCCCGTCCTGGCAGACGAGCTCACCGTGTGAGAAGCAGGCTCCCACGCCGCAGTTCGTCTGCTGGGATGCGTGGTCCTCATCCACCTCGCCATCGCAGTCGTTGTCCACGCCGTCGCAGCTGATATCTGCGGACTCGGGCGGAAGACCCGGCTCGCATGTGTCCACTTCCGCGCCGTCTTCACAAAGGATGGCGCCCTTTCGGCTGCACAGCCCCTGCCCGCATTGGACCCCCTGAATCAGGTAGTCTTCATCCACTTCTCCGTCACAGTCGTCGTCCACACCGTCACAGCTCGCGTCCGACTCCGCCGGGATCCCAGACTCGCACTGGTCGAGCTCCACGCCCTCCGCGCATACCGTCTCACCCATCGCGGCGCACGCCCCGACCCCACAGGCCATGGGCATCGGCGCGAAGTCCTCGTCCACTTCCCCATCGCAATCATCGTCCACGCCATCACAGGTCGCATCCACGTCCGCGACCGCCTCACACGGCTCCACGCAAGTGGTATCGAGACAAATCGTGAATGGCTCGGTCCCTGGAAGCACCGCAGGCCCCTCCTCGCCTCCGGCCAACGCGAACCCGACGATTCCGTTGATCTTCGTCGGCGTCACCGTCACGCAGGACCCGGGCTCCAATCCCGACAGGGCGATCCCATCCGTGCAGCACCCGCTCCATTTCCAGGAGAAATCACCCTTCTCCAGGCTGTAGGTGTCCATGTTGTGGCTCGGATCATCGGCCTCGGCGATGGTCAACTGCTCAGCGCCGTCCAGGTGCAGACCCAGGCGACCCCCGCTGCCATCTCCTGCCACATCGTGGATCATCACCAGCGAAGCGACTCCCTCCGGATCGACATGCACCAATGACACCGAGTGATCCGCCATCTCGTAGCCCGTCGCGGCGCTCCACTGCTCCACGGCGCCATACGCGTAGAAACCAGCGGCGTCTGTCTCCGTTCTCACCACCGGAGCCGAAGCCGTCCAGTCGCCCTGGGTGATGGTCGCCACCAGACCACAGCAATCCTCATCGACTTCGCCGTCGCAATCATCATCTGCGCCGTCACACGTCGCATCATCCGCTGCCGCCTCGCCCGCTTCGCAGCTGTCCGCCTCGACCCCATCCACGCAGGCGATCTCCCCCGCTTCCTCACACGCGCCTTGCCCGCAGCTGCTGGAGAGCACCGCGAAGTCCTCGTCCACCGCGCCGTCGCAATCATCGTCGATGCCGTCGCAGCTCGCATCATTCGCCGCCGCCTCGCCCGCTTCGCAGCTGTCCAGCGCGATCCCGTCCACGCAGGCGATCTCCCCCGATGCCTCGCAAGCGCCCTGACCGCAGCTGCTGGAGAGCACCGCGAAGTCCTCGTCCACGGCGCCGTCGCAGTCGTCGTCGATGCCGTCACATGTCGTGTCCTCAGGCGCCGTCGCGACGCAGGCCGAAACCAGCTCCCCGCCCTCACAGGTCATCGGCTCCGCGATGGGACAGGCCTCCGCGCCGCAGGGACCGAGGTCACAAGCGCCGCCATTGTCCGCGCAGGATGTCACGCAGTGCGCATCCCATTGCACGGCACAGCAGTAGGGATCCTCGTCACAGACTGCCGCTTCACATCCGCAATCCTCGCATCCAGGTCCCTGGGCCGCCTCGCAGCCATCCGGGGAACCGCTGCTGCACGCGCCCTCGAGCACCTCGTCGCATTGCGCAACGCAGAGACCATCCCATTGGACATCACAGCACCAGGAGTCCTGCTCACACACTTCGGTCTCACACGCACAGCCATCACATCCGGGCCCAGCCTTCGGCAGACAGCCCGAGGGCTCCACGGGGCATTCCTCGCAGAGCTCCGGCGAGAAGTCCTCGTCCAGCGTTCCATCGCAATCATCGTCCACGCCGTCACAGGTGGTGTCGCCGAGAGCCGGGGCTCCGGGCGCGCAGGTGTTCACGATGGCCCCGGCATCACACGCCCACTCGCCCACTGCCCCGCAGGCGCCGACGCCGCATTGTGTCGAACCGATGGCGAAGTCCTCGTCCACGGCGCCGTCGCAGTCATCGTCCACGTCGTCGCAATTCGCATCCATCACGTCGTTCGGCTCACCGGGAGTGCAGTCGTCGAGGACCTTCCCTTCGACGCAGCTCGTGAGCCCACCGGCCGCGCACACACCCTCGCCACAGCTGGTCTCCACCGAGAGGTAATCCTCATCCGTCTCCCCATCACAGTCGTCATCGATGCCATTGCAGAGCGTGTCCGCTTCCGATGGCTCCGGGGCGCTGCACGTGTCGAAGAACTCGCCGTTCTGACAGGTGATCTGGCCGGTGGACACGCACTTCCCTGTCGTTCCGCAGGTCGTCTCGGCGCCTACGAAGTCATCGTCGGCCTTGCCGTCACAGTCGTCATCCACCCCATCACACTGGTCATCGATGGAGGCGAGGGGAGTCCCGGGAGTGCAGGAGTCCAGCGTGACTCCCTCGACGCAGTTCGTGATTCCGACAGCGCCGCAGACACCCTCGCCGCAGCCCGTCACGACCGGGAGATAATCCTCATCCACCGCGCCGTCGCAGTCGTCATCCACTCCATTACAAGACGTGTCCGCTGGCGACGGGGTCGGCGCATTGCACGTGTCGAGGACCGCGCCCGCCACACAGATCAGCTTGCCCGCGGCCACGCACTTTCCGATCGTTCCGCAGCTCGTGGGTGTGAACGCGTAGTCCTCATCGGCCTCACCATCGCAATCATCGTCCACTCCATCACACTGGTCATCGATGGAGGCGAGGGGCGCGTTCGGAGCGCAGCTGTCGGCGACCACCCCGTCCAAGCAGCTGGTCACGCCCGAAGCGACACAGGCGCCAGTACCGCAAGCGGTGGCCTCCGGCTGGTAGTCTTCATCGACCATCCCGTCACAATCATCATCCTGACCGTTGCACGATGTATCGGCTGACGCAGGCTCTGGCGCATCGCAGGTGTCGACAATCGCTCCGTCGATGCACGTCCAGGCGCCGACGGCCACGCACTTTCCAATCGTCCCGCAGGTGGTCACGGCGCCGACGTGATCCTCATCGGCCTCACCGTCACAATCGTCATCCACCCCATCACATTGATCATCGATGGACCCGAGAGGAGCCCCGGGAGCGCAGTCAATCGCGAGGACGCCCGCGACACAGCTCGTGCTGCCCTCCGCAGCGCAGGCACCCAGACCGCACGCGACGACCGATGAGATGAAGTCCTCGTCGATCTCCCCATCACAATCCTCGTCCACGCCATCGCAGTTCGAATCCGCGGGTGCCGGCTCCGGGGCCGCGCAGGTGTCGATCACCTCGCCAGCGGAACAGATCATCGCTCCCGATGCCTGACAGGCGCCCACGGTTCCACAGCTCGTCTCCTCGACCCCAAAATCCTCGTCGATGGCGCCATCGCAATCATCGTCCACGCCGTCGCAGCTCGCGTCTTCGTCCGCAGTGGGGATGCAGACCTCTTCGCAGTCCTCATCCACCCCGCCATCGCAGTCGGAGTCCAGACCATCGCAATCCGCATCCTCCGTGGAGGCCGGGCGTCCGGGGAAGCAGGTGTCGATCAGGATGCCGTCGTGGCAAAACGCCATGCCCGCCGAGACGCAGACGCCCTCACCACAGACCGAAGGACCCGTCACGAAGTCCTCGTCCATCTCCCCGTCACAGTCGCTGTCGATGCCATCACAGACCGCGTCATCATCCGCGGTCTTCTGACAACCCGGAATGCAGTCGGCACAACATCCGTCGTCGATCTCGCCGTCGCAGTCGTTGTCGACATCATCTCCGCAGAGCTCTCCAGTTGCAGGCTGTCCCGCCACGCAATCATCCACGATATGTCCGGACAAGCAGGAGACCGTCCCCGATGCCTCGCACCCGCCCACACCGCAGGTGCTCTTCTCGACGCCGAAGTCCTCATCCACGCTCCCATCACAATCGGAATCCACCCCGTCGCAGCTGGCGTCCTCGGTCTCGGCGGGAGCCCCCGGAACGCATTCCTCCATCTCCACGCCATCGACACATGCACTGACGCCGCTCGCGACACACGCGCCGGTACCGCAGCTCACGGTCGCAGCGACGAAGTCCTCGTCCACAGCGCCATCGCAGTCGTTGTCGATTCCATCGCAGACGCTGTCGTCCTCCGCGGGCTCACCCGGGACGCAGCCATTGAACAGCTCGCCCGCGTCGCAGGTCACAAACCCCTCGGAAGCACACGCACCCACACCGCAGCTGACCGGGCCCGCCGGGAAATCCTCGTCCATGGAGCCGTCGCAGTCGTCATCCACTCCATCGCAGCTCATGTCTTCGTCCGTGGTCGGCGCCAACGGCTCGCAGACATCGAGCTGAACCCCGTTGGTGCAGCTCGTGCTCCCCGCGTTCACGCACGCGCCCACGCCGCAACTCGAGGTGCCAGGCGTGAAGTCCTCGTCGATGGACCCATCACAATCGTTGTCGACCCCATCGCAGGATGCGTCATCCGCCGCAGGATCCTTCGGCTGACAGGTATCCGTCAGGACCCCTTCCACGCAAAACGAGTTGCCGCTGTGCCCACAAGCTCCCTCACCGCACGTGGTCGGGAATGGAATGAAGCCCTCATCGATGGCGCCATCACAATCGTTGTCGACCCCATCACAGTTCGCGTCGTCCCCGAGAGAATCGCCGGCCTCGCAGGAGTCGAGGATCGCGCCTCCCGCGCAGATGGCCTGACCCGTCGCCGCGCAGGGACCCGTCCCACAGCTGGTCGCGTAGGGCACGAAGTCCTCGTCGTACAGTCCATCACAGTCCTGATCGACGCCGTCGCACGTCGCATCGTCTGCTGCGCCCCCGGGCACCTCGCAGGTGTCGATGACCTGCGCGTCGATGCAGCGGATGAAGCCCTCACCCGAGCAGAATCCGGAGCCGCAGGTGCTCACGGTCACGACAAAATCCTCGTCGGCGCTTCCATCGCAATCGTCATCGATGCCATCACATGTCGTGTCTTCAAAGGCGCCAGCATCGGGGCTGCACACATCCTGCTCGACGCCGTTGTTGCATGTCGTCGTCCCGGAGGTCACGCACGCGCCCGTGCCGCACGTGCTGATTCCGGGGATGAACGCCTCATCGATCTCCCCATCACAATCATCGTCCTTGCCATCACAGTCGGTGTCCGGCTGTGGATCCTGAGGCACGCACGTGTCGTTGAGTTGACCCCCCACACAGAACACGTTGCCCGTCTTGGCGCAGGCCCCGGTACCGCATGAAGACGACGAGATCACGAATTCTTCATCCGCCAACCCGTTGCAATCGTCGTCGACGCCATCGCAGGTGGTGTCGATGAGGGAGAGTTTGTCCCCCGGCGTGCACACGTCCTGCTGCACCCCGTTGATGCACGTCGTGGTCCCAGTCGCTGCGCAGATGCCCACCCCACAGTTGCTCTCCACCGAGACATAGTCCTCATCGGTCATGCCGTCGCAATCGTTGTCCTTGTTGTCACATGTGGAATCATCCGCTGCCGGCTCATGGGGAACGCAGGTGTCGACGATGTTTCCCTGCTGGCAGATGGCGTTGCCGAACTTCTTGCATGTGCCCGTTCCACACTGGGTCTGCTGAACCGTGTAGTGCTCATCGGTCAATCCATCGCAATCATCGTCCTGACCGTTGCAGTCCGAGTCATCGCCTGGCTTCTCTCCGGGGACGCAATCGGCGGTGATCATCCCGTTCGTGCACTCGGTGATCGCGCTCGAGGTGCAGGGCCCGATGCCACAGTTTACCGACCAGCCCTGAAAATCCTCGTCCGTGATCCCATCGCAATCGTCGTCCACCAGATTGCATGTATCGTCGTCGGGAGCCGGATTCTTCGGCGTGCAGGTGTCGACAACCGTGCCCTGCTGACACTGGGTGATTCCGTACTTGAAGCACCCGCCGATACCGCAGGAGGTCTGGACTCCCGAATACAGTTCGTCGACTGCGCCGTCGCAGTCGTCATCCACCCCGTCACAATCGTTGTCCGTACCTGTCTTCGGGCCCGGAACACACGTGGACAGGGTCGCGCCGTTCTGGCAGTAGGTCATCCCGCTGGCTCCGCACGCTCCCAGACCGCAGCTCGTGCCCACCGGGGAATAGTCCTCGTCCGTGATTCCATCGCAGTCGTCATCGAGGGCGTTGCACGTGCTGTCATCCGCGGCAGGCTCCTGGGGCTGGCAGGTGTCGTGCAAGGCACCGCCCACACAGAACACGTTGCCGTACTTCTTGCACAGCCCGATCCCGCATTGAGACTGATGGATCTTGTAGTGCTCATCGAAGACGCCGTTGCAGTTGTCATCGATCCCATCGCAGGTCAAATCAGGCTGCTGGGGATGAACGTTCGGATCGTTGTCGTTGCAGTCGTTGACGCAGCTGAGATACCCATCTCCATCGGCATCCGGGCAGTCGCCGCCAGATTGGGCCAGCGCCGAGCCAGCGAAGAGCCCGATGAGAAGGGCGGAGGTGGGGAGGAGCAGAATGAAGGAGCGGGTCGTCATTATTGTCGTCTCACAAGATGTCCAAGGGGCGCGTGGTAGATAAAAGCAACGGACGTGCCAGGATCCAGCCCACCCCAGCCAACACGCAAGTGATTGATACTATTGATATTATGCGCGGCCCGCTTGCGATGGGCCCCTCTCAGATGTGGGTCATCGCGAATCAGGTGGGTTTTTATTGACCCACATCGGATCGCAGCTCAACGCTCTCGAACGACCATGCCTCTCGCAGGAGAGAGCCTCGACGGAGAGGTTGTGAACTGGGCCCTGGTCGGGATATGCTCCAATCTCGCACATCACCCATCACTGCTCCGAAGAAGCAACCCGTGAGGAAACCTGTCATGACCACGATGAAAAGCACGTTCATCGCAGCGATAATGTCGCTGTTCCTGATCCCCGCAAGCACCTACGCACAAGAAGAGGGCGGTGAAGACACGACGGAAACACTCACAATCGAGTTCCACTCCAACAAGAACCTCGTGAGCTTCTCAGTGCTACCTGAGGACACAAGCTTTGAAGGGGTCTTTGGAACGTTTTACGGGAACAAGCTCAAGTCCATCGTCACCGAAGGTCAGATCGCCCTTCGTCTCGACGCCGGCCCCGATGAGGGGGCGTGGATCGGCAGTCTCGACTCGTTCGGCCGGGCCAAGGCGTACTGGGTGGATATCTTCCTCACCATCGAAGACGTCAGCCCCTTCGACCTCTCCATCGTTGGAGAAGCGACGCAGGAGAGCGTCGTGATCCCCATGCACACCGGTGACAACTGGGCCGCGTACCCTTGGACCGTCGACGTGCCAGTCGAAGGCGCCCTCGGGATCTACATCGCGGCCTTCGACGCGGTGAAGGGCGAGACAGATATTCACACCACCACGATCACCGATGGAGTTCCCGACAAGGGGGATCTCTCGATGAACTCGGGGCGCGGCTACATCCTCACCGCCAATCAGGACGTCCCCGACTTCCAATTCTATGAGTGCGAAGAATGCAACGGCGTCACCACATACGCCTACGGGTGCACGGATCCTCACGCGGTGAATACGGATCCCGATGCCGATTTCGACGATGGGAGCTGCGTCTATGACGTACCGGCTGGCTGGACAAATGGATACGTCAGCAGTCAGGCCTTCTACGTGTTCGACAACGTCTACGTCTCGTGTTCACCGCTGGCCGGAGAAGACAGCATCGGAGCGTTCGTCGACGGCGAGAATGTCGGCTACGGATTCCCCGATTCTCTCGGCTTCGTCACGGTGCCAGCGTTCAATGCCGAAGAGGGCTCCGCGGTCACCTTCAAGATCCACGACGCCGATCTCGGAAAGACGGTGGAGCTCTTGACCGCAGACCCGGTGACCTACACGGCCTTCAACCCCTCTGAAAATCAGCTCTGGGCGATGAATCAGATCACCATCTATGGCTGCATGGAAGAGAGCGCAAAGAACACATCGCTCATCGCCGAAGCCGCCATCAACAACTGCGCCCCGATCGTTCAGCAGACCACGAGCTGCGCGGATATCGGAGCCGAATGTGGCTTCATCGACAACGGATGCGGAGACATGATCCCCTGCGGAACATGTGATGATCCGCAGGTCTGCGGCGGCGGCGGAGTCGAGAACATCTGCGGATGCACAGCGCTGGAATGTGCAGACAACCAATGCGGCGAACATGACGACGGCTGCGGAGGCACCCTGGACTGCGACGGATGCGAAGAGGGCTTCGACTGCGCCGAGGATGGATGGTGCGTCTCCAATTGCGCTCCGTTGACGTGCGAGAGCGCCAACGCGGAGTGTGGAGAGCTCGACGATGGGTGTGGAGGCGTGCTGAATTGCGACGCTCTCGAGGGGGAAGATCCGGCCTGCGGCGATGAGGAGAGCTGCATCGACAACCAATGCGTCTGCGAACCATGGCAGTCCTGCGACGACCTCGGATACACCTGCGGCACGATCGATGATGGATGTGGAAACACCCTCGAGTGTGGCGAGTGCGAAGAGGGCCAGACCTGCACCGAGGCCCAGCAGTGTGAAACCGGCGAGGAAGAGACCGGCGAGGAAGAGACCGGCGAGGAAGAGACCGGCGAGGAAGAGACCGGCGAGGAAGAGACCGGCGAGGAAGAGACCGGCGAGGAAGAGACCGGCGCCGAGGAGACCGGTGAGGAAGAGACCGGTGAGGAAGAGACCGGTGAGGAAGAGACCGGTGAGGAAGAGACCGGCGCCGAGGAGACCGGTGAGGAAGAGACCGGCGCCGAGGAGACCGGCGAAGACACGGGAGACGCCACGGGCGGAGGCTCAAGCGGCGGCGGAGGAGGTTGTCAGACCACCTCACCCGCACCGGGCGCGCTCGGATTCGCGCTCCTCGGGCTCCTCGCGATCGTGGGACGACGACGACGCCGAGACGCACGGATCTGAGTCGGGGGAATCAGCCTTGGACCGAGCGTAGATCGAGCACCATCTCGATCGCGGTGCATCGGCAGGGTTTGCCGTCGAGCTTGCAGACATAGTCGATGTCGAACCAGTACTTCGGGTGCTCCGTGACCGGCTGGAATCCCAGCCGCGTCAGGTAGCGGAAGGACGAGTTGTGCGGAGATTCCTTCCAACAATGAGCCACGACCAACGCCGCACCATGGACAACCAGCGCCTCGATCGAAGCCAACGCGAGGCGCCGGCCAAGCCCATGGCCCATGTAGTCCTCCGCGACGAAGCACGACTGGAAATAGGCGGCCTCCTCCAGCGGCGCTGGCCATCGCTCCGGAGTGAGCCCGCTGCCCCGACCCTCGCTCCAGCGGCCCGGCGGAAAGGTGAATCGAAACGCCACGATGTCCGCGCCATCCAATGCGACCCAGGACTGGACGTGATCGCCATCCGTCGAGCGAGTTCGATACTCATCGACCAGAGACGGCGGGTAATAACCCGATCCCACGAGGACATCGGCGAGCGCCGAAACGGCGTCCGTGTCACTGGCTTGCATGGGCCGTACCTGCAGTTCCATGAGGCGTGTGTAGAACGCGACCGAACAAGATGCAAGCAGAGACAAACGCCGGCAACACGGGAGATCGACGGGTGAAATCGAGCCCTCCCGGCATCTCGACTCATGACTCCCAGGAGCCAGGCCCCTCGGTGCTCCTGCTGATCGGGCTGCACGGAGACGAGGCGGGTCAGGCGGAGGCGCCTGTACGTGCGCTCGTAGACGCAGTGCTCCTGCGTGGAACCGTGCGGGTCGTCCGCTGTTTTCCAGAGCAACCGGACCAACGCTGCGTTGGACCTCGGGAAGAAGACCCCAACCGCGCCTTCCCTCCCGACGACGCCCACATGGATCCATTCGCCCAACGCCAGCGACTCCTGATGCAGCTCGTGGAAGAAGCGGAGATCGTGATCGACTTTCATCGCTATCACCAGCGCTCCGGCGGGCCCATCGCCTTTCCGTTCGACTCCTGGGGCCAGCAGCTCGCCCAGCGGATCGGCATCACCCGAATCGTCCTCGGGCTCGTCGACACGGTCGATGGAGCTCTCGCGATGTGGGCGCATGATCGGGGACGCCAGGCCCTCGTGCTCGAAGCGGGACCAAAATCCTCGGGAGAAGACACGGATCACGACATCCTGATCGCAACACACGCGCTGCTGAAGGCCCTCGGCATGGCGAACTCTGGGCCGGTGGCCGCCTTCCGTGGCACATGGCCGGACGGACCAGCCCTCTTGCGATGTCACGGCGCTGTTGGAGCCGAAGGACTCACGCGTGGACAACAGCGATCACTGGACGAGGAAGAGCACCTCGGTCCCCTCTCCGAGCGCGTGATCGCGACGCTTGGGCTCAGCCCAGATGCCCGGCTGCTGATGATCAATCCCGATGCGGATCCGGTGGCCTTCGCGTGCCTTCCGGAGCCAGACATCACATCATCTTCTGGATCACCTGATGCTGCTCAGAGGCCCGATACGGGTTCGCGTCAAAGAGAAAGAGCACGCCAAATCCCGAGCCCGCGAGACCGCTCTGATCAGGATTCAGGCGATGCATGACGGTGGCATTCAACGCGATTCCGCGCGAACCGCGACCCATCTTGATCACCACGACCGCCCCGATTTCAGGCAGCGCTGAATCGGTCTGGATGAACGCGCCCTGGGCGCTGATGTCCGTGATGTAGGCTGCCTGGTCCACATTTCCCTGCCGCACCAGAATCCGGCGCAACACTACGGTCCGGTCCACACGCCGCCGTCGATCGCTCGACTGCTGAACGGGAATCGCGGCGGCAGCGGGCGTGCCGTGAGAAGGAGCCGCCGCCGGAGCATTCGATGGGGCGACTGCGGCGATATCCACGCTATTCAT
>Ga0114996_10007817_pt1 | contig 12017 bp, 9 predicted proteins | sample ArcticOcean_MG_C_4_FD_87039 | JGI IMG/M metagenome (GOLD analysis project Ga0114996, IMG submission 87039) | Marine microbial communities from western Arctic Ocean - ArcticOcean_MG_CB4_134 | ecosystem: Environmental > Aquatic > Marine > Oceanic | place: Arctic Ocean: Canada Basin | collected... | reverse complement strand
GTGCAATGGGTGAAGTACACCGCCCGCGGATTCCGAAACAAACAGAACTTCATCAACGCCATCTACTTCCACTGCGGAGGCCTGAACCTCGCCCCCTAGCCACTACAATGCCGGAAGACCCAAAAAATCAATCACATTCAGTACCCAAGATGTTTTCCAGTCGAAAAACTTACAACAACCTGTTCCACAACATATCGGGCCATGAAGGATAAGCGTAACTATGCCCCAACCGGGGCCATAACAAGACAAAAGAATTCCTGGATCGCGTCCTTTCGGCCACGCCGGGCGCTCCACTCACCGAAAGTAGATGCCCTAACCCGCCCTGCCCACGGTGCGGCGAGGCGAAACCCGGGATGCGCAGCCCTTTGACAGCGCATTGCCAGACCGCCACAATTAGAGCGTGGCTGAGCCGATTCGAATCATTGAGTTCTCCGACTACCTTTGACCCTGGTGCTACCCTGCGGCCGTGCGCCTGCAGAAGCTGCAAGCCCAGTTCCAAGGGGCAATCTCGGTTCAGTGGCATCCGTTCGCGCTACGGCCTGAGCGAAACGCCTCGCCTTTCGAGTTCAAAGGCAGCTACGTCGAACGCGGCTGGAAGAGCGCGGCTTTGATGACCCGCAACGACGGGATTGGCTACCAGATGTGGGATCAACGCCCCTTGCCGCGCTGGAGCCTCCCGGGACTTTATGCCGGGACCGCCGCGCAGCGTCAAGGGGCTCGGCTTTTCGAGCATTTTCACCTTGACATGTTCGCCGCCTATTTCGGCCGCGGCGAAGACATCACAAGCAAGGAAGTGGCCGTCGAAGTTGCTCGCGGCAGCGGACTCGATGTGGACCGTTTTTCGCAGGACGTCGACGACGAGGAGCTGCAAGCCGAAGTATTCAAGAAGGTCATCGAGGCGATGAGCGTCTACCCGGTCAGCGCGGTTCCAACCGTCATGATCGGCGGCGGTAGTACGGTGCAAGGCGCGGTTCCGGCCGAAGACTATCTCGCGGCCCTCGGCAAAGCCGGCCTCAACGTAGATGCAGCCGCGCTGAATGCCGATTCGTCTCAAGTGATCAGCTCCGGCTGGGTGGGTCTGGACAAGATTGGGGAATAGCCTGCTCAAGCGTTCCACGGCGGCCCAACGGACTAAGGTTGGCCCAGAGCGAAAATCCTGCAAGAATATCTAGTTCCGCCATGCGCCAGTATCTCGACCTGTTACAGGACATCCTCGACAACGGCGTGGTCAAGAGTGACCGCACCGGCACGGGCACTCGCAGCCTCTTCGGGCGCCAGATGCGCTTCGATTTACGAGAAAGCTTTCCGGTTCTGACGACGAAAAAGTTGCACCTTCGCTCGATCATATACGAGCTGCTGTGGTTCATCCGCGGCGAAACGAACATCCGTTATCTCAAGGACAATCGCGTGAACATTTGGGATGACTGGGCGGACGATGAAGGAGAGCTGGGTCCGATCTACGGGCGCCAATGGCGCTCGTGGCCCGCGCCCGACGGGAGGACGATTGACCAGCTCTCCGACGTCATCGACCAAATCAAATCGAACCCTGATTCTCGGCGGCTCATCGTGAGCGCCTGGAATGTAGCACAAATACCGGAGATGGCACTGCCGCCTTGCCATGCGCTGTTTCAGTTCTATGTCGCTGGAGGCAAGCTGAGCTGCCAGCTTTACCAGCGCAGCGCCGACGTCTTTTTGGGCGTGCCATTCAATATTGCTTCCTACAGTTTGTTGACTGCGATGGTGGCTCAGGTAACAGGCCTTGAGCCCGGGGAGTTCGTCCATACCTTCGGTGACGTTCACCTATATCTCAACCACATCGACCAAGCGCGGCTCCAGCTCACGCGAGAACCACGCGCGCTGCCGACCCTGAATATCAATCCAGCCGTTAGGAGCATTTTCGACTTTCGGCATGAAGACTTCTCGTTGGAAGACTACGACCCCCACCCCAATATCAAAGCGCCGATTGCCGTATGACTCTTTCCTGCATCGTTGCCGTGTCGGAGAACGGCGTGATCGGCCGCAACAAGAACCTGCCCTGGAAGCTGTCGGCTGATCTGCGCCGCTTCAAACAGCTCACCACGGGACACGCCATCATCATGGGCCGCAAGACGTTCGACTCCATCGGCCGGCCTCTGCCGAACCGGATCTCGATCGTGCTGACCCGCAACCGGGACTACGCCCCTCCCGGCGTCATGGTAGTGCATTCTTTCGATCAAGCCGTCGCCGCCTGCCAGGACCAGCAAGAAGCTTTCGTGATTGGGGGCGAGGCCGTTTTTCGGGAAGCGCTTCCGCGGACGAAACGGCTTCACTTGACTCGTGTTCACGCCAACATCGAAGGTGACGCTTATTTCCCAGAGACGGATCTTGCCGACTGGAAACTACTGGATCAAGAGCACCACTCCGAAGACGAGAGAAACGACTACGCGTTCACCTTTTACGTTTACGAGCGGCCTTGACTTTTCGGCGCTAAGCGTGCCCTACCTCAGAATCACCACGTCCACGCGGCGATTCTTGGCACGGTTCTTAGGGCTATCGTTCGGGACCAGCGGACGAAACTCCCCGTAGCCGGCAGCGGATAAGCGGTCGGACGGCATGCTTCGTTCGTTGATCAAGAACTTCAGTACGGCGGTGGCTCTCGCCGTGGAGAGTTGCCAATTCGACGGGTAGAGACGCGTGCGAATCGGGGTATCGTCGGTGTGCCCCTCAAGACGAATCTGCCCCGGAAGACGGCTCAGCGACACTCCGACTTTTCTCATGATCGGAATCGATCGGGCTTGCAGACGCGCTTCGCCGGGTGGGAATAGTGCTGATTCGCTCAGACTCATCACCAGCCCACGCGGCTCCTTGGAGAGTTCGATCTTGCCGCTTTCGATTTCCGGCCAAAGGTCGGCTTCCAGTTGTTCGAGCGAGGCCTGAACCTCTTTTACGCTGAGGTCGGAGTGGAGGGTCCCGGGCAATTGCGATACGTCACCCTTTCCAGAGTGATCCATGTAGTTTTCGAATCCCGCCGCAAAGGACTGCATCTTTTTCTCGTCCACGGTGGAAGCCGCGAACAGAACGACGAAAAACGCAAACAACAGAGTAATGAAGTCGGCATAGGAAACGAGCCAGCGCTCGTGGTTGTTTGCTGTCCTGGATCGGCTTCGCATGGCGGCTCTTCCTTCTTATCGGCCGCCGATAGATGGATTCGCAATGAGAGTCGCTGGAAGCGCGGCTTGGCCGGCACGGAGCTGCGTCCGCCAGGGTGCGGTCGAGGGCAGTCCGTGAATCGGGGCCGGCGCCGGAATGCGGTCACGGCCAAGGTCACCGCCAGATTGGACCGCACTCTTACGGGTGCGGCTCTGTTCAGAGCCCTCGACCGAAGCTGGCCGCCTGAAAGGCGATGGGGTTCCCCTTGAGCGATCGAAACGACGGACCAGTAAGGAGACAGCGCCGGCCGCAACCCCGTACAATAGATCCACGGGCGTGTAGCTCAGTGGATAGAGCGTCTGGCTTCGAACCAGCAGGTCGGGGGTTCAAGTCCCTCCACGCCCGCCATATTTATCAGCCTCTTTTGATATCCTTGGCGATCATCAGAATCGCTCTGGGCAACTGGCGTACAGTTCTCGACCTTGCCAGGAATTCAAACACCCATAGCTTCGGCGGGCAACGCTGCATTCGCGCCGGTGAGGGACACGTTTGATAACATCGAAGTCACCAAGGGGCGACTCGATCCACCGCGTCTGGGGCTGGGCCCTCATCTGCATTGCAACCTACGTCCGAGCAACTATCCATTGTCCTGGTAACTATCCATTGTCCGAGTAACTATCCATGGCGAAAATTGAAGATACGCTCGAGGCATGGGCCCGCCTCGATCCTCACGAATTGATACAAACCGTCTTTCGTGAGTACGGCGCAAGAGCCGCCATCGGCACCTCCTTCCAAAAGACCGGGACCGTGACAATCGACATCGCCTCGCAGGTCGCCAAGAACTTTCGCGTCTATACGATTGATACCGAGAGGCTGTTTCCGGAAACCTACGGTTACATAGAAGAACTTGAGCTGCGTTACGGCCTGGAGCTCGAAAGCTACAAACCGGACGAAGCAACGACCCAGGCCATGATCAAGCGGCATGGAGAACATCTTTTCTACAAGAGCAAGGAATTGCAGGACTACTGTTGTCACGTCCGAAAGGTTGTGCCGAATTACCAAGCACTCAAGACACTCGACGTTTGGATTACCGGCCTCCGCAAAGACCAGTCGCACCACCGGAGTCAACTGGGCAAAACGCAGGTCATAGCCTTCGAGGGACGCGAGATTATTAAAGTCGCGCCGCTGTTCGACTGGAGCCAGGAACAAGTGGACGAGTATGTGCTCGAAAGGGAGCTGCCGGTTCATCCTCTCTACAGCAAGAGCCTCGAAGCGGGCCAAGTGTATAAGAGCATCGGCTGCCACACGTGTACCGTTCCGGTGCTTCCCGATGAAGGGGCCCGCGAAGGCAGATGGCCGTGGCAACGTGACGACAGCAAGAAAGAATGCGGCCTTCAACTGATCGGAGGATTGGGGATTTAGATTTTCGCTGGCCGATTCCGAGGATTCTGTCCGAAAACAGCGTTCCGCGGCAACTTAATGAACCGCCGCGGTGGCCGCCGAAAGCTGCCGGATATCGAGGCGTCGATCGCTCTGGCTCAGTTGCTGGACGATCCCCGTATCGCCCACAAGGTGGCCGGCTCCGACGACAACAAACCACGTTCCGCCCGAGTCGAGCATGGCGCCCACCTTACTCGTCATGTCGTTGTTGCGGCTGTCGAAGAGCTTGTAAAAAAGCGGCTTCAGTTTCTCATCCTCCCGAACCACCTCGATTAACAGCTCTTCAAGCTTTTCCGCATCTCCCGACCTCCAGGCTCCCATCATGTCTTCGACGACATCGGCTGCCTCGCTAGCCTGCTGAATCGTGTACAGCAGAAATCGGTCTTGCTCATCGTCGGGAAAGCCGGCCAGCAACTCGATCTGAAAATCGGCTGATTCCAGCGCCCGGACGGGCTTGCCGGCGGCTTTCGCTTGGTCGAGAAAGTGCTTATCAATACCGAACTCCGGGGAGTAGCCCTTTTTCAGCATTTCCGCGGCGGTGATCGCCATTGCCACCAACCAGGGCTTCATGGCGTTAAAAGGCGAAAGGGGGATCGTTCGCGCGTCCAGAAATGACTTCAGTTCGTCCAAGGTTTCCGGGGATAGCTGATCCTCCAGCTTGCGCCCATCCCCGTAGACGCCGGCGAACAGAGCTTTCTGCTGCAATGCCCCTTCGTCTATATCGTTGAGATTCACCTCGACGACAAGCGTGTCGGATTGCGCGAAGGCGTTTTCGATGGTTTCGTCAAGCGGGTATAGCTCTTGGCGAGCCAGGTGGATGGAACCTAGCAGATAGGCTTTTCCTTTGTCCCCAACAAGCTCCCACAGGAACAGTTTGTTGCTCTCAGCGGCAGGCGCCGCCAGAGCGGCGACCAAAATAATCGCCAGCGAGAGGACAAACCAGCCTTTCGAAACGTGGGCGAGCAGGCGATGACTTATGGGGCGATTCGGCGGGGCGAGACGCATATATCTATCATCGTCGAAATTCGGGATGGCCGAAATTCGGGATCGTCGAAATTCGGGATCGTCGAAATTCGGGACCGCCGATATTCGCTCTGGCGGCAAATCGCCGGAGACACGGGATGAATGGAATCCTTGCCCGCGGAATCTGATCCAAAGCCACCCGCGTTTGGCTATCCAGCGGCAATGGATAGGGAGCGAATCGAAGCGGGTACGTTTTCCGTCGCAGCCAACAAGTTTTCGCCGCTGCGCAGCAGCCCCTCAAACGCCTGCGCTTCGATTGGACGGCTCGCCAGATACCCTTGAACCAGATCACAGTCGTGCAAGCGAAGCAGCGCCAGTTGCTCATGGGTCTCGACACCTTCGACGACAACGTCCAGATTCATGGAGTGGGCCAAAGACATCAGACCGGTCACCAGAGCGGTTGCGTTGGGATCGGTCGGGGTGCCGTCAAGAAACGTGGAACTGATCTTGATGGCATCGAAATTGAAACGCTTCAAATAAATCAGGGAAGAGTAGCCTGTACCGAAGTCGTCGATCGTCAACCGAATACCCAAGTCATAAAGCGCGTTCAGACAGGACCGGGCTTGCTCCTCGTTGTCGATCAGCGCGCTCTCGGTCAGCTCCAGCCGCAAGAATCGGGGATCGAGACCCGTCTCGGTCAGGATGCTTTCGACGGTATTGGCAAAGTCAGCTTCCCTGAGTTGATTCGGGGACACGTTTACCGATACCCGAGAATGAATCAGCCCCTCGTCCCTCCAGGCCCGGATCTGGTGGCAAGCATTCCGCAAAACCCAGCGGCCAACATCGTGAATGAGGCCGGTTTCTTCCGCCAGCGGTATGAATTCGGCTGGTGATATCATCTTTCCCGACGGGTGATTCCAGCGAACCAGCCCCTCGGCGCCGACGATCTTCCCGCTGGCAGCCGACACCAGTGGCTGATAGTGCAGCACCAGCTCATCTCTCTCCACCGCACGCCTCAGATCGTTTTGCAATTTCCAAAGCTTGGCGGTTTGCGTGTGCATCAGTTGGCTGAAGATTTGGAATTCACCGAAGCCCTTTCCCTTGGCTTCGTACATCGCGATGTCGGCGTCGCGCAGCATATCGGACGCTTTTTCGTACGGGCCGGAGCTGAGCGTGATTCCCAAGCTGGCGGTAGTAAAGAGTTCTTGGCCGCTCAAGCGAAACGGAGCTGCCAGTGCCTCCCGCACTCGCAGTGCCGCCGCGCGAGCATCTTCCTGGGTTTCCACCCCTTCCCACAACAGCACGAACTCGTCGCCGCCAAAACGAATTGCCAGATCAGAGTCCAGCTTGCATCCGCGCAGGCGCTCGGCAACAGCGGCAAGCAACTGGTCGCCAACGAGATGGCCGAGGTTGTCGTTCACTACCTTGAATTGATCGAGATCCAAGAAAGCGAGGGCAAAACGATAGCTGCGGTCCACCTTTTTGCGTTCGAGAGCCCTGCCAAGATGGTCGGTGAGGAAGTTTCGATTCGGGAGACCGGTGAGGCGATCGTTATAAGCGTCATGGAGCAGACGAGATTCCGCCCGCTTGAGCTGGCTGATGTCGGTCAACGACCCAGCAAATCGGACGGCTTTGCCATCCGCGTCTCGTCCCACCAGGCCTCGGCCGATGACCCACAAGAAACTGCCGTCCTTATGGCGAATCCGGTACTCACTTTGAAAGCGGGCTGTTTCGCCGTTGATGTGGTTGAGAATATCGAGCTTGAGGCGCTTCAGGTCCGAAAAATGGACGCGCCCGAGCCAGTCGTCCGGGCGATCGCCCATCTCGTCTTCTTCATATCCGATGATCGCGTTCCAACGGTGCGAAAAGGAAAGTTCATCTGTCTTGAGGTCCCAGTACCAGAGGCCATCGTTGGCGCCACTCACTGCCAGCGCGTATCGTTGCTGCACTTCTCTGAGTTGGAGATTTCCATGCTCCTCCTGCAGGCGCGCCCGTATCAGACGTCTGTAAGTACGCGCGCGAAAAAAATATGCCCCCAACGAAATAAATGTCGAGGCGAACAGGAGGTTGCTCAACGGCGCCCACTCCAGAGATTGAGGGTGAAGCCCGGCCAGCGTGACGCAGGCAGCCAGCGCTGCCGCGATGATCACGACAAGCCACGGGAGCGACAGGAACGTACAACCGGCTCCGACCATTAATAGAACGATCCCGATGGCATCGCTCGGATCGAGATGGTACGCCAGTTGGGCCACGCCATTCGCCAAGATAGCCAGCGCAGCCACGAAACCGGTCGTGTTGGCCCATTTTGGGCGGATCCAGTCTTTCCATACGCTCGCGGTCAATACCAGGCAGACAGCCGCGCTAAGCGAATTGACCCAAGTGAGCGGCGCCGTCAGCCTCCACCCAAGCAACATGAACTGGGAAGCAGTGACCACAACATAGAGCAGGCCGACGAGAGGCAGCAAGGTCTTCAGGCGAAGCAGTAGCGCCGAATCCAGCTCGGCTCGAATACGCGGCTCGAGCCGATCGGAATTGTCTGAATCAATGACTTGAGTGGGACTACTCACTGCAAGAACTCTATGGGAAAAAGCCGCTAGCGAATATAGAACGTGCGGTCCATTCTTCGTTTCGAGAGACCTGACCTCCATAGTCCCTTCGGGTCAAGGAGCCTAGGGGAAGTCCCCACTGACCCGTAGTACAAATCCGGAAATAGTACTAACCAGCAGCACTCCACTCATGCCGGGTCCAGGAACAGGCCAGAGTGCGACAAGTAACGTATCAGATTGAATTAAAGTGAGTTATGGTGGAATTCATCGCGCCAAGCTGAAGCCTCTGGTACTGTTGCGATGGATGACAACAACGCAGTGCGGCGAAGACCAAGCGTTGCTAGAGCCTAGTCTCGATCGCAGTACCACTTGATATGTTTGACTTCAATACGTTGTGAGAAAAGACACAAGAGTCTTCGAGCCCTGGCGCCAGCCTGCATTTCTCACCACGTGGCGAGACGAAGTGCGTGAGAGGCCCGTCAGTACGAGGCGCGCGCCGCTTGCGGTGACAAACGAAGAAACGACGAGCGCAGGCGTACTCTCACAGTCCGTTGAGCACGGCGAGCAAGCACAACGAAGTACTGGCGAGCCTATTGCGTACTTCGACCGTCAGGTGGTGAGAAATGCAGGCTAGTCCCGCTAACTTTAGACCAGTTGAACCGTTGAACGGCGCAGGATCGCAGCCCAGGTTTGTCAACCGAGCCGAGCCCGGAAGGGTGCGGTCCGCGCTCACTCGCTCCCACGCATTCGCGCTACGACACGCTCAATCTCCCCGCGCATCGCGGCGGCGGACGCGGCTTGATAGCGCCTCCCATGCCCTGGCAACACCCACTCGCATTCGAACTCCAGCAGCCGTTCCATCGAGGCGATTTGCAAATCCCAGTCATACCAGCAGACTCGCGGTGAGGCATGCAGACCATTCACATTCGGTGACCACCAGAGATGATCGCCGCTAAAAAGGTACTTCTCCCGATAAAGATAGGCCACACTTCCTTTGGTGTGCCCCGGGACGGGAATCACGAGGAAGTCGTCGTCGAGCTGAAGAGGTTCGGATATCTCCAATTGGACTTCGATGTCCGCGGTGGATGAGGAAACTTCGTCCTTATGGATGACTCGTTCACATCCATAGCGCCGCCGGAACTTAGCATGGTCAGCGATATCGTCCCGATGCGAAAGAAGCATCCGCGAGACGCCGCCCAGCTCGTCAATTCGGCGCAGCAGTGGCCCAGCAGCACGCGGGGAGTCGATCAGCGCGTTCCCGGCGTTGCCGGACGCCCGGCGCACTAAGTAGCTCGACGCGCCGAACGAAGCGGCCGAGCTGTAGCCGCAGTAGTAGACATCGTCGGCGACCGGCTCGGGGAATCGGCTGGCCGCGGTTCTTGCGTCCGAGGGAGAAACCGTCGCGATCGAGGCAGTCGGACAGGCCACCAGAGCCATCAGCGCTCGAAGGTTTTGCTCATCATCGCCATTGCCCGGTTGCCGCTGAACGAACGATTGCCCCGAGTCATCGGAACGCGCGAAAACACTCGGGGCAACAAAGCGGCAAGTATCACAGTCGATGCAAGAGCTGTCGACGTAAAACTCCCCCGGTACGTTTTGCGGCAGGCGTTTTTCTAACTGTGCCACGTGCTGGGAGACTCCAATCTCGTAATGAACCCGCTTTTCTCACCGCCTGACGGCCCAAGCACGCGGTGAGAAAAGCGGGTTAGACCAAGATCATGCCCTGGAGATCGAGCGCAAAACGGTCCATTCAGGAAAATCTTCGCGGGCCAGGTAAGGTGTGAAAAAATCGGGGACTGCCACAAGCGGTCATTTCTAAGTCCCTATTTATCAGTGATGCCATTGGCCACGGTTGGCTGTCTCCAGCATTTTTTCACACCTTCCTGGGACAAATCAGTACGCCGGCAAAGGGTCCTTTTCGTAGGCCGCCTGAAGTTGATCCAAGTCAACCCGCGAAGCATCTCCGCGATGAATCACCATACGGTAACGCAGGATCAGCGGCTTGCCCAGTGGAAGCGGTACCGCCTGATTGCCGGGATAAACCGGGTTCTGCATGCTGCGCTGGGCGCGAAGTATCCAGGGCTGGGGAAAGTTCGCTGTCGAGGGGTGTGCCAAGATCGCTACCCCGCTCTTTTTTCCCGAGGAATCGTAGGATCCCGAAAAGTCCACCCAGGGGCCGGCCTCCATCTGCATTGTTTGAGGGGTCAACTTCCCTGCCCTGCTTGTGAAATTAATATCGCTTGGCATGCGAACTCGCGCCGAAAACCCGCCGTATCCTTTGTCGTCCTCCGAGCCGCCGATGCTGACCCCGTCCTCGAGAGCCACTAGGCGGATGTCGAAATCGATCTTGCGAATGTCCTCCTCGGCGCGGTGGACCCGAACAACAGCCGTTTCCCCGACAAACGCTTTTTGCTTTCCGTGAGCGTCAAGCCACTTGGGCGATTTCCAATGGAATCCGACTTTGACAGCCGCCGACTCCGAGCCGACTCGAACGACCTTCTCGTCAATGACTTCCCAAATCGAGTTCTCGGTCGTCCATTGGTCCGAGACACGCTTGCCCTGCACGAAGACTTGATGCCACGCCCAAAAGATGCCCCGCTGATGGAGATGGTCCGCCGGAAAGTCTTCGGTGAGTACGCCCCCATCCAGGTCGTGGAGCGGGTGGATGTAGTTCGACCTTTCGTACTCCCCGTTTAAGGATTTCGGCGCAAGCTGGTAGAAGAGAACAGCCTGGCCATTCTCACTCACCAGAAACCCTTCTTCGCTTCGAGTGATCTGGATTGGCGGGTCGACCTGGGTCGTCGCACGGGTTGCGGTCCGCGGAGCGAAAGTCAGCGCCATGAGCGCGATACAGAATAGGGCCACTCGCATTTCACATCTATCGTCGGTCATTGCGGCGGAAAGTTGCAAGACCGGAAATTTGCCAGATAATGAAGTACGTCGCGGTTTTCTGGCAGAATGTGTCAGGCGATCCATTGCCGCGGCTCAAAGTCGCTTCGCCGCCCGACACCCGATCATCCACATGACGCAACCCACATGACGCAACCCACATGAGCCAATCCACCGAATCGCCGCCGCGTCTGCGTATCTACGGCGCCCGCAAGTCCTTCGGGCCGACCAAAGCGCTAGACGGAGTCGACCTGCAAGTGGCCGCCGGAGAAGTCCACGCTCTGATCGGGGAGAACGGCGCCGGCAAGAGCACGCTGATGAAGGTCCTCAGCGGCGTGCATCAGCCCGACGATGGCCGCATCGAAATCGACGGCAAGGCGTTCTCCCCAACCGACCCCCTCGACGCTCGCAAGCAAGGCGTCGCGATGATTTACCAGGAGCTGGCCCTGGCGCCGCATCTGACCGTGACCGAAAATATCGTTCTCGGAGTCGAGCCCAGCCGGTCAGGGTGGCTCGATTCCGCCGAAAGCGAAAGCCTGGCTAAGAACGCGCTGGAGCGTCTGGGGCATCCCGAGATTTCCCTGCACGCCGTCGCCTCGACGCTCAGCATCGGCGCTCGGCAACTTGTCGAAATCGCACGGGCACTAGTCACCGAGGCAAGAATCATCGTCCTGGACGAGCCGACCAGCAGCCTCGCGGGTCCTGATGTCCGTTGCCTGTTCGAGGTCATCCGCAAACTTTGCGAGAGCGGTGTTTCGGTCGTTTACATCAGCCACTTTCTTGAAGAGGTGGAACAGATCGCCGACTCCTATACCGTGTTGCGCGACGGCCGCTCGGTAACGCACGGCCGCATGGGCGATAGCTCTCTCGATGAGATTGTGCAAGCGATGGTGGGAAGGCAGCTCACCGAGATGTTTCCCCAGGTGCCACACGGGATCGGTGAACCCATTCTTGAAATCTCGAAACTAGGGGCGCCGGGCGTCGACTCAGCAAGCCTCTGCCTGCACCGTGGCGAGATTCTCGGAATCGCGGGTCTGATCGGAGCCGGAC
>Ga0114996_10007815_pt1 | contig 12020 bp, 5 predicted proteins | sample ArcticOcean_MG_C_4_FD_87039 | JGI IMG/M metagenome (GOLD analysis project Ga0114996, IMG submission 87039) | Marine microbial communities from western Arctic Ocean - ArcticOcean_MG_CB4_134 | ecosystem: Environmental > Aquatic > Marine > Oceanic | place: Arctic Ocean: Canada Basin | collected... | reverse complement strand
GAAGGCGAGCGTTGATCGCATCGAGTGGCGGGAGATCGTGGTGCAAGACATGAACCCCATGCTCCTGGCCGACCGCAACACCACCTTCGATCCTTCGGTGGACATGACCGAGCCGCCGGGGATCCCCTCGGCCGGTGTGCTCACCACCTACGGCTCCCTGGGCTCATTCACCCGAGAGCGGCCCCGGGCCGCCCGCTGGCTGGAGACCCTGGCGTGCCGGGAGTTCATCCCGGCACCACCGAACATCAACTTCACGCCCTATGAAACGGATCCCGCCACCCAAGGCGTGTGCCAGAACTGCCACAAGATCATCGATCCGGTGGCCATTCACTTCAAACGCTTCTCTGAGAGCGGCGTCAAGATTGCCGGGATGAACCCGTGGAAGTGGAATCAGTGGAAGAGTTACGATACTCAAATCAAGCGCTGGGATGCCCAGTTCATCCCCAACACGGTGCTGACCCCCGTCGACCAGACCGCCATTGACGTGAATCCGGATGCCCGCTTCATCGATTTTCTCCCGCCCGGCAGCGACGTATTGGGCGCCACCGGCGACGGCACCATCGGCCCATTGGGCTTTGCCAAAATGCTGGTCCAATCTGGCGAATTCGATCAGTGCATGGTGCGCCGCTTCTACAAACGATTTACGGGTCTGTGGCTGGACCCCGCCCTGCACCAACTCTACATCGACAAGCTGGTCCAGGTGTACACGGACGGCGGCAAAAAGATGAAGCCCTTCATCCAATGGATATTAAACCAACCGCGCTTCCGGATGGGGCGCTGACAACGACCGACTCTCGAACCTCAACCGGTTGCATAGCCCCCGCTCAAAGACTAAGATAATTTCATCGCATATCGTGTTTGGGATGTTCATGACCCGTAGTTTCGCTCAGAGCCGATTGGTTTGCTTTGGATTTGTACTGATACCACTGGTGTTGGCGCTAAACGGATGCACACGCGACGTGATCGTCTATGCTGAGCCGGCGGATGCGGGCCCGGATGCGGGAGTCACGCTGGAGGTGTCCCCTCCATCCGCTCCCATTTGGCCGAACGGCTCCCAACTCACGGTCAGTCAAGTCGAAGCCCATGCCCTCGTGTTGTCCTGGTCTCCTGCCACCCACCCGGATGGTGTCGCCCGGTACCGGCTCCATCGCGACGGCGTGGAGTTCGCCAGTCTGTACGGAAACACCCACGCCGTGCAAGTGAGCCAACTCAGCCCCTGGACCAGCTACACCTTCCGCGTGGAGGCGGAAGAAGCCTTCGGGACAGCCACCACCGACGGCCCTGAGGTCAGCGTACAAACCAGCGATGACACACGCCCCGAATGGCCGGACGGCACAAGCCTCCTGGCCTCGGAGGTGACAGATGCCAGCGCCACGTTGGCCTGGGGTGAGGCGATGGACGATGTGGCCATCACGACCTACCACGTCTATCGTGACAACATTCCGTTGGGCATTGTGGACAGCGACACCACCCAGCTAGCCGTGGACCTACCCGAGCCCGGGAAAAGCTACACGTTCCGGGTAGAGGCCAGCGATGCGGCCGACAATACGTCCATCAACGGGCCCACCACGGTCGTCGACAGCGACGACGAGACCCTGCCCTGGTGGCCCGATGACAGTCAGGTGATGGCGTCCAACATACAACCAACAAGTCTGTCCCTGGGCTGGACTCCCGCCCAAGACGACGTGGGTGTGGTGAGCTATCGAATTTATCGCAACGCGGTTCACGTGATGGACGTGGACAGCAACCAAACCTCCACCGTCATGGAAGAACTCGCGCCCTGGCAGGACCACACCTTCCGCGTCGAAGCCCTCGACAACGCAGGTCATCTCTCCTCCGGTGGCCCCGAGATTACACTCCAGACCCCCGACAACGATGCGCCAACATGGTCTGATGGCGCCACGCTCCTGGCCTCCAACGTCTCGGCAGACGAACTGACCCTGGGATGGGGCGCCGCCGCGGACGACGTAGCGGTGACCGAATACCGGATTTTTCTCGAATACGTCCTGGTGGGCACGACCGACGGTGCCACCACCTCTTTGAAGGTCACCGGCTGGGGGTCGGTGGACGTCCTCTCGTTCCAAGTACAAGCGCTGGACGAGGCGGGGAATCTGTCCACCAATGGACCCAGCCTGACGGTCACACTGACCGATGACCAGGCGCCGGTCTGGCCCGATGGATCCCAGATCCTCCTGTCCAACCTAGGACCGGCCGCCATGACGGTCGGATGGAGCGCCGCAACGGACAACGAAGCCGTGGCCGGCTACAACCTCCTGTTGAATGGGACGACCGCCCAAAGCGTAGGCGGTGACCAGACGAGCACTACGGTCAGTGGATTGGAAGCACTCACCGAATACACAGTAGAACTGGAAGCGGTGGACAGCGTGGGCAATACGTCCAGCAACAATCCGCAGACCACGGTCACCACCCCCGATCACCCGGTCCCGGTCTGGCCACTGGACAGCACGCTCCAGGCATCCAACCTGGGCGAAACCAGTCTGATGCTCACGTGGTCGGCCCTGCCCGAAACTTTCGCCATCGCCAGCTTTGTCATCCAGCAAGACGACGTCGAGGTCGCCACCGCCGACGGTACCGCGAATAGCGTCACCGTGAACGGCCTGTCGCCCACCGCGACCTACGGGTTTCAGGTCCAGGCAGTCGGCGTGACCGGAAAAATTTCCACCAACGGCCCACAGGTGACGGTCACCACACCGGACCTGACCGCCCCCGAGTGGCCCACCGACGCCAAGCTTGAGACCGTGGATGTTCAGGCAAACAGTGTCCTGCTTACCTGGACCCCAGCTACCGACGGGATCGCGGTCAGCCAATATCGCCTGCTCCAAAACGATTCGGTGATCAAGACCACCGACGGCGACACCACCCAATGGACCGCGGAAAACCTGAACCCGGAGACCACCTACCTCTTCCTGGTTCTGGCGGGCGACGCGGCCGACCAATGGTCAGCGACCGGACCGTCGCTCTCGGTGACCACCTTGCCGGATGGTCCCATCCCACTGACCAATGAGACCGCCTACACGGGTCTCTCGGCCCTGTGTCTGGGCTGTCATGCCGCCGGGGCGTTGGGATTTTTTGCCACACTGAGTGATTTTGAAACCTCGATCGTGGGCGATACCAAATACGTGGTTCCCGGTGATCCAGACGCGAGCGCGTTCCTCGGTTTGTTGGAAGGAGGCAGCAGCCTGGCCCCCAACTCGGGCGGCCAAATGCCCCCGGATCCCAACAGCACCTTCGCTCAACAGGCCGCCAATGGCGCAACCACGATCACCATGGAACAACTCGAAAACTGGATTGAAGCCATGGGAGGCAACCCCTGATCCGAACGAGCCACCGGTGTACTGTACTTATGCCAGCGCTCCTGGGCGCCGCCCTGTTTGTGCTCGCCTCGGCATGCAGCAAAGAGCCATTAAAACTCACCGCCCAAAGCCCCGATGTGGTCACATCGGAAGCGACCGTGCCCGACATCCCACCCAACACACCGCCCCAGTGGCCCACCGATGCCACGCTCACCGCCACCGAACTCAGCCCCGGTGTCGTCCGGCTCACCTGGCCCCACGCCACCGACAACTCGGCCATCGTGCAATACAAGGTGCACCGGGACGCCGTTTCGATCCGAAGCGTTCCGTCCTCGGCGACCAGCGACCTGGTCGAAGGACCTGCCGTTGGCACCACATCGACCTTTCGTATCGAAGCGGTGGACGATCAGGGCGCCGAATCCACCGACGGGCCCCAGGCCTCGTTTACCCCCCACGATCCCGTGGCGCCCACCTGGCCGGCGGGCAGCACACTGACGGCCACCCAGATCACCCCCAGCGGACTGACGCTGGGCTGGCCCATGGCCACCGACAACGTGGCCGTGACCGGCTACCGGTTGGATCGGGACGGCCAGCAGCTCGCCAGCCTCGGGGCCGACGCCCGTAACCTGGTGGTCGACGCGCTCAGCCCGTGGACCGACTACACCTTCGCCGTTGTGGCTCTGGACGCAGCGGGCAACGCCACAAACCCCCTGGAGCGCGCCGTCCAAACCCCCGATGACCAAGCACCCGCCTGGCCCGACGGCAGCATACTGACCACAGCCGATGCGTCGCCCACATCGGCGACCCTGAGCTGGCCCGAGGCCACCGACGATGTGGCCGTGGTCGGCTACCGCGTCATCCGCGATCTGGTCATCGTGACCACCACCGACACGGACACCACCGCGGCAATACTGAACGATTTGTCGCCCCAACAAAGCGTGACGGTGCGGGTGGAAGCGGTGGACGCCGCAGGCAATGTGTCCACCGATGGCCCCGAGGCCACGCTAAACACCGGCGATGACAGCCCACCGGCCTGGCAGGCCAACGCGCAGCTGGCGGCCTCACAGCTCACCGAGACCGGTCTGTCGCTGGGCTGGACACCCGCCACCGACAACGTGGCCGTGACCGCATACCGCGTACAGCAAGACGGCCTGGAGCTCACCGCCACCGGCGGCAGCACCACCTGGTTGGCTGTCACCGGATTGAGCCCCTGGCAGAGCTACACCTTCACCGTCAGCGCTGAGGACGCCCTGGGCAACACCACCGTCCAAACGCTGACCACCACCGTCAAAACCCCCGACACGACCCCGCCCCTATGGCCCGAGGGCAGCACACTCGCTGCCAGTGATGTGACACCAAACGCGGTGACGCTGAGTTGGTCAGCCCCCAGCGACAACGTGGGCATCGAAACGGTGAACCTGTATCGGGACAACGTGCTTTTGGCTGCGCTGACCGCTGCCGACGCCCAGTTCACCGACACCGGATTGAGCCCCTGGACCAGCTACAGCTACCGGGTCGAAGCCCTGGATGCGGCCCTGAACCTGGCCGCGGACAGCCCCACCCTCACGGTACAAACCCCCGATGAGAGCGCGCCCCAGTGGCCCACCAACGGGACTTTGAGCGCCAGCAAGATCGAACCCACCACCCTGACCTTGAGCTGGCCCCAGGCCGTCGATGATGTGTCGGTGGTGCAGTACCGGGTGCTCCAAGATGACCAGGAATTGGCCACGGTCGAAGGCACAGTCCAAACACTGGATGTGACGGGGTTGAGTCCGTGGACCGAATACACGTTTCAAGTGGAAGCGGTCGATCCGGCCGACAACTGGAGCACCACCGGTCCCGCGCTCACGGTAAAAACCCCCGACAAGAGCGCGCCCGTCTGGTCCGACGGTGGAACACTGGAGGTCATCAACCTGGAATCGACCAGCCTGACGCTGCTCTGGCCTCAGGCCACCGATGATGTGGCCATCGCCGGCTACACCGTGAGCATGGATGGCGCCGTGCTGGGCACCGAGGCCGGGGATGTCACCTCGGTGGACATCGTCGATCTTTCGCCCTGGACGGATTACAGCTTCCAAGTCACCGCCGCCGATCCAGCAGGCAACGTCACCGAGACGGCGCTAAAGACCGACATCCAGACCCTCGACGGTGGGCCGCCCAACTGGCCGGCCGGTGCTGAACTGAGCATTGGGGCACTGGGTCCCAAGAGCGTGCAGCTCCTCTGGCCCGAGGCGACCGACGATGTGGGCGTCACCGCCTACCGGGTCTACCAGGACAGCGCGCTCATCAGTGCGGTCACCGAGACTCAAGCCACCATTGGCGGACTGACCCCGGAGACGGGCTACAGCTTCAAAGTCGAGGCCGGCGATGGGGCGGAGAACTGGTCGTCCGACGGGCCGTCGCTCAGTCTGACCACAAGCAGCGACCTATGGAAAAACGAGACGGTCTATGACCTGCTCAAACCCACTTGCGTGGGATGCCATGAGAGTGGCACAGCGCCTTATTTTGCGTCACTTGAGGCGTTTGAGAATGGCCTCGCCTACAACACTCAGTTTGTGATTGGTGGTGATCCCGAGGCCAGCGAGCTGGTGAAACTCTTGGAGGGCACCAGCCAGGGCAGCTACGGTCAGATGCCGGTGGGTCAAGACAGCTTTGCAGACCTGGAGACCATAGGTCAGACGCTCATTGGCGTGGCCGATATCAAGAAATGGATCAGCCTTTTGGGACCCCCGCCCGCCGGCGAGGTGGCCCCCCCCACCGGGCCGCTGAACGAGCGCAAACGTTTGGAGCACATTCAAAGCGATCTCTATGAGCAGCTGGGCCTCGAAGTCTCTGACTTCTACCTCATTGACGTGCAGTGGAACGACGACGTACTTTGCCGTAAGGCGACCTCGCCTCTAAAGTCGTATCCACTCATCCCTGCCGACGACCATTGGGTATGGTGCCACCATATTGTGGCCAACGTTCTCACGGCCGAAGCCACGACCAATGCGCTGTGGATCTCCATGGGCGGACCGCATTGGCACAGCGGCATCACTCGCTCGCAATCCATTAACCAGGGATTCTTGCTTCGGTTGACACAAATTGCGGCGGAGTATTGTCGTTTGGCGTTTGTGAAGAGCGACAACGCCACGGTGCTTAAACACGCCACACTCGCGGACACGAGCGCGACCAACGCCCAGGCCATTCGCGACAATATTGCGTACCTGTACCTTCGCTTTTTGGGCGACGTGCCGACCGCAAACAGAGTTGACGAGCTCTTCGCTCTCTTCCAGACCTACGAGTCGGGTGTGGAAGAGGGGACATCCGGCACCGACCTTGTGGTTGCCGGATGGACGGCCGTATGCAGCACCTTAATTCGGAGCCCGCTGTGGCTTACTCACTGAGGAGTTATCCATGACCTTGAGTCGAACAACACGCAGGCAATTGCTCAAAGCCGGGCTAGGTGCGGCATCCCTTGGATTGATCGACAAACTTGGGCTGCCCCTTTTGTCTCCCCGGACCGCCCGGGCGAACACGGGTTATGGTGCAGGCAGCGGTAAACCCACCAAACTTTTGACCATCTATGTACCCGGAGGTTGGTCCAGCTATTACATGTGGTGCTCGCTCACTGCCAGCGAGATCTCCAAATTTATGAAGCCCTTCTGGCACCTACCGGGCAACGCGAACAGCCAGTGGGTTTTTTACGATCCCGAGCACGTGACCAATACGGACGGCTCGGGCGACGAACTCGGCAACGACGGCTACCAGAAGCTGCGTGTGCCCCGTGTCTGGGATGAAGAAGCCCTTTTGGCCAATCAGGGTTCAATAAACTTCTTGCGCACCTTCGGGTGGGCGTGGGCCAATCCGGACTGGAAGGTGTGGGAAAAATGCAACGTCGTTCACGGGATTCACACGGAATCAGCTGCCCACGGAAGCGCTATGATTGGCATGCTCACGGGGACGACCGGTGCGACGTTCACAAACCCCTCAATCCACGCTCGGGTGGCATACGCGATGGCAGCAGCGTACGGTGATGACCGTCCCCTCGGGAGCATGAACATCGGTCCAACACTCGTGCTGCCTCAGGCCGGAAATCTACCATCCACGGCGGCACCCACCAGTGTCTCGTCTCTGGCCGGCTTGGAACCACTGCTCTCTGAGACAGGCCCCCATTGGAAAGGTCTCCACAACCGGAACCAGCACCCCGAGTTTGATTATTGGGGTCAGTCGCTTGGGCTTTCTATTCCTACGAACAGCATCGACGAAGACCTCCTGGGACACACGCGCTCACTGGCCGGTTCATCGGATGATCTCCTCTTCGAGCAAATCTACGACGGCTATCGTGGGATTAGCCGGCAACTCGCCGCCGATATATTGAGCCAGATTGACAATAGCCCGGGCCTCAGCAGCGTCGAACCAGCCTATTGGAACCATTCCGCAGCTATGCCGCATTTTTCAACCTTCTATAGCTACAACCCTGCCGTTCAGGAGTACGCTGACCTTACGCTCAAGCTCTTGAGCAGCGACACGTGCAGCGCGATTCATCTCGCATGGGGCGACATCAACCACGACAACCACGGCTACTCAAGCCACGTACTCCAGTTTACCGACATGCGGCAAACCTTTGAACAGATTGGCCGCTTTCTCGCGTACATGAACATGATCCCCGGCGCCGAGGGCGGAACGCTGCTGGATGAGACGCTGGTCATGATCGGATCAGAGTTTAGTCGCAACTGGCCCAAAAGCGGTTTTTGCGATCATTGGCCGGTGGACAGCGTCTGTTTTGCCGGAGGAAACGTGCATGGAAACCGTATGATTGGTGGTTTCGACATGGAAGTGGGGATGGGCGTCAAGGCGGATGAGATCGAGAAGAGCCACGGGTTTCTCGGCAAAAAGATAGACCTCATTGACGAGAACGGCGCCCCAATGACACGCCAGCCCCTCCGGAAAGATATTGTTCACAGTGCACTCGACATTATGGGGATCCCCGACACATTCCTTCCCGGTGGGCCGGGGAAAATCCTGGGCCTGAAGAAGGGGGCGTAATGCAACGGTTCGGCTTCATAGCGGTCCTGCTTAGTCTACTGGTATCAGCCCCTCTGACGCTGATGGCCGCGGAGCCGGACCCGACGTTGTCCTATACGCGTCAACTCCGACGCATCCACCTCCGCCTGCTTGGGCGCTCCCCTACGATGGCGAAGTACCAGGCCCTCCTGGACGCGCCAAACGATGCGGCCCGGGAACAAATGATCGAAAGCGCAATTGACGACGCGTTAGCGTCAACAGACTTTTACGAGCAACTCGTTGAGTTTGGCTACGACTACATCGGCTCCAGCAATTACGGCAGCTTCAGGGGAACCCCGTGGAAGAACGCCGCCACTCTGGTGCCTTGCGAAACCACCAGCAAGCACTATGGCCGCTTTCTTAACGGGCACCCTTATAAAAATTACACCTGCGACGGCGATGGTGGACCCTGCGAGAACGATGGCCCGTGCAAACACGGTTTTACCTGCGATAACGCCCTCGAGACCCCCCGCTGTCAGCCGAACAGTTGCAACGAGGACATTGAGTGTGGCGCCGATTTTTTGTGCAATCAGGAGAACAACGCCTGCGAAGTTATATTGAGCGAAGTGGCGCCGTGGTGGGCACCTAATGGGTTTGTCAAACTCATCGGTTGGGGCGGCGAAGGCCACAAGACGGCACCGGTGAGTCACAATCCGGAAGACCCTCCCCAGGATTGCGGCGTCGTGTATATCACTCCCGCTGAATTCCTGACTTACAGTACGGGCCCCTTAGACCATTCGATAAAACCCCGCTGTGGCTGTGGGCCCGATCTGATCTACTGCGGCCGCGGAACAGCTCGGAAATATGCGGGGCGCGCCGGCAATGTCCCGGGGGGACTCGCACACACCTTTGACGGGTATACCAATGACCCCAACGGGAGAAGCGGCAGCATTTTCCAGGAGCCGGGGAGGCTATTTGCCCACATTGTCACCCAGGATAAGCCCTTCGATGACCTGGTTTTGGGCAACTACACCGTCGCGAATCAGGTGCTCCAGCATTTCTACGTTCGCGCGGCGCGCCAAACGGGCCGCTTTCAGGAACTTGATGACAGCAACTGGTGGAAAAACATCACCGATCCCAACGCGTGGCGCGAAGTCGTCTTCGAAGAAATGAACCCCTTCTACCTCGCCGCACGCGACACAAAATTCGATCCGAGACAAGATTTTGGCGAACCACCGGGTATCCCCTCGGCCGGCGTATTGACCACGTATGCCGTTTTGGGATCATTTCTGCGGGAGCGACCTCGTGCCGCGCGCGTTCTGGAAAATCTGACCTGCCGGCAGTTTGCTCCTCCCCCTGCGGGGGTCGCGTTTCCACCCTACGTTGGCGATCCAGCCACCGGAGGCATCTGTATGCACTGTCATCAGGTCATCGATCCGGCAGCGATCCACTTCAAGCGCTTCGCAATGACCGGCACGAGTGGCTACGACCAATACGGCCTGCAAATCGCTGGAATAACGCCCCATCGTTGGTTACAAAGTTGGGGTGGTTCAATCCATAGCTCGCTCATACGCTGGATGGGCCAGTATATGCCCAACACAGTGATGACTCCGGCAACCGAGCTCGACATCGAACTCAACCCCGATGCGCGTTTCATCGACTTTGCCCCACCCGGCACCACGCTCTTTGGGGTGACGGGTGACGGCACCATTGGCCCTCTGGGCTTTGGCAAGATGATCGTGGACTCAGGCGAGTTCGACCGGTGCGCTGTCCGCCGCTTCTACGAGCGCTTTGGCGGCATGAAGCTCGATCCCGCCAAGCACAAGCTCTACATCGACAAGCTAGTGAAGGTGTACTCTGACAGCGGCAAGAAGATGAAGCCCTTCATCAGGTGGATCCTAAGCCAGTCCCGTTTCCGGAAAGGGCATTAAATCAGACGGAATACTGGGCGGGCACGAGCAGCCCGTGTTCCAGCAAGAGCGCGATTTCGGCTGGGTCGAGTGCGTCGACCGCGATCGGCGAACCTTCCGGCACATCCAATCGCTTTGCAGCCTGCTCGGACAGATGCAACACACCCACATCCCCGTCGGCAAAAGAGACCACCGCTACCACGCAGGGTTCACCCGCGTCCTCAAGCAACTGGTGGGTTCGCATCAGGTTTTCGATCACCGCCGGCACGTCAAAGGCCATGGACAACACATCGCCGGCCCGGCCGCGCATCAGCTCGGGAGCCGAATCCGCACCCAGCACATCCTCGGCCAATGTGACGGCCTCCAAGTCTGTAGCCATCGGATGGGCGATGGCCGCTTCGAAGCGGGCCACATCCACCAGCGCCCCGTGCTCCGTGTTGGGCAAGAACGTCGCAAAGCGCCGACCCAGAGGAGAGCGCTGAGGCGTATCTTGGCCCAAGAAGGTCGCAACCGCCGGTCCAGCTTGTGCGCCCAAGAGGCGCAACGTTCCCGGCAACGCCGATTGAAGTCCCTCCACGACTTGTCGAATGGAGCGCCCGTATCCACCCGGCAGATCGTAGCCCACCGCAAACACATCGGCTGGTTCGGGCAACGTCCATTCGGCACTCAGGCTTTCATAGGATTGAATGGTCGCCGCGAGACCGGCTTCATCCGACTGAGCCGCCAAGCGGTCCACCATGCCGTCCAACGCCCGGGCGGCTTCTCCTTCGGTCTCGGCCCCAATCTGAAGCAAACGCCAGCCCACATCTTGGGCCGCCCACTGCCATCGGGTTGCGCTGAGGGCAGGAGCCGGCTGACCCTGAGCAATGGCCTCTGTTAGCGACTCAATGCGGTCGATCAGGCTCTCCAAAGAGTCGTGATGGCCCCGTTCGTCGCTGCCAAAACAGTCCACATAGTGATGAAATGCATCGGAGTTCAGACGGGCCGCATGGGCCGCCGCGTAGGCCAACGCGTCGCTGCCCAAATCCAACGTGGCCAAGCGATGAGACACCATGCGACCGTCGACCATGGATTGACGGACAGCGTCCAACTCACGCTGCACGTAAGCCTGGCCGCCCTCCAACCATGGGTCTCCATGGGGGTCCTGCGCAATGGGTCCCTGGCTCGCCGCCGCTTCACACGCCGGGCAGAACGTTTGGTAGAGCGGTCCACCTCCTTGATGGGACGGGCATCGACGAAGATTCGCTTCGTCCAAAAAATACCAGAGGGCTACGGGAAGCACTTCCGCCAGTCGGGCCGCGAGGGCGTGAAAAAAACGGCGCGCGCTGGGTTTCCAGGCAAAGCCCACCAGACCGTGGCAAAGCTCATGCCCCGTCCATTTGGCCCGGTGGCCCGGATGAAAACTACCGCTCATCCGGTCGTGTCGAAAGGCTTGGTATTTGGCTTCGGGCAACACGCCGTTTTGCCAAACAGGCGTCTCTCCCAAGTCGGACCGATCCGTCGGAAGCCACACCTCTGGAAGGGCCAACTCCACGCGATGCTCGAAATGACTAAGCAGCAGGTTGGACTGCATGGCCAATCGACCCACGGCCTGGGTGGCAGGAGAGCGCGACAGCTCGTGCGCCGGTGCCCCTTCCACCTGGATGTTTTCCGCTGTCATGGCCTGTGTGTACCGCGCTGGAACCAAAACGCCAAGAGGCTTGGAAGAAATCGAAGGCATTCCCTATATCACACCCGTCCATGATACTATCCGCAGCCATGAAGCGCGCACTACTGCTACTGTTGATCTTCGCTGCGTTCCTGTTCAGCG
>Ga0114996_10007813_pt1 | contig 12020 bp, 10 predicted proteins | sample ArcticOcean_MG_C_4_FD_87039 | JGI IMG/M metagenome (GOLD analysis project Ga0114996, IMG submission 87039) | Marine microbial communities from western Arctic Ocean - ArcticOcean_MG_CB4_134 | ecosystem: Environmental > Aquatic > Marine > Oceanic | place: Arctic Ocean: Canada Basin | collected... | reverse complement strand
AGCAAATCCCCATGCGATGACCCTTGACGAATCGACGCGGTCTCCGAGATAGCCGGCGGCGACGGCCGCGATGGCGCGAATCCAGAACGACAGCGTTCCAATCCCTGAAGCGGCCACCTCGTCGAAATCGAGTGCATCTCGGGCGAGGAGCGAGAAGTCGTCCGTTGCCTTGTAGCCGACGTAGGCGCACACGACGATCACGGCTTGGAGCCACACGGTGGGCATCCGGCATGCCCCGAGGATGCCATCGAGCGAGAGCTTCGGTCGGTTCCCGTGATCGTCCTGCAGAGTGATGTCCGGGACCACCACCCAGACGAGCAGGGCGATGCCTAGGACGAGGCCGGTGAAGACCCAGATGACGGTACGGAAAGCAGCCGCGCTTTGCTCCGGCGTAGCGGATGCGACGTCGCTTGGCAGAGCTGCGGCGAACACGAGGACCGTAAAGGATGCGATCAGCGCTGCGAGAAGGCCCCTACCACCATCGAGCAGGCCATACGCCTGACCCTGGCTGGCGGTCCCCCCCCACTCGCGCGTAGCCCGCAGCAGCGCCGCCCAGAACAGGAAGATCGTGCTAAGCCCCCAGAAGGCCCACAGAATGTTCATCACCCGAACCGACGGGATCCCGGCGAGGACCACCCCTCCCAGGCCCGTTGCGAAGAGCGCGGCAGTTATGAGTCGACGGGCCGAAAACCGGTCAGCTAACGGCCCTCCGGCGAAGTACGACACCATGGCGACGATGCCGTACATGGAAAACGCGGTCCCGAGCTGGAGGTTCGTGACCCCAAACACGTCGAGGAAGGTCGGGCGAAAGACGCGAGCCAGGACGAAGGGAAGGAGGAAGGCTGCCTCGCCCGCAGCTATAAGGGCCACTAGGATCAGCCGACGGCGCCGGCCGGACGTCTCGGATGCGGTTTGCTTCATCGAGGCTCTGTTGTTGTTCGGACTCGGCGGACCCGAAGATGTCCGGACTGCCTCCTACTGCTAAGCCTTACAGTGAATGAGCCATAAGTGATCCATAGGAGGCATTTGGAGGGGTAAGTCAGTTTTTGATATGCCCCCCCCTTGTCGCCAACCCGGGGCCGGGCGCTTCCGCAGTTGGAATGTACGAGCCTCACAGGATCTGGCGTGGAACTATGGGGGGGACCTGATCGACACGTCGGCACGGATATCGGGCCGGGTCTCCGCGTCCGATCCGGACTACCAGTACTCCCGTGTCGGCAACTTCCGGCTTGGTCGGGATGCCGGGGATCTCTTCGAGCTGCGTCCCGACAACATCTTCCTGGTCAAGCTGAGCTACTGGCTGAGCCCTTGATGGTCTGATCCCGAAGGCGCGCCGCCCCACCCTCTGCAAAACCGCGTGCGGATAACACATAGCCACCCTATGATGGTGTGGCACATCGCCGCGAGGTTATCAACATGGCACGTATACTCATCATCGACCACAACGAGGCGGATCGAATAGAGTCTCCCTCAGTACGCTGGGCGATCGGTGTCCTGTCGGTCGTCGTGTTCGGCGCTGTGATCATCGTACTCTACGGCATGCCGGGCCGCGGCGCGGCACCAGGGACGCCCGGAGCGCTGGCAACGGTGAACGCCGTTCTCAACGGAAGCGCAGCATGTTTCCTGCTAACCGGCTACGCATTCATTCGCAAGAGGAACGTCAAAGCCCACCGTACCTGTATGGTGACCGCTTTCGTTCTGTCGTCACTCTTCCTCATCACCTACCTGCTTCATCACGCCCAGGTCGGCTCCGTTCCCTTCCAGCATGAGGGGTGGATTCGCGGCATCTACCTCGCCGTGCTCGTGCCGCACATCGCGCTCGCGGGGGTGATCGTGCCGCTCGCGCTGTTCACGATCTATCGCGGTTGGACCGGGCGCATCTCGAAGCATCGCAGGATCGCGCGCTGGACGCTGCCGCTTTGGCTTTACGTTTCCGTGAGCGGCGTCGTCGTCTACCTCATGCTGTATCATCTGTAAGCTCGCTGTGCGCCAGACAGCTCCACTGCACGACATCGGTAAGATCGCCATCCCGGATGCGATGAACCGGCCACGAACCCTAGAAATAAGAGCCGTGATGCTGGCGAGCCGCCGGACCGGTATGCGTTCGATGGTGCGACGGGTCAGCTCCACTACGATTCCTACGCCACACCAGCGACGTGTGCGCGCGCGAGACCGTAACACGCGCCCGGACGTCGGGCGGACGGGAAGTGAGTGTAAAACGTGACGGGCGGCCCATGGTGCCGCTAAATTAAAGTTCGCCCATCGACCATTACCAGAGTCGAGACCTAAGCAATGAGCAACACCACGAAGGCCCCCGTCGAGTTTACGGACATCGCAAAAGAGAAGGTCCTCGGCTTCCTTGAGAGCGACAGCGACACCAGGCTTGCAGTGCGCATCCACGTCGCGAGCCCCAGTCCGCTTGATCCCCGTTACGATATCACGCTGATCGAGCACCATGAGAAGAGCGAAGAAGACGTGGTGTTCGACGACCCCGGGTTCGAGGTTGTGATGAACCCTGAGAGCGCGAAGATCCTTGACGGTGCCCGTGTCGATTGGATCGAGGCCCTGCAGGAGAGCGGGTTCAAAGTGGAGAACCCGAACCTGGCGCCGATCGGCTCCAAGCCGTTAGAGGGCCGGCTTGCTGACCGGGTCCAGCAAGCGATCGATCAATACGTGAACCCTGGGGTGGCCCAGCATGGCGGGCACGTAACGTTGGTCGAGGTGAGGGACAACATCGTCTACCTCCAGATGGGCGGGGGCTGTCAGGGGTGCGGAATGGCGTCTGTAACCCTGAGCCAGGGGATCGATAAAATCCTCAGAGAACAGGTGCCGGAGATCACGGGCATCCAGGACGTAACCAACCACTCGGCGGGTGATAACCCCTACATCACCCCCGAGAAATAGCAGGCACTCCGACGGTATACTGTTCTTGCCAAGGGTCCTTCTCCTCTTCGCCCGAACCAGCTATAGGGCCGATGCTTTTCTCCTAGCGGCCCGCCGCCTCGGCGTGGACGTGACGGCGGGTTCGAATCACAGGCAGGTGCTAGCCGATCTCGCTCCAGGCAGCACCCTATCGGTTGGCGTCAAGGACGTCGACCGATCGACAGCCACGATCGTGCGGTTCGCCTCCGACTATCCCCTGGCGGCGATCGTGGCGGCGGAGGACGATTTCACGCCGTTGGCGGCAGCGGCATCCGAGGCGCTCGGGCTGACGCACCATCCGCGCGAGGCGGTCCGCTATGCCCGGGACAAGGCTCTGATGCGGAAGCGACTCTCGGCGGCGGGGGTATCGTCACCTTGGTTTCACGTGGCTTCACTCCACGACGATCCGGTAGGTGTGGCCTCAGAGACAGTCTTTCCATGTGTTCTCAAGCCGCTCTCGCTTTCAGCCAGCCGCGGTGTGATCCGAGCCGATGCGCCCGATGAGTTCGTCCGTGCCTGGTACCGCATTCGAGGAATCCTAGAGGAGATCGATGTCGCTGGGCGAAGCGAAGGTGTGGCGGCCGAGATCCTGATCGAGGCTTACCTGCCAGGACGCGAGGTTGTGGTGGAAGGAATCGTCGCCGGTGGTGAGCTCCTCACCTTGGCCATCCTGGACAAACCTGACCCTATGGAGGGGCCATTATTCGAGGAGACCATCCTAGTGACTCCTTCACGTCTCCCGGACGGGGTTCAGGACGACATCGTGTCCTTCGTGCGACGCTGCGCTGCCCACCTGGGCCTCTCTGACGGCCCCATTCACGCTGAGTTGCGTGTGGACGCCGACCAAGTCTCACTGCTCGAGATCGGCCCGCGTTCGATCGGGGGTCGTTGCTCTGCGATCCTCAGGTTTGACCCGGAAGCAGCCCTGGAGGAGCTCATACTGCGTCACGCGCTGGGCATGCCGTTTCATGGTTTCGTTCGAGAGGGCGGGGCGGCCGGCGTTATGATGTTGCCGATTCCCCGGGGCGGTGTCCTGCGCCAGGTCGGTGGGTTGGAGGCCGCGCTTGAGGTGCCGGGCATCGAGGGACTCGAGATCACGATCACACCAGGCCAGACCGTGGTACCCCTACCCGAGGGCAATCGCTACTTGGGGTTCCTTTTCGCCAGGGCGGAGACGCCTGATCAGGTGGAGACCGCGCTCCGAGTCGCACACGCTCGAATGGAGGTGGAGGTCGAACCTGCGTGAGGAGGTGGCACTTCTAGCTGGTGTCTGGCAAAGGTCGCAGCTAGCGTACAAGATACGGCGATGATTGCTGCAGGCGACCTACGACACCACGGAAGGAGAGCAGCTGGCTCGTGACTTTTCGCAAAACGAGTCAGTCCTCAAGCTCCACCTCATCGCCCCGGAGCCGATTCACGGCGAGGGAGAGCGGCAAAGCCGCGACACGGTCGGGCCAGCTATTGGGGGTTCCCGGCCACCTCCTGCCGTACCGCAACGCAGTGGGCACGCAGTTCGGCAACGTCGAGCCCGAGATAGGCGGCTGGATAGGAGTCCAGACGCCCCAAGGCTTTCTTTAGCTGAGCCCGCACACCGGGAGCGTTCCTCCGCTCCCAGTAAACCCAGGCGCTGGTATAGAGGATCAGGCCCCGATAGAAATCGCTCCCGCTCCACGCCTCCTCTACAAGCCTCGTGGCTATCCCAGAAACGACTCGCTCCGTAAAGCTCCAAGAAGCGCCGGATGGGGACGGGAAGGCGAGCCCCGGGCGCGGCATCATCTGACATGGAGGTCTACGATCCTGGACCGGGGACGGGAGGCGCTAGCCACCCTCCGACAGCAACACGAACAGCCGACGGACGGCGGCACTCGTTTGCCTCGTCGCTCGGAAAAATATGATGGCCCACGGCGCGATCGTCTCTGCCGGGATGCGTACCCGGCAAGAGGGTGCCGGGGGTCGCAGCGGGCTGTGCACTGCCCCGTCCCTGGCATTGTCTAGCTTTCCAATCCTTTTACCGTCGCCACAGAGCCGAACTGACTCTCGGTCGGCTCTGCTCAGCAGAACCACGCTTCAGTCAGATGCGGCGGTCTAGCACTTCGACGGCGGTATCGGTGTTGGTCTACGGTCGGTTGGCCGAAAATAGTAAAAAGGGTGAGCTCCTTGATCCGGTTGAAGGTCGTCGCCTGGTCTTCACCTGAGCTGGTCGCTTCTTCAGCGACTAGCGCGACTTGCCGTTGTAGCGTGTCCACACGGGGATCCGGATGCCGCCACGTATACACGAAGTCCTCCTGAACCAGGCTTCCCGTGTGGGGTCGGATCTCCGGGATGTCAAGGAGCCATGAGCCTGGAGGCAGAAGGAGCCTGATGGAGTACTGTACAGGATCGAGTTGATAGACTAAATCGTGGCCCTGCACGAACTCGAGCAGCTCCAAATACCCCGACAGTGTTGTCCAAGGCGTGAAAGGCAGCAGCGAGGGGCGAAGCGGTATGTCGGCGGCTCGGGTAATCTCCAGGGCAACGACCACGTCGTCGCGGGTGTGACCCTTGTCGAGATACCGGAGAATACGGTTGTCCACACTCTCCACAGCGGACAGAACGAAGACGCACCCCAGCGCAGCGAGCTCCATGACTGCGTCACGATGCTGGATCAGGTGTTCGATCTTGGCTGTGAAGTCGAAGCTCAGCTCGGGGTGGCGGTTACGCATCTCCCGAACAATCCCGAGTGAGTGCTTCACCCCGTTCAGGAAATCTGGGTCACCAAAGTTGATGTGCTGCGCGCCCATGTGCACAAGGTTGTCGATATCCGCGAGCACGACCTCCCGCTGAACTATTCGAAGCCTCCCCTCATAGACAGCGGGGATAGGGCAGTGGCGGCACCGGTGGGCACAACCGCGGCTCGCTTCGACATGTCCGACAAGCCGGAGCTCTCCATCGGAGGTCCTCAGGCGGGCGTACTTCTCCAGTGGAGGTAGTAAATGTCGCGCCGGGGGGAGAAATTGCTGTCGAGACAGGTTCGGCGGACCGCGCAGCTCCGCGCGCGAGACGCCTCCGTGGCGGGGCGGTCCATTTTCCGCCAAGCGGTCGACGTACTGAGTGAGCGGCATCTCAAATTCACCACCAATCACGCTGTCGGCTACGCCGTCGAGGAGGTAGTCCTCGTTAAGAGAAGCGTAGAGCCCGAAGTAGCAGATGTGGCACTGAGGATTCAACCTCCGGACCAGCTCACCGGCTTTGACACCGAGTCGGATCGCCGTGTGCATGGGAGTCGAGATCCCCACAAAATCGGCTCGGCGGACCGCGGCCTCGTCGATAACCTCCACGGCGAGGTCCAGGCATTCCACTTGATGGCGGCCTCCTGCGAGCAAGTGTGCTCCAGCGGACGCCACTCCGAACGGCTGATGGCCGAGTTCATAACAGGAGATGAGGAGCACGTTCATTGCCGAGGATGCCTCATGGCGGTACACAATGACCAGCTTCGATCGTCATAAGAAGGTAGGCGTCCTACCTAGGGGGACGCCCGGTTAGCTGTCGCCTGCCGGTCCCGCGGTCCGAAGCGACCTCAGAACCTCCCGATCGAGCCGATGAGTGCAAGCGGTCAGTAGTCATTTCGGCTGCTTCAGCAGCGGGGATGCTAGTAAAAAATAATTCTTCTTCTCAGCAATGTAGCTTCCAGAACTGACGTTGGGCAGGCGAAGGTGCTCGGGATCGACCCGCTGTCTGGCGGGTGCCGGGTCTCCAACTCTTGTCTATCCCGAGGGAGGCCGTAGGTGAAAGAGTTTGCGGAGTCGCGACTTGCCTTGGGCGCTGGGGAACTCTGGGATCTCGGTACACGACGCGGAGTTCCTGAACGCGATCGGCGACGGCTCGCTGCCCGAGGATGCGTTCAGCCGCTGGCTCGTGCAGGACTACCTGCTGGTGAGAGGCTTTGCCACCTTTTTGTCCCTGACGGTCGCGAAGACGCCCAGGCCGGGACAGAGCGCCTTGATCGCGGGCCTCTCAGCCCTCGGTGACGAGCTCGATTGGTTCGAGGCGCATGCCCAGAGCAGGCTCCTCGATTTGGGTGGCATAGTGGTCAGACAGCACAATCGCGATCTCTCGTGCGGCGCCGGAGAACCCGTGCGATGTCATCCGTGAAGAGCCGAGTCGAGATTCACTATTGCACCCAATGTCGCTGGCTCATGCGAGCGGGGTGGATCGCACAGGAGATCCTCACCACATTCGAGGCCGAGATCGGCCAACTGGTGATCGTCCCACGAACTGGCGGGATCTTTGAGGTCCGAGCTGACGGCGACGTACTATGGTCTCGCAAGGAGCGCGGCCGCTTCCCTGAGCTGAAGGAACTCAAGCAGCTCATCCGCGACCGTATCGCCCCAGAAAAGGACCTCGGTCATTCCGAGCGGTGCGATCCGTAGCTAGGCTGTGGTAGTAGGCCGGCAGGTGCGCGGTACACGCGCGGCGTGCAGATTGTCCACGCAGAATCGCGATTCGTTAGGCGGCACGTTCTTGGGGTTGGGCATGAATCCATGATAAAGATGCCGAGCGCCCGTTTTTCAGTCGGTGACGTGGTGCAACACAAGCTGTTCGGCTACCGAGGTGTAATCGTCGATGTCGATACGCATTTTCAGGGAACTGAGGAATGGTACGAAGTCGTGGCCCGTTCGAGACCACCCAAGCACCGTCCTTGGTATCAGGTATTGCCACACGGAGCCCAACATCAAACCTATGTAGCTGAACGAAACCTAGAACCAGATCACAGTGGCCTCTCCATTCAACATCCCCTAGTAGAGCGCTACTTCACTGATTTCAGCAATGGGCGGTACGTTAAGGATGTTCAGGTCCACTAGTGATCACGCCGTCTTATTGAATTTTGATCGCGCAGCAGAGTCGCAGCGAACGGTGACTCTTTCCACTGAGCTTGTTGAGCTCGTATTTGTGGGACACGGCGCGCGCGCTTCGATCTGGAAACTCAGCACGCCAGGCGAAACGACTTCAAAGTCACTCACGCAAGCACGTAACATGGGTCTGTGCGTTCCGGCCACTTCGGGGCAACCGTAAGGTGATCGTGCCAGGTTGGGACCATCACCGCGCTGAGCGGTGCCTCCACCTCCGCGCCACGACCGCATAGATGGCGACGTTCAGGACTATGACGACCCCGCCGAGCCCGATCTGGTATGCCGCGTGTCAGATCGCCGGGATAAAGGAGACCGGATAGCGGGCCAGCGGTAATGAGGTGAGCCGATGGTGGCGCCTGGTTTGCAATGAACGCCGTGGCTGCTCCCGTCGAGCGCCGGCGGCGGGTGGCATGGAATGGGCCCCGGCTCGAGAGGCGACGAACGGGCTACGCATGCCCCTGGAGATTCGGGTTTCCACGGCAGGGGCCAGGTCGTCGCCAGCGTTTCTTGTTGACGGGACGGCCCCCGCAGCCGATATAGAGAAGGATTGGTGAAGGGAGACCTGCACATTCGGGGGATTGGTTATGAGATCACTGGCTTTTCTAGCCACTTCGGGGACCTTGTTGGTACTCGGAACACAAGGGAGCCCCGCCTACCACGTCGAGCCCCCCCCGAGCGCCAACGAATCGACGGTCGTGGCCGGAACCCCAGGGGCCGGTGTACGCGACGAAGTCGCAGTTCCTTCAGAGGCACTGACCTCGGTGGTTCAGCGTTACTGTGTTGTGTGCCACAACGACCAGTTGCTGACCGGTAACCTGTCGCTCCAGGATCTCGACGTCGCGGATCCGACAGCCCGTATCGATCTGGCGGAGAAGGTGATCCGCAAACTCAGGCTGGGCATGATGCCACCGCCGGGCATGCCCCGGCCGGCCGGGGATACACTGCAGCTCCTGGTCTCCACATTGGAGAACGAAATCGATAGGGCGGCGGCCGCTCAGCCGTATACGGGCGTTCGCAGGTTCCAAAGGATGGCAGTTGCTGAGTATGAGCGGACGATCAGCAACCTCTTGGGGCTCGAGGTGGATGCTACGCAATGGCTTCCTTCGGAAAGCTACCTCGGGCAATTCGACACCTGGTCCGACCTCCAGGCACTTTCAGACGTGGTCATCGAGGCCTACCTGACCGCGGCCGGCGAAGTCAGTCGCATGGCCGTCGGTAACCCGAGTGCGCCCACCACCAGCATTGAATACAAAGTTCCGATCGAGGTATCGCAGCACGCGTGGAACTACGTCGACGGGGCGCCCTATGGCACCCGAGGCGGAACAGTCGTGACGCACAATTTTCCGACCGACGGCAAGTACGTGTTCTCAGTTCAGACGACCCTCGGAGCAGGACACACATCCGAGGATATGGATATCTCTATCGGTGGCGAGCGGGTCGCTCTCCTTGCTCTTCGGCACGGACGTTCTCTCGGAAGACGACAAGCCGGGCGCGGCGGTAACGCGATCCCGTTCGAGACCGAACCGTTCTTCGTTCAAGCTGGTCAGCGTCAGGTTGCGGCCGCTTTCATCCGCCGCAACGACGGCTCTTATCAGGATCTACTCCAAACGCATGGCTGGTCGTTCGCTGGAGGCGAGAGGACCACGTCCTGGGCCGATTATGGAGTCACCAATCTGCCCCATCTCTCGATGCTTACTATAACTGGTCCCTTCGAAGCCAGCGGCGTGACGGACACGCCAACCCGTCAGGGGATCTTCAGCTGTTATCCGAGCACTTCCGGTGAAGAGCGGCCTTGCGCAGAGTCGATCATAGAGAGGATCGCCACAGGGGCCTACCGACGTCCCGTAACTGCGGAAGACATGGCCGGCCTGATGCCGTTTTATGAGGACGCCCGTGCCGAGGGAGGTTTCGATACCGGAATCCGAACGGCGCTACAGGCCATCCTTTCCAGTCCCGCGTTCATCTTCCGGCTCGAGGAGCAACCGTCCGGACTCCGAGAGCGTGACACCTATGCACTGAGCGACATGGACCTCGCTTCGCGCTTATCCTTTTTCCTCTGGGGAACGGTGCCCGATCAAGAACTCATTGCGCTCGCTCGGGAGGGAGAGCTTTCGCGACCGGATGTCATCGAAGCCCAGCTCCGTCGCATGTTGGCGGATGCCCGCTCAGAGGCGCTTGCAACCCGATTCGCGGCACAGTGGCTCCGGCTCGATGCCCTCGATGGGAAGCAGCCAGTGCCCTCTTTGTACCCGGACTTCAGCCTTGACCTGGCAAGGTCGATGCGTCGTGAGACGGAACTTTTCTTCAACTATTTAGTGCGTGAGGACCGGAGTTTCCTGGAGCTGTTCACGGCCGATTACACGTTCGTGAACGAGCGCTTGGCCCGTTTTTACGACATCCCATATACGGGCGGTAACGAGTTCCGAATGGCCCAGCACACGCATCCGTACCGAGTCGGGATATTGGGCCACGGAAGCATCCTGGCACTGACGTCCCTCCCGGACCGGACGTCTCCAGTCATGCGTGGGGTATGGTTTATGGAGGTTATGCTTGGGAGCCCGCCTCCCCCCCCCCCGCCTGGCATCCCTGCTCTCGATGCCACGAGCGAGGAAGGCTCTGGCCGATTGCTAACGACCCGGGAGCGTATGGCGATGCATAGCGCCAGCCCGGTATGCAACTCCTGTCATCAATTCATTGACCCGATCGGGCTGGCTCTGGACCACTTCGACCCGACCGGAAAGATACGGGTGCGTGAGAACCGGATTTCGCTGGACACCCGCGGCCAGTACTACGATGGCACGATGGTTAGCACTCCGGGGGAGCTTGCGGGCGCCCTTCTCAATAGACCGGAATCCTTGGTGCGGAACTTTGTTGGGAATCTCCTGGGCTACGCGATCGGGCGCCCGGTCGATCACCTCGATGGGCCAACGATCCGAACCATTTCGCGGAAGGCGGCGGAAAATGACTACCGTATGTCGTCGCTCATCCTGGGCGTCATACAAAGCGATCCGTTCCGGATGAGACAGGTGGCATCATTAGCTAGTAGCGAGTAGGAATAGCCAGCACGAACATTTAGGGTTCGTAAAGAAGTAGCGCTCCAACCCTCGAGATGAGGCGACAAAAATGCACTACATCTCTGGAAAGCACCTGCCCCGGCGTACGTTCCTTCAAGGTGTGAGTGCGAGTGTCGCGCTGCCGCTCCTCGATGGAATGATTCCAGCAGGCCGCACGTGGCGGGACCCGGCAGCTGATCCGCATCAGACCCGCTTGATATGCGTTGAGGAGGCGATGGGCACTGCCGGCGCCAGCGTATATGGGCTGGAGGAAAACCTTTACACTCCCCTAACGGCGGGCCATGACTTCAAGCTTCCCGAATATAACCTTCTCGATCCCCTGATTGATGGTTTCCGGGATTACATCACGGTTGTGAGCAACACTGACTGTCGAATGGCCGATCCGTACGCCGCGAAAGAGATCGGTGGAGACCATGACCGGTCGAGTGCCTGCTTCTTGACCCAGGCGCACCCGAAGCAGACGCAGGGTTCAGACATTTACCTGGGTGTATCACTCGACCAGCTGCATGCTCAACGGTACGGTCAGGACACGCCCCTCCCATCACTCGAACTCTGTCTCGAGGGGGCGGCTAGAGGAGGAGCGTGCAACTACGACTATCACTGCGCTTACCGCCATAACATCAGTTGGGCTGCCCCCAGCAGACCGCTACCGGCGCTCCGTGACCCTCGTGCGGTGTTTGAGCGAATGTTCGGTGCGGGTGACTCTACGGAAGACCGGATCGAGCGGAGACAAACTCGCGGGAGCCTTCTCGACTGGATTGCCGTGGAAACCGCGCGCTTCAAGAAGTCCCTGGCCGCAGTGGATCGTGTTGCCCTGGACTCATACCTGGATGGAGTTCGCGAGATTGAGCGCCGCATCCAGCTTGTCGAGGAACGCAATTCGAGCGGTGAGGGGCGTGCGCTCCCGGACGCCCCTGCTGGCGTCCCGGACTCCTGGGACGATCACATGGAGCTCATGCTTGATCTCCAAGTTATAGCTCTGCGAAGCGAGATCACTCGGGTCATCTCGTTCAAGACGGGGAGCGATCAGTCTAACACCTCCCACCCTGCGAGTGGCGTTGACGCTGGTTGGCATGCCGTTTCCCACCACGGAAACAACCCAATCACCGTCATGCAGTACCTGGCGATCAACAGT
>Ga0114996_10007811_pt1 | contig 12024 bp, 9 predicted proteins | sample ArcticOcean_MG_C_4_FD_87039 | JGI IMG/M metagenome (GOLD analysis project Ga0114996, IMG submission 87039) | Marine microbial communities from western Arctic Ocean - ArcticOcean_MG_CB4_134 | ecosystem: Environmental > Aquatic > Marine > Oceanic | place: Arctic Ocean: Canada Basin | collected... | reverse complement strand
CGGGAGGGTCCGCCGCCCTGACCATCACCTTCACACCGGCCGCTTCCGGAGTTCGCTCGGCCACCCTGACGGTCACCCACGACGCAGACGGCGGTTCCGCCACCGTCGCCCTCACCGGCACCGGGACGGCGGCTCCGGAATCGTCCGTTACACCGGCCAGGCTTGAGGTTGTCTCCTCTCTGGCGTTCCCGGAACTCCCGGTTGGGACGAGTCAGTCCCGGTTCCTCGTGGTGCGGAACTCCGGGGGGTCTAATCTGAGGCTTGCGTCGATCACCGTCCGGGGCGCGAACACCGATGACTTCAACCTCCCTGAAAAGGAAGCCGTGGTGGCGCCAGGGGGAGTCATCGACCTGCTTGTGACGTTTATTCCGTCTCAGCACGGATCCCGGAGTGCTCTGCTTGTAATTGAGGAGAAGGGTTCCGAAACGGTGAACGTCGAACTGAAGGGAGTCGGGGTCGCCCCGTCCGTGTCCGCTCCGGATAAGCTGTCGCTCGGAAGCACGCAGTCGGGCACAGCGATCACCGCCACCATCACGGTGGGCAACACCGGGAACAGCCTGCTCATTCTCGAGGGAATCGGGCTGAGCGGAATGGACGCCGAATCCTTCTCGGTGACCCCTGACTCGGCCCGGATCGACCCCGGCGCTTCGGTGGACCTGCTGGTCCGGTTCACCCCGGTACGGGGCGGCGACCATACGGCCGACCTGGTGTTCGACTACAATGTCCACCCCGCCCACTGGCGCATTCGGCTGGACGGCAGAAGCCTGAGCGTGGAGTCTGACCCCCTACCCGATCCGGATGACCCTGCACTGACTGTCCCGGGCCTTCCTCCGCAGATCACCGTAGCCAAGGAGGTGGTTCTCGGGGAGGTCTGCGTAGGCCAGACATCGACCCGCCAAATTCAGGTGTCGAATACCGGGGAGTCACTCCTCAGCTTCACTGTCAGCCAGGTCGGCGTGGCGGACAGCGGGTCCGTAACCGTGGATCCCTCGTGGGCGGAGGTTGCCCCTGGAAAAACGATTGATCTTACCGTTACCTACTCGCCCACCTGCGCCAAACACCTCGATGGTACGCTCCAGTTCGATGGCAACGGGCCCGACAACATCAGGCAGGTCTATCTTGTTGGCGGAGGACTGCAGCCGCAGCTCCAGATCTCGGCTGACGAAATCAACCTGGGCGGTGTACCCGCCGGGAGAGCGACCAGTGCCTCGATCCTGATTCAGAACCCCGGGAACGACCTTCTGGAGGTCACTCAGGTCCTCGTCGGATCGACCTCTTTCTCGGTCACCCCCCAGGCCTTCTCGCTGGAACCTGGTGAGATCCAGCTTCTAACTGTCGGATTCGTCGCCTCCGATCCAGGCAAGATCATCACCGAGGTCCTTCTAGAGCACAACGCAGAAGGGGCCGAAACAGCCGTCACCGTAGTGGCGTCCGCCGTTGACCGGATCGACCTCGACGGAAACGGTAGGATCGATTTCAAGGATCTGCTGATCTACTTTAAGGAATACCGAGACATCCGAGCGTCGGTGATGCCGGCGGGCCCGGAACATGACCTGGAGACCAACGGCAGGGTCGACTTCGCCGACGTCCTGGTCTTCATGACGACCAACCTGAAAGGTCTCTAAAGGTGTCAGTCTCGCCCGATCAGTAGGACGTCGTCAATCTGGAGTTCGATCTCTCCATCTCCGGGAGAGCCGGCCGAGAAGAAGATATCATCAATAGCATCTCCTGCCTGCATCGCCTGCTCTGATCCGTCTGCCCGTGCAAAATCCCTCGTAATGTCCAGTTCGACTTCAACCCACCTGCCCACCTTCGGGGCCTCAATGACATACCAATGGTTGTCCTTCTGTGTCAGGTCGAAGGCCATCACCTTCAGGGGCATGTTTCGGTTGAGGTGGTAGCGAAACTTCACCCACGTCTGCGTAGCTGCCCGCGCGTGGTCGTAATTGACACCCACTCGAATGAACTGGGCAAACCACTTGTTGTCGGCCGCCCCGGCCACGCGTCGAGACGGTGGACCCTCTATCAGACGCCCACCCCAATCCCCATCGGTTTCGAAGTCCTGCGAGAAAAGGATCCGGCGAGGCCAGAGTGCTCGCCAGTCCGCCTCATCCACTGGGACTTTACCTGCGGCACGGCATGCTTCCATGTAGCTGCCGTATACCCGAGAGCGACGTTCTGCGGTCCGTCGCGCGGTCATCACCTCGACCGCTCTATGGAACCGATATGCGCCCGCGTCGTACTGCGGCGTATCCTTTACGTATCTCACCAACCGGGCCAGGAGTCCTTCTGAGTCATCGGGGTCCAGAGGCCGATGTGTGAAGGACATCGGCGAGGTAGACATCGCCGATGCTCCAGCCAGGACGTCTGAGAAAGCCGCCGTCTCGGCCCGATGAACCAGCGCGAACCGGCAGATCAAAGTTAGAAGAGCGTCCCTCCACCCGTCCTGCGTCTCGGGCAGAACCTCAACGTCGAAGCCTCCCTCCCCACCCTTCTCCCTCGACCCATTCAGCAGCATCACTCCAGGGTACGATGCCCGGATAAGGTCTCCGGCATCTCGGGAAAACCCGGTCATATCGACCGCCGCCCGGTCCAACAGCCCGGCCTCTCGTAGACGCACGTAGTCTTCCACCAGGTGAGCGACGTCGGCGTCTCCAGGCGCAACCAGGTACGTTACCTCATATCCGTTCCGGCCGACCTCTCGCACAGCTGGGAAACCGGCGGATTGGAATACGTCCAACGAAGGAGTATCAGACACGTCAGGCTCCTTTGCTATTGCGAAAGTGGCTAACACGAGAAGGGTCCCGAGAATCGAACCGGCCAAGATGGATTTCACAGCCGTCCGCGCACAGAAATCCCCCGTGGGCTCTCGTCCACGGGGGATTTCGGAAAGCGAATGGCTTCGGGAGCGCCTCAGCAGATCATCCCCTTTTTACCTTCGATGCCGTGACCATAGGGCTCCTCGCCGATCCACCGGTCGTCGATGGGCTCCGACGCGAGTTGGTAGCGGCTGTCGGTGGAGAGACGGAGCAGGCTCGACCGATTGTCGGCGCTTCCGTGCATCAGGTAGATACAGAACACAAGGAGGTCGCCGGCTTTGAACTCGGCGCTCAACCAGCGTCCACCCAGCTCGTTCTTCACCTCGATGGCATCGCTTGAGTACGCGCCTGTAGAATTCCATTCGATTTTGTGTCTCTCCTCGGCGTTAAGCCCCCGTCCTTCCGCCTTTGCCCCCTCGATGATCTCCTTCGCATCCGGAGCACTCGTGTTCTCACAGTAGGCGTCCACGTCGGTAGAACCGTAGGAATTCTTCAACGCCTCGAGCTTGTGCGAACCTTCCAAGACGATCAGGCCGCCCATGTCATAGCTGCAGTCGCCCATCGGCGTCCACGAGGTGAGAAGCTTCTTGGTTCCCCGACCCATGTAGACGACGTCGTAGTGAGGCGTGGTTGGTCCGCCCGGCCCTGGCGTCTTTACACGGTACCAGGTGTGGTCGTAGTGGCGAATGGGGCCGCCCTGGAAGAATTCGTGAAACTGCATCATCCGGCCTGAGTAGAGAACCTTGTGGAGCGGGGCGTTGTCCTCGGTGAGGAAGCCGTAGCCTCCCATTTGACCACCTTCTTTATAGTGGCCCTCGATCAACGGGTGATTGACCGAATCGACGAACCCGGCCCCGTCCAGTCGCCTGAGGACTTCCAGCCTGGCGTCCATAACCTCGTCGTGGTCCAGGGCGCCTGGTACAAAGAGATAGCCGTCTTCGTCCAATCGACGATGAAGCTCTTCGCGGTCGTCAGCGGCATCGTCGGAACGTCGCAGTTCGCCGATTTCGTCGGCAGACTGGACCAGCTTGTTCCCTCGAAAGGTCAAATCAAGGATGGATGGTTCACTCATCGAATTCCTCCAGAACAGGCTTTGGATGCTTCAGGTTGAGGGCGGTTCAACAGCTTCGTTTCTAGCGACAGTCCATAATATAAGGTACCCCGTGCCCGGGGACTACCCGATCCTCAAGGGAGAGGCAGATTCTATACATCCTCTGCCACTGCCATGGATCCGGCCTGATTCCAGGCGTGACCGAACGGGGATCCTTTGTACCGGCTGGACCGCGGCAACTGGTAGACTCCGCCTTCGCAGCGAACCTGCTCCCACTTCCGGCCGCACATCAGGAGTCCGGTGTCTTTCCAGATACCGTCCGCTAATTGGAAGGCGTCGTCTGCCCGATACTGAAACACAAGGCCTCGTCGCGGACGACCTGACAGGTTCGCCTCAGAGCCGTGGAGCGCCAGAACGTGATGGATGCTGATACCTCCTGCCTTCGGTGTGATCTGGGCGATATATGCGGGGTCAGACCAGAGGTCCTCTTCCTGGCAGGCGCCCTTAAAGAGCCCGTCTTCCATGTGATCTAGAAGGCCCAGGCGGTGACTCCTCTTCACGATCTGCATACAGCCGTTCTCGGGCGTCGCATCGTCCAGCATCACCATCACGGCAGCCAGACTTGTGTTTGTGTGTGGAAAGAAGGCGAAGTCCTGGTGCCAGGCGAATGTACCCTTACCCTTGGCGGGCGGTTTTGTAGCCAGCTTTGAATGCTGCAGTTGTATGTCCGGCCCAATCAGGGGTGTCAGCCGCCCAAGGAGTCTCGGGTCTCGGGCGAGATCCAGGAACGCCGGTTGGCGGGCGGCGAGGTCGAGAAGGTGAACGGTCTTGTTGGCAGTGTCACGCTTCTCGAGTTCGCCGACGATCTCGCGCGACTCACACGCCTCCCGAAGCGCTTCGACCTCTGTGCTTGAGAAGACGTCGTCGATAACGAGGAAGCCGTCGTTGTTGTAGCTCCTGACCTCTTCCTCATCCAACAGGGGCGTTACGTGTTCTGGAACCGAAGCTGGCATGAGTTTTCCTCAGCGTGAGGCGTAACGGTGTGACGGTGTGACGGAAGCGCACACGAACGTAGCGACTCGGACGCCAATTGACAAATGGCGCTGAATGCGGGTCGCTGTCTGGAGGCAGAGAAGGTATATTGTCAACGGAACAGCGAGAAGGCTCTGTTTCGTGGGACTGGCCGCCGCCCCATAAAGAAAGTTAGCCTCAATCCGCTTTTCGTCGCCTGACGCACCTGGTTGAAACCCGATGCTCCCGGAAAGACAAGCCCACTGAAGTGGGCTATCCATACACCTCAACCTGTGGTTTCTGATAAGACGTCGCTTGAACGTAGGACTTCAATACTGCAGCACGCTATTGGCTTTGGAAGGCCCTGTTTTTAAAGAAGGTTAGCCTCAATCCGCTTTTCGTCGCCTGACGCACCGGGTTGAAACCCGGTGCTCCCGGAAAGACAAGCCCCCTGAAGTGGGCTATCCATACACCTCAACCTGTGGTTTCTGAAAAGACGTCGATTAAGCGTAGGACTTCAATCTTGCAGCACGCTACTAGCTTTGGAAGAACCCTGTAGATGGATTGTTTAACCCTCGACGAGAGACCTATGGAAATCGGACTGGCGACGACGGGGTTCACCACCCTCACAAACGACGAGATGGCGCAGCTTGCGGTCGATGCGGGCGCCACCTGCGTCCAGCTCTTCTTCACCCAAACAGACTCCAGCTGCTGGCGCTACAACCGCCCAATGGATGTCTCTGCAATTGCGGGTGCCGAGGCGCAGCGGATTGCGAACGCCTACAGGAGCCGCGGCCTGGAGATAACCGCCCTGGGCGTTTACGGCAACCCGATTGAACCGGATCCATCGGAGCTCGAGCGAAACATCGACTACTTCATCGACATGATGCGCATTGCGCGAGAGATAGACATTCCTTTCCTGGCCACAGAACCCGGGTCGGTCATTCAGCCCGGGAAGGGAAAAGAATTGAACCAGAGCCTCTCGGATGAAGCCTATGTACGGCTTGTCGAATCGACTCACCGTATTGCCGAAGCGGCGGCCGAGCACGAGGTCGTCGTCCTCTTCGAGCCCTATTTTCACAGCCTCCTGGCCACGGCGAAGGCCACACGGGATTTTATCGAGGAGATCGACCACCCGAACATCCGAGTTCAGCTGGATCCCGCCAACCTCCTCCCCCACAACTCGCTGGATGAAATGTTCCAGGCTCTCACGCCCTACGTCGATGCAATACACGCCAAGGACCGCAAACTCCACGTCGCGCGGGGCGTACCGGCCGGGCAGGGCGACCTGGAATACGCCCGTTTTGTCTCACTCTGCCGGGAGCACCTCCCCCACCTTCCGCTCATCATCGAATACGTCGACGTGGATACCTGCGCCGACGCGATCGCACACTTGAAACAGTACCTGCAGAGTGCGGCTCTGGAGGCAATGTGAGGGCGGCCTTTGGACTGGGATCCTGCGGATTCGAACTGCGTGAGGTACCGAAACCTGTTCCGGAGAATGGGCAGGCGCGCATTCGAGTGGAAGCGTGCGGCATCTGCGGTAGCGACAAGAACGAGCACCGCAAGGAAACGGTCGCCCAGCGCATCTCGGGACACGAAGTCAGCGGGATCGTGGAGGAAATTGCCGGGCCAGAAGCCTGCGGAGTTTCCCTGGGGTCTCGCGTATCCCTCTCACCTTTATGGCACTGTGGAGCCTGCCGCCATTGCCAATCCGGGCGAACGTCGTTCTGCCTGAACCCCGGGGGCGTCCTGGGATACGGGAAAGGAGGCGGATTCGCAGAGGAAGTTGCCGTACCCGTCCGGACGATGATCCCAATCCCGGATGGCCTGAGCCCGCATCAGACTTGTATGACGGAGCCCCTTGCAGTCGCCGTCCGCGCCGCAGGCCTCGTCGACGTCGGCGGGCAGAACTGTACGGTCTTCGGAGCCGGAACCATCGGGCTCTTGCTTGGGCAGGTGCTTCGGGTACGGGGCGCCCACCGCGTCTGGGTAGTCGATATCGACACCGATCACCTGGCCATTGCCGAGGCCCTTGGCCTGACGCCAGTCCAAGCCCAGAACGAGGATATCTGGGCGGAACTGGCAGAGGATCCACCCGGAGTGGTCTTTGACGCCGTTGGGCACGTTCCAAGCATCGCCCAGAAGGCTCTTGGCCTCGTCGCAAGGGACGGTGCCTGCGTGTTTATTGGCCCCCAGGATCCAAACGCCGTAAAGGCGTCTGGCTTCGAGCGCAAGAAGATCAGCCTGCTCTACTCCGTTGGCGTCCATATCTCGGAAATGGCTGAAGCAGTGAGGCTAATGGCCGATGGCCAGGTGGACGTAGGCCCTTTGCAGACGGGCACGTACCCCCTCGACCAGATCGAATCCGCGTTCCAGGCCGCCCGCAAGGGCATCAAGGTGATTCTCGAGCCGTAGCTGTACTAACGCTCGAGGCAGACCAGAGGCCAGGTAACGGCTGAACCCTTTTATTGCCACCGGTGGCATAAACCTCCAGACCAGCCTTGCTGGCCCATAGCCTTGCCACCCCTTCTTCAATCCAAGGACAGAGTTGGTCCTGTTACGCATAGACCCAAGCCTCGGGCCGTCATTGCGAAGTCGCCTCCGGTAACTGTGGCAATCTAAACCCACAACCCGCCCGCGCCAACCCAAATTGAGAAGAAACGTTCTTCCATTCTATTTCCCTAATTCTTCCAGCCTCTGTCTCGATACATTCTCCACCCACGACGTCCGAAACTCCTCGATCAGCGCTTCATACCCCTTCCTCGCTTCCTCCGTCTTCCCCGCCTCAGCCAGCTGCCCCACCTCGTCAACCCGCTCAACGCCGATGGTAAGAGCCTTTGCGGACGACCTCCAGTAGACTTCCGGCGGAGGCAGCTCATCGGCTTTCAGCTTCTGTAGGAGGGGCGGATTCGGGTCGGTGAGAATGCCGTACGTTTCCGGCATCCTTTCCGCGAAGATCCGGGCGCGCCGTTCCACCAGGTTCGCGTGTGCCTGAGACCCGAGGTCGATCTCCCCATAGGTGAGCGCCTCCTTGTTTTTCGTCGCCGACACGATCTCTCCGTCGGGTGAGATGAACCAGCTCCTCCCCCGCCAGACGGCGACGACCCACAACCCGTTATCAGCCGCACGGGTGATGAAGGCGGCCCGGCCGGCCTCTTTCCCCCTCCCCATCGAAGCGCCTCCCATCGACAGGTCAAAGACGATGTCGGCGCCATTCAGGGCCAGGGCACGCGTTGCCTCCGGGAAAACCATGTCGTAGCAGATGGTGAGCCCCACCGTACCCAGGTCCTCTGTTTCAAACACCGGATAGCTGGTTCCGTTTGCTTTCCAACGTTCGGCAAAGGGTTGGTTCACCTTCCGGTATCGGCCGATCTCGTTCCCGTCTTTTCCGATAAGGACGGCCGTATTCGAGATTACGTCTCCCGCAGGCATATCGTTGCAGACGATGATGTAGATCGATCGTTCCTTCGCTTTGGCGCTGACGGCTGCCAGCAGACGCTCCACAGCCGTCGCCAGCAGACTCCCCTGGGAGTCGAGGTGCGCCGACTGCCACCCGAGGAGGCCGAGCGTGTCCTCCGGATAGGCCACGGCGATGGCCCCGGCGTCTGCCGCCTCATCGGCCAATTCCAGAATGCGCTCGATGTGGCCGTCGACGAGCTTCAGAACCGCCGCTTCGTCCTCTATTTTGTATGAAATCTCGTGCCACAGCGGTGGATGAGCGGCGGCAACTTTTACGGGTTTCGACATCGAACACTCCCTGTCTATTGTCACGGGTTCACTGATCGAGAAACAGTCTACTGATCCGGTTTCTGGTTCTGAGTGCAGGTTCTTGAGGTGTCCGGATCATCCGGCCCCCGGCCCATCCTTCTCCATCCCCTGAATCTTCTGACGGGACACCCTCTCGATCCACGTATCCTCGTACTCGAGCACCATCGCCCTGAACTCCTTGAGAGCCTCTTCCCGCTTACCAGCAGCGAAAAGGGCCTCTGCCGCCTGATAGCGCTCTTCGCCAACCGTTAACAGCTTGCCCGCCGCCTTCCAGTAGGTTTCTGGCGCTGGAAGGTCACCGGTTTTCAGCAGATCGAGAATCGGGGGCGACGGATCGGTCAGCAGACCATAGGTGTCCGGCCGCCGTTCGGCGAATATTTCGGCCCGCTTGTTTGCGAATTGAGACGAGCGGGTGTCCGACGGATCAAACTCGCCGAACGTGAGATCCTCGCCCTCTTCAAACTGGGCGAAGATCTCTCCCTCTGGAGAGATAAACATACTGGCCTGGCGAAAGGCGACGACGACAAAGATACCATTGTCGGCAGCTCGCGTGATGAAGGCCGCCCGTTGGGCCTCCGGGCCGGAGCCCATCGACGCGCCGCCCATCGACGGGACGAAGACGACGTCGGCGCCGTTGAGGGCCAGGGCCCGAGTCGCCTCAGGGAATACCATATCGTAGCAGATGGCGAACCCCACGTTCCCGAGGTCCTCTGTCTCGAAGACCGGGTAACTGCTTCCGGGTTCCTTCCACTGCTCAGCGAAGGGTTGGTTGACCTTCCGATATCGCCCAATCTCCTGCCCGTCTCTCCCAATCAGGACCGCGGTGTTGGATATGACGTCGCCGTGGGGCATATCGCTGCACGCGACGCAGTATATGGATCGCTCCCTCGCCTTCTTGGAAAGCGCCTTCAACATCCGGTCGACGCCTTCGGTGAGAACCGGCGTCTGGTTATCCAGATGGGCTGCCTGCCACCCGACGAGGGCCAGCATATCCTCCGGAAAGGCGACACAGAGGGCTCCTTGGTCGGCCGCCCTTTCGGCAAGGTCGACGATCCGGGCGATCTGGGCGTCGATGAGCTTCAGCACCTCGTCTTCGTCATCAACCTTCCAAGGCACTGCGACCCAATTCGGAGGATGTGCAACGGCTACTTTTATCTTTCCAGACATCGGGATCCTCGAATAGGTTCCAGGCAGAATCTGTTCCTGATCGTCAGGGCTCTATGGAACAAGAAACGGACACAGAATCGGCCAATCTGTGCCCGTTGTGCCTCTGCAATTCCGATCATGGGAATATTCGCTAACCGAACGCGATCAGTCCTCGGCTTCCGCTCGTTCGAGATTCTCGAGTTGTGGATTCTCGTTTCGTGCCGTGCGTAGAACAGATAGTGCACCACTCATATCCCACCCTTCAAGAGCGAACTTCATTTCCTGAAAACGAGCGCCCAGCGCTGGCCGAAGCGCATCTTCAGAATTCTGAAAAGTGTCGAGAGCATCACTGTCGTTGGCTCCCAATTGGTCGTCCAGAATCTGGATCGTCTCGCGCACCACTTCCCAGTCTGTTTCTGGAATCTCCTCTTCGCTGGAGTCATCCTCATCTTCAGGTAGCGCCAATCGAATTCGTTCTACGACTCCACTGAGCTCATCTTGGAGTCCGGGGAGCAGGCCATCTGTAGCGCCCTCTTCACGGATCGCCTGCTCGACGTGACCCGCCAGGGCCTGGAGTCCGGTGGCGCCTATGGTTCCGGCGACCCCCTTCAGCGAATGGGCCGCCCGTTCGGCGCCATCCCTATTGTCATTGTCCAGAAGCTCATTGATGGTGTCGACAGTACGCGCTTCTTCTCCGTTGACGAATTGACGCAAGAGGCTCACATAAAGATCTCGTTTCCCGAGAACGCGCCGTAACCCGCCCTGCACATCGAGCCCTTCAATCCGAAGCTCTCCCTCTGAATTAGAATGCGCCGGCTGTTCGTCGGGGGTGGTTTCTTCCGGGGCAGGTCGGTGCTCTACGAAACGAATAAGAGCATTGAAAAGCGTGGCCGGGTCGATCGGCTTGGAGATATGATCGACCATACCGACTTCCCGCGTTTTCTCGCGGTCGCTCTCCATCGCGTTTGCCGTCATCGCCAGAATCGGGAGGGATTCGTACCGTGGGTCCTTCCGGATTTCCACAGTCGCGGTAAGACCATCCATCACCGGCATCTGCATATCCATAAGGACGGCATCGTACGCCTTCTGCCTGACCATGCGCACGGCTTGCTGACCGTCTTCAGCAAGATCAACCTGGAGCCCGCCTTCCTTCAGCAGTTCCATAGCTACCTGCTGATTCAATTCGTTGTCTTCAACCAGAAGGATTTTGGCTCCCCGAATCGCGCCGATGGCCTCCACCCAGTCCTCGCTTTGAATCGGCTCCTGAGAAGTCGTGCCCCCAAGGACTCTGACCGCAGCGTCGAACAGATGGGATTGCGTGACCGGTTTAACGAGTGCGATCTCGATCCCGGAGCCCTCTGCCTCGTCCAGGACTTCCGTACGACCGTATGCCGTAACCATCACACGGTGGGGGCTCGATTTCAGATCGAGTGCCGCAATCTGCCGGCCCGCCTCGATTCCGTCGATCCCCCCCATCTTCCAATCCAGGAATACGATCTCGTAGGGATCGTCCCCGTCGTTCTCTTCGCGGACCGCGGAAACCGCTTCCTCGCCTGAACTGACGACATCTGCCCTGAACGTCATCGTCGTTAGCATCGCCGCGAGGACCTCGCGAGCGTGATCGTTGTCATCCACAACGAGTACGCGTCGATTCCTCAAATCAGGGTCCGGCATCAACTCACGTTTGCGCAATTCGCTGTGCTGCAGTTTCGCCGTAAACCAGAAGGTGCTCCCCTTGCCCAGTTCAGACGACACCCCGACTTCTCCGCCCATCAGCTCGGCGAGCTTCTTCAAGATCGATAGCCCAAGACCCGTTCCGCCATACTTCCTAATCGTGGATGTATCGGCCTGAGCGAACGATTCGAACAACTTGCTCTTCTGTTCCTCCGTCATCCCGATTCCGGTATCCTCAACTTCGAACCGGGCCAGGACTTTGTTCTGATGGTCATCGACGACCGTCGCCCGCACGACGATCTCGCCGCTTTCCGTGAACTTGACGGCGTTGTTGGCGTAGTTGATCAGAATCTGACCTAACCGGAGAGGATCCCCCACAAGATCTTCCGGCAGATCCGGATCGATATCGAAGATGAGCTCAAGATCCCTGGCGGACGCCTTGGTGAAGTGCCTATCGTAGTTGAAACTTAGAGGGCCCCAGACTTACATTGGGTACGAGATTGCGAAGGCAAGTACCCGTAAGAAAGGAGCCCACGTTGAAAAAGCTATTTG
>Ga0114996_10007810_pt1 | contig 12026 bp, 12 predicted proteins | sample ArcticOcean_MG_C_4_FD_87039 | JGI IMG/M metagenome (GOLD analysis project Ga0114996, IMG submission 87039) | Marine microbial communities from western Arctic Ocean - ArcticOcean_MG_CB4_134 | ecosystem: Environmental > Aquatic > Marine > Oceanic | place: Arctic Ocean: Canada Basin | collected... | reverse complement strand
TGGACTACCGGGTCTCACCGGCGCTCACCGTTCGCGCCGGCCTCGTCCTGGTGCCGATCGGGATCATCAACGAGACCCACGAACCTCCCACCTTCAACGGTGTCGCCCGCCCCGCCCTTGAGCAGGACCTCTTGCCTACGACCTGGCGCGAGATCGGGATCGGTGCGGTGGGCGCGGTTCCTGGAGGTGCTGGCCTCAATTACCGGGTATACTTGATGAACGGGCTCCGGGCGGATGGGTTCGCCGCGGCCCGCGGCATCCGCGGCGGGCGCCAGGGAGGCAAGAAGGCGAGCTTTGCCAACCCCTCCGTCACCGGCCGGCTGGAGTGGGTCCGGCCGGGGCTCCGGATCGGGGGCGCCTTCTGGTATGGCGGCAGTGCTAATCAGGCCCCGGAGCTAAGGGACGGTACCTTCGCCAACCCCGTCTTCGTTCTCGCCGGCGACGTACGCTACGATGCCGGTCCGTTCTCTGCCCGCACGGTCCTCACCACGATGTCGATCAGCGGCGCTGGCCGGATCAACGCGACCTATGATCGAGGCGTGGGCAGTCGCCTGACCGGTGGATACCTGGAGGTCGCTTACAACCTTTTGGCCCCGCTCGCCCCTGCTTCTGCGCACGACCTGACCCCGTTCGTCCGGCATGAGCGCTATGACACCCAGGATGGGGTTCCGCAGGGGCTCAGTGCCGATCCCACGTTCGCCCGGCGGATCACGACGCTCGGCATGACCTGGAAACCGGTCTTCAACGTCGCGTTCAAGGCCGACTACCAGGTGCGCCGGAATCGGGGCGGGGTGGGTGAGGACGAGGTCTTGAGCTTCGGCGTGGGCTACGCCTTCTAGCCGGCCATGACCCGCTCCCTGCTCGTGGTCCTGATCGGTTGCTCGGTTCCGGTTTCGCTCCCAGCGCAATCGGTGTCGGAGACGGAGGTGCAGGCCTCGCTCTACCGGGTGTACGGCCCCGGCATTGAGGTGGATACGCTCAACGCCGGCACCAGTGCCGCGTACCGGGTGGCGCGGAATGATTCCCTGCTCGGGTGGGCGGTGGTACGAGATGTGATTGGCAAGGACCAACCCATCACCTTCCTAGTGGCGACCGACACGACCGGGGTGCTCTGGGACGTGGACATCTTGGTCTATCGGGAGCCCTACGGGGGTGAGGTGGCCTACGAAGCCTGGCGTAAGCAGTTTCGCGGCAAGGGAAGTGACGCTCCGCTCCTGGTCGGACGAGACATCCGGAACATCTCGGGCGCGACTATCAGCACGCACGCCGTGACGGCCGGCGTGCGCCAGGCTCTGGCCGACGTGGCCGCCTGGCGGCGGGACGGGCTTCTGCGATGACGGACCCTCGCCCCTCCGAGGCGCCGGCGCTCAACTGGCGGACGGTTCCGGCACCGTTTCGCACGCTGGCACGGTGGTTGACGGTGGTCCAGGCCGTGGGCTACGCGGTCGCGTTGGTGTATGTCTTCCAGACGACGCGCCTCACGCCGGGGGGGGTGGCCACCCGGTATCGTGGCGCCGATCCCGCGGCAAGTGATGCCGCGATGCAGTTCCCCAAGTCCTTCGCCGAAATGCTACTCACCACTCACAATCACGTGTTTGGCTTGGCGGCGATCTTCGCTCTGAGCGGCCTCTGCGTGGCTTTCTGCACCCGTCCATCGGAGCGCTGGCGCCGGTTGGTGATCACGGAGCCGTTCGGGGCGATTCTCGTCTCCTTCTCCGCGATGTGGTTGATGCGCTACGTGGACCCCCGGTTCGCGTGGCTTCTGATAGCCTCGAGTTCGCTCCTTGCCGCCACCTTCTACCTCCAGGCTTTTTGGATCCTGCGGGAGGTCGGCCTCCGGGAACGCTGGGGGAGGGGAAGCTCGTGAAGCGGCGCACGTTCCTCTGCCGGACCACGGAGGCGCTGGCTGGGGCCGCTCTGGCCCCACCGATCGGCCGGCTCACTGTGCGGCCTGCCGAGCGGTACCTCGAGCGATGGTCGTGGGTGATGGGACAGCCGGTCCGGGTCGAGCTATTTGCGCCCAGCGAGGACCTGGGCCTCGAAGCGGCGGCGGCGGTGCTCCGGGAGTTGCGGCGAGTGGAAGCGCAGCTGTCAATCTTCAACGATGCGAGCGATCTGGCCGAACTCAACCGGCACGCGGGACGCGGCTGGTTCAGGGCCGGCGACGATCTATTGACGTTCCTTCGGGCGGCGGCGCGGATGCGCCGGGTCACCGCAGGCGCGTTCGATTCGGCGGTGGAGCCGCTCATGCGGGCATGGGGGTTCCGCGAGGTGGCCAAGGCGACGCCACCGACGCAGGCTGAGCTCCGCGAGGCCGGTGACGCGGTACGGGCCTCGCGAATCGTGCTGGATGGCCGACGAGTGGCGCTCCCGGCCGGCCACACCCGGCTTGATCCGGGTGGCATTGGAGTGGGGTACGGGCTCGACCGCGCTCGGGCGGTGCTTCGCCACTATCAGATCCAGCGTGCCTTCGTCGATGTGAGCGGGGACTGCTTGGCGCTCGGTGCCCCGCCCGGCGAGAATGGCTGGCCCGTGACGGTCGTGGATTCGGCCCGGCCATCCCGGGTCATCGTCTCAACACGGCTCCGGGACCACGCGCTCGCGACGCGTTCCAATGCGGTCTCGGTGGTCCGGGTCGGTAAAATAACGGAGGGGCACATCATGGATCCGCGTACCGACGGGCCGGCCCAGGCGCTCAGCCAGGCCACGGTGGTCGCGCGCACTGGGATCGAGGCGGACGCGCTGTCTACCGCGCTCCTCGTGTCCGGGCGCCCGGGTCCGGGCGCGCTCAAGGTCTGGCGGGGCTAGGACTGGCCTGCCTGCACCCTGTGTCGCATGACTGAAGAGATCGCTGAGCACGGCGTTCCGTTTCACACCGTTACAGAGTGGGCCGATCGGTTTCCGTGGTTGCTTGCCGGGATCAGCCACGCTGGATCTGGCCCCGACCCCTTCGATCTCCGGCTGTTTGGCGAACCGACGTCGCCGCGGGCCCCCGCACGCTGGAGAGATCTGCTCCAGGCTTTGGCGTTCGAGACCATCGTGCACGCCCGCCAAGTCCACGAGACCCGGATTGTCGTTCACGAGCAGCTCGGCACGGGTGTGCGAGAGGTGGAGGGATCGGCGGACGGCCACGCCACTGCCGACTCGGGTGTTCTCCTCGCGGTCACGGTAGCCGACTGTGTACCGATCTATCTTCTCGATGAGGACGTACGAGCGGTGGCTCTTCTGCACGGCGGGTGGCACGGGATCGCTGCGGGAATCCTTCCGCGTGGGATCACGCTTCTCGGAACAAGCTGGAGGACTGATCCCAGGCGCCTTCTCGTGCATCTGGGCCCGGCCATCTGCGGGGCATGCTATGAAGTGGGCCCGGAGGTGTTCAGTGCGCTGGGAGTGGAGGTCCCCTCGCGTGCAACTCCCGTGGATGTGCGAGGTGTGTTGGCGCAACAGGCGGAGGCCGCGGGCGTGCCGCCCGAGAACATTACCGTTTCCGGCCTATGCACGCTCTGTGGGGACGGAAACCTGTTCTCTCATCGCGGAGGACGGTCCGAGCGGCAGGTCGCCTTCCTGGGCATCCGACCGTGAACCCGGAAGACGTCAGTGGCGCCAGCCCGGACGTGGGTCTGTGCAGTTTGTGCACGTTCGCCCGGCGAGTCGAGAATCGGCGCGGATCAGTCTTCTCTCGGTGTGGTCGCTCGGAGGAGGACACCGGTTACCCTAGGTATCCTCTTCTTCCGGTCCTGACGTGTCCGGGATTTGTGGCGACGGATCGTCCTCCCCGCCCCTGAGAAACTTCAGGACGATCTCCAGCGATTCCTTCGGCAACTCCTCCGGAGGCACATGCCCACATTCTTCCATGACTTCGAGCTGCGCACTTGGAAGGGCCGCGACGAGCCGCTCCGCGACGTCTAGGGGGACCACCCGGTCGTGCTTTCCCCAGAGGAGGAGGGTCGGCAAGTCGATCTCGGGAATGCGCCGTGTGAGGTCTGCCAAATCGGGAGGGATGATCCGCGTGGCAGTCTTGATGAGGGCCGTCCGGTGGGCCGGACTGAAAAGTGGTTTTGCGTAGGCTTCGACTTGAGCGTCTGTCACACCCTCACGGTCGAAGACGATCGAGCGCAGGACCGAACGGATCAGGAAACGCTTGGGGACAAATCGGAGCCCCCACTCCGACAGGCGTCCTCGCCCGGCCAGGGCGATGAATGGGGGAAGGTGCTGTGGGTAGGCCGCACTCGACACGAGAACCAAACGCTCCAGGCGCTCCTCCTTGAGGAGTCGAAGTGCCACGAGGAGCGCCACGCCCCCACCCATGGAATGACCCACAAGGGTCAGTTGCCGGAGGTCCTTTTGCAGGATCAAGTGGTGCACTAGGTCGGCATGATCGCAGATTGAGTAGAGGTCGTCGGGTGGTGCAGGCGCTGAACCGTGGCCCTTCAGCTCCACCGACCACACGCCGTGTTCCTTAGCCAGCCCCCCGATCCAACTTCGCCACGTGTATGAGGTCGCACCAAAGCCATGGAGTAGCATGATCTGCTGGTGCCCGTCTCCGTACTCCTCGACGTGCAGCGGAAGGGTGTAGGCGCCGGACTCGGGGGCCGAACTCACGGGAGGTCCACCCGGTTTGCGCCGGCATCGATCAACTCCTTCGCCCAGGGTTCGTGGCACGTCATGACAAAGACCTGCCTCGTCTGAGAAAGCTCGTGCAGTAGCTGAAAGCCCCGCCCCCGTCGCGCTGCGTCCCAATTTACCAGGGCCTCATCGATGAACACCGGGAGTCGCTCACGGTCGTGGTCGAGATGACTCATGATCGCCAGGCGCATCGCCAGATAGAGTTGTTCTCTGGCTCCGGTGGAGAGGGCTTGAGCAGCCACCGCAGCTCCGGCAGTCTCTGTAGCCTCTGCGGCGCCCACAGCCCTCGCTGTCCCTTTGCCACGTTTGCATGACCGTCGGACGTGGAACTCACCGGAGTCGCCGACCACGATCCGATCGTACCGGTCGTCGGTAACGGTGGCGAGGTAGCTGGAGGCTATTCGAAGAACGTCGGGCTGGTGGTCCTCCCGAAAGCGATGATCCGCTTGGCGGACCGCATGAGCAAGGATGATTTTGCGGTCGTGCTCGTGCTCCAGGTGCCGCACCTCGTTCTGGAGTGCGTCGATCTCCCCATCGATCTGATCGGCCGTAGGCCGCTCCGCCGCCCTCTCATACTTGTTCTGGAGGTCCTTGATCTGTCCAGCCAGCGCCTCGATCTGATCCGACAGCTCCTCGACCCTGATCTTGGCTTCGGCCAACGTGCCGTCCGCTGCCTGGCCGCCGTCGACATCGTCGAGTTCTGCGAGACGATCGACCAAGGCGTCGAGGTTGGGGTGGGACTGCTCGAGATCAGCGCGGAGTTCCATCGCCTTCTCCCGGGCACGCCGCATTCGCATCGCCGCCCCGAGCTTGGCCTCGATGGCCTCGACGTCCTCAGCGTCCACGACGTTCTCGTCACCGAGCGCGCGGAGCGCCTGGTCCAACGACTGGAGGGCCTGCGTCCGTCCGTCCAACTCCGTTTTGAGTTCGGCCTCGCGGTGGCTCAGGCGTTCGAGCTCGGCACTGGCCCCCCTCGATGCCTCCTGCGCCCGCTCCGCCTCTCGGAGCTGGGTCTGGAGAACGTGGATCGCGGCTGGGCTGGCCGGCGGCAACTCGATCGCAAGCTGGTGGTCGAGTTCGGTGAGCCGGTTATCGATCCCCTCGAGCGTGGCTTTCGCTTCCTCCGTCTCTCTGGCTCGTGTATCGAGCTCCTCCAACAACTCCTGAACCCGGGTGAGCGTCGCTACGAATTCAGATCCCGCTTCAGCGAGAACGTCCGAACGAACCGGTAGGCCCGAAAGGAAGTTGCCAAGGAGCGCGGCCGCCTCTTCGGACTCCTGTGCCAGTCTGGACCCCGCATCGGAACCGGAACCCTCTCGGACCCCGCCGTGGCGTCGGGCCTGGTGAAGGGTCCACCAACGGGCCAGCGCCATGCTCGCGGCCAGGGCCAAGACGACGGCGAGCCCACTTGCCCATGGGAGATCCATGGGCAAGCCCACAAGTAAGGCCGCCGTCACGCCTGCGGCGAGGCCGGCGACGAGGGTGCGCGGGGACGCTTCCGGCAACGCTCCCAGTGTTCCGCGAAGGGCATGCTCACGGATGCGGTCTCGGGCGGTGCTGGCGTCCCGAACGCGATCGTGGAGATCGGGTAGCGCGAGTGTTCCTAGGGTGGATTCTTCTCGATAAGTAAGCGCTCGTTCGAAGATCTTGAGCGTGTCCGACGCGATTCGGCGTTGACGATCTCGGACCTCCTGATCAATGGTGATGAGGCGTGAGCTCACTGGTCCGGCCGCCCCTACGGCGCTGGTGATCTCCTCGATCCGCCGGCGTGCGTCCAGAATGGCCCGGTGCTCGGACGAGAACGCCTCCAACCGTGTGTGGGGCTCCCCCATCTCGGCCTGCGTTCTCTGAATGCGGTCCTCCAAGGTGGCGACCTCAGTCACGAGCCGTTGGTGCTCCGCCGAAGGATCGGCGGGGAGGTCGTCGAGTGCGTTAGGGGGTCCGGCTTCTAATTCCAGCTTCGCCGCCTGATCCATCCGCTCTCGGATGGGAAGAAGTTGAGTGATCCGTTCGATCAGGAGGCGCTGTTGCTCCCTCTCGACGCGCGCGGCCCTGAGCGTCTCCGACGCTTGCTCCAACTCCCGCACCGACTCTCGCAGGACGTGATCGGCCTGGAGGGCCTCGCTACGCGCCGCCCTGGCGCTGCGAATCCGCTCCCGCAGGACACGGATCTCCTGGCCTCCACGGCGGCTTGGGCGCCAGAGGCGTTGGGCCTCCGCCTCGAGCGTGTCGGCCACCGAGCGAGCTGGTGCCAAATCGCGAGCTCCCATCCCGCTGATGAGGCGGTCCTGGATCCCGGACCAGGCGTGCGATTCGAGTGAAGCGACTTCGGTGAGCGTCAAGGCGAAGACCTGGCGGAAGACCTCCCTCGTCACATGGTTCGCGCACGCCAGCGTTTGGTTACGGAGATTTTCGATTCCTCCGCTTCGCGTCAGCCGCGCTGTGGGAGACCCGGCCAGTTTCCTTTGGATGGCCCATTCTTCCCCACTGTCGAGCCATATCTCTGCTTCCACGTCGAGGTCTCGGCCACTACTCCAGGGCGTATATGGGTGCTGGTCCTTAGCGGCGGGATACAGGCCGAAGATGAGCGAGTGCAGAAGGTGGAAGAACGTGGTTTTCCCCGACTCGTTCGGTCCCACGACGACATTGAGGTCGCCCAGTGGAGTGGACCCCGAGTCGAAATCCTCGAACCGTCCGAATGCCCGGGCCTGAACCCGCTTGAGCTTCATCGATCTTCCGCCACGTGCTTGCGCATTCTGGTGAGGATGTCCGCATCAACGTCGTCGAGGAGTTCCTGAACGTACTCCGGGAGCCGCTCGGGTTCGTCGAGTCCCAGGAGCTGCTCGGGGGAAAGACCGGTGAGGCCCGCGTCGCCTGACCGGACTTCTTGCAGGAGCCGCAGGGTCTGCCCGAGAACGTCCTGGCGCGCCCGGTGCTCATCCGGCCGAACTACCGGGTACAGGCTCCCGAATTGGAGGGTCAGATCCAACAGGCCGAGACGGTACGTGAGTTCATCGCGAAGATGGTTCTGGTCGTCGTCCTGGGACAACTCTCGCCACAGAGGCGTCGCGCCCGAGATTCGAATGCGGCCGATCCAGTCGGTCTCGGTCTCACCCGCGGTCACGCCGTCCCACCCCTCCGCGATCATTTCCAGCAACGCGTCGAGCGTCGTCGCTTCAGACGGGTCGCGTACCTCGAGATCCTCCCACTGAATTGGCGCCAGCTTCTTGAACTCCACATCGGCTGGCATTCCCGGGTGCACGTCGACGAGCAGACAACCCTTCGCGCCCCGTTCTCCATGCGTACGCCCCTGGAGGTTACCGGGGTAGTGGATGCCAGGGTGTTCGCACAGTACCGAACGCTTATGGACGTGGCCCAACGCCCAATAGTCGTGCCCGGACGCCCGGAGTCCGTCGAGTTGGGATGGCGCGTAACTCTGATGCGCCGCCGACCCCGGCGAATCCACGACCTGGGTGTGGAGCACCGCGATCTCCGCGGCACGGCTCTCGGGGGTCGGAAATACTGTGGAAAGATCCTCGCCCTCGGCTGCGGATTCGTGGCCGGCCGCCGTCACCATACCTCGTAGCGCTCGCTCTCCGGACTCCCCTCCGGAATCCTCGATGGCGATGCGCACCGGCGTCCTGTCCCGAGCAACGGTCACGTTGTCCGGCCAGAGCAGTTCGAGGGAGCGCAGTCCCGCACGTCCCGGATCATGGTTTCCCGTGGCGTAGACGACCGGAACCCCCTCGCTGTCCAGGCGATGTAATTGCTCGAGCAAGAAGCGTTCGGTCTGAAACGAGAGCCGTTCGTCGTCGAAGAGGTCACCCGCGATCAGCACCACATCCACGTGCTCGCTAAGCGACAGATCGACCAGTCTCCGAAAGGCCAAGCGAGATGCGTCTCTCAGTCGTTGGCGGACCGTTTCCGACCGGCTCGAGCACGGAGAGTCCAAATGTATATCGGCCGCATGAAGAAAGCGCATCAATAGCCCTGGATGGTCGGAGCGAGGATCGGCGCTCAAAGCTAGAAGATCCGGGTGTGCGCCGGCCAGGGCTGAAAGGGTCGAGCGTACAGCGATCAGGGTTGAACGGGCCAGCAACCCGTCTCTGTCTTTCAAATGCACGGCGAAAGAGCCTTCATTCCTCCGCTGATCGCGGCCCCAAAGAGAACAAGCTCAGACCAGCGTGCCCATGAGCCACACCTCCAGCGCGGTGGTTCGCCGCATCCGTGGAGAATTTCCGACGATCGACGCCGTATGCCGCCAACTCGAGCGGCAGGTCGATCCGACCGAGACGGAGTCGGTGGTCGCGTTCGCCGAGATCTTTCTTTCCAAGGCCACCAAGGAATTTCTTCAGGCGGGGAGCGCGGATGCACATGCCCACGTGACCCTCGGTCCATGGCAGTTCTTGCAGGACAGCCGGCCGGACCGTGTCGCGGTGAAAGTCTTCAACCCCGAGGTGGACACCCTGAGGGCGTACGCGGCATACGCGTTCCAGCTGGGGGTAGTACCGAGTCGCCTTTCTTTTCCGACCGCGCTACGATCCTACCCGAACATCGCACGGACGTTCTTCGATATTTCCGAGGCGAAGCTCAGTAACGACGAGGGGGCTCGAGAACTGCCGGGTTCCTCCGATACGGGTTGACGTTCCCAGGAGCCGCGTTGGCGGGACGGTCTTCGATGGGCAGAGCGGGCTCAAGTTGGTCAGCCATTGCCGGGACCGAGATGGTGATGAACAGGACGTTCTCAAGGAGTATCTGGTCTACCGGACATTCAATCTCCTCACCGATGAGAGCTTCCGGGTGAGGCTGGCCCGCGTCACGTATGTCGACGGGGAGGACGACGATGACCCGGTGTTTCGGTATGCGTTCTTCGTCGAGGAAGCCGAGGCGATGGCGGAGCGGTTAGGGGGCTCTTTACCTGGAGGTCCAACAGGCTAGCCCAAGAAACTTCGGCGCCAAGAGGCCGCGCGCGTATCCGTCTTCGAATACATGGTCGGCAATACCAACTGGTCGATGGTGCAGTTTCACAACGCCGAGGTCTTGTAGGATTAGGATGGTGTTTAAGTTCCGGTCCCTTACGACTTCGACTGGACGGACTTCGTGCCGGCGCGGTAAGCTCGGCCCGATGAACGCCTAGGCATCAGGAACGTCTGACAGCGGATCTACCGGGGCTTCTGCCGTCCGGATTTCGATTTCTCCGAGGCCTACACCCAGCTCAAGGAGATTCGTTCGGATCTCGAAGCGCCCTACACCAGCCAGGAGGCGCTGGACGAGGACAATGCAAGGGAGGCGGTGGAATACATCGACGGCTTCTACGAAGATATCGAGACCACAGAAAGGGCCGATGGTCGCCCTATGGACAATCGCCACAATATGTAGCCTGTTCGGCCGAACAGCCGATGGGCTATGCGGCTGGCGGCCTACTCCTTCTTGCGACCGGTGTTGGGGTGCTTAAGGTGTTTCCACGTGTCGCCGCGACGGACCGCTAGAATCGTACTCGGTGAGACCTTGAGAAGCTTGGCCCAGTGTCCGGCGGCGTTACGCCAGTAGCCCTCGTCATCATCCCAGTCGCCCAAAATCTGCCGGACCTGTTTTTCGTCCAGGAGGGCGTGGGGCGACTTCTCCCCCTGGAGCCAGGGGTTGTCGGACCAGCGCCTGCGTTTTTGTATGGGGCCCGGAACCTTGGCGCCGGAGTGTCCGAGACAATAGTGCCGGATTTGACTAGCCGTGTAATCAGGGAAACTCTTCGCTATGTCGGTGTAAAACCGACCCTCTTGAGCCAGGTCTCTCCACTTGACGATCAACGGAAGGGGGGGCTTGGCCATGACTTTTTGTTCACTCTTGCGAGTCTATTGGCTTAAGTTAACGACATAAAATACTCAGGCCGCCGCCAGAAGTACACCCGCCTGGGTGGGGGGGCCGTCCCCCGAATTTCGTCGCTCCCAGGCGACAAAAGGCCGACGAAACGTCAGGTCTTCGATCTCCTCCTCAGGTCGTCGACCCCCGAGCCGAGCCCCTACCCGGGGCAAGGGCCTCGCCACCCCCGTTCAGGCAGGATACCCCAGTGGAATTTTGCTCACTTCGTCGAGCTGTGCGACCTCCTTGTCGGTGAACGTCAGATCGACAGATCCGAAGTCGTCCTCCAGTTGGTCCATCCGTCTCGCTCCGATGATCACGCTACTCACGGCTTCTTTGTGGAGCAACCAAGCGAGCGCCAGCTGGGCGACGGAGGCGTCGTGCGTCTCGGCGATAGGCCTCATCACATCCACGATGTCGAAGCCCCGTTCCTGGTTGATCGGCGGAAAGTCGGAGGTGGCTCGTCGCGCATCGTCCGGGCCGCCCTCCCGCCAGGATGCCTAAGGGGAAAATCATCAGGAATCACCTCTCTTGCGGGACACTACCGGCCAAGAATACCGGTTGTCGTGACGACCGGCCATGTCATGCGCCAGCTACCAACAAGTGGGGTAGCCGCTGGACAAGATGCCCCACTCGGGCGTACGCTCATGCTTCTACCCCGCGGTTTGTTTAAAGGAGACATCCGATGTCTGTTCAACTTGGTGACGAGGTCCCCGATTTCACGGCGGAGAGCACGCGGGGGACGATCAACTTCCACGACTGGATTGGCGACGGTTGGGCCGTCCTGTTCTCGCACCCCAAGGACTTCACGCCCGTCTGCACGACCGAGCTGGGTTCCGTGGCGGCCCTCCAGCCGGAGTTCGAGAAGCGCAACTGCAAGATCATCGGCCTGAGTGTCGATTCGGTCAACGATCACATCGCGTGGTCCGGAGACATCTATGAGGCCACCGGGCACGCGGTGGGCTATCCGCTCATCGGAGATACCGACCTGACCGTCGCTAAGCTTTTTGGCATGCTGGAATCCGACGCGTCCGGCAGTGCCGGGGAGAGGACGGCAGGCGACAACCAAACCGTGCGCAAGCTATTCGTGATCGGGCCCGACAAGAGAGTCAAACTCACGCTTACCTATCCCATGACGACGGGCCGCAACTTCCATGAAGTGGTTCGTGTCCTGGACTCGATCCAGTTGACGGCCAGCCACCAGGTCGCGACGCCGGCCAATTGGAAACAGGGTGAAGACGTGATCATCGTGCCCTCGGTTTCCAATGAAGAGGCCGAACAGAAATACCCGCAGGGATGGAGTTCCCCCAAACCGTATCTGAGGATCGTTTCCCAGCCAGACTAGGGACGATTTCGATGGGAGAGCCGAGGCCCCGTAGCGAAGGTGCTTCAGAGCCTCGAGTTCAATCCGTTCCGGCCAGCTCGGCGTATACGGCGGTCAGGAACCGCCCGGGGTCGTCCAAACCGGCGTCCCACTCAGCGGTCGGGCGCGCGGCCACGACCTCATCATAGCTAGCGCCACGAGCCACGAGAGCGGCCACGCG
>Ga0114996_10007808_pt1 | contig 12028 bp, 7 predicted proteins | sample ArcticOcean_MG_C_4_FD_87039 | JGI IMG/M metagenome (GOLD analysis project Ga0114996, IMG submission 87039) | Marine microbial communities from western Arctic Ocean - ArcticOcean_MG_CB4_134 | ecosystem: Environmental > Aquatic > Marine > Oceanic | place: Arctic Ocean: Canada Basin | collected... | reverse complement strand
TTTGAAGCCAATTACCGCGAACCAGATCGATAACACCCTTCGCTCGTCGCGCGATATTCGGGAGCGACAGCACATCTGGGAAGTCTCCAAACAAGTCGGACCCGCGCTCAAGCCCGGCCTGATCGAACTTCGTAATCTGCGCAATCAAGTCGCCCAGGAGATGGGCTACGACTCTTTCTTCGCTCTGCAAGTGGCCGACTACGGCATGTCCGTCCCCGAAATGATGCAATTGATGGAGCAGTTTCAGCAGGAGCTAAAACCGCTCTACGAGCAAGTCCACTGCTGGGCGAAATATAAGCTGGCCGAGCGTTATGGCCAGCCGCCGCCCAAGCGCATCCCGGCACACTGGATCGGCAACCGCTGGGCGCAGGCCTGGCCCGGGCTGACCGAAGCGGCGGACCTTGATCCCTTGTTCGCCGACAAGACGCCTGAATGGATCGTTGAACAGGGAGAGAGATTCTACACTTCGCTCGACATGCCGGCTCTTCCGAAAAGCTTTTGGGAGAAATCGGATCTCTACCAATTGCCGCCCGGAGACAAGCGCAACAAGAACACCCATGCTTCCGCCTGGCATCTCGATCTCGAACAGGACGTGCGATCGTTGATGAGCGTCGAACCCAACTATCGCTGGTTCCAAACATCCCACCACGAGCTGGGACATATTTATTACTTTATGGGCTACTCCAATCCGAAGGTCCCGCTGACTTTGAGGGAAGGGGCGAACCGCGCGTTCCATGAAGCCGTCGGTGATTTGATCGGCATTGCGGCGCGGCAGCCGGCGTATCTCAGGCAGATCGGTCTATTGCCCGAGGACCGCGAAATCGACCAGGTCCAATGGCTGCTCGATGAAGCTCTCAACGAAGCCGTAGCCTTCATTCCGTTTTCCGCGGGAACGATGTCGTTCTTCGAGCATGATCTCTATGAGGAGAATCTTTCACCGGACGAGTTCAACAAACGCTGGTGGGAATACGTCGGACGCTTTCAGGGAGTCGAGCCGCCCAAGGCCCGTGGAGAGGAGTTCTGCGACGGCTGCACGAAGACTCACATCAGCGACGACCCGGCGCAATATTACGACTACGCCATGGCGTTTGTCCTCAAGTATCAGCTTCACACCTACATCGCGAAAAATATTCTGAAGCAAGACCCGCATGACTGCAACTACTACGGCAACAAGGAAGTCGGCAAATTCCTATGGGAGTTGTTGAGTCTCGGCGCGACGCGCGACTGGCGCGAGGTCATCCTAGAAAAGACCGGCGAGGAAGTGAGCACGCGGGCCATGCTGGAGTACTTCGAGCCCCTGATGGAGCATCTCAAGAAAGAGAACGCCGGGCGCGACGTGAGCTGGTAGCTTGCAAATCTAAATCGCCGGCGCTGCCGCGGCCATTGGCGATCTCAGCATTGGCGATTTCACCCAGGGTCGTGGCACAGGTTGCAATCGTTGGCGGCCTTGTGTTTCGTGTGACAGTTCATGCAGGCCACCATGCCGATCGGCTTCTCTTTGAATAACTGTTCGCGCTCGGCCACCGGCCCGTGGCATTGCTCACAGGAGATGCCGGCGTCTGTGGTGTGGGTTTCGTGGGCAAACCAAACGTAGTCAGGGACGCGGTAGATCGGCGCCCAGGGAATGCTTTCGCCGGCCTTGGCGAACTCGGCTAGTTTCTGAATATGGGGACTCTCGGTCTTGATTGCCGCGTGGCAGGCCATGCATTTTTCTTCGCGGGGGTATTCCATCATGAAGCCGTCCCGGTCGGGCTGGTGACAGTCGGCACACTTGAGTCCCAGCTTGCCAGCGTGCAGCTTGTGACTGTAGGGGATGGGTTGCTCGGGTGGCGGCAGCGGGAGTGTTTCCAGCGGTGAGACGTAGCCGGTTTGCGGGCGCGAGCTTTGCGCCCACACGGAGAGCGTTACGGCCAGTGTTGCTAGTGCTATTCGTGTGAGATTTCTTTGCACGGGCGGTTTCTATTGTACTGAGTAGCGTTTGCTAGCCCGTTGTGAGATCGGGCGCTCGCGGGTTGCTTAGCGCTTGCTTACCGCTTGCTTACGCGCGCGGCTCAGGGAGCGCGAAGGTTACCGTTTCGAGATCGCTCGCCCGTTTCGAAGTGTCCAGAACGATCCAAAGTTAGGCGCTCGCGGGTTGCTTACCGCTTGCTTACGCGCGCGGCTCCGGGAGCGCGAAGGCTACGTATTCATCGCCGGAAGGCGAGTCTCCTTTTCCGCCTCCTGCCGCTATCACTACGTATTGCTTGCCCTTGACATAGAGCTTGTCTCGCATCGGCGAGAAAATACGCTTGACCGATCCATCTTCGTTCTGCCAATAACACACGCTGCGGGCCTGCCCCGACGACCGCCGGCGGCGCACCCTGGCTCCAAGTTTTTGAGACCCCGCCCGGAGCGGCAGCCAGCGGGGCGGCAGCCATGGAGCGCAGGAAGTGTCGGCGATTCATGTTGGTTGTCTCCTATTCGAGTTGAGACTCCCGAGTTGAGACTCCCGAGTTGAGACTCCCGAGTTGAGACTCCCGAGTTGAGACTCCAATGATACACATTGCCATGGGGGCGCGCTGTCACCGGTCCCGCAGTGATGCAGTTATGCGAAACAACCGCTTCATTGCCTCAATCTGTCAGGCTCTGTCCCGATACAGCCGATAACAAGGTCAGGGTGTCTCTCGAAAAGGAGAGGCTCCGCGGCGATGGGAGTTAGATGAACATTCTGAAAGAGAAACCGAAGATCCTGATCGTGGACGACAGGCCGGGGAATCTCCTGATGCTCGAGGGCATTGTCGGGCGTCTGGACGCAACGGTCGTCTCCGTGCAATCGGGCGCGGACTCGCTGGCCGCGATGGCTCGAGAGGAGTTCGCCGTTGTCCTCGTGGGCGTCGAAATGTCGGAGATGGACGGTTTCGAAGCCGCCGCCCAGATGCAACGCAACAACGAAACCACGAGCATCCCGGTGATCTTGGTCACGGCAATGGACCACGACGACCGGCCCATGCTTCGGGGCTACGAGGCCGGCGCGGTCGACTATATTTACAAGCCCATCAACCCCTACGTCCTTCGCGCCAAAGTCCAGATTTTCCTGAATCTCTATGAGCGGCGAAAGTTACTGGAGGAGGAGAACCGGCGCATGGCGGCTCTCCAACAGGAGCTGACGGCGACGAAAACCGGGTCAGAGCGCGGCGCTCCCGGCGCCGAAGGCCAAACGGGCGAATCCGAAAGGCGCACCGCCGCGCCGCCGCGCTCCAATCTCGAGCTGGATAGCTTTGCCCGTGTCGTCTCGCGCAACCTGACGCGGCCGCTGCTCTCGATCCTCGACTACCTCGAATTGCTGACGAGCTACAGCTCGGAAAAGCTGGACACCAACGCCGCGGGCTGGGTCGAATCCAGCCTCAGGCTGGGCAATCGGATGCGCCAGGAAATTGCTGATCTGCTCGATTACGCGACAGTGGGCGCCGAAGACACCCCCATGGAGCCGGCCAGTTGCGAGGATGCGTTGAGTGACGCTCTGACGAACCTCGATGCTGCGATCCGGGAGAGCGGCGCCGCCGTGACGCACGACGCGCTTCCCGAAGTGCATGGATCGGGTAAGCTGCTTAGCCGGCTATTCCAGAATCTAATATCGAATTCGATGAAGTATCGCGGCGAGGAATCTCCGCGCATTCACGTAGCGGGCGAGCAGCGGCAGAGCGACTGGGTTTTGCGTGTCCGCGACAACGGGCGCGGCATTCGCGAGGCGGACCTGGGCGGGGTCTTCGAGATGTTCCACTCCACCGCGGATTCGACGGTTTCAGGAGGTCTGGGCCTGGCGATCTGCCAGAAGATCGTGGCGGGGCACGGTGGTAAGATCTGGGTTGAATCCGAACTCGGACGCGGCTCGGAGTTCTGTTTTACCCTGCCGTTGTTGGGGAGTGAGGGCGAGCCTTCCGCCGCCGCCGAACACGGGGCGCCTGCCCGCTCTCGAAGCGTCAAGCCTCGTAAGCGCCGCCCGCGGCGGCCTACCGCAGTCCTACCAGCTTGAGCAATTTCCGCGCGCTGGAAGGCGCCGGCGCCCTGTGGACGCCGAGCATTCGGCTGACGAAGTCTCGGCTCTGGCGTCCTAGCTCCGACTCGGACGGCGCGGCGCGGCCATTCATAATGGCTTCTTTCGCGGCAGCCGGATCGCTGCTGAACAGAAACTCCGGGGTGATTCCGATCGCCCGGGTCACGTCTTCTTTGCGGAGCTCGTTGGAGCGATCCGTCTTGTTGAGCGCCACGCGAATTTTGTCCTCTGCCACTTCGAAATCCCGAAGATCCTGGAGCCGGCCCTTGCTTAGATGAAGCGAGATCAGATCGGGCGTGCAAACCAGCACGACGATGTCGGCCGCCGCCAAGATCCTGCCGTGGTAGGGTTCCAAGGGGAGCGGCAGATCGGCGACGACTACCGAATAGAGGTGCGTCAGGTGCTGCAGCAGCGAAGGGATTCCCTCGTGGGCCGAGGCTGGCGGCACGGCTTCGCGCGGCGGAGCCGTCAGCACGTCGAACTCAGCGGCCTCAGTGACGATCTGTGCCCAGACATCCTCGAGATGAGCGGCCGCCTCCAGCGCATCAGCTAGCCCGCGCGGCGGATCGAGTCGCATTCGAAACGAGAGCGCGCTGGAGTGCAGGTCCAGATCGGCCAGTAAGCTCCGGCCCCCGGTCAGCTCGCTAATCGCCGCTGCCGCCTCCAGCGCCAGAGTCGTCGCGCCGTCGCCTGCTTGCGCCGGAACGAAGCAGACGCTCTGACCGCGAGAGGTTTGAACTTCGGCGTCCAGGCAGCGAATGACCTGGCTCGGATGGATCGGAGGAGTGATGAGTTCGCGAACCCCGACGCCGGCCACATCTCGGAGAAGATCCTCCGTGGATTCAGTCGCCGCGGCAATGACGTTTACGTCGGCGTCGAGCATCCTGATCTCACTGAGCAGCGAGAGCGCTTGCTCGCGGTCCGAGACGGCGACGATCACGGCCGTGATCGGATGATCGGTCCGGGCGAGAATATCTTTCAGTACTTCGACCCCGGGATAGTCCGTCTCCAGCCGGACATCGCGGACAACCGCCGTTTCGGCCAGGGCGGTCAGGATGGATCGCGCCAATTCCTGATCCGGAGATACGACCAATATGTTGTGTTCCGCCGTGGACATAACTCAACTCACCCGCGCCGACCGATCACGCCGACCCGCGCAAGCTTCCATCGATATCGACTCCCTTGTAGTTATAGATCGGCTGAAAGAGCCGATCGGCTCATAAAAAAACAGGAAAGAAACCAGAACCGGGCCGCTGGCGAGGCGCGCCCCCGGGGTCGGTTAGATTCCGAACGGCCAGACGGGTGAACTACGTATTGGCGAAATCGAGACCGGACAGAGTGGAGCAGGACGAGGAGCTTGTTTTCTACACCGCTCGGGTGTGGGGTGAGAAAATGCCGAAGGTCTCTTCGAGCCCTGCGCTACGGTTTTCTGATAACGGCGAACCGATAAAGTTTTCCCTGCCAGACCGGTTGCGGGAGTGCTGTTGTCAGCCAGTTGCGCCTCACCACAGCTATAATGTAACTCCCTGCCGGCCATGTCGAAAACCACCTTGCTCGCAATTCTATTTGGCCTGGCCGTTCTGGGGATGCTGATTTACTCCACGATGGGATTGCAACAATATACCTGCAAGGTTTGTAAGACTTACCAGGGGAAGACGAACTGTAGCACGGCTCACGCGCCTAACCGCGAAGAGGCCACTCGAACCGCTTCCGACGTCGCCTGCGCGGTCATTTCATCCGGCATGACCGAAAGTATTCAGTGCTCGAACACGATGCCCGACAGCACGGAATGTGTCCCCTAAACTTAACGGTTTTGGGCCTGGTTGATTGCCCAATTTCATTGCATTTGTTTCGGCTAAAGCCGGCCCCGTCATCAGAGTCATTCGGGCTGTTTTCCTGCCACCCTTCAGGGCTCCCTCCACCGTCTTCGCACGCAGGGTTCCGCTTCGCTGCACCCTGGGCTACGACCCTGCGCCGCTTCACGGCTTAACGGCTCTCTCGGTGACGACGTTGGGGGCTGGGGCGGCGGAACGCTCGGGAGCGGTAACCGCACCCTCACGGTCGCCGCTCAAGGGCTCTCGGCTTGGCGGCTCTACCTGAATAGTATTGCGTCTAACCCGCGTGGGCTAAACGTGACTAAGGGAGTGCCGGACGAAGAGCGGAGGAGTCAACACGGATCGGTGCCTTTTTCGGCTTGGTGACGTGCCGCCCTGTCAGGGCTTAACAATTGGATCGTTCGTTTCCCTAGGGCTGACGCCCTAGGCTGTTATTCTTTCGCCGCTTCGCGGCTGGTGGTTCCGCGCTTTCAATTATTGGGCGTCTCCTGCGCCCTTCAGGGCTTAACAATTGGATCGTTCGTTTTCTTAGGGCTGACGCCCTAGGCTGGCCCCCCCGCTAGGTGAACATGTAGAGCGGGCTGGCTTCCGCCACGGCAACTTCGCCTTCGCCCTCGCCCGCCGGTTCGCCATCTTCTGTTTCATTGACCGGACGGTAGTACATGCCGTTGTCGCCGAGGAAGACTTCCAGGTCGGCTGGCTTGGGCAGTTGGCCCTGAATGAGGGCTTCCGCCAGCGGGTCCTCGATGTATTTCTGAAGCGCCCGGCGCAAGGGGCGCGCGCCGTAGTTGCGGTCGTCGCAGGTTTGGTCGAGGATGTACTTGGCGGCGTCTTTGTTTAGACGAATGTGGATATCCTTGCGTGCCAGATTCACGTTGATCTGGTCGACCATCAGGTCGATGATTTTCACCAGATCCTCATCGACGAGCGCCGAGAAGACAATCACTTCGTCAATTCGATTCAAGAATTCGGGATTGAAAACACGCTTGACTTCGTTGAGAACTTCGTCGTTTGCTTTGGAGTCGGCCTGCTCTCGCGAAGAACCCTGGAAGCCCATGCGGCCGCGATTCTGCAGGAATCGCGCGCCGAGGTTCGAGGTCATGATGATGATCGTGTTCTTGAAATCGACCGTGTTGCCCAAGCCGTCGGTGAGCTGACCGTCCTCGAAAACCTGGAGCAAAATATTGAAAAGATCGGGATGTGCTTTCTCGACTTCGTCCAGCAGAATGATCGAGTAGGGCGCGCGTTTGACGCGCTCGGTCAACTGTCCGCCCTCTTCATAGCCGACATATCCGGGAGGCGACCCGATCAGCTTCGAAACCGAGTGCTTCTCCATGTACTCGGACATGTCGAAGCGCACCAGTGACTTTTCGTTTGCAAAAAGGAATTGCGCCAGCGCGCGGGCGACTTCGGTCTTCCCGACGCCGGTCGGCCCCAAGAACAGGAACGAGCCCGCGGGCCGCGCTGCTGATTTTATCCCAGCCCGGGAACGGCGAATCGCTCGAGCCACGGCTGAAATTGCCTTTTCCTGGCTGACGACACGCTTGTGTAACTCCTCTTCGATGCGGAGGAGCTTGGGCATCTCCTCTTCCTTGATCGAGGTCATCGGGACGCCAGTCCAGCGCGCGACGACGTCTTCAATGTCGTCTTTGGTGACCGCCGCCGCGGCGGATTCATCGAGGTTGTACTTTTCACGCAGCACGCGCAGATTTTCGCGCTCTTTGCGTTCCTCGTCCGAATAGAAACGCGCCTTCTCGAACTCATGGTTCGCGATGGCGTTTTCCATGCGATGCACGATGAACTTGATTCGCTTGTGCACGTCGGCGATTTCATCCGGCATGGTCGTCTGGCGCAGTTTGACGCGGGCGCCGGCTTCATCCACCAGGTCGATGGCTTTGTCGGGCAGGAAGCGATCGGGAATATAGCGGCTCGAGGTGTAAACGGCGGATTCGATGGCCTCGTCGGTGTAGGCCACGGCGTGAAACTTTTCGTAACGATCCTTGACCCCGAACAAGACCTGGACAGCTTCTTCTTCGGTTGGCGGAATCACCTTCACTGCCTGGAAGCGTCGCTCGAGCGAACGGTCTTTCTCGATCGATTTGCGGAACTCGGCGGGCGTGGTCGCGCCGATGCATTGGATCTCGCCGCGCGAAAGGGCAGGCTTGAGAATATTCGCCGCGTCGAGCGAGCCTTCCGCCGAACCAGCGCCGACCAGGGTATGCAGTTCGTCGATAAAGATGATGGCGTTCTGATTCTCCATCAGCTCTTTCATGATGGTCTTCAGACGCTCTTCAAATTGTCCGCGATACTTGGTGCCGGCGACGATCAGCGACAGATCCAGCGCTAGGACGCGATGCTCGGCCAAAAATGATGGGACGTCGCCGTCGGCGATCTTTTGGGCAAGGCCCTCAACGATCGCCGTTTTGCCAACACCGGGTTCGCCGATCAGGACGGGGTTGTTCTTTGTCCGGCGGCACAGGATTTGAATGACGCGGTCGACTTCGCCCGACCGGCCGATCAGAGGATCGAGGGCACCATCCGCCGCCGATTGAGTCAGGTCGCGGCTGAACTCGGCCAGCAGCGAGCTTTCCTTGGGACGATTCGATAGCAGCTTTTCCGACTGAGTGCGTGCCAGCTCTTCGCGGATCGTCGCCAGTCTGAGCCCGCGCTCGTGGAGAATCTCGGCGGCGAAACATTTTTCTTCGCGCAGCAGCCCGAGCAACAGATGCTCGGTACCGATGTGCTTGTGCGAAAGGCGTTCGGCCTCTTCGGCGGCATAAGCCAATACCCGCTTGCACTCGTGGCTGAGAGGAAGATCCACCGAGGTGGACACTTTTTCTCGAACCTGGGTATGAGCTTCGATCTGCTTGCGGATGGATTCGACCGCCGCGTGAGAGCGCAGAAAGCGATTGGCCAGCGCCTTATCCTCGCGGATCAGGCCGAGCAAAAGGTGTTCGCTTTCGATGTAGGGACTACCGAATTGGCTCGCCTCGTAACGGGCGAAGAAGATGACGCGGCGTGCTTTTTCTGTATAGCGTTCGAACATGGAGCGTATTGCTCTCCCGGCCCCCCGGTTAACGGGCGCTAATCTGACATGTTTCTCATCATATCAGTCCCATCAGTCCCATCAGTCCCGAGCGGGAACCGGATGTAGTGTGAATCGTCTGACGCGGCGATTACCCTTAGCGGCGGAGGTCCGTTGTTGACTGGGGTCGAACAAACCGGCGAATCGATTTGCGGCAAGCGTGGACGCTTACGCCAGGTCCGGGGCCCCGTTTGTTTCCGGCTCGACGGCTCGACGGCGCTACGGGCTACGGGCTGCGGACGCGCCCCAGGGCGGCCCTGGCCGCTTCGGCAACATCATGGTCATCGCCGTGCATGAGTTTCGCCAGCGCATCGAGGGCCTCGGGATCTTTGCGGCGGCCGATCGAATTGATCACGCCGATCAGCAGATTGCCTTTGAGGTCGCCGAGCGCGTCGCGCAGAGCGGCGTTTGCCGAGGGATCGCTGATCGGCTCGAGGCCGAAGCGGGCGTAGTGAGAGAGCTTCGGGTTCGCTAGTAGCGTGGCGAGTGCGGGTACGGCGGTTTTGTCTCCCACGACGGCCAGCCGCTGGCAGGCCTTGGCCTTGGCGAACTCCGTAGCGTTGGCATCCTTGAGGATCTCAACTAGTTTCGGCGTCCCCAGCGACATGATCTCGGCGGACTTGTAAGGCGTCGCGGCTCTGGCCTCGGCTTCCTTGGCTGCCATGGCCGCGCGCCGCTGTTGCGCGGGTGTGCGGGGCGTTTGCGCGATGGCTAGCGGCGCGACACCGGCCAGTAAGATTGCTATGGCGGGAAGGATATTTCGAGTTATCTTCATGTCAACCTCCAGGGCTCGCGCATGGCCCTTGACCGCATGTTGTTGGCCTCGTCGTCTCCGATGAAGGTGTCTGTCGCCGGGTCAAACTTGAGCTTGCGGCCGAGCTGGAATGCGATGTAGGCGGCGTGGCAACCGATGTGAGTCTGCGCGGCGGCCAGGGCATTGGCGCGCGGCTGCTTGCGGGACTTGACCGAATCGAGGAAGTCGCGTACGTGGTAGGTCGTGGCTTGCCGGGAGTCGCTGAACTCTTTGCGGTAGGCGCTCAGGCTGTCCGAGGTTTCGACGATTCCCCGGTCACCGGTCTGAGCCCAGCCCTCCTCCCCTTCGAAACGCACGGCGCAGGAGCCCAAGCCGTCGAAGCCCTTGTCGCGCATGACGAGCTTGAGGCCGTTGGCGTATTTGCAGTGGATCGAATAAGGCGTGTCGCCCTGATCGCCATGCGGATCAAACTCGATGGGCGTGGTCTCATCCGCTCCGGCGGCGAACTGGCACAGGTCCACCGTGTGGGAGCCCCATTCGAGGATTCCGCCGCCGTGGAAGTCGAAATATCCGCGCCAGTACCGAGCTACGTAAAGACTGTTGTAAGGCCGCCAGGGGCTGGGCCCGAGCCAGCGGTCCCAATCGACGACTTGCTTGGGAGGAAGAGGTTCGGCGGGCAGCCAGTCGTGGGACGTCTTCGGGGGCCAGCGATCACCGGGGCCGACATTGGCGTGGAGGGTGTGCAGTTTGCCCAGCTTGCCGCTCTCGGCCATGTCGAAAAGGTACTTGAAGTTGCTGCCGTTGCGCCGCTGCGTACCGGCCTGATAGATGCGTCCCAGGCGCTGATAGTTGTCGGCCAGCGCCCGGCTTTGCCCAATCGTCATGGAACAGGGTTTCTCGCAATAGACGTCTTTGCCCGACTTCGCCGTCAAGATCGAAAGCAGCGTGTGCCAGCGATCACCGGTGGCGATCAGAACGGCGTCGATGTCCTTGCGGTCCCACAGCTCGTACATATCGCTATACATGGCGCAATCGCGATTGCCGTGGTGCTTGTCAGCCATTGATTTTATGGCCTCGCGCCGCTCGTTCCTGACGTCGCAGATGGCCATGAACTGCACGTCTTTCTGACTCAAGAACGAACCCAGGTCGCGCTCGCCACGGCCGCCGATGCCAAGGCCGGCAACGGTGATGCGGTCACTGGGAGGGACGGCGCCGGCCAGCCCCAGCGCGGAGCTGGGAACGATCATTGGGGCAACGGCCGCGGCGCTTGCTTTGAGTGCGGCCTTGAGAACGGTTCGTCTTGAAACGAGGTTTTTGTTCGTTGGCATCATCCCTCCTCATTTGCTTGATTGAGGCACTTCGATCGTGGGGCTTCGATTGTGGTTCTTCGATCGTGGCAGAAGTCAAGACGCCGCGCAACTGGCCCGCGAACTGGTTTCATTCAGCACTCAGTGGGGTATTTCTCAATCGTTGGACTTTTGGCCTCTTTTACTGCCATTGCCCTCTTAATTGGCTCGCAAAAGGCTCTCAATGGGCTTGGTGCTATTTAGTGTAAGTTATTCATTTAAAAGTGGTTAATTTTTCCAATGAGAGGATTTGCGAGGATCTGAGAGGTTTTCAGGTTTTTTGTCTCCGGCGGGCGTTAGATCGTTTGCCGGGGTGGTTCTGTATCGAAAATGATTCATCGCGGACTACTCCCTTTTTATGATAGCAAGCGAATCTCGGATGGCCATGGGCTCGGATGGGATAGCTGTTGAAAACAAAGGGACTATATTTACAATTTATCCGTGACCGAGTTGACTGGATTCGTCCATTCGTGGGGATACTGGATTTTGTAGGTGGGAGTCGGGGTAGGTATCGTTAGGTTAGCGGGGATTCTGGGGTTAGCGGGGATTCTGGTTGCGAGAGGGTGTGTTTGTTGAACGGGCTGGCTCGGGATTGGCGGCCGGGTCAGGACGGAAGCCCGTTGAAACGGGCTGAAAGACGGGGTGGTGGTCTTGGCAACCGGCCCTAAAAGGACCGGGCTAGGCGGGTCAAGCCACGTCAACGTGGCTGGCGCGGGGCTGAGCTGAGGACCCCAGTACAGTTCGACCGCGGGTTAACACCCGCGGCCTCGAGTTTGGCCTTTGACTAGATAATCCCCACATCGGAGAGGCTGGGGCGAACAGGGAGGGCAAAAAGCCCTTGCATCCTGAAACATTTTCGTGTATTCTTGTATCTAGTTGTATCACTAGATACAACTCCCTTTCCCCTGCCGAAAGGGCAGACCATCTTTTGCTCTCTCTCTTCTCAAGGAGGCCCATGGGATTCCCCACCAAAGT
>Ga0114996_10007807_pt1 | contig 12029 bp, 6 predicted proteins | sample ArcticOcean_MG_C_4_FD_87039 | JGI IMG/M metagenome (GOLD analysis project Ga0114996, IMG submission 87039) | Marine microbial communities from western Arctic Ocean - ArcticOcean_MG_CB4_134 | ecosystem: Environmental > Aquatic > Marine > Oceanic | place: Arctic Ocean: Canada Basin | collected... | reverse complement strand
CAAGTCGAACGCCCGCGGCTTCCGCAACTTTGCGAACTACCGCACCCGCATCCTGTTCTTCTGTGGAAAACTGAAACTCAAACCGTGCTGAAAACACCCATTAAAATCGGTGAAGAACCCTTTTTTTGGACTTACAGTAAAACACCGGTTTCTCGGCTGTGTCTGCCTCCTTCATGAGATCCAGAATGTTTGGCTTCAATTCCGGCTTGTCTGGAATAATAGCTTTCTGGAATACACGGTCGCCCTTACCAAGGAGGCTGAAACCAACAGCGCCCGGTTTCTGATCGATGAGATAGCGAAATTCTGGATCCTTCGGTTCGATCCAAATCTCATATTTTTCTTCTGGAGGCTTCTCGGATCGCACTTTTAGTGGTGCAATCTCACCGGTCGATGGACTAAACCAAACAGCGGGATACAGATCGCTGAACTTACTCTTGTCCACAACCACGGATTTCCCAGTCTTTTTGATTTCAACATTCGGTTCTTTCGGACGGTTTCTTTTTTTCGCTGGTGTATTGCCCGTATACGGTTCACGATCGCGGTGAAGTCGTTGGCGAAGTTTCTCTTGCGTGAGCTTCCCAGAGATTCCGACGAACGCAATCGTCTCGTCCCGCTGAATGCCCTTCGACTTTTCAGGATCCTTGGCGATTCGCTGAAAGCGGCCTCTGGCGGCGATCGGGGGCGCGTCGATGAGGCGGCTTGTGCCGCTGGTTTGAACTACGAATCGCTTAATCCGATAAGCATCGGGAGCCATTTTTTCGTATCCGCGCGACCGGAGATCGAGTGAGATAACGGCGCGCCGGACGATCAAGTCGCGATCTAGTTCGATTTCGAAGTGGCTGTCGGGCTCTGGCACCGAATCCGTCCCCGCGGGAGTGTTCTTCGTTCTCACACGGGGGCGGCCGTAGAGGAATACTCTCGACTTCCCTTTGATGATAAGCCGGTCGTCGTTTTTCCACGCGTTCATGGAATCGATCGAGACCAGCGTCCTGGCGAATCCGTAGCCCAAAGCCCACTCAAACGGCTGCGCGAGGCTGTGTTTCTGTTGCGTCTCCCGGAAATAGCCATCCATCATGACGCTGTTCCAGGCCATCATTCGTGGTCCGATTGGCCATCGTGCTGCTTGGATGGCCTTCTCGGAAGCCGAGTGCTTCATGGTTTCGAGATCGTGTCCGTTGTCGATAGCCCAGACCTGCGAACCGCTTGTGGTCACCAGATACGGGACGCGATGAGGTTGGTCGTATGCCGAGGGGATCTCCGCGTCTGTCGATGGACCGACTTTGGCGCGAGGGTCGATCTGTGCGACCCAGCGCCGTTCAATTTGCAACGACCGGCTGTGTAGTTCGTGGTCACGGAGGTGCAGTCGTTTCAAGAACTTGACGGGATCACGCGGCGGCCACTGGTCGTCGTCTTGCGATGTCGCCGCTGTGGGAGGCCCGCCTGCGCCGGCATCAGCCACGAAGACAGCAACTCCAGCACCCGTCAAACCGTGAAGCCGAGCAGCGTCCGACGAGAGTTCTGCGCGTTGTGATTCGGACTGTTCCTTGATTGGCTGGGACTCCTGGGCCTGAACCCAACTGCGAAGAACCGCTGGCGTGATCACGACGGAGGCCAACAGCAAGAAAGTCATGACCACTCCGCCGCGACTCAGGCGCAGCCGCGGCTGTTCTCGCGCATTCATTAAACGCACGATGCGATGTTCAAATTCCGACTCACTGTCGCCTGAAGCCGCAAGCGCGGCCGCGCGTGACGTTCTCGTTGCCGTGCACAACTCCGCCATCCGCAACAATGCACCGGCATACTGCATTGGCTCGTAACCCGTGGATATCACCAGATCGTCGCAACAGGCCTCGCGTTCCGCGCTCACTCGGCGGCTGACATACCAGACGACCGGATGGAAAAACAGCAGCGATTCGATGATGCGCTGGAGCAGGTTCATCAGCAAGTCGTGTCGCCGGATATGAGCCAGTTCGTGACAGATGATGGCCGCGATCTGTGCAGGATTCAGCCCAGTCAGGAGTGAAGCTGGAAGCAATATGACTGGCCGGAGCACTCCGATGACCGTCGGCACGGCCACTCTCTCGCAGTACCTTACGAGAGGAACGAGTTTGAGGCCTACTTTGCGTGACTGGTTAACGATCAGCTCCAGGAGTTGCGAATCATCAACGGGCTTCGAACTGGCCCGCAAGCGATGACCGCCGCAAACTCCCAGGCCGAGCCGAAGCAAGAAAAAACAGGCGCCGGCGAAATAGAAGACCGCAACAAGCGGCACCGCTCGCGCTAGTAACGGTGCCGCTGAGGCATCATCTTCTGGCACCACCGCTCGATCGGTGTTCCTTGATGCCGACCAGCCAGCGCTAAGGTCGTCTCGGTCGTTGTGTATCGAAGGATTCCCGGGTATTGCATCAGATTGCGAGGTTTCGCTAGCTGCCACTGGGTGGTTGTTCATGACTAGCAGCCCCCGTTCACTCTCGGGCTGATGTTGTTTCAGATTCCCGGGCACATCTACAGTGGCGAAGGTAACCACCACGCACACGGGGAGGCAGAGCAGTAAGACTGCGTGCAAACGGTAGCGGCACAATGGCGCTCGCTCGCGCAAGATCCATCTGGCAGCCACAGCGACGACTCCAATCGCGACTCCTTGCCAGAAAAAATGGAGCAGCGTGATGACCCAGCGCAAGCAGAGTTCGTTTCCAACCAGCGGCAACGTGTCGATCCAGTGATAACTCATTGCTGCTTCTCCCTCATCTTCTGGTTAAAGGCGCGACGAAGACGCTTCAAACCATCGTCGTCCAACTTGGAAACATCAAACAGACTGACCATCAGCGCTTCGGCCGAACCGTCGAAAACTCGATTCACCAAATCGTCAAGCATCCGCCGGGAGACGACCTCTTCCGTTAGCCGAGGAGCGAAGCGAAGCGATTTTCCCTCAACCGGATCAAGCTGCTTCAACTGCCGCTTGTCCACCATCTTCTGCAACGTCGTGATGACCGACGTATGAGCCAGATCGCGACCACGTGCAGCCAGCGCATCGCGAATCTGCCGAGCTGTCAGGGGCGATTGCTCCCACAGGACCTTGAGCATTCGTAGCTCAAGTTCGGTCGGGCGTTGCCACAGAAATCGACTCATGGGTTACTCCAGGTCGGACCATCGTTTTCTATTCCAATAGATATTATACCGCCCCGCTTGCCGAGTCAACGCGGATTTCTACAGTAATAGAAAATACGCCGGCGTCGCCGGTTGCCGGAGCCCAATTCGGCAATCGTTGATAGAGATGCTGGTGTCCCAAACAACCTTCGGGCGTGTTGAAAAAGTCCGCTTGTTGGTAAGTTGCGCCAACTGGGGCGTGCGTCTTCGGCGGTTTGACAGCCGGATGAGCAGCCAACGAAGGATGGCCTTCACCAACCGCTTCAGATTCTGCGCAGTGGCGCTCAGGTAGGCCTGGATTTGGACCTTTGAGCGTCCGCGATACTGTGCCCGGGACAAGCCGTGATTCTGTTTCGCTTCCGCAAATAGTCCTTCAATCTTCCACATCCGTTCCGACATCTTTTGCCGGAGTACCGGATCGCGCATCCGTAGTTGCACCTCTTCAAAGAAGTCTTGATCGAGGCTACGCAGGACGAAGCGCTGAGGAGACCCCCAGCGGGCCGGAATCGTTGCCGAAGAGAGTCTAGGACCAAGGCCGCTGTGATCGCGGAAACCACCGGGACGCGTGCTCAGTCGGATACGTTGCCGATATCAGCATGACGTCGTGAATACGAATGCGACCAGCGGCTCTTTGAAACAGAAACCTTTTAGCGACTGGAGAGAACCACTGAGCAGAGAGAACCAGCGAGCAGGCAGGCCAAACCAAAGACCAATCGCTGAGACCACCCAACTAGAACTGACGCCGAGTTGCATGCACCGGACGTCGCACTTAAGAATGTGGCCAGCGGACGCGTTTGAAACGCAAGGAATGATGAGGCGACGCAAACGTTTGATAAAAAGTGTCGACACCTCGAATAGTCGGTTCAGTCAAATCGTTTGGCCGGAATGCCGTTGAAGAGAGTTTTTACGTAATTCACCAACAAAAATCGGTACCGATGCGAGTGTCGCAGATCGGCCGGGGGCCCAGCGTTATCCTACGCGAACAGAAAAAAATGCGCACTAATACCACTTGACCAACCACGGACTTCATAGTCGGTGGTATTACCGTGTGTCCGCGATTCGACGAGTTTCGCGGACGGAATCGGGGCTGAGCGGCGAGCGGTGGCTTCTCATCGAGCTTTACCGTTGAGCTGACGTGGCCCCATCAGTGCCGCAGCAGAAACTCGTTTGAGTTGATCAATGCATGCTGCAAGTCGGCAAAGCCCGCTTCTCGACTTTCGATCGTGGCGAGGTACTTCGTCGCCAGTTGCTTTTCAGCGATGCTCGGGCGACGCGAAAGCGTGCTGAGGTACAGCAATTCCAACATTTCCGAGTCGCTCTTCCCAGACTTCAGCCAGCGATTCCCACGGCTTTTCGGCGATGTGATGTTGGCGGATACCTCCGGGTTGTTGAGTAGGTGAATGATCTGGCTGATGGATGGATCGCTGTCGCGCGCACACTCGCACGTCACATCGCGGACCGGCTTCGAGAATGCCTGCAGGAAGGAATGATCGACCGCGCCTTCGGCTAATTCGATGGCGCGCGTGCCGTTGGGGTACCCCTCAAATCTAGCGGGAATTCCGGTCGCCGATGAGATCGCGTCGAGAATCTGTTCGCCCGTCAGCATTCGCACCTGAGCGTGGCTGAAGTACGATGCGGAGTCGGCGGCGTGCGGCGACTGGTTCGCTGCGGCCTCGGAACCGAGTTGGTATGTTTGCGAGTTCAATATCACCCGCAAAATTGGCTTGATACGATAGCCGTGCTTCGCGAAGTCGGCCGCCAAGGCATCGAGCAGTTCCGGGTTGGATGGCGGGTTGGTGTTCCGGAAATCATCGACCGGCTCGACAATTCCGCGTCCGAGCAAATGATACCATAGCCGATTGACGATCGAACGGGCGAAATACGGATTATCGGGCGAGGTCAACCACTCGGTGAGTTTCTCGCGGCGATCGTCATCGGGCGATAATTCGCCGACTGCTTGTCCGAATGCCGCCGGTGCGACATTCTGATTGGTCAATGGATGTCGGACTTCGTCACGACGCGTGAGATAGACGATTTCGTCGTCGAGGCCGAACTGAGTCCCCTTGAATTTCACCCGTGCAAAAAAGGCGGCGAACCCATAATAATCGTCCTGTGTGATCGACTCGAACGGATGATTGTGGCACTTCGCGCAACCGATCCGCACGCCTAGAAACAGTTGCGACATCGATTCAGCCATGACGTCGGGCGTGCGGCAGACTCGGAAGAAATTGGCCGGCGGATTGTCGAGAGTGCTGCCCAGACCGGTCAAAGTCTCACGGGCGAATTGGTCGAACGGCCGATCTTCGCGAAACTGTTTCAACAAGTAACGGTGGAAGCTGAACACGCCCCGCTGGCTGATGGTCACCGTGCTGCCGCGCATGATGTCGGCCCACTTCAGCGCCCAGAATGCTGCGAACTCATCGCGCTGCAAGAGTTCGTCAATCAGTATTGACCGCTTGTTGGGATCTTTCGAGTCGAGGTATCGGCGTGCTTCTTCGACCGTCGGCAGCGTACCGATGACGTCGAGACTGGCACGCCTCAAGAAAGCGGCATCCGACGCCAATTCGGCAGGTTTTATTTGCAGTTCTCGCTGCCGTGCAAAAATATGCTCATCGACATAGTTGGCCGCTTTCGGGCTACGGAAGACAAATCTCGGATCGCGACGAACGTAAGTCAGCCGCGAACCGACGATTTTATCGAGATAGCGGACCAGCAGACTCGATTCGGCCGTCCGCTGAAACTCAACCAACCCTTCACGCGTGACGGTGGCCGCGTCCTGATCGTTCGACGTGAAAACGGCCAGTCGCGTGACATCGCGAACCGTCCCGTCTTCGAAATGCGCCAGCGCGATGATTTGCTGCCGCGGATGTGATTCGGGTAAACGGCGGGCTGAGGGAATCACTTCAAGCCGCACCAGTTTTCGGGAAACGGCGCTCGGCCGACATCCCTGGTCGATCCAGTTCTTTAGCGTGAGATACGCGGAGTCGGTCCTCTTGAATCGAATGCCGCCCTGATGTGGGATCTGTCCCAGCGCCTTTTGCAGGATCAGGCTGTTCTCGGCTTGAATGGTGTTGGTCCGACGTCCGAAGCTTTCACGAACAAGCGACGTAAAATCGAACGCGGGATCGAAACCGCGCAGACTCAAGCGAAACCCGCTCTTCCCCTGCGGCGAGCCGTGGCAGGCCCCCTGATTACAACCGGCGCGATTCAGTGCGCCGATCACATCGGTTGCGAATTCGACATCTCGGACCTGGCCGTCACCAGCGACGGTGACTACCACTGTTTTCTTAAGCGACCCGACTCGCACGCGAATCTCGGTCTTGCCGGGGCCTTGCGGTGTGATCAGCCCAGCCGGACTGACGGTTGCCACATTCGGTGCACGGCTTTCAAACGTTGCTTCACGAGTGAGGTCGGCAAATTCTCCATTGCCGGCACCGGACAGTTTTCCCGAAACGAGCAGCTGCTGTTGATCCAGCAGCGTGACTTCCGCCGGCTCAACGCGAAGGGACTCAACAAGCGGCGGTTCACCGTTTGCCGTGCCACCAACGGCTGTGAATGTCAAGAACAGCGTCAGCAGTATCGTGTAACACTTTGGTTGACGGGTGCCACTGGCGTGTCGCCAGTGTTGCGAAGTGGGCACTGGCGACACGCCAGTGGCACCCAATCCGACAATCGGACTTTGACGCGGTACTACGAGTTGTTTCGACATCAAATGTCTCCGGTAAGCGACGGTCGTTCCGAGCGCCAATCCCGTGTTATTGTTTCTTGGTCTGCACTGCCGGCTTCTTCACGTTGATCGTCAGGATCGGATTGCGCAAAAGTTCCTGGTACTTGCCGACGTATCCGACCGACTCAAATCGCAGTTGGTAGCGGCCGGGAGGCGTATCGGATTTCGCTTGCAAGTCAAATTCGACATCTGTTTGTCCGGCAGGAATCTCGATTGCCTTTGGATACACAATCGCCGGTTGTGGTCGCGGATCGGTCAGAGTGATGGCTCCGTCAAACGTTGGCACGCGATTCGCCAGCAGTTTCACCTTGACGCTCTGTCCCGGCTCGACGTCGATTGTGGCTGACTCGAATTGCGGATCAAACGCGCTGCGTACATCCAGAGTGAATGTCCGTGTGAGCGACACGCTAAAGCCATCTGCATGCCGTCCCGTCGCGGTCAAATCGACGCGGCGCTTCTCGAAGCGTGTCAAGATCCGCGTGAATAGCATGCCCTCGACGTTGTTTGATTCGGTCGTGGCGGCCGGAATTCGCCCGAAGACCTGCACTCGCTCCTCGGCTTCGTCGCCAATCTGCCCACCTCGAATGTCAAACGATAACGGTGCCGTAAATCCGGGACGACGTTTGGTAACGATTGAAAACCCGGCCGACTGATACTTCGGCAGCAGCACTTCCTTGTCTGGCAGTTCGATGTCGAATGGCGACGGCGGCGTGACCTGCAAGGCAATCCGGTCGGAAAGCGAAAACGGCAGCCGACGCTGATCGGCGCGCAACGCGTACAGAATACGATCCTTGTTGCGGATCTGACGGTCGACCAAGGGGTGCGTACTCGCGACCGCTTCGACGGAGACATCATCTTTTTGAAATCGACCGAGAATCTGAATCGTCGCCAGCCCAACGGTTGCCTTGCCTGTCGCGGTCAATCGGCAGACGAACTCGCTCGCCTCCTCTGGAACTGTCGATGGCTGCAGGGTGACACCTTTCGGCGCGCCAATTAGCGACAATTGAATTGGCCCGCTGAACCCGCTTCGAGTGATTTTCAGCGGCAGCGGTTGATACGATTGTTGGGGGACGTTCAAACGGGCCACTTCCGATTCCAGCCGGAGTTGCGGGCCGCTGTTTGTTACATCGACGCGATACGCAAAGGCGGAGCCGCCACGTCGAGACAAATCGCTCACCAACAACGAGTGGACGCCATCGAAACGTGCGGTGAAGCTGAAATTCGCCTCGATCGCATAGGTCGTATTGCGATCGTTGTCACGGACAGTCGTCTGATCGATGCGCCGTACTTCTCGCGGTGTTCCTTCTTTGGTCGGCTCGAAAAGGACAAGCTCCAAATCGGCCGGTGAACCAATCCACTTCGCCGCACCATGCAGATTGATGCTCTGTCCCTTCTTCAGTTCAAATTGATACCAGTCGTTGTCACCCGTTCGACTCAGCACGCCGTTCAATGCGGCTGGAACCGAAATGCGCGTCGCTGAGGTACTTTCATCGTTCGGCTCCCGCTCGAATCCATTCGGAGTCTTGCCGACTTGCAGCGGAATCCACGTCGCCGGTTTGGTTGGGGCAGTTCGTATCTCCTGAAAGAACCGCTCACCGTTGTGGCGACCGACCGGAATCGCTGCCGACAACGCCAACTTTGGTGACTGCGGGAATGACAACGGCGTCGTATGTCCCTGCGGAATCAGCGAGGGCAACGCCACACGAACCGCCGGAAAATCGCCAATCCGCAGCACGTAACTCCAGTTGGCATCGCCCTTATAACGTGCATCAGAAACTTCGATGACATACGAGCCTGCTTCTACAAAGGTCTGCCCGAAACGGCAGTCGAAAAACAGGCCTTCACTGTTATCGCACTGCGCAACGAGGCGATTTCGCGAATTGCGAATTGTGATGACCGGATCAAAATCCTTTCCGAAACGGTTGCCGATCACTTCAAACGTCAACCGTTGTCCCGCTTTAACGTCAATCGAATACCGATCGACCGACGCCGCCCGACACGGCGCGGCGACACAGGCGGGCAGCGATAGTTCTTCGACGTCTCGACCTTCTGTCGAACCCGGTTCCGGCCGAAGCGAAACCGCTAACTCATCGATCAGGAACACCAGCGTATTGCTCAATCCGCTGCGAGTTGCCAACCGCAACCCATACAGTCCCAGCGGAGCATCGGGGGGAACCTTCAGGTCGATTGTCGTCCGACGCCCGTTTCCCTCGTCGGCTAACACCGCCTCAATTTGTGTTGACGGCACCGATGTCCACAAATCGACAACCTGTTCGACTTGCGATCCGGTGACTTGAATTCGGTTGACTTTGCCACGTTGAACCACGGGCGGCCAGACCGCCTCGACAAACGCTTGGGCAGCGCAGAACTGCGGCGCACATGCCAGCAATAAAACCAGAATGCTCAGCCTGAAAAACGACGATAACATCATAGGATGCAGCCGATTTGGAATTCGTTCAAACATCAAATTGGAGTTCCGGCATCAATTGGAAATTGCAGAAAAGCAAACTATCGAGTACAGTAACCCATCAAGATATCTTAATGTTTGGCTGGCCGGATTGCACGACAGTTCGGGCTGGCCGTACAAGGAGACGAAATCGAATGCTAAGTCTGCTGGGGCCACATTCTGATCGATTTCCAGCCTTGGGGCGACGTGAGATGCTCCGCGTCGGCGGACTGACGATGGGTGGGCTGGGGTTGCCCGCACTATTGAGCCGGCCTGTGACTGCGGGGACATCGGCTGGAGAGAAGAAGTTCGGTCCTGGATTCGGCCGCGCGAAGAATTGCATCATTCTCTATCTGTCGGGCGCGAATCCACAGCACGACATGTTCGACCCCAAACCGGAAACGCCAGCCGAAATCCGCGGCGAGTTCAACACCATCGAGACTTCAGTTCCAAGTGTTCGCTTTGGCGAACACAATCCGCTGGCCGCCAAATTGATGGACCGAATGGCGTTGATCCGTTCGATGCACCACGAACACAACGACCATGGGCGAGGTTCGTATTGGATGTTTACCGGCTACAAGTATTCCGGTTCCGTCCCCGATGTGAATGCGATGTCGCGGCAGGACATGCCGCACATGGGCTCTTGCCTCGCCAAACTGGCACCGGGAAACGGCCCGATGTTTCCGTTCGTTATCGTTCCACACCGCATGGATGTCGCGGGCGGTCGCCGCGCCGGGCAGTTTGCCGGCATGCTGGGCGGCCGATTCGATCCCATGCTGACCGGCGGCAGCCCCAACGATGACGATTTTCGTTTGAAGCATCTGCCGTTGGCTCCCAGTGTCAATCCAAAAATCATCCGCCGCCGTGTTGGACTGCTCGAACAATTGAATCGGCAGACGGAGTCCTTAAGCTCCGGTACGCTGGCGCAGTCGATTAAACAGAATCAGGCGAAGGCGTTGGAAGTGGTTGGTTCGGAAGAAGTTCGCCGCGCAGTCGATCTGGCAGCGGCCGATCGCTCCGAACGCGAACGATACGGACGCAATCTGTTCGGCCAGTCGGTCATGCTGGGGCGACGGCTGCTCGATGCGGGAACTCGTCTGGTGCAATGCAACTGGCAGCGCACCCAGGGAAAGAACGGCTTCGCATGGGACACCCACTGGAACAACTTCACCGCCCTCCGCGACGACCTGATTCCACCGTTCGACAGAGCGTTCTATGCGCTGATGACCGACTTGGAAAAGACCGGGCAGATCGATGAGACCCTCGTTGTCGTCGCGGCAGAGTTTGGTCGATCACCCAAGGTGACGTTGTCGAACGCCGGCCGAGAACACTGGCCCGACGTTTACACCGTCGCCATGGCCGGTGCGGGAATCAAGGGCGGACAGATTTACGGCGCGTCAGATAAGAACGGAGCGTATCCGCACGAGAATCCTGTCGGGCCGGCCGACTTTGTCGCGACGATCTACCACTTTCTCGGCATCGATCCGCACACCGAATCTCACGACCAGCAAAATCGCCCCTTCACGCTTTCCAAGGGAAAACCGTTCCCATTGGAAGTCGTCTAGCACGACTCCCCCAATGTTGACGGGGTCGCAGAATGAAGTTTGTGGGGTTTACCAGATGCTGATTCGTGTTGGTTCGACCAGCATCCGAAAAGCATCTGGCGAGATCAAGCGGCTGAGATCATCGGATTCGACGAGACGGGAGTGCCGGTTTCGGCGGCAGATAAAGGTCAGCTGACGTTAATTTTACTTCACGTCGATCGCAAGTGTGAATCTGATTCTGCGACAGGCCTGACAGTTGTGTCAGCGAATTCTCGATGTCTGTCACCGCCGAATGCGAGCATCGTGTTTGTCTCCTCGTCCTCGTAGAGGAAATCTCCTGCCACTCGAATTACGACATCAGCGGCAGGATCGGGTCGACCGAGCTGGCGTAACGGGTGATCCCGGCAGGGATTTCCGGCCGCAGACGGAGTTGGCCGCCGTCGAACAGGACGTGCATGATCGTCGCCGCCAGATCGTCCGTGTTCGCCCTCCAACGACCAGGATGCGGCCCTTATAGACGATGGTGCTCGATTCAAAATGACTGCGTCCATCAGGAAGACTAGCGATCGCGCGTCAGACGGATGTCCTTCGCTCTTCGGCGGCGGCATTGTTTTTTACCTTGCAGAAAAGCGACGTGCCATTCGTTGATGTCGCCGCGGCTTTCGGCGTTCCACTGCTGGCACATGGAAGACGGTGCTTGTTCTTTGTAAGATGAATTCTGTTTGGCATTCGGTCATTTGCCAGAATTTTGACCAAGCATTCCGGTCAACGACGTATCCACCACCACTGCGATGTTATTCTGCCCATCGTCGCAAACTATTGTCGTATGTGAGCCGGTACGTTTCGACCGGGAGATTCCCCTTCTTCAAGACGCACTGCCTGCCCTGCCATGATGAGAAGTGCCACGGTGAGAAGACTGTATCGGGCGAATTCCCGTTGATCTGAGAGCACCACAGAAAGAAACATTGACATGGCTCAATTCCTGACTCAAAACTGGCTTCTCAATCGCCGTCATGTCCTGCGTGGATTGGGTGTTTCGCTCGCACTGCCGCTGCTGGACTGCATGAGACCGCTGATGGCAGCGGAGACCACCCCCAGGCCGCGGCGCAGCGTCTTCATTTATATGCCTAACGGTGTGAATACGTTGGACTATCAGATCACAGCT
>Ga0114996_10007801_pt1 | contig 12035 bp, 9 predicted proteins | sample ArcticOcean_MG_C_4_FD_87039 | JGI IMG/M metagenome (GOLD analysis project Ga0114996, IMG submission 87039) | Marine microbial communities from western Arctic Ocean - ArcticOcean_MG_CB4_134 | ecosystem: Environmental > Aquatic > Marine > Oceanic | place: Arctic Ocean: Canada Basin | collected... | reverse complement strand
TGGCGCGGGATGTGGTGCATGCATTCTGGCTTGCTGTGTCGCATTCCTGGCGACATCGCCTCGACACACCACTTTGAGCGCGATGAGCATAGTGACTGTCCTCGCCCACTTGACCCCGCGCTCACGCACGGGGCTCTGAGTGCCTGCTTGACGGCGAAAGCACTGCATGGGCTTCAAGGCCGCGCCTGCCCGACAGGGTCTCACGCCGGAAGCTCAGAGCCGTGCGCTATGTCGCCGCTCGGTGGGAATTGTGGACTAGCGGCTAGCGGCTCCGGATTCCCGGTACCAGTCCAAGGTCCGCCGCAGGCCTTCTTCGAACCCAACCACTGGCTCGTAACCGAGAGCTGCTCTTGCGGCGGCAATCTCGGCTTGGGAATCGCGCACATCGCCGTCGCGGGCCGGGCTATACTCTGCCTCGATCCGCACACCCGCGATCTTGCAGAGCAACGACCAGGTTTCATTGAGGCTATAGCGCCCGCCGATGCCGCCGTTGTAAACCTTTCCCGCGACATTCGCCGATCTCGCTGCCAACAGGTTCAGACGCACGACATTGTCGACGTAGGTGAAGTCTCTCGACTGCCCGCCGTCGCCGAAAATCGTCGGCGCCCGGTCCTCCAGAATCGCCTTGCAAAACACCGACAGGACTCCCGAGTAGGGTGAGCCCGGGTCTTGGCGCGGACCGAACACATTGAAGTACCGCAACGAGACCGTCTCGAGCCCGTAGACTTCCCAAAAGGTTTTCCCGTAATACTCGCCCAGCAACTTCTGCACGGCGTAGGGAGACTTGGGATTCGGCGTCATCGACTCGGTTTTCGGCAACGTGGGCGTGTCGCCATAGGCGGATGAGGATGCAGCGTAAACAACTCGCTTCACGCCTTGCCGCTGGGCCGCTAGCAGCACGCTGAACGTGCCATTGACGTTGACGTCGTGGGAGAGCTCCGGTTCGGCAATCGATCGCGGCACCGATGGAATGGCCGCTTCATGAAAGACGACGTCGATTCCGGTGAAGACCTTCTCGAGTGCCGCGCCATCCCGGATGTCCAGCTCGTGAAACTCGATATCCTCGCGAACGTCATGAAGATTCGCCTTCTTGCCGGTCAGCAAGTTATCAACGACGACGACGCGCTCGACGTCTTGCTCGGCTAGCAAGCCACGAACCAAAGCTGATCCGATGAAGCCAGCGCCGCCTGTGACGAGAACGTTCTTCATGCCTAGTTCAACTGCCCGATCTGATCCCGCAGGTAGGAGTAGGCTTCGGTGACGATCTTTTCCGAGCCCGGCGTGAAGTCGAAAACCTCCATCGAAACCCAGCCGTCGAAAGCACGGTCCTTGGCTACTTGCAGAACCGGCTTGAAGTCGTAGCCGCCACTGGGCCGCGGGCAGCTTCCGTCCAGCTCGTTGACATGGATGTGGCGAATCAGGTCCCAGTGTTTGCTAACGATATCGGCATGCGGCTCGACCTCATCGACGGCGTTGTGGGAATCGAACATCGTTTGCACCGCTGGACTGTTCACCTCGTGAACGACTTGAACCGCCTCGTCTAGCGTCAGAATCACGTCGGACTGTGCGATCGGAAGGGCCTCAACGCAAAACGTGACGCCGCGTTCCTCGAGCAGAGGCGCAATGGATCGAACGCCGTCGGTGAAATTGCGGACGCCGATCTCGACGGGAAAAGCGCCTTCGGTGCGGCGCTGGAACGGGGACCCGAAAACCATGACGCCACCGCTTCCGCCTTCCGGGCGCAGATCCGCGCAAAGGTCGACCAGCCGGCGCACGAAGTCCCAACTACTCGTGCGCTGGGTTTCGTCCGGAGTGGTCACGTGCAATCCCTCTGGGCCGACGGTGAGCCAGTGCAGCCCGACAAACTCCAGGCCCTCGGACACAATGATGTCGCGCACCTCGCGGCGGCGTTCGGCGGGAAGCGTACTGGCGTCTTTCTGCAGCGTAAAAGGAGCGATCTCGATGCCATGCCAGCCAACCTTCTTCATCAATCGGCAGGAGGCGGCGAAATCCGAGCCCTCAAAGAGTTCGTTGCAGACAGCAAGTTTGAATTCGTAATTGTCGGGCATGGCTAGTCGTCAGTTTATCGAAGGCGTCTCCATCGCCGCACTCCGGCGGGGTTCCACATACCCGGCACACTTCTGCATGTCCGACGCGGGTCCGCCCGCGCGACGTGACGCCCGCATCCTTGCGACATAGTAGGGACAGGCTTCAGCCGGTTCCAGCGAGCTTCCGCCCAAGGCTCCGATCGGAGCGAGACCACCGGATCGCGAATGAGCTCAGCTTGGTAGTATGGTTCCTCGTATTTATTGATTTGCTTCATCAATTTGCTTCATCATTTTGCTTCATCAAGGGGAATTACGAATGACGCTGGAATCGATGTTCTCACTATCCGGAAAGAAGGCCCTCATCGCCGGCGCGAGCCGTGGTATTGGTTTGGCGATCGCCCAGGCAACGGCCGCCGCCGGCGCCCGCACGATCCTGGCCGCCCGCTCCATGGATAAGCTCGAAGCCGAGGCGCGGGCCTTGCGCGAAGCGGGCTATCAGGCCGAGACCGCCTCGCTCGACGTCACCGACAACGACTCCATTGCAGCGGTCGCCGAGGCGCATCCGGACGTCGATATTCTCGTCGTCGTTGCTGGCACGAATATTCGCAAGCGGTTCGAGCAGTACACGCCGGAGGAGTACCAGCACGTTATGCAGACGAACCTGCATGGTCCGGCATTGCTCACTCAGCGCGTCGGTGCGAAGATCATCGAGCGCGGTCAGGGCGGGAAAATCGTTTTGATCGGCAGCCTGGCGTCGCTGCTGGGTATCCCCTACATATCGATCTATTCGATGACGAAGAGCGCGCTGGCCGGACTCACCCGCACACTGGCCGTCGAGTGGGCTCCCCACGACATACAAATCAACTGCATCGCGCCGGGCTTCATCCTGACCGACCTGAACCGCAAGATGTGGGAGGCACCCGAGATGCACCAATGGCTGGCCGGCGTTCAGGCCAACCCCAGACTCGGCACCCCGGAGGACATCGCGGGCTTGTCGGTATTTCTATCGAGTCCGGCGGCGAACTACATGACCGGCCAAGTGATCGCCTCCGATGGCGGCTACACAGCATCGGCCCGCTGGCCGCTGAAAGCGTAAGGTGCGCCCGATAGGCCCTTGACGCTAACTGTCGCGATTAGAGATTCGCCGGCGCTCTCCCTGATATCATGTAGCCGAGATTCGGCCAATGTTTCGGGTAATGCTATTAGGGGCGCTCCTGGCGTTCATCTCCCACGCTCAAACCGCGCAGCAACTCGCTCCGGCGGCCAGCGTGCAGGTCGATTTCACCACCCACGTTCAGCCCATTCTGCAGGCTCGCTGTTACACCTGTCACGGCGAGCAGCTTCAGTTGAGAAAGCTGCGGCTCGACCGCCGCGTCGACGCCATCCGCGGCGGTGAGTCGGGCATCCCCGCGATCGTTCCGGGGGAGAGCGCGAACAGCCTGCTGATTCGCTATGTTTCCGGAATCGATCCAGAGGTGGTGATGCCTCCCGAGGGCGACAGGTTGACAGCCGATGAAATCGGACTGCTGCGGGCCTGGATCGACCAGGGCGCAGCGTATCCCGGTGGCAGCGCCGATGAGCTGTCGTCCGAGTCAGTTCGTCCTGCTTCCGGGCGTTCTTCCGAGCGGTCTTCTGAGCATTCTTCGGATCATTGGGCCTTCCAGCCGGTTCGGCGGCCGCGGGTTCCGCGGGTTGGTGATACCGAGTGGGTCCGCAACCCGATCGATGCGTTCGTTCTGGCAAAGCTCGAACAGCGCGGCTGGAAGCCATCGGGCCCCGCGAAGCCGCGAGCCCTGTTGCGCCGGCTCTATCTCGATTTGATCGGCCTTCCTCCGACGCTCGAGGAGCAGGCGGCCCTGCTGAATGCCCCCTCACCCGAAAATTTCGACCGGCTTGTCGATGACCTGTTGCGGCGTCCAGGCTACGGCGAGAGGTGGGCACGGCACTGGCTCGATCTGGTGCGCTACGCCGAAACGAACGGCTATGAACGCGACGCCGCCAAACCTCACGTCTGGCGCTACCGCGATTACGTGATTCGTGCGCTGAACGGCGACAAGCGCTACGACCAGTTCATCGTCGAACAGCTCGCTGGTGACGAGGTGGACGACGTCTCGCCCGAGACGCTCGTCGCGCTTGGCTACAACCGGCTCGGCCCTTGGGACGACGAACCCGCTGACTTTGCGCAAGATCGTTTCGACCAGCTCGATGACATTGTGACCACGACGTCGCAGGTGTTTCTCGGGATGACGCTCGGCTGCGCGCGCTGCCACAACCACAAGTTCGATCCGCTGACAGCCCGTGACTACTATTCAATGGTCGCGATCTTCGATGGCTTGGTGCGTCCCCAAACCGGTCGCACCGAGCACGATCTGCCACTCGGCTCACGGCTGGAACTGGACGAATTGGCGGCCATCGAGAGCCGGATCGCACCCCTCCAACAACATATCGAAGTGCTCAAGAAAAGCCACTGGCCGGCTTTTCTGCGGTCAGGAAAGAGCGAGCTGGATGAGGAGTCGATCAAGGCCTTCCTTGCGGATGCCGGCCAACGAACACCGGAGCAGGAAAGGCTCGTGAAGAGGAATCGCGGCCGCCTAAAAAGCGAGGCCGCGAAAAATCTTCCCGAGGAGCTAAAGAGCCAAATCGCGGGTTTGGAGGAAGCGATCGCTCCGTTGCGGGAGTCGATGCCGGACCTCTCGCGCGGCTACTTCCTGCACGAGCCCTCTCCCGAGCCGCCGCCGACTCACTTGCTGCTTCGGGGCAGCGCGCATAACCGGGGCCCCGAAACGTCACCAGCGGTTCCGGTGGTCCTCGCCAGCACCCAACCGCATTTTCCCGATGCGCGCCAAACCAGCCTGCGCCGCCTGACCCTGGCGCGCTGGATCGCCAATCCAGAGAACCCGCTGACAGCCAGGGTGATCGTCAACCGCGTTTGGCAGCACCATTTCGGCGAAGGCCTGGTGCGCACTCCCAGTAACTTCGGTAAGATCGGCGAGCTGCCGACTCATCCCGAGCTTCTCGACTGGCTGGCATCGTGGTTTATGGAAAATGGCTGGTCACTCAAGAAACTGCACCGCCTCATCCTGACCAGCAATAGCTACCGCATGAGCAAGCAGTGGAACGCTGTATACGGCGGCGAAGATCCAGAGAGCCGCTTGCTTTGGCGCGTGCCCTATACCCGGCTCGAAGTCGAAGCCGTGCGGGATTCGATGCTAGCGGTCACGGGCCGCCTGAACCGCAAGATGTATGGACCCAGCATGCTGCCTCGGATCTCGGAAGCCGCGCTCGAAGGGCACAGCGATCCCGATAAGATATGGAAGCCATCGCCGGAAGACGAGGCTTCTCGAAGAACGATCTACGCCTTCATCAAACGATCGATGGTGATACCGATGCTCGAAGTCCTGGACCTGTGCGACACGACGCGCAGCACGGCGAAACGCACCGTGACCAGCGTGGCTCCGCAGGCGCTCACTCTCTTCAACGGTGATTTTGTCAACGAGCAAGCCCGTTACTTTGCCGAACGCCTGGTTTGGGAAGTCGGGCTCGATCCTGAAAAGCAAATCGAGCGCGCTTATTTGCTGGCGTTCGCGCGCCCGCCGACACCCTTGGAACAGGGCCGAATGACGGCGTTTCTCAGCCGCGAAGCCGCTGCCTGGATCGCTGAGCCGAGCGGGCGCCCGCGCGATCCCGCGATGGCGAGACGACACGCAAGCGGGCAGATGTGCCGCGTCATTCTCAACCTGAACGAGTTTGTCTACACGGATTGATCTGGGAAGTGACCGATGGCTGAACAACCAAGGCGATATTCACCCAACCCCACTCCTTGCGGGCGCAACCGCCGCGAGTTTCTGTGGGAGGTAGGCGGAGGTTTCGCGGGCCTGGCGTTGATCGATCTGCTGACCCGTGACGGATTTTTCACTCAGCAGGCACGTGCGGCGGCCTCGCGAGAAGGCGCCGCGGCCGCGCAACAGTTCTTAGCTCCCAAGGCGCCGCACTTTCCCGTCAAGGCCAAGCATGTTGTCTTCCTGTTCATGAACGGTGCTCCCAGCCAAGTCGATACCTTCGACTACAAACCGGCGCTCACCAAGTACAACGGAACCCCCTACCATGGCGAGATCAGCGTCGGATCGAACAACCGCCCGCTCGGCTACTTGATGCAGACTCCGTTCGAGTTCAACAAACACGGGCAAAGCGGACTCGAAATCAGCAGCCTCTACCCAAACGTCTCGCGGCACGCCGACGAGATCTGCGTGATTCGGTCTCTTCAAACCGACACCGCCGCTCACGCTTCCGGGTGCCTGCAGATGAACACCGGAAGCGTCATCATCGGCAAGCCGAGCATGGGGTCCTGGCTCAACTACGGACTGGGGACTCTCAATGCCGACCTGCCCGGCTTTGTCGTCATGACCGACCCGCGGGGAGGCCCCATCAGCGGCCCCTCCAACTGGACATCGGGCTTCATGCCGGGGGGCTACCAGGGGACATTGTTCCGAAGCAAGGGCAGCCCGTTGCTTGATCTCGCCACTCCGAGCCGTATCAGCGAGCGCACCCAGCGCCATTCACTCGACGTTCTCAAAGAGCTGAATGAGCAGCATCTTGAGCCCCGCGCCGATGAGTCGCAGCTCGTCGCCAGGATTCACTCTTACGAACTCGCCTATCGCATGCAAACCGCCGCGGCGGAGGTGGTCGATCTCGATCAAGAAAACTCCGCGACCAAGAGCCTTTACGGGATGGATAATTCGCTCACCGAAGATTTCGGGCGCAAGTGTCTCATCACTCGGCGGCTGCTTGAGAAGGGCGTTCGTTTCGTCCAGCTCTATTCCGGCGGCGGGCATATCGAAGACACATGGGACGGCCACATCGACTGCATCTCGAACCACAAGCTCCATGCCGGCGAAACCGATCAGCCGATCGCGGCGCTGATCGACGACCTAAAACGCAGCGGGCTGTGGGAAGAGACGTTGCTGGTTTGGGGCGGGGAATTCGGTCGCACGCCGACCAGCGAAGGGATCGGCAAGCCAGGCCGCGACCACAACATCCACGGCTTCTCGATGTGGCTGGCCGGAGCGGGCGTGAAAGGCGGTCAGGCGATCGGGGCGACCGACGAGCTGGGCTTCCAGGCCGTCGAAGATATTCATCACGTTTCTGATTTGCACGCCACGGTTCTTCATCTGATGGGACTGGACCACACCAAGCTCACCTACTTCTACCAGGGCCTCAAGCAGCGGCTGACGGGAACGCGCGGCAACGTTATTGACAAGGCATTGGCGTAGGGCGGGGGCATCACGAAATCGTGCCAGAGGTGACAGGAAATGCGAGAGCCAGAATCAGAGCCGCGGGTGGAAACCCGCGGTCTACCGTCCGCCGAATCGCCCGCCTGACCCCGCGCTCACGCGCGGGGCTCTGAGTGTCGGTTCGCGGACCTTAGCCCGCTCGAGCCGAATCGCCCGCCTGACTAACCGCGGCAGCAGAGCCTAGCCGCCTCGGGGCCTGCAAATGTAGAAACTCCAGACGGTGGGGCGGAGCCCCAACGCTGCACGGCAGAGCCATGCGCCACGTCGGACTGGCCGAACTCTCCGCGTTACGGCAGGTAGAGAATACCCTTCGCCAGCGCAATCAAAGCGACGACCACGAGGCAGGCCAGCGCCAGCCCGTCCAGGTCGACCCGGAATCTGCGGTAGAACGGCCCCCACCCCTTGCTGAGACCAAGATTAAAGAGGTTGGCCACGAGTAAATCATGCCCCTCCTCGGTGATGGTCTTCTCCTCGCCGCTGGCTTCATCGAGATAGCTGCGCGTGGCGAGCCGCTCGTAGAAGGGATCGAGCGCGGCCTTGTCTTCTGGCTTGGTGATCAAGCTGAAGACGACCAGTGAGACAAAGCCGACCAGCAGCGAAATTCCAAAATTCGATGCTTCCCATCGGAGCAAAATGCCGAATTCTTGATAGGTGAGGGAAAAGAATAGAACGCTTGAAAGCAGCAGGCTGGCGAACGCCCCATAGCGGTTGGCTCGCCTCCAGGAAATCGCGCCGAACATGCTGATCCCCATGAACGCTGAAATCGTTTCCGTGAAAAGAAACGCCTCCAGCACAACGTCCACGTAGAGCCCGAAGAGCACGCCCAGCGAGGTCACCGTTACCCCGGCGATGCGCCCCACGGTGAGGTAGTGATGGTCCGAGCGGCCCTTGGCGGCGTAGCGGCGATAGAAATTCTGAGTGAAGAGCGCGCCGGCGTCGACGGTAAAAGCCGAGCAAGTCGACATGTTCGCGGCCAGCACGCAGGCGATCATCAGGCCGACCGCCCCGGGGAACAGCAGCTCGCGGGTGGCATAGCCGAAGGCATCCTCGCGGTCAGCCAGCATCTCGCCGTTCTGTGCCAGCATCACCACGACAATCAGACCTACCAGGGCCCAGCCGATCGTGCAGAAGCGCTTGATGAAGTTTCCGTAGGCCATTCCGATTCGGCAGGTTCTCTCGTCCTTACCCGTGCCGATCGCGGCCAGCATATGCGGCTGGGCGACAATACCAATCAAGCCGTTTAGCGTGAGCATGAAGATCGTGAATACCCCGACATCACCCGGAGTGACCAGCGATAGCATTTGCGGGTCCAGGCTCTCGTGGATACCCGTGAAGCCGCCAACCCGCTCGAGCCCCAGCGGAATCAGCAGGAAAGATAGCGCGATGATGAAAAAACTCTGAACGAAATCCGTATACGCCGCCGCTACCAGCCCGCCCACCAAGCTGTAGGCAAGAAAGGTGCCCGTCATCACGATCACCACCATGTTCGGAGTGACGGCCTCTCCCGTGGCGACGCTGACGAGTTTGCCAGCCCCCTTGAGCATCGCTCCCATATTGAACGTAAAGAACGACAGCGCAAACAGCGTGTAGACCGCGCCCATGCCATTCCCGTAGCGGTCTTCATAAACCTCGCCGATCGTGGTGCGGCGGGTGCGGCGGAAGATAGGACCGAGTATCCAATAAAACGGCGTGATGAACAGGTTCTTCCACTGGTACCAAATGGCGGAGTAACCAGACTGAAACACGGCTCCGGCAAGCGAGACCGGCATCTCCGCGTGCGTGCCGACACCGAAAGCCTGCGCCAGGATAATCCAGACGCTAAAGCCTCGATTTCCAAGGAAGTAGTCGGCCGTCTTCTTGACCCGCCGCGAGGCAATTAAGCCGATCGCGACGATGCCGACGAAATAAACGAGGATGACAACCCAGTCAAGCCAGTGAAGTGCAATCGCCATACGGGTGGGAAGGACGGTTGCCTATTATACGTGAGTGCGCCGAGGACCTCTGGCGATCGCGAGATGGCACGCAAGGATGCGCGCGCCGCCGTTGGGCGGCGAAGGCTTCTAGGGGGGCTCTTACGAAATTCGTCTGGCCACTTGGTGGGAATGCCGGCTAGACAGCAATACGAAGCGCGCGCAAGAACGACTCATCCGTCTCTGTCAACGGCAGGCCGCCGGCCGCGGTCATTTGCGGGATGGGTACCGCGGTTTCCTCCGGGGTCTCGAGGGAATCGGTTCCGCCCGAAGGCTCTGAAAACGTCGCGTCGACCGACAGGGAAACCGAGTATCCGGCGAGCTTGATTTCGTCGAGAACGTCCGCCATCATATTCGAGCCTGACAGCGTCTGGTGGACCGCATCCCCCAATTGTTCCATAAGACCTTTTAGTTGATGATCACTCACGGCATCCTCCACTTTCCTTATCGTCAAGGACCAGGCACGTATAGGCTTTTGTTTTCGTTCGGCGGCTCGGGCCGGTCTTTCCGCGCCTGTCCATGAACCTAGGCTAACCCCGCAACGGGCTTCTGACAATCAGGCTTACTGCGGTTTCCAAATGGACCCTCTGTACCTTATTTTTAGCCAAACTTTCGGTTTTCCAACCTGAGCTGTTTACTGTACGTTTGCTAGTACAAAAGGACTGGACCCACGTATGTCCGTTGGTACTTTTTTGGAGTTGGAATTTATTTGTACTTGGCTGATTACAAATAGGTTATTATTATTTTTGGCGTTTTTGCGACGATCGATTCATGGTTCTATCTCACGAGTTAATAGTAACGCATGGTTCATAATATTTGTAAGGTTGGCGGGTCAGGTACTGGGCAAATATTTCAGGAAAGCGAAGGCTGTTGCTGATAAAGGCAACTTTTTCTCATCGGCGCTCCAGCACGATTGCCCGCCGCTATTGATAGTGCGATATTTGCCGACCCGTCATAGATCGGTACTGGCGGCGCGGTTCTCCAGTTCCTGCCGCGGGGCCATGGCCGCCGCCGAGCGGCTCAGAATAACGATATCCACACGCCGGTTGGCGGCGCGGCCTTGAGCAGAGTCATTGTCGGCTACCGGGCGGAGTTCGCCGTAGCCGACAACCGAGAGCCTCGCCGGAGCGATGCCGAAACGGTCAATGAGCAGATTCATGACTTCGATCGCCCGCCAGCTAGATAAATCCCAGTTCGACGCGAATTCGTCGTTGTGAATCGGCACATTGTCGGTATGGCCTTCGAGGCGGATTGGTTGCATCGGTATTTGCCCAATCGTGTCGCCAATCTGTTGCAGCAGCTCCTCGGCTCCGGCACGAAATGCCGCCTTGCCGATCGGGAAAAACGCACCTTCGCGCAGACTCAGCACGAGTCCGCGTGGATGCAATGAAATAGAGACTTTGCCCTCTCCGAGCATCCCGGCAAGTCGTTCTTCGAGATTGTCTTTGATGGGCAACAGTTCCGCTGTTGTGAGAATGTTGTGCTCGTCCCGCTCAGGGTTGCCGCCGCCATCGCCGGCAATTTTGCTGGAGGGAAGCGTCCGCGGCGAAGCTCCTTGAAGATAGGATGAGTAGGACTCCTCCAGCGCAGCTGCGCGGTTCTTGTCAAGGTTGGAGGCAGCAAACAGGACGACAAAGAACGCAAATAGTAGCGTGATGAAGTCGGCGTAGGAGACAAGCCAGCGCTCATGATTAGCACCGCGGGGAGCCCTCCGTTTTCTAGTTGTTCTCGCCGTGGGTCACCTCCAGCTCTTCGAAAAAGGGGGCTGCCTGTCCCGTTGTTTTGCGTCCTCGGACGTCCGCCAAGGGCTGGTCATCCTCCGCTTCATCAATCGTCCGGTTCATTCGGGGATTCTCTATTCGCCGGTTCCACGAAGGCTTCCAGGCGGCTGCGAATCAGCCTGGGGTTCAGACCTTCGGCCAAGCCGATCGCGCCCTCGAGCATCAAGAACTTGACCGTTTCCAGTTGGCGCGCGCGGGCGAGGATCTTTTTTGCGCCCGGCAGCAGCACCAGATTAGCGATTCCGACGCCGTAGATGGTAGCCACGAACGCGACGGCGATTCCCTTGCCCACTTCGCTAATATCTTCCAGGTGCTTCATCACTTGGATCAATCCGAGGATCGCCCCAATGATGCCAATCGTCGGAGCGAAGCCCCCCGCGGATTCAAATACCTGTGCTTCAGCCTCGCGCCGGCCCATGTCCTGATCAATTTCGTTTTCGAGTATGCCCCGCAAATCTTTGGGGTCGGTTCCGTCCACCGCCAATGACATCGCTTTGTGCAGAAACGGATCGCAATGTCCTGGATCTTCTTGTCCAAAGATACGATGCCGTGCCGCCGAGCTTGGTTGGCCAGGCTAATAATCTCCTCAATGGCGGTTTGGAGCTGATAGCGAGGCTCGGCGAAGACCACCGTAAGCTGGCGGCAGGCGCCCCACACCACGGGGAGGGGTTCGGCAACTAACGTTGCACCGAATGTCCCCCCGAAAACGATCAGAGCCGCGGTCGGCTGCAGAATTTCGTAGAGAGACCCCCCCTCGAGCGTCAGCCCCGCGGCAATTCCGCCAAAAGCCAATAGCAAACCGGCCAGCGTTCCCCAGTCGATCCTCATGATTCTTCGCCGTCACCATGGCGGATTGTGTCGCCGACTGGATCCTCAATTTCCGCCCGGCGCGGCGGCTGGTGTAGCTCTCTCTGATAGGAAGTCACCTTCGCAATTACCTCATCG
>Ga0114996_10007800_pt1 | contig 12036 bp, 9 predicted proteins | sample ArcticOcean_MG_C_4_FD_87039 | JGI IMG/M metagenome (GOLD analysis project Ga0114996, IMG submission 87039) | Marine microbial communities from western Arctic Ocean - ArcticOcean_MG_CB4_134 | ecosystem: Environmental > Aquatic > Marine > Oceanic | place: Arctic Ocean: Canada Basin | collected... | reverse complement strand
CCGTTCGATAACCAATATGAGGTATTCGGACTGCGTTACACGGGGGCTATGAGGTTGTAGTCTGAATCATCGTCATTCAGACCAGTAGATACCAGTAAGTAACAGTACGGCAATCGAACCAAACAAATGAGAAGCTCCCAACTATTCGGAAAGACACTTCGTCAGGCACCTGGCGACGCTGAAGCAATCAGCCATAAGCTGCTGACTCGAGCCGGGTTCATACAGCAGATCGCGGCAGGAATATTTAGTCTCCAGCCGCTGGGTAACCGCACGATCACAAAGATTCGCAACATCATACGCGAAGAGATGGACCGTGCAGGCGGGCAGGAAGTCAACATGCCAGTCGTCCAGCCGCGGAGCCTGTGGGAAGAGTCGGGTAGGGCAGACACTTTCGTGCCGCCGCTGGCTACATTTGAAGATCGCCGAGAACGCGACATGGTCATTGCTCCAACCCACGAAGAAACGGCCACGGCGATGGCCCGTGGAAGCGTTACCAGTTACAGAGATTTACCTTTCACGATCTACCAGATCCAGACGAAATTCCGCGACGAAACGCGTCCCCGTGGCGGCCTGCTTCGAGTTCGTGAATTCGAGATGAAAGACGCCTATTCTTTCGACGCCGACGAAGAGGGCATGGACCGTAGCTTCCAAGCGATGGTCGGTGCTTACAAGCGCATATTCAAACTCTGCGGGCTCGACGTCATAATGGTCGACGCCGACTCCGGCGGAATCGGCGGCAAAGACTCGAACGAATTCGTGCTGCTGACCGACAGCGGCGAAGACACGATTCTCATGTCGAACGAAAGCGATTACGCGGCGAACGTCGAGAAGGCTGAGTTCATCAAGAAGGCCTTTCCTATGGGCGAACTCGGCGAAGTTGAAGAGTTCGCAACCCCGGGCATCAAGACGATCGACGAGTTGGCGAAAATGGAAGGCGTGTCGAAGTCGAAAACCGCCAAAGCTGTTTTCTACACTGTCGATAATGAAGTGGTTATCGTTACGATTCGAGGCGACTACGACGTCAACGAAACCAAGCTGCGGAACCTGCTCGGTGGATCGGAGCCACGCCTCTCGACTCCTGAAGAAGTGAAGGCCGCTGGACTTGTTGCTGGATCGGCGTCGGCCGTCGGGCTTGAGAGTATTCGAAGTATCGTAGACGACTCGATGACGATGGGATCGAACTATCTGGCCGGAGCCAATAAAGACGGCTTCCACCTTCGCAACGTCAACTTCGAGCGCGATTTCAAGGCCGATATTCTCGGCGACATCGCTGAAGCCAAGAAGGGTTACCTATCACCCGACGGTAAAGGCAAGCTAATTGCAAAGCGGGGTATCGAGGTTGGGCACGTCTTCATGCTCGGTAACGTCTACTCATCAAAAATGGGCGCCGAATACACCGATGAAGACGGCGAGCAGAGCGAGATCCTGATGGGCTGTTACGGCATTGGCGTTGGTCGTCTGCTGGCTGCTGCCGTCGAATCGAACCACGATGATTTCGGGATGGTTCTTCCGCAATCGATCGCTCCTTACGAGGTGTATCTCGCTGGTCTGAACCTCAACGACCCCGACATCGTCGGCAAGGCTGAACAGCTCTACCAGGATCTGCTCGACGCCGGATACGACGTGCTTTACGACGACCGGGACGCCCCTCCTGGAGTGAAGTTCAAAGACGCCGATCTGATCGGAGTTCCCGTCCGTGTTGTCATCAGTTCCCGTAGCCTCGAAGGCGGCGGCGTCGAAGTGAAAGCGCGAACGGAAAAGAACGGCGAAATCGTCGCCGAATCCGACTTGCTCGACGCCGTGAAAAAGCTGTTGGGTTAGCGCTTCACTCGAAATCGAACGGCCAGTGGAGTGTCACCTCCGCATTCGTCAATCAGGCGTATGATCTGGTTGAATTTCACCAATCTGTGGATAACCAACGACGATCATGGCAGAGCGCACCGATACGACAGAATCAGATTCCACTTCGGGTTCGGCTGACGCAAAAACATTGAGCCGTAGGTTCTTAGCGTTCGAAGCTCTGAAGATCACAAATTTCCGATTCCTTGTTGCTGCCGACTTCTTCGACTTTATTGGTTTCAACACTCGCCTTATGGTGCAAGGCTGGGTTGTACTCGAACTCACTAACTCAGACGGCTGGGTGGGCCTTGTAGCAGGGCTTCCAGCGATTCCAGTGATAGCCCTCGCACTATTCGGTGGAGCCATCACCGATCGTATGAATCGCCGTGTGATCCAGATGTGGACATTCGCGCTACTCGCTATGACCAGTTTCGTTCTTGGAATGTTGATGGAGGCAGACTCGATCCAGCTCTGGCACTTGATTGTTATCGCATTCCCGGTTGCCCTGTTATCTACCTTACGTATGACAGCCGGCGCAGCGATGGTGATCGATGTTGTGGCCCGAGACCGGATATTTGGTGCTAATTCCTTGAGCACCGCCTTGGGCAACTTTGGTAGGTTCGTTGGCCCCGGCATTGGCGGATGGATTCTGGCAAATCAAGGGGCCGGAATAGCCTTCTACGGCATCGGAGTACTTTTGCTTCTGAGTGCCGGGCTAATGTGGTTCGTAAAGGTAGAAAATCCTCCTGCAACCGGTCCCAAAAAATCGTTGATAGAGGATTTCAAATTAGGGATTCGATATATATCCGGAACCCCCGAACTCAGATGGCTCGCAGTATTGGCAATTTCAGTTTCGTTCCACGGAATGACGATGCCTCTCATCCCCAGATGGTCACGTGACGTACTGGGAACAGGAGCCGATGGCTTCGGCTTCATCCTGGCAGCAGGGGGAGTGGGCGGACTGATAGGTGCGATTGCGTTGATCATGGCTCCGGCGTACAAACAACTGGCTAAAGGCCTCGTAATAGTTGTTGCTATTAACTCGACTGCGGTAATAGCGTTCGGCTTTACGAACTCGCTCTGGCCTGCGGTCATTGCGTACGCGTTCGTCGGCGGAACGGTTGCCTGGTGGGCGAACACCATGCGCACTTTGTTCCAACTGGCCGCGAGAGACGAAATGCGAGGGCGCGTGATGTCGTTATTCGGGCTGATCAGCCAGACGATCGCATTTGGCTGGCTCGTAGGAGGTGCTGTTTCCGAGCTGATAGGACCGCAGAATACGTTCTTCATCTCGGGAATCGCTGTTTTTGCCCTTTACCTCTTCGCATACTGGCGTTCGCCAGAACTGCGAAAGATCGGGCAGTAGCAATATACGTAGAAGCCTTCTCTCGCCCATAGGAGGAGTTGAAGCGTCTGTTTACCGGCGAACAACTGCCAGCACGTCGTGAAACGACTCAAACGGCGTGTGCTCGATACCTTTTTCGGTGCAGGTCGCTCGTAGCCGGCCCGTAGCCAGCACGATATCGGCCTGTGTCACTGCGCACGCGTCTGAAATACCGTCTCCTATGAACATGACTCGGTAACCTTTGCGTCGAAGCCGCCAGATGCGGGCGCACTTACACATGGCCGTCATCCCGCAATCCTCAACCCCATCGTCCATGGCCATGAAGCCTCGCCCATCTGCGTCGTACCTGGTCACTGGACGCGCCTTTGGCAGGTCTCCAAACCCGTTTGCTGCAAGTATGGCGTCGACATAAAAATCGAGACCGCTCGATGCGACTTCAATCGAGATGCCGTTCGATTTGCAGTAATTGACAAGATTGCCAAAACCTTCTCGAATTTCGGCTACATCGAGACAGCGCTCAACAGCTTCGGCCTCCCGATCCTCACGAAGCAACTTCATCTCTCGAGCCCAGATTTCTCGAACGTTAATCTCACCTGCACGGTAAAGATCTATGAGTGATTCCCAACCGGGTTCGGCGAACTCCTCGACTACCAGATCACCCATGTCTCGCGTGGTGATCGTCCCATCGAAATCTACGAGTACGGCCAGTGGTTTATTTTTGAGATCAGGAATCATGTTTATCCGTAGTGATATCGACGAGTAAAAAATACATAAACGTGGTAAGGTTAACCAAGTAGGGCTCAGGTATTTCAAGAGCTTGACATTGAGAAGTGGGCGCCGCCCGCTTTTTTTGTGCTCGTCGATAGTGTGAGCCGCCAAATATAAACCGGAGGATATGGGTTGAAGAGTGATCTGCTACTAGCGGTTACCCAACTCGCTGCAGAACGTAATCTACCTCAGCCGATCGTAGTAAAGGCTGTGGAGGCTGCGCTCGCGTCTGCTTATAAACGCGATCCTGCTGCTCAAGGGCAGGACGTTATTGTAGAACTGGACCCGGGAGACGGTGAAGCCGTCGTTCGTACAGTAAGACACGTGGTCGAAGAGGTCGAAGATCCTCTGATGGAACTCACCGCCGACGAAGCGCAAGAACTGCAAGAAGGCGCAATGGTTGGCGACATTATCGAAACGGGGCAACTCGAGTACGACCCCGGCCGTATCGCCGCACAGACCGCCAAGCAGGTTCTCATGCAACGACTGCGTGAAGCCGCGAGCGACATCGTATTTGAAGAGTTCATCGATAAAGAAGGCGAAGTCGTAACCGCCACAATTCAGCGCGTCGAGTCACGCTGGGTAACTGTCGATCTCGACAATGCCGAGGCAGTGATGCCGCCGGCAGAACAGTCTCCGTTTGAACGCTACAGGCCAGGTCAGCAACTCAAGTTCTTTGTTGTTCAGGTTGGGCGAACGATTCGCGGTCCTGAAATAGTGGTTTCACGAACTCACCCCGATCTTCTCCGCCGACTATTTGAAGTAGAAGTCCCTGAGATATTCAGTGGCGTTATCGAGATCAAGGCTATCGCCCGCGAGCCAGGCGCTCGCTCGAAGGTCGCCGTTCACTCGAACCAGGAAGGTGTCGACGCTGTCGGTGCCTGCGTTGGTCTGCGTGGAATTCGCATCCAGAACGTCGTGAACGAGCTTCTCGGTGAAAAGATCGATGTAATCGAGTGGGACGAAGATCCCGTCAAGTTCATATCCAAATCGCTCAGCCCCGCTGTCGCCGATAGCGTTGTGCTGAACGAAGAGGAAGAATTCGCAACCGTCCACGTTCCCGACCGCCAGCTCTCTCTGGCAATTGGTCGTGAAGGACAGAACGCGCGACTCGCCGCAAAGCTGACGAACTGGCGAATAGATATCCAAGGAACGACGCAGGTTGTGGAGGAAGAAACTCCTGAACCTGAAGTCGTCGAAACTCCTAAGGCTGAAGTTGTTGCCGCGGTTGCTACGGAAGCACCCGCCTCCGAAACTGCTGCCGCCGAAACTGCCGAAGCCCCGGCTGCTGAAGTTGAAACAGCTGAAGCCCCCAAAACCACGGAAGCACCTGAAGTTGTCGAAGCTCCGGCCGCCGAAGTTGAAGCTGCACCGGCAGTAGAAGTAGTAGAGGAATCTTCCAGTTCCGATGTAGACGCAGAACTACTCGCACTCGAAGAAGAACTTGCTGCGCTCGAGCGTGAGGAAAAGTTACGTAAGGAAGCCGAAGTAGCGGAGGCGCTCGATGTGTCGTCCGATGACCTCTGGCAAGTCGATGGTGGTGATAAAGCTGGTTCCGACACTGGTGCAATTCGATTCGCCGAAGACATCGCTGGATTCCGGGAGACAGATGCTGGCCGCCGTGGTGGTCGAAGAGGCGGAAGTAGCGCACGCAACCGTCGACGATAATTCTCAGGCGGATGGAGAGTGCGAGATGAGCCAGAACAAAAGGCACATCCAAACTCGAACCTGCGTGGTCTGTCGAGAACGGCGACCAAGGGAAACGCTTCTCAGGGTAGTTCGGACACCCGTGGGGCGAGTTGTATTTGACAGAACCGGACGAATGAACGGTAGGGGAGCGTATGTTTGCGGAGATGTCGATCACTGGGGTTCCAAACTCCAGAGTGAACACATCTACAGGGGTAGACTTAGACAAGCTCTAAAAACAGATATTGATGATGCGACGGCGAATCAGCTATATGAAGCATTCAGATCGCACCACAATGGGTAGCAGAACGAAAAAGGGAACTGACTAGTACATGGCACAACGTCGCGGACAACGTAACTTCAGAGGTGGCTCAAAGAGGCGTAATCGCTCTGCCGATGGACCCGGTGGAAACGGCGGACCGCGCACTGTAGTAGAAGAAAAGGTTCAGCGATCTCCCGTTCAACTGCCGCCAGAGACCACGGTTGGTGAACTGGCCGAAATTCTTGAGATGTCGAACGTCGACACCATCAAGGCGCTAATGCGCCTGGGTGTGATGGCAACCGTCAACGAAACCATTGAGTTTGGCATTGCGGCAAAAGTCGCAGCTTCGTTCGAGATTGGTGTACTCAAGCCCAAAGACCGCGAAGAGAGCGCAGCAGCCGTCAAGGTCGGAGTCGACGATAACCTCACCGAAGACAACTCCGTCACTCGTCCGCCCGTCATAACCGTTCTGGGCCACGTAGACCACGGTAAGACAACGCTCCTCGATTCGATTCGTGGCGAAAATGTCGTCGATAACGAAGCCGGTGGTATTACACAGAGCATCGGTGCGTATCAGGTTGTCAAAGACGGCCAAGCGCTCACATTCATCGATACACCGGGCCACGCTGCTTTCACTCAAATGCGTGCCAGCGGCGCACAGGCGACCGATATTGCCGTTCTGGTTGTCGCCGCAGACGACGGAGTTATGCCGCAAACACTTGAGGCGATCGAGCACGCCAAAGCTGCTGGCGTTCCGATCATCGTTGCTATTAACAAAATTGACGCTCCCGGTGCCGATCTTGATCGCACCAACGCACAGCTTGCCGAGCACGAAATTATCGTCGAGTCTTACGGTGGGGACACCGTGGCAGTTCCTGTCTCCGCCCTAAAAGGCGACGGGATAGATGACCTGCTCGAATCGCTTCTCCTGGTTGCTGAAATACAGGAACTGAAAGCGAATCCAGAACGTGCGGGAATCGGTGTGGTTATCGAATCGCACATGGACCGTTCTCGTGGAGCAGTGGCATCAGTTCTTGTTCGCTCAGGCACCGTAAGGACTGGCGACAACGTTGTTGCCGGTATGTTCCGGGGTCGAATCAAGCAGATGGTCGATGGATTTGGTGACATCGTTACCGAAGCAGGACCATCAACACCAATCGAGGTTTTGGGCCTGAACGGCATACCTGCTGCAGGTGACCAATTCGACGTGGTCGCGAACGATCGAGAAGGCCGAGATCTGGTCACCACTCGGGAACGGCTAGCCTCCAAGCGAAAAGACACACGTGCGGCTACAACCATGGCCGAGGTCATGCGACGTGTTCAGCAGTCAGGCGCAAAAGAGCTGCTCGTCGTTATCAAGACTGGAACCCACGGTTCGATCGACGCCGTTCACCGTGCAGTCGAACAGGTCTCCAATGATGAAGTTCAGGTTCGTGTTTTGAGTGCCGCCTCAGGCGTAATCAATGAATCCGACATTCTGCTGGCATCGGCATCTAACGCGATGGTCATGGGATTCGAGACAACCGTCGAACCCGGAGCTCGAAGGCAGTCAGATGCCGAAGGCGTCGCAATTCGGACCTACGACATTATTTACAACCTCATCGACGAAGTTGAAGAGGCTGCGAGAGGTCTCCTTGAGCCAGAACGCAAGACTGTCGTCCTCGGTCACGCAAATATTCTCGAAGTGTTCACCCACGGCAAGCGCGAACAAATCGCTGGTATCCGTGTCACAGACGGTATGCTCAAGCGTTCCGGACGCATGCGCGTTATCCGTGGCGGAGACGAAATATTCGATGGCGCCATCACCTCGATGCGTCACCTCAAGGAATCTGTTCGTGAACTAGCGAACAACTTTGAAGGTGGTGTGAAGATCGACGGGTTCCACGAATATCAAGAAGGCGACATTCTTGAGGGTTACGAGATTCAGGTAACCCGGCGATAGACGTCGGATCTGATCGATGTCTGTATATCTGCTGCACCACAGCGGGATGTCGACAGTAGGAGTTGCGTAAGCATTGGACGAGAGACGTGGCGGGCGCGTTAATAGTACGATTCAGCGTGAACTTGGATACCTCATCGAGGAACTAAGCGATCCGCGTCTGTCACCCATGACTTCGGTAACGGGTGTCGATGTGAATCGGGACCTTTCGATGGCCAAGGTGCATATCAGCGTTCTGGGGACAGGCGAAGAGCGAGAAGACACGCTCGAAGCGCTCCGTTCAGCAGCCACTCGTCTTCGAATGGAAATCTCACATCGGATCGTAATCCGTAAGATGCCGCGCCTGACTTTTATTATCGACGATACGATGCAGTCCGGTGCCGACATGGAAAAACTGATCGACCAGGTGATGGGCGAGGACAGCCGTCGTTACTCCGACCGAGATGGCAAATGACGGTGCGTTCTGAGAAGGTTCCCGCACCTGGCATTTCTGCAGGGGCAACAGGAGGCTATCTCAATATCAACAAGCCACAGGACTGGACATCGACTGATGTAGTTCGGAAGTTGAAGGGCATTACCCGGTCAAAGAAGATCGGCCACGGCGGTACGCTTGATCCACTTGCGACCGGTGTCCTGCCAATCTGCTTCGGCACCGGAACCCGATTCGCCGATACCGTGCTTCTGGGCACCAAGTCGTACCGAATCACCATGGAGCTGGGCTCCTCGACCAACACCTACGATTCGACCGGTGAAACAACTGCCGAGGCTGAATCGTCGGGCGTAACTCAAGATCAGATCACGGCTACGCTCGAAGACTTCAGCGGTAAATTCGATCAAATACCCCCGATGTTTTCGGCGCTTCACCACAACGGCCAACGACTTTACGAACTTGCCCGAAAAGGTATCGAGGTGGAACGTCCGGCACGACCTGTTGAGGTGATGAGAATTGAACTGGTCGAATTCAACTCACCCGAGATAGTTCTCGACGTCGAGTGCGGCCACGGCTTCTACGCCCGAACGCTTGCTCATGACATTGGCGAGAAGCTGGGAACGTACGCTCATCTCACAGGGCTGGTGCGCGCGCACGCAGGTGTGTTCAAGCTCGAAGACACCGTGACTATCGAGCAGGTCAGCGAAGAGGCGGAGTCAGGAGACTGGCGGTCACTCGCAATGCCTATCGACACAACGCTCCAGCATCTTGGCGAAACTCAGTTGAACGAAGGCTTTGTCGATATGGTCAAGCACGGTAGGCAACTTGCGGTCGACGATATTGGCAAGCCCGTCGACTATGAATCGGGCGATCGAATTCGTGCGTACACCCCCGAGGGCGAGCTACTTGCCATACTGATTTTTGAACCCGAACGTTTGGGCTGGCGACCTGAAAAAGTGCTGGCTGGAATTTAGTAGCGAATCCCACAGCAATGCAACGAATCATGGGGCATCAATAAACTTGTGGTAGCTATAGTCGAACAACAATTCGCCTCACCGAAATAATTCAGTTCTCACGGTTCTCTGATCTGGAACCTTCGGCGACCTCAAGTACCAAGTAAATGAGCCACTGGCTCACGAGTATTCAAAATTGCACGATAGCCCGCTTGCAGTAGTAGCCGAACTGCTCCTCCTGCTTTCGATCATTCTAGTAGCCGCGAAAATCGGCGGTGAAGTATCAGAACGTCTTCTGAAAATCCCTCCGGTCCTGGGTGAACTAGGCGCCGGAATTCTCATTTCTCCGTTCCTGCTCGGTGGCATCCACTGGTTTGGCGGCGGCGCTATATTCGAAATACCACATGATGCGGCTGCCGGATTGCCCGTCGAGCCCCAGTTGTTCTTTGTCGCTCAGCTAGCTGCAGTTGTGCTGTTGTTCGAGGCCGGACTCGAGACCAACCGCCAGCAGTTCATGAAGTATGTGAAACCGGCCACAGCCGTCGCTGCCGGAGGAGTCATCCTGCCGTTTGTGATGGGTTTTGCGGCAACTATATTGCTGGGATTCGCCAGCATGGATTCGATTTCGGAAATGGTCCCGGCATTGTTCGTTGGGGCGATCATGACCGCTACATCTGTCGGCATCACAGCACGTGTGCTCGCCGATATTCGCAAGCTCGATTCACCCGAAGGCGTGACGGTGCTTGCAGGGGCAGTGGTCGACGACGTACTAGGAATCATCATCCTCGCCATCGTTGTGGGCATAGCTGAAGAAGGTACGGTCACAGCCGGATCGATCGGCGTGATCTTCCTGAAGGCAGTCGGATTCTGGCTCGGGCTGATGATTATCGGGTCGCTGGTATCCAACTACATTTCCAAGGTTGTGTTGTGGTTCAAGAGCGCTGGCGCAACGCTTGTGCTGGCTCTTGCTCTCGCGTTCATCGCATCAGCAGTCGCCGAAATTTACTTCGGCTTCGCCATGATCATCGGTGCCTACACAATGGGTCTGGCGTTATCGAGTACCGAGATGAAGCATCAGGTGGAAGGATCGATGCGATCAGTCAACAACTTCCTTGTACCGATCTTCTTCGTCGTGATCGGCATGCAGGTCGACTTCACAGCGTTTGGAGCCGGTGACACTTCACTGGCAGCCTCGATTATCTTCGCGGTGGTTCTGACTGTGTTCGCTGTGATCAGCAAGTTGGTGGGCTCTGGAGTGCCCGCGCTGTTCGTCGGGTTCAACCGAATCGGGGCGACCCGTGTTGCGCTGGGAATGCTGCCTCGTGGTGAGGTAGCGCTAATCATCGCCGGTATCGGACTGACATCGGGCGTGATCGGCCAGGACATCTTCGGAGTTGCCATTGTCATGACAGTTGTGACGACGGTGGTAGCGCCCGTATTCCTAATCCCTGCATTCAAGGGCGGAAGCGGCCTGAAATCCGACAGCGAATCAGAGGACGAAGAGTAGACGTCTGGTAATAGTGCTGCTGTACCACTGTTCATACGCTTTCTCTCTACCGGATAGAACACACCAAGCTCGCCTATTGTAAAATTTGCCTATCAAGCACTGCCGTTGTTAAGGGGATTAGTCATGGCGATCCAGGAGTTTGAGAACACGATAACGAGCGAGTTCGAGCTCAGAGAAATTCTTGGAACTCCGACACAGCGCGCAGTCGAAAAAGTGATTGACCACATCGACGAGCATTGCGCTGCTTTAATCGCTCACTCTCCATTTTTGATTATCTCGTCTGCTGATGCCGACGGAAATATGGACGTCTCACCGAAAGGCGATCCCGCCGGTTTCGTTAGAGTTTTAGATGAGAAAACGCTGGTCATCCCTGATCGGAAAGGTAACCGGCGTGGCGACACTTTTTCGAACATTCTTCAGAATCCAAAGGTTGGATTGATTTTCCTTACTCCGGGTTATCAGGAGACCCTTCGTGTTAGTGGCACAGCCAAAATCGTTGCGGACGCAGCGCTGTTGAAATCGATGGCGCATGAAGGAAAGGTTCCGCAGTTCGCAACCGTAATCGCTGTCGAAAGGGCTTTATTCCATTGTGCGAAGTGCATCATTCGCTCCGGATTATGGGATCACAAAGGCATTGAGGGTATTCCGAACTATGGGAAGATTCTGGTCGACCACGCCAATCTGGATCAGACTGCTGAAGAAGTGCAAAAATCCATAGACGAATCAAAAGTAGAGAATCTTTATTAGAACGGCAACGGCTAGCTATACGCAACCTGGCAGAAGCCGTGGTTGCAGTAGCCGTACGGGTTCTTTGCCAGGTACTGCTGATGCTCTTCCTCGGCGTAGTAGAAGTCACCCGCCTCGGCTGTCTCTGTCGTGATCTCTCCAAAGCCCGAAGCGGTTAACTTCGTCTGGTAGTTCGCAAGACTCGCCTTCGCAGCTTCGATCTGGGCCTCGTTAGTTCCATATATAGCCGTGCGGTACTGGCTGCCCTTGTCGTTGCCCTGACCCATGTACTGCGTCGGATCGTGGTTCTCCCAGAAAACCTTGAACAGCGTCTCCAGATCGACCGTCTTGGGATCGAAAACCACCAGAACCGCCTCAGTGTGGCCGGTCTGTGAAGTGCATGTCTCAGGGTAAGTCGGGTTTGGCGTCGTGCCACCGCTGTAACCCGCTGCGGTCGTATACACACCGGGCACCTCCCAGAAGAGGCGCTCAGCACCCCAGAAGCAGCCCATACCGATAATCATCGTCTCCATTTGATCCGGAAATGGCGGCATCATCGAAGTGCCGTTCACAAAGTGTTT
>Ga0114996_10007799_pt1 | contig 12037 bp, 9 predicted proteins | sample ArcticOcean_MG_C_4_FD_87039 | JGI IMG/M metagenome (GOLD analysis project Ga0114996, IMG submission 87039) | Marine microbial communities from western Arctic Ocean - ArcticOcean_MG_CB4_134 | ecosystem: Environmental > Aquatic > Marine > Oceanic | place: Arctic Ocean: Canada Basin | collected... | reverse complement strand
TTGAGGATGTTCCTGTTGAGGATGTTCCTGTTGAGGATGTTCCTGTTGAGGATGTTCCTGTTGAGGATGTTCCTGTTGAGGATGTTCCTGTTGAGGATGTTCCCGTTGCTGAGGACGACCCCGAGACGAGCACCTGATTCGGTCCGTGCCCGAGCGGACGTGCATCGGCTGTCGGCGTCGGTTGCCAGCCGGCGACCTGGTCCGGGTCGCCTGGTCCGCCTCTGACGGATGCATCCTCATCGGTGCCGGCCATCCCGGTCGCGGTGCCTGGTTGTGTCCCACCGCCGACTGTGCCAATGCAGCGAAACAGGGGCGTGCTTTCGGGCGGTCCCTCCGTGCGGACATTCCCCACGAAGCGATCGAGGCCCTCCTGTCCGACGGGCTCGGCGGGTCGATCCGTCCGCCGGAATCCGGTGGGAAGTCGGGGGTTGTCCCGTCGTCCTGCGGGTGAACGGGCCGCTTAAGCGATAGCGTCGGCCATCGGCCCGATGGGCCTGATTACCGGGTCGCCTCAGACCAAACGACCAGAAACAGGACGTCGACAACACCGTGCCGAAGAACATCCGCGTGTACGAGCTGGCGCGCGAACTGGGGATGGAGAACAAGGAGGTCCTGGACCTCTGCGAGATCCTCGGCATCGGGGTCAAGAGCCACTCCTCCGGAATCGTCGAGGCCCAGGGCGACCGTGTGCGCCGTCGGGCTGCGAAGGACGGGCTCATCCGCGAAGTGGTCCCCGAGCCCGAGCCGGAGCCCGAGCCCGAGCCGGAGCCGGAGCCCGAACCGGAGCCCGAACCGGAGCCGGAACCCGAACCTGAGCCGGAACCCGAACCTGAGCCGGAACCCGAACCTGAGCCCGAACCTGAGCCGGAGTCTGAGTCCGAGCCGGAGTCTGAGTCCGAGCCGGAGCCGGAGCCGGAACCTGCACCCCCGAAGCGGGTGTTCTCGTCGAGTGGTTCGGCAACGCCGCCGCGTCGTGTCGCCGAGGTGGCACCCGAGACGGCATCGGCACCCGAGACGGCATCGGCGGCCTCCGCCGACGAGCCGAGCATCCCGGATCCAGCCGCCAGGGTCGAAGCCCCCGGCGACGTCCACCTGCCTCCACCCGGGGTCACGCCTCCATTGTCCAAGGAGGGCAAGCCGATCCCGCCGCCCCCCGGTGGCAAGCCGATCCCGCCGCCCCCCGGCGTCCCTCGCCGTTCCCCGGGAGCACCGGGCGACGGTCCCTCGGGTCGTCGGACCGTTCCTCCCCCCGGCGGTCGTCCTGGTGGTCCCGGTGGTCCCGGCGGTGGTCCCGGCGGTGGTCCCGGCGGTCGTCCCGGCGGTCCCGGCGGTCGTCCCGGCGGTCCCGGCGGTCGTCCCGGTGGTCCCGGCGGTCGGCGTCCCCCCCGGCGAGGTGGACGGCGTCGTCGCCGACGCGAAGAGCTTCAACCCATGGACATGCCGGCCTACACGCCCGAGGACGCCCCAGTCCCTGAGGGCGAGGTCGTGATCGAACGCTCCTCCACCGCACAGGACCTCGGCCCGAAGTTGAACCGGACATCTGCGGACGTCGTCCGGTTCCTCATGCAGCAGGGCGAGATGGTCACGGCGACCCAGTCGCTCTCCGACGACATGATCGAACTCTTCGTCGCCGAGATCCATGCCGAGGTCCGGCTCGTCGACCCCGGTGAGGAGCAGGAGATCGAACTGCTGGCCCTGCTCGAGGTCGCCGAGGAGGAATACGAGGACTCACCGATCCGGCCGCCGATCGTGACCGTGATGGGCCACGTCGACCACGGCAAGACGACCCTGCTCGACAGGATTCGCGACGCGAACGTGGTTGACGGTGAGGCCGGCGGCATCACCCAGCACATCGGCGCCTACCAGATCGAGAAGGACGGAAGGTTCGTCACGTTCATCGACACCCCCGGCCACGCCGCCTTCACCGCCATGCGTGCCCGGGGTGCCGTCGCCACCGACATCGTGGTGCTGGTCGTCGCAGCGGATGACGGTGTGATGCCACAGACCATCGAGGCGATCGACCATGCACGGGCGGCCGATGTTCCAATCGTGGTGGCCATCAACAAGATCGACCGCGACAATGCCGATCCGCAGCGAGTGCTCACGCAACTGGCCGAGCGCGAGCTCGTTCCCGAGGCATGGGGCGGCGACACGGTCACCGTCGAAGTGTCCGCCCTCCAGGGTCTGGGTGTCGACGACCTGATCGAGAACCTGAGCGCCATCGCCGAGGTTGAGGACCTTCGAGCCGAACCGGACGGCCGTGCTCAGGGCGTCGTGCTCGAGTCACACCTCGACGTCGGTCGCGGCTCGGTGGCAACGATCCTCGTGCAGTCCGGAACGCTCCGGGTCGGTGACCCGCTGGTGGCCGGTGCGGCCTGGGGTCGCGTCCGGGCACTCATCGACGACCAGGGCCGGCAGGTCAAGGAGGCCGGTCCGTCGACACCCGTCGAGGTGCTGGGACTCTCCGATGTCGCCGAGGCGGGCGACCGGTTCGTGGTGGCCCCCAGCGAGAAGGTTGCCGGCCGCGTCGCCGAGAAGCGCTCGCACTACAAGCGCCAGGCCAATATCGGACGTGACGCCCATGCACTCTCCGGTGGTGCCCGCCTGGAGGACGTCTTCGAACAGATCCAGAGGGGGGAGGCCGCCAGGCTGAACCTGGTGGTCAAGACCGATGTCAACGGTTCCCTCGAGGCGGTCTGCGACAGCCTCCGTCGACTCGAACGCGACGACGTCAAGTTGGCCTTCGTGCACCGGGCGGTTGGTGGGATCACCGAGAACGACATCCAGTTGGCCGGAGCCTCGAACGCCACGATCATCGGCTTCAACGTGCGGCCCGACCGCAAGGCCCGCGAGTTCGCCGAGGCCGAGCAGGTCGAGATCCGTACCTATGAGGTCATCTACCAACTGCTCGACGACATCGAGTCCGCCATGCTCGGCATGCTGGCTCCCGAGATCGAGGAGGTCGTGACCGGCGATGCCGAGGTCCGAGAGATCTTCTCGGTCCCGAAGATCGGCAAGATCGCGGGCTGTCACGTCCAGAACGGCACCATCACCCGGGGCAGCAAGGTCCGTTTCCTGCGCGAGGGCACCATCATCTGGAAGGGCGAGATCAAGTCGCTCCGACGCTTCAAGGACGACGTCCGCGAGGTGCAGTCCGGCTTCGAGTGCGGCATCGGGCTCTCCGACTTCCAGGACCTCAAGGACGGCGACGTCATCGAGACATACGACGAGCGGGAGATCGCCCGCACGTAGCGGACCATGGCACGCAGCCGGCAACGCAGCAGTGGAGCCCCACGTGGGTTCGACCGCACCGACCGCCTCAACGAACTCCTCACCAGGATCCTCGCCGAGGAACTCGAGTACATCGACGACGTGCGACTCGACCTGGTGACAGTCATGGGGGTCGCCACCGACCGTGACCTCAGCCAGGCGAAGGTCTACGTGACGGGTGGAGCGGCTGACGACGAGGTGCTCGAGGCCCTCGGGGAGCATCGGTCCCGCCTCCAGCGGGCCATCGCCGATCGTGCCCGCCTCCGGAGGACCCCTCCGCTCGTGTTCAGGGTCGACGAGGCTGCCCGGTCGGCGGAACGGATCGAGGACATCCTCCGCGGACTTCAGGACGAGGATGGCTGATCGGCCCCGGGGCCCCGACGGCATCGTCGTCGTCGACAAGCCTGCGGGCTGGACCAGCCACGACGTCGTGGCTCGGTCGCGCAAGGTGCTCGACACCCGCAAGGTCGGCCACTCGGGCACTCTCGACCCCGATGCGACCGGCGTGCTGGTCCTCGGCGTCGGACGGGCAACCCGGTTGCTCCGGTACCTGACGCTCCTCCCCAAGCGCTACACGGCCACCATCGTGCTCGGGACCGAGACGACGACGCTCGATGCTGCAGGCGAGGTGACGGCGGTGCACGACATGTCGGGCGTCGTGCAGGACGACGTTTGGCGCGCCGCACGGCAGTTGACCGGAGACATCGAACAGGTGCCTCCGATGTTCTCCGCGGTGAAGGTGGGAGGCCGCAGGTTGCACGAGATCGCCCGGGAGGGCGGCGAGGTCGAGCGGGCCCCGCGCCCGGTCACCGTCCACCGCTTCGACGTGACGCCGACCGCGGACCCCCAGATCTGGAAGGCGGACGTCGAGTGCTCGTCGGGCACCTACGTCCGGACGCTGGCCGCCGACCTCGGCACGTCTCTCGGCGGTGGCGCCCACCTGACAGGACTGCGACGGCTGTCGGTCGGCTCGTTCACGATCGACGGAGCCCGATCGATGGATTCGCCGGAGCTGCTGCCGCCGGCAGCCGGCGTCCGCCACCTGGCAGGCCTCGTCGTCGACGCCGAACTCGCCGTCGATGTCGGATACGGGAAGGTGCTCGACCGCCAACGCCTGGGCACAGAGGGCGATGGACCGTGGGCCGTGCATGATGCCGACGGCATCCTGCTGGCCGTCTACGAGCCGTACGAGGACCGCACCAAGCCGGCCGTGGTCCTCGTCGGCTGAGCGGGCGCCGCCGGGTGGGCGACCCCCACCACCCCGGTCGGTAGCGTGGGCGCGGTGGAGACCCGCCGAACGCTGATGCCCGATGACCCGACCTCGCCGGGGTCGGTGGTCACCATCGGGGCCTATGACGGCGTGCACCGTGGCCATCGCCAGATCATCGCCGAGGTGTGCCGCATCGCCGGCGAACGCGGGCTGCGATCGGCGGTCGTCACTTTCGACCGGCATCCGGCATCGGTCGTGCGCCCCGAGTCGGCGCCGCTGCTGCTGACGGACCTCGACCAGAAGCTCGAGCAACTGTCGACCACGGGTGTCGACACAACCGTCGTGGTCCCGTTCGACGATGCACGGGCACTCGAGACCGCCGAGGACTTCGTCACCGAGGTCCTGATCGACTGCCTGGGGGCGAAGGTCGTCGTCGTCGGCGAGGACTTCCACTTCGGCTACCAGCGGCTCGGCAACGTCGCGCTTCTGCGCTCGATGGGGGAGGTACACGGCTTCGAGGTTCTGGGCCTGAGGCTCGTGGGCCTCGACGGCATGCCGGCCCGCGACCACGAGCAGGTCTCGTCCACGTTCATTCGCAGGGCCCTGGCCCGGGGAGACCTGAGGCGGGCGAACGCCATGCTGGGCCGCCCGTACGAGGTCCGGGGGAAGGTCGACCGGGGTGACCGCCGCGGTCGGGAACTCGGCTTTCCCACGGCCAACGTCCGTGTCGACCGCTCGGTCCTGCTCCCTGAGGACGGTGTGTTTGCCGGGTGGTTCGAGCGTGCGGACGGTTCGGTCCACGCCGCAGCGATCTCGCTCGGCACGCGGCCGCACTTCTACGATGACGACGACCGACTCCTCGAGGCGTACCTCCTGGACTTCGACGGTGACCTCTACGGTGAGCCCGTGCGGGTGCGCGTCGTGGAACTGCTGCGACCGCAGCAGGTGTTCGCAGGCCTCGACGACCTCGTGGAGCAGCTCCACCGGGATGTCGACGCCGCACGCACCGCCCTGGCCTGATCCGTGGATCCCGCCGACGTCATCCTGTTGCTGGCCGGCGGACTGGTGGCCGGCACGGTGAACACCATGGCCGGGGGTGGTTCGCTGCTGACCGTGCCACTGCTCGTCATGGCGGGTGTGCCGGGCAACGTGGCGAACGGTTCGAATCGGGTGGGGATCCTTGCGTCCACCACCATGGCGGCGGTGTCGTTCCGGCATCTGGGCGTGTCAGGGGTGTCGCGGATGTTGCCGGTCCTCCTTCCAGTCGTCGCCGGCTCCCTGACCGGGTCGATCCTCGTCTCCCGCCTGGCGGACGAGACGTTCGAGCGTGCGTTCGGGATCCTGATGGTCCCGTTGTTGCTGCTCGCCCTGCGGCCACCGAAGGTGCCGCGTGCAGCAGAAGGCCCTGCGGCCTGGCCCATCCCGGTCACGGCCATGGTGTTCTTCCTCGTGGGCTGTTACGGAGGCGCCTTCCAGGCGGGGATCGGCCTGCTGCTGGTGTTGGCCTTGTCCCGGTCGGGACTCGACCTGGTGGTCGCCAACAACATCAAGGTGGTGGTGATCCTCGTCGTCACCCTCGCGGCGCTGCCCGTGTTCATCGTGGGCGGTCGTGTCGACTGGGGCCCCGCCCTCGTCCTCGCCCTCGGCTTCGCCGCCGGTGGTGCCGTGGGGGCCCACATCACGGTCGGTGGCGGCGAACGGGTCGTGCGCCCGGTACTCGTCGTAGCCGTTCTCGGGCTCGCCGGACGCCTTCTCGGCCTCTGGTAGGGCGGACAGGCACTCCTCCGTGGCCCACCGCTAGGGTGATCGGGCCGGACACTCCGTCCGGCACCACAACAGAGTCCTCGGGGTTTGGGTGAAAGTCCCAACCGGCGGTGAGCCTCCGCCTCCTTCCACGAGTTCGGAAGGGTGGTACGTGGCGCAGTCCGCGAACCCCCGTCTCTTCCTTCGGGGCGGGTCGGGGGCCGATCAGGTGCGAATCCTGGGCCGACGGTCACAGTCCGGATGGGAGAGGACACGAGAAGCGACGCAACGGTGCCACGGCCCGCCGGGCCGGGGCGTCCGACCGTCCCTTCACAGCTCTCCCGTCGTGTCGCCCCGGGGCACGACCATTCGGGGAAGCAACAGATGTTCACCGGCATCGTTGAGGAGACGGGCATCGTGCGCGAGGCGCACGACAACGGCGACGGCCGACGCCTGGTCGTCGGCGCCGACGTCGTACTCGACGACGTGGCCATGGGTTCCTCCATCGCCGTCGACGGCTGCTGCCTCACCGTCACCGAGTTCGGTGCCGACGACCGGGGTGCCTGGTTCGCCGCCGATGCCGTACCCGAGACCATCGACCGCACGACCCTGGGCGGATCGGCGGAGGGTGACTCCGTGAACCTCGAGCGGCCGATGCCCGCCGATGGTCGCTTTGGAGGTCACATCGTCCAGGGACACGTCGACGCGGTGACCGAGCTCGAGGCCGTCCACGAGCACCTCGACGGCTCCCGACGGCTCGCCTTCCGGCTTCCCGATGCCCTGTCGGGGCAGATCGTGGAGAAGGGCTCGGTGGCGCTCGACGGCATCAGCCTGACCGTCGCTGCGGTTGACGGCACCACGTTCGACATCGCCGTCGTTCCCCACACGCTCGAGGTCACGACGCTCGGCTGTCGGGTCGTCGGTGACCGGCTGAACGTGGAGGCCGACATCCTCGCTCGCTACGTGGCGGGTCTCGCCGCAGCCGGACGGCTGCCCGACGAGAGAACCGGTGGCCAGGGAGGGCACGACTGATGCCGTTCGCCCAGATCGATGCCGCCATCAAGGCGTTCGCCCGCGGGGAGTTCCTCGTGGTGGTCGACGACGAGGACCGCGAGAACGAGGGCGACCTCATCATCGCCGCCGACGCCATGACGTCCGAGAAGATGACGTTCATGATCCGCCAGACGAGTGGCGTGATCTGTGCCCCGATGTCCAAGGAGCGTGCCGACGACCTTGACCTGCCGCTGATGGTGGCCGACAACACCGAGTCGATGCGCACGGCGTTCACGGTCTCGGTGGACCTGATCGAGGGAACCACCACGGGGATCTCGGCCCACGACCGCTCACTCACCGTCAACGCCCTCGCCGACTCCGGTCGGGTTCGGGGCGAGTTCGCCCGACCCGGCCACGTCTTCCCGTTGCGTGCCAGTTCCGGCGGCGTGCTCAAGCGGGCCGGCCACACCGAGGCCGGCGTCGACCTGTGTGCCCTCGCGGACCGGGAGCTGGTGGGCGTGCTCTGCGAGATCGTGAACGACGACGGTTCCATGGCGCGCCTGCCCGAGTTGATCGAGTTCGCCGAGGAGCACGGCCTGCTCCTCATCTCGATCGCCGACCTGATCCGCTACCGGCGCAGGCACGAGAAGCTGGTCGAGCACTTCGCCTCGGCGCGCATTCCTACGAAGTATGGCGACTTCACCGCCCACGCCTACCGTTCCACGCTCGACGGCGACGAGCACGTCGCCTACGTGCTGGGAGACCTGAACTCCGTCGAGGCGCCCCTGGTGCGCGTGCACTCCGAGTGCCTCACCGGCGACCTCCTCGGTTCGGTCCGCTGCGACTGCGGGTCACAGCTCGATGCCGCCCTCGGGAAGGTGGGCGAGGAGGGTGTCGGCGTGATCGTCTACCTCCGTGGCCACGAGGGGCGGGGGATCGGGATCGGCCACAAGTTGCGCGCCTACGAACTCCAGGACGAGGGACTCGACACCGTCGACGCCAACCTCAGCCAGGGCCTGCCGGTCGACTCGCGCGAATACGGGGTGGGCGCCCAGATCCTCTCCGACCTGGGGCTCACACAGATGCGGCTCATGACCAACAACCCGGTCAAGTATGGGGGCCTCGAGGGGTACGGGCTCGAGATCGTCGGACGGGAGCCGCTGAGGACCACGCCCAACCCCGAGAACCTCCGCTACCTCGAAACCAAGCGCATGCGGATGGGCCACCTCCTCGACAACGAAGGCCACCAGGAGGCAACCCCGTGAGAGACCTCACGGTGGCGCTCGACGGCTCCGGGCTGCGGATTGGCATCGTCGCTGCCCGCTTCAACGACGCGGTGGTCGGCCAGATGCTCGACGGCACCCGTGCCAGGCTCCTGGCGCTGGGCGTGGCCGACGAGGACATCAGCTTCGCCTGGGTGGCGGGTGCGTTCGAGATCCCGTTGGCCGCTCGGGCGATGGCGACGTCCGGTGACGTCGATGCCGTGGTGTGCCTGGGTTGCGTGATCCGGGGCGAGACCCCGCACTTCGACTACGTGGCCGGCGAGGCAGCAGCAGGGATCCTCCGGGTCGGCCTCGACACCGATGTGCCGGCCGTCTTCGGTGTGCTCACCACCGACGACATGGCCCAGGCGGTCGAGCGGGCGGCGGTCGACAAGGGCGACAAGGGCGCCGACTGTGCAGACGCTGCCGTCGAACTGGTGCAGTTGCTGCGACGGCTTGGCTGACCCGGGCCGGGTCAGCCTGGGGGGTGCGCGACCACGGCGGCCACGTCCTGGCCGAACGAGAACTCCGCGAGGTTGCCGTCGGGGTCGGCGAGGGCGCAGATGTAGCCCACGGGTGGGCGTTTGTCGAAGTACCGCTAGCCTTGCCCCCTGAGGACGACCCGACCGGGTCGTCCGGGTCGGATCAGGAACCCTCCGGCCCGCCGAATGGCTTTCGACAACGCACAGCGTGTCAGGAGGCCGGGTCCGACACCCGAGGAATTCATGCCGACCAACCTGCCGCCCAAGGGCGACACGATCACTGAGCACAAGCTGCACGAGACCGACACCGGTTCTCCCGAAGTGCAGATCGCACTGCTCAGCGATCGCGTCACTCACCTTACCGAGCACCTGAAGGTCCACAAGAAGGACCATCACAGCCGGCGAGGCCTTTTGCAGATTGTGGGTCAGCGCCGACGGCTACTCGACTACGTCAAGGACAACGACGTGGAGCGCTATCGGGGGATCATCGCCAAGTTGGGGCTCCGGCGCTAGCGAAGCACCCGCATCGGACGACCCTCGGGCCGTCCACGACGCGTCGGGAACGTCATCGCCCGGTTCGACCGAACCAATGGGCTCACGGGACCACCGACAACCAGATCGACGACGCCGGATGGCCGGCGGCCGTCAGTGCCCGTTGCATGCCGCTCGGCCGCACACCCACGTGGTGGACGGTTCTCCGGGAGGTATCCGACGGGAAACTGGAGGCCGTCAGTTGTTCGTCGGAATTGAAAACGCCACGGGGGAGTGACCTTCGTGGCTCGAAACAAAACAAGGAAAAACATCCATGAATAACCCCCAGAGTGTCTCGCATACCTTCAGCGGGACCGACAAGACCGTCTCCTTCGAGACCGGTCGCCTCGCCGGCCTGGCCGGCGGTGCCGTGCTTGCACAGCTCGGCGACACCACCGTCCTCGTGACGGCCACCGGCGCCAAGTCGCCACGTCCGGGAGCGGACTTCTTCCCGCTCACGGTCGACATCGAAGAGCGCATGTATGCCGCGGGCAAGATCCCCGGTTCGTTCTTCCGTCGTGAGGGTCGTGCGCCCGAGTCGGCGGTCCTGACCTGCCGCCTCATCGACCGCCCGTTGCGGCCGATGTTCCCGGACGGGTACCGCAACGAGGTCCACATCGTCGGCACCGTCATGGGCGCCGACATGGAGAACCCCTATGACGTGCTGGCGCTCAACGCCGCCTCGGCCGCACTGCTGCTGTCGGGAATTCCGTTCGACGGTCCGGTCGGCGCAACCAGGATCGCCTGGTCTGCCGCCGGTGAGTGGATCGCCCACCCGACCTACGAAGAGGGCGCCGACTCGGCGTTCGAGATGGTCGTGGCCGGTCGGATCAACGACGACGGAGATGTCGCCGTGATGATGGTCGAGGCCGGTGGTACCGCTGCCACGTGGGATGTCTACGAAGCCGGAGCCCCCAAGGTCGACGAGGCCGTGCTGGCCGGTGGCCTCGAGTTCTCCAAGCAGTACATCCGCGAGGTCATCGAGCTCCAGCAGGAACTGGTGGCCCTGGTCGGCGCCCCGGAACAGATGTCCTACACGGTGACGACCGACTACAGCGACGAGGTCCTCGCCGCCGTTGACGCCGCCGGTCGTGAGCGGATCTCCGAGAGCCAGACCATCGCCGACAAGGCTGAGCGTGGCGAGGCCGAGGCGGGCGTCAAGGCCGCCCTGATCGAGGAGTTGGCTCCCCAGTTCGTCGATGTCGACGGCGCCGAGCAGCAGATCAAGGGTGCCATCCGGTCGATCACCAAGGCCGTGGTGCGCGAGCGGATCATCTCCGAAGGCATGCGCATCGACGGTCGTGGTCCGGGCGACCTCCGGGCTCTGTCGTCGGACGTCGGGGTCATCCCGACCGCCCACGGCTCGGGCCTGTTCCAGCGTGGCGAGACCCAGGTGCTGAACTTCACCACCCTGGGTACCGGCCGCATGGACCAGATGATCGACGGCATCGACCCGATCACCCGCAAGCGCTTCATGCACCACTACAACTTCCCGCCGTTCTCGACGGGCGAGACGGGATTCATGCGGGGCCCGAAGCGCCGTGAGATCGGCCATGGTGCCCTCGCCGAGCGGGCCCTGTTCCCGGTGGTGCCGAGTTTCGAGGAGTTCCCCTACACGCTGCGCCTCGTCTCCGAGGTGCTGTCGTCGAACGGTTCGACCTCGATGGGCTCGGTCTGCTCGTCGTCGCTGTCGATGATGGACGCCGGTGTGCCGATCAAGGCGCCGGTGGCCGGCATCGCCATGGGCCTCGTGTACCACGAGGGCCAGTACATGACGCTGACCGACATCCTCGGCATCGAGGACGCCTTCGGCGACATGGACTTCAAGGTGGCCGGCACGTCCGAGTTCGTGACGGCGCTCCAGCTCGACACCAAGATCGACGGCATCCCCGCCGATGTGCTGGCGAACGCCCTGAACCAGGCCAAGGAGGCCCGCCTGGCGATCCTCGAGGTCATGGCCGGCGCCATCGCCGAGCCTCGGCCCGAGGTCGGCGAGCACGCCCCGAAGATCAAGAGCTTCGAGATCCCGGTGGAGAAGATCGGCGAGGTCATCGGCCCGAAGGGCAAGATGATCAACACCATCCAGGCCGAGACCGGAGCCGACATCAGCGTCGACGATGACGGCATGGTCGGCATCGTTTCGGTCGCCTCGTCTGACATCGCCAAGGTCGAGGAGGCCACGCGCCAGATCATGCTGATCGTGGACCCGCCCACCGCCGAGGTCGGGGCGCTGTACACCGGCAAGGTGGTCAACATCACCAAGTTCGGTGCATTCGTCAACATCCTCCCGGGCCGTGATGGCCTGGTGCACATCTCGAAGCTCGGTGGCGGCAAGCGCATCGACAAGGTCGAGGACGTGCTCGAGTTGGGGCAGGAGATCGAGGTCGTGGTCGAGGACGTCGACCCCAACGGCAAGATCTCGCTCAAGCCCGTCGGTGATGCTCCCCAGCGTGAGAACAAGCGCGACGAGAAGCCCGCCGCCAAGCCTGATGAGGCTCCGGTAGCGGTGTCCGACGAGGACGAGGACGAGGACGACAACGTCGACA